>Ga0209390_10005634_pt1 | contig 17504 bp, 13 predicted proteins | sample BON01_FD_187212 | JGI IMG/M metagenome (GOLD analysis project Ga0209390, IMG submission 187212) | Freshwater microbial communities from Lake Bonney liftoff mats and glacier meltwater in Antarctica - BON-01 (SPAdes) (version 2) | ecosystem: Environmental > Aquatic > Freshwater > Ice > Glacier...
TCCCCCCCATTTTCGGTCCGATTTTTTGGCTCTTCCGCTCCAGGCCCGCGCAGGCCTCTCCGCTACGCTCCGAGGCCAGCCGGGCCTTGCGCTCCAGAGCCAAAAAATCGGAGGTTGCCCCCATCAAACCCAACCCATAGAATCAAATCACACCCGCATTCCATAGCTTATTTTACGCTCCTGCTGGTCTAAAAATCGGGTCCACCTCAATGGGTGGCATTTGCTCCGCACCCTAGTGGATGGATTTTTGTGTGTCCCGCAAAAAATCACTTCACCTCAAACTTTTCTCACACGGGGTTCACCGAATATTTACTCATTTTCAATTGTAACACTCTCATGTTATGCATATTGCGATCCGACAATTAGCTGTTAACCGGACACCCGTGATGTTTTATGAAACAATTCAATTAATCTTTGCAAACTTTGACGCTGAACTTTAGATCATAAGATCATCGACGATTTTTATGAAAAGTCTTGGCATTATTGGTTCCGATAACTCGCACAGTTTCGAAATCGCCAAAATCTGCAATCAGGCAAACAAAGTTCCTCTGCGGGTGACGCATATTGCCGGGGAGAGTCGCGCCTCGGCGGAGGCGGCAGCGGAAGCGGGAAGCATTCCGCAGGTCGTAGACGACTGGCGAGAGTTGGCGGGAAAAGTGGACGCCATCATGATCGATCACCGACACGGAGACGACCATTATGAGCCTGCGCGATTCTTCCTCGAAAAACGAATTCCCACCTTCATTGACAAGCCTCTGACCGTGGATTTGGGCAAGGCCCGGGCGCTCCTCACTCTGGCCGCTCGCAAACGCACCCCGTTCTGCTCCTTTGGCCTTATTCCTCTGCAGGCCAGCTTTCGCAAATTTTTGGCCGCCGTGGAAGCTGCGGGTCCGGTTCGGGCTCTGAACACCACCGGTCCGGTCGATCTCGACAGTCCCTATGGGGGAATCTTTTTTTACGGTTTCCATCAAGTCGATGCCATTGTCGAGCTCATGGGAGAGGAAGTAAAATCCGCCTTCTTGCAACGAAATGGAGCCAATGGAGTGGGGGTCATCCGGTTTTCCGATGATCGGGTGGCAACCTTGAATTGCCTCTCGGGCGCAACGTCCTTTCACTGGTCGGCCAGCGCCGGGAAGACCATGATCAGCGCATTGCATCGCCATGACAAAATGGTTTACCTCCCCAGTGTGCGGATCCTCCACCGCTTGGCCAGCGGTGGAGTAGTTCCGGGAGATCGCTCGCGTCTTCTCGCTCCGTTGGCGATTCTCGATGCACTCGCCAGATCTCTCAGGTCCGGACGTTTTGAAAAGGTCGCGTCTGTTTAAGTTTCGTTCCCTTTATTCGCCTTTCGTTTTCTCATGAAAAAAACTCGCCTTCTTTTTGCTGTGAATCGTCATTGGTATCCCACGCTCTTCTCCGCTGCCGAATTGGAGCGGCTTCGTGGAATCGTTGAACTTCTCAATGAAGACCCGCCCTCCGTGATTGATAAAAATTTTCTTCTGGAAAATTTGCCTGACGCCGACATCGTGGTCACTTCATGGGATACGGCCAATCTGGATGCCGAGATTTTGGCGGCGGCTCCTCGCCTTCAATTGGTCTGTCACGCCGCGGGCAGCGTTCGTCCGGTGGTGAGTGATGCCCTTTGGCAACGTGGGCTTCGGGTGACCAGCGCAGCGCCCGCCATTTCTCACGGCGTGGCGGAATTCTGCCTGGGAATGATCTTGATGGCCACCAAGCGGGTCTTTTGGTCTGCGCAGGCCGTGCGGCAGGGATATTGGCAGGAGGCGTCCTCCAGCTTTGGTGGCTTGTTCGAACTCTATCAACAAAATGTCGGCATCGTGGGTGCGGGGTACATTGGAAAACATTTGAGTCGCCTTTTCGGGAACTTTGACTGTCAGGTTTATGTCTATGATCCCTACTTGTCTGTGGATGAGGCGAAATCGTTGGGATGCCAAAAGGTTGAAACCTTGGAGGAGCTTTTTTCTCAATGTCGGGTGGTCAGTTTGAATGCGCCTAGCAATGAGGGAACTCGCCACATGCTTCGGGGACACCATTTCGCCGCTCTTCCGACGGGAGCTGTCTTCGTTAATACCGCTGGCAGCATCCAAATCCACGAGGCCGAATTTGTAGAAGAACTAAAGAAAGGGCGTTTTGTGGCCTGCCTCGACCGCTGCGAAACCGAGCCCTGTCCGCTTGATCACCCTTATCGCACGCTCCCCAATGTCATTCTGACGCCCCACATTGCTGGCGTTGCTGCTGAAAACCGCTTCCGCATCGGGACCTTTGCCGTGAATGAGGTGGAAGCTTTCGTTCAGGAAAAGCCATTCATTCACGAAGTGACCAAAGAAAAATTGGCCACCATGGCATAGTCCCCTTCCAACCGACCACCAGCGGCTTTACCGCCCGTCCGTCGCTTCGGTCTGAATGGCTCCCAGATCTCACTGTCCTTACCGACCTGACAGCGGCGTTGATTGAAAATAGCGACACGCCCCCCCGCACCTTGTTCCTCCTCGGAAAAGCGGACAGCGTGGTCGGAGTGGACGGCGCAAATTATCCGGGAATTTGGATGGACAATCACACAATGCGGGCAAACGCCAGTTTTTGGAAAAAGCCGATGGATTATTGAACGGCAAAATCTTGTCAGTATTGGAATTGAAACTCCCATCAGCTTCTTCCACTTTGGTTCCTAAATTTTGAAGGAGAAATTCCTATTTTGTTTTTAAACTGCGTTGAAAAGTAGAATACGTTTTGGTACCCACAGGCTTCTGCGATCTCGCTCAGATTGAAATGAGAAGTCATGAGCAGGCTCTGCGCTTTTTGCAGCCGCGCTTCGACGATCACCTGGTTGGGTGATTTCCCGATGACTTTTCGGAAGAGGCGCCCCAGGTGATCGGAGCTGTACCCGACTGATCGGGCCAGTTCCGTCACCGTTGTATAATTTTCCGGATTTTGATAGACGCGGGAAAGCATATCGTACACCAGATTCCCTTGGGGAAGATGAATCCCCCGTGTCCCAAGTTTTTGCGCCAGCTTGGAATGGTGGATGAATTCAAAAATCAAGCTTTGCAGCAACAATCCCGCTTCAACTTGCCGCTGTTTCTGTTCTTCAATTCCCAAAAGATCGTGCCTGGACAGAAGATTGGGATTCATCAGATCTAGTATCTTTCGTGCAACGGTCTCATAAAAATTCGTATCAGCCGTTTCGTACCAAAGTGGGAGACCCACCAAACTGGATTCATTCAGTCTTTTCCCGTTTTGAAGGAGATCATGATGAAAATAGAACGTGGCAATTTGTTCTTTGCCCTTTTCCTGCCAAGCTTCGATCATGGTCTCGGGCCTCAGGTAGACAATAGTTCCTCTTTTTAGCTCAATTACTTCATCCTCTTTTGTCCTGAGTCTTCCATGCCCTCCGCTGAATATCAAAAAATCAAAGTCCTTGACGCGCTCAACAAACCATTGCGAAGGCACATAGTGCGTCTTTGTCCAGCGAAGAAAACCGCATCTGACACTTGGAGCAACTTTGATATGGTTCCAATCGATGGATTTCAAAAGATGGTGAGCCATTTTTCGTGCCTGCTTGATGATGCGACCGACTCCGTCGTGAGCCGAGAGCTTTTCTTCCAGTGGTGTCGTTGGCGCTTGTTACGGGCTTCGCCGCCTTTGTCCCAGAGAGTTTCGATCCAGGGTCTGCAGGGTTTCTCATCGCCTCCCTCCAGGCAAATGAGCCGGGCCAGCGCCGGTGTGTATTCTTCCAGAAACTCCCTAATTCGTACCTTCATCCTCGCCCACCATGTAGCGGGTGAAACGGCGGATGATGATATTCTCACCTAACTCCGAGATCTTGGAATTCACGAAATCTTGGATCGTCAGATCCGGATCCTTAATGAACGCCTGTTCGAGCAAGCAAAGCGTGGTATAAAATTTGTCAATTTTGCCATTGACGATTTTATCCACAATATTGGCGGGTTTGCCAACCACTTGAGCGGCAAAAATCTCGCGCTCGCTAGCGATGAGAGCTTCCGGCACCAAATCGCGAGACACATAGGTCGGATTCGAAGCTGCGATGTGCAGCGTGATGTCTTTGACGAATTCCCGGAAGATTTCGTTCTTGGCCACAAAGTCGGTTTCGCAGTTGATCTCGACCAATACGCCGACCTTACCTTGCAGGTGGATATAGGAAGCAACAATGCCCTCTTTGGCGGCCCGAGAAGACTTTTTGCCCGCTCCGGCGATGCCCTTTTTACGAAGAATTTCTTCCGCTTTGGAGACGTCGCCCGCGGCCTCTTCCAAGGCCCGCTTGCAATCCATCATCCCCGCGTTGGTTTTTTCGCGAAGCTCTTTGACAAGAGCAGGTGTGATATCAGACATTTTTTAAATAGGTTTATTCTTGATTGTATTTGGTTGATAAAAGGGAGCCGATGAGAGCCCATTAACCCTCAACGATCACCCATCAACTATCAACCGGCGACGAAGCCGCCTTATTCAGCAACGGCTTCGAGTTCGCTCGGAGCGGTAATCTTAGCCCGGACACCCTGAGCTTCGACGATCACGTTGACGATTTTCTGCAAGATCACGCGGATCGAACGTATCGCATCGTCGTTTCCGGCGATGGGGTAAGCGACGCGATCGGGGTCGCAATTGGTATCAACAATCGCCACCACGGGGATCTTCAACCGGGTCGCTTCGGCGACCGCGATGCCTTCGCGGTTGGTATCAATGATCAAAACCGCGTCGGGAAGACGCTCCATTCCGAGCACCCCTTCGAGGTTACGATGGAGCTTGGTTGCCTCACGTCGCAATGCGGAAGTCTCCGCCTTGTTCATGCGGGCAAAAGCCGGAGTTTTTTCCAGCTCTTGAAATTCCCGCAAGCGGGCCACGCTGCGACGAATCGTCTGCAAGTTGGTCAAGGTTCCACCCAACCAGCGTTCGTTGACGAAGAACTGATTTGTGGCGATAGCCGCTTCACGAACAGCCCCTTGGGCCTGTTTCTTGGTTCCGACGAAGAGGATTTTTCCTCCGCCTTTGACCACATTCGCCAAGTAGTTTGATGCCGCCGTGAGTTGATCAACCGTGATGGCCAGGTTGATGATGTAAATGGAGTTTTTTTCTTCCAGAATGAAATCCTTCATTTTGGGATTCCATCGCTTGGTTTGGTGACCGTAATGAACGCCTGCTTCCAGGAGTTCGGTCATGGTTTCGACTTTGGGAGATGATTGGGACATTGAGTGTGTTTAGCTCGCGGCTGTTTGAGGTTCCTCGGTAGTGAGGGGATCGGCAAGGTGGACAATATCCACCTCGCGATTGGTTGGGAATCCGGTTCCGGCAGGAATCAGATGCCCCATGATCACGTTTTCTTTGAACCCGCGGAGGCGATCCACCTTGCCGAGGGTTGCCGCTTCGGTCAGAACACGCGTAGTGTCCTGGAACGAGGCCGCGGAGATGAAGCTGTCCGTCTCAAGCGACGCTTTGGTGATGCCGAGCAACACCGGTGAGGCTTCCGCAGGCTTACCGCCCTTGGCGACCACGGATTCGTTTTCCGCAGCGAAGGCCAGACGATCAACTTGATCGCCCCAGAGGAGCGTCGTGTCGCCCGGATCGGTGATTTTCACCTTCCGGAGCATCTGACGAACGATGATCTCGATATGTTTGTCGTTAATTTCAACACCCTGCAGGCGATACACCTCCTGCACTTCATTGAGCAAATGTTCCTGCAATTCCTGAGGACCGCAGACTTCCAGCACCTCGTGGGGAACCACCGGGCCTTCGGTCAATTGCTGACCTTTTTTGACCAGATCGCCCTTGAAGACGATGATGTGTTTGGCCAGCGGGATGAGGTGTTCTTCCTCGTCCCCGGTTTCGACGTCTTTGACGATCAGTCGGCGTTTGCCGCGAACGGTTCCGCCGATATCCACGATTCCTTCAATCTTGGCAATTTCGGAAGCATCTTTCGGACGGCGGGCTTCGAAGAGCTCGGCCACCCGGGGCAAACCACCGGTGATGTCCTTCGTCTTGGCAATTTTCCGCGGCGTTCGCGCCAAACGCGTTCCGGCGGTTACTTTTTGAGCTTCTTTCACCTCAACGTGCGCGCCGGCCGGGATCGAGTAGCTGGCGAGAATATCTTTATTCTCTCCAACGATGACAATCTGAGGATGCAAATCCTCCTTGTGCTCGATGACCACGGTGCCTTTGATGCCGGTGGCTTCGTCCTCTTCCTTCCGGATGGTGACGCCAGGAATCATGTCGCGGAATTCGATCCGGCCCGGTTTCTCGGTGATGATAGGAACGTTGTATGGATCCCACTGAATGAACGCGACGCCCTTTTTCACTTCGCTACCGTCGGCGACCGAAATATTCGATCCGATAACGATGTTGTAGCTTTCGAGTTCCCGGCCCTCTTTGTCATGGAGGCTGACGGTGCCGTTTTTGTTCAAAACAACAAACTTCCCTTCGGTGCTTTCGACGACTTTAAGGTCATTGAATCGCACGGTGGCGTCATGCTTGGCCTTGATGATAGGCTGTTTAAAGGTCTGGCTGGCCGTTCCACCGACGTGGAAGGTTCGCATGGTCAACTGGGTGCCGGGTTCGCCGATCGACTGGGCAGCGACGATGCCGACAGCTTCACCGATCTTGATCGGAAGCCCTGTGGAGAGGCTGAGGCCGTAACATTTCACGCAAATTCCACGCTTCGCCTCACAAGTCAGAGCGGAACGAATCCGGAGGGTCTCCAAACCGATTTTCTCCAAAGCGCTGGCGACTTCTTCCTCAATGATCTCGCCGGACTTCACCAGCACCGTGCCGGTGACAGGATCCTTGACGGTCTCACAGGAGGCGCGACCGACGATGCGAGTGGCCAAACTGACGACCTCTTCATCGCCCTCATAGATTGGGCTGACCGGAATGCCATTGACGGTTTCGCAGTCGTCGCGGGTGATGATAACATCCTGAGCGGCATCGACCAACTTACGAGTGAGGTAACCGGAATCGGCCGTTTTCAGTGCCGTATCCGCGAGTCCCTTACGCGCCCCGTGGGTGGAGATGAAATACTCGAGAACCGAGAGCCCCTCGCGGAAGTTGGAAATAATCGGCCGCTCAATGATTTCGCCGGAGGGCTTGGCCATAAGACCACGCATCCCTGCGAGTTGCTTCACTTGGGTGCGGTTACCGCGAGCCCCGGAATCAACCATCATAAAGACGGGATTCATTTCCCGAAGGCCGTCATTATACTCCAGGGTGCGAAACAGGGCCGTGGCCAACTCTTCGCCCGTATGGGTCCAAATGTCCTGCACCTTGTTCTTCCGTTCCCCATCGGTGATGATTCCGCGTTGGTATTGCTTCGCCACGTCGCCGATCTCTTTGTAAGCGCGTGCGATCTGGCCGGCTTTTTCGTCCGGAATCTTCATATCAGTGATTCCGATCGAGATTCCCGCCTTGGTCGCGGCCTTAAAGCCCATTTCCTTAAGGAGATCAAGTGTTTCCACCGTGCGCTGCTGGCCGACGGCCTTATAGCAACGCAGAATGATGTCGGAAAGCTGCTTCTTACCGCAGACCTTATTGTAAAAGCCTAATTCGTTCGGCCAAGTCTGGTTGAAGACAACTCGTCCAGCGGTGGTTTCAAGAATCTTGGATTCGGGATCACCGTAAACGGTCTTCACCCCAAGATCCGGATTCTTAAAGCGAACCCGAGTATGGGTCCGAACGGCTCCTTCCGCGATGGCGAGTTCGACCTCGTCGGGGTCCGCAAAGAGCGGCATCCGTTTATTTTTATCTGCATCTTCGCCACGTGGAGACTGGGTGAGATAATAACACCCCAAAGGAATGTCCTGCGAAGGCGTGGTAATGGGCTTTCCGCTCGAAGGCGAGAAGATGTTATTAGGCGCGAGCATGAGCAGGCGGGCTTCCAACTGGGCTTCCACCGAAAGCGGCACGTGCACAGCCATTTGATCGCCATCGAAATCCGCGTTGTAGGCGGTACAAACGAGCGGGTGAATCCGGATCGCTTCGCCTTCAATCAACAGCGGCTCGAAAGCCTGGATCGACAGGCGGTGCAAAGTCGGAGCACGGTTGAGAAGTACCGGATGCCCCTTGGTGACCTCGTCGAGGATGTCCCACACTTCGGCGGTTTGACGCTCGATAAGTTTTTTCGCGCTGCGCACGGTATGGACATGACCTTGTTCCTTCAGTCGACGAATGATAAACGGTTCAAATAGAACCAAAGCCATTTTTTTCGGCAGCCCGCATTGGTTGAGCTTCAGCTCGGGCCCAATGACGATGACGGAACGTCCAGAATAATCGACGCGTTTTCCGAGAAGGTTCTGACGGAAGCGTCCTCCCTTGCCCTTGAGCATGTCGCTGAGGGACTTGAGCGGACGGTTGGCGGCACCGGTGACGGCGCGGCCGTGACGTCCATTGTCGAAGAGAGCATCAACCGCTTCCTGCAACATGCGCTTTTCGTTCCGAATAATGACTTCGGGCGTTTTTAGTTGCAACAGAGTCTTAAGGCGGTTGTTGCGGTTGATGACGCGTCGATACAAATCGTTCAGATCCGAGGTGGCAAACCGGCCCCCTTCCAAGGGCACGAGCGGACGCAGATCCGGCGGAATAACCGGGAGCACGGAGAGAATCATCCACTCCGGACGGGTCTTCGATTGCATGAACCCGAGAACGAGTTTGAGACGCTTGGCCAACTTCTTCCGAAGCTGTTTGCTCCGGGTCGCCTCCATGCCTTCCTCAATTTCTTCAATGAGTTTCTGCAGATCGAGTTGTTCGAGAAGCTTATGAATCGCTTCGGCGCCCATTCCGGCGGTGAAGGCGTCATCGTACTGGTCCTCCGCTTCGCGGAGTTCCGTTTCGTTCAACAACTGGCACCTCTGAAGCGGGGTGTTGCCCGGATCGGTGACGATGTAATCCTCATAATAGATCACCCGCTCGAGTTGGCGACTAGTCATGTCAAGCATGAGCCCGATGCGGGACGGCATGCATTTGTAAAACCAAATATGGGAAACCGGCACAGCCAGATCAATGTGGCCCATGCGCTCACGCCGCACGCGGCTCAAGGTCACTTCAACGCCGCAACGATCGCAAACGACCCCTTTGTGTTTGATCCGCTTGTATTTTCCGCAGGAACACTCCCAATCCCGCGTCGGCCCGAAGATCCGCTCGCAGAACAAACCGCCTTTTTCCGGCTTGAAGGTGCGGTAGTTGATTGTTTCCGGATTTTTAACTTCGCCCTTGCTCCAGCTCCGGACATTTTCAGGGGCCGCCACCATGATGGCAACCTCGTCGAATCCTGGTGCCCGTTGATCCCCGAAGATCTCTCCAATGTTCACGTCTTTCATGCTTATGATATGTGTTGTTCGATTCGCTTCGTGGTTCAGGCGACTTCCGCCTCGCCGAGTGTTGGTTCCTTGCCCCCGACGCGAACGTCCAGACCAAGTCCCTTCATTTCCTTAATAAGAACGTTGAAGGATTCGGGTGTCCCCGCCTCCAGCGAGTTGTCGCCTTTGACGATAGATTCGTAAATCCGGGTGCGTCCTTGGACGTCATCGGATTTGACCGTGAGCAACTCTTGCAGGGTGTAGGCGGCCCCGTAGGCTTCGAGCGCCCAGACCTCCATCTCCCCGAAACGTTGTCCGCCGTATTGGGCTTTGCCTCCCAGAGGTTGCTGGGTGACGAGACTGTAAGGACCGACGGCGCGGGCGTGGATCTTGTCCGCGACGAGGTGTCCGAGTTTCAACATGTAAATGTATCCGACCACGACCTGTTGATCGAAGGTGTCACCGGTGCGACCGTCAAAGAGAGTCGATTTGCCCGTTTCAGTGATCCAGGTGAAGTTTTCCTTCGTCTTGGCTTCTTTCAAATATTCCGTGATTTGCGCTTCGGAAATTCCGTCGAAGACCGGAGTGGCGACCTTAAATCCGAGCGCCTTGGCGGCGACTCCGAGGTGGGTCTCCAAGACCTGTCCGACATTCATTCGACTAGGCACGCCCAACGGATTGAGGACGATATCGACGGGCGTTCCGTCGGCGAGATAAGGCATGTCTTCCTCAGGCACGATCTTGGCGACGACACCTTTGTTGCCATGGCGGCCGGCCATTTTGTCACCGACCGAAAGCTTCCGCTTACTGGCGATGTACACCTTGACCTGCTTGATGATGCCGGGATCGACGTCGTCCCCGCTCTCGACCCGACCGAGGTTTTCTTCCCTCTCGCGTTCGAGTTCTTCGAAACGATGTTCGTATTGGCCGATGATCTCGCGGATCTTGTTGCGGATCGGGCTGGGATCGATTTCCACGTGATCGTACACCGCCGCCAATTTGCGCAAGAGTTGCTTAGTGATCTTGCGGTTCGCGGGAATGATGATCTCGCCAGTTTGGGCGTTGACGACGTCCAAAGGAATCTTCTCGTTGAGGAGAATATTCGAAAGCGCCGCCGTGAGTTGCTCGTGGAGACCGTCTTTCTTCTTCTTGTGATCGTCGAGGATCATTTTCTGCTGCCGTTTGGATTCGGCTGGCGTCATTTTGCTCCGGGTCACTTCTTTTTTGGAAGAGACTTTCACGTCCATGATGATGCCATAGGTTCCGGACGGCACGGTTAGAGAAGTGTCTTTGACATCGGCTGCTTTTTCTCCGAAAATCGCCCGGAGGAGTCGTTCCTCGGGAGCCAATTCGGTTTCGCTCTTCGGCGTGATCTTTCCCACGAGAATATCTCCCGGCTTGACCTCTGCGCCAATGCGGATGACGCCATCGGGACCGAGATGCTGCAAGGCTTCCTCGCTCACGTTGGGAATGTCGCGGGTAATTTCCTCTGGGCCGAGTTTGGTATCCCGGGCTCCGATTTCGAACTCGTCGATGTGGATGGAGGTGTAGATATCTTCTTTGACCACCTTCTCGGAGATCATGATGGCATCTTCGAAGTTGTATCCGTTCCAAGGCATGAAGGCCACAAGCACATTCCGACCCAAGGCCAGTTCGCCTTTTTCGGTGTTCGGTCCGTCGGCAATGACATCCCCGGCCTTGACCGGCTGGCCTTTGTGGACAATCGGCTTTTGGTTGATGCAGGTGCTGGCATTCGAACGCATGAACTTGCGCAATTCGTAGACCCAAACGCCATTGGCCACGTCGGTCTTGATCTTCTTACGACCTTCGGGCAGTTCCCCGCTCTTGGTTACGACGATCTGACTTCCACTCACGGAGGCAATGACCCCATCGGATTCCGACAGTACCACTGCTTTGGAGTCACGGGCGACCCGTCCTTCGAGACCGGTTCCAACCAGCGGGGATTCGGAAATCAAGAGCGGCACACCCTGGCGCTGCATGTTCGATCCCATCAGGGCGCGGTTGGCATCATCATGCTCGAGGAAGGGGATTAGACCTGCGGCCACGGAGACAAGTTGCTTCGGCGACACGTCCATGTATTCGACCTTGTCGGCCGCGATATCGACGAACTCACCGCGATAGCGGGAGGAAACCAAGTCCCCAAGGAATTTTCCCTTAGAGTCCATCGGTGCACTGGCCTGGGCGATATAGTACTTCTCATCCAGATCACCGCTGAGATAAACGACATCTTCGGTCGCGTGTGAATCCCTAACTTTCCGATAAGGAGTTTCGATGAAACCGAATTCGTTCACCCGGGCAAAGATGCTCAAGGAACTGATCAGTCCGATGTTAGGACCTTCGGGCGTTTCAATCGGACAAATCCGTCCGTAGTGAGAAGGATGAACGTCACGAACCTCAAATCCGGCTCGGTCCCGGCTCAGGCCGCCAGGCCCAAGAGCCGAAAGACGCCGTTTGTGAGTCAACTCGGACAACGGATTCGTCTGATCCATGAACTGGCTCAGTTGAGACCGGCCAAAGAAGTCACGGATCACCGCGCTAAGCGATTTAGGATTGATGAGTTTTTGCGGGGTGATCTGATCGATCCCGGCATCAAACAAAGTCATTCGCTCACGCACCAGACGCTCCGTCCGGGCAAGGCCCACGCGGCATTGGTTGGCAAGCAATTCACCCACCGTTCGCACCCGGCGGCTGCCCAAGTGATCGATATCGTCGGTCATCCCTTCGCCCTGGCGAAGTTTGACCAGATATTTCATCGCAGCGACAAAATCGTCCTTCGTCAGCGTGCGTTCGTCATCTTTGATTCCGAGGCCCAGCTTCTGATTAAGCTTGTGCCGTCCGACCCGACCGAGGTCATAACGTTTCGGATCGAAGAAGAGCCGTTTCAGCATGCTGCGAGCATTTTGCACCGTGGGAGGATCGCCAGGGCGCAATTTGCGGTAAATTTCTTTCAGGGCCTCTTCCTCGTCGTGGGCGGGGTCCTTCTTGAGCGACTTGATGATCGTGTCGTCTTCCTTGGTGTCGACCACCTTCACTTTTTTATGCCCGAGGGTCAAAAGCTGCCGAACGGTCGCGGCATTCAAAGGCTCAAAGGCCCGGGCAACCGTAATCTCGCCGTCCCGAATGTCTTCAATTAAGACTTTCGAACTAATTTCTTCCTCATCCAGATCCTCACTCAGCTTGAGCGTATCAACGGTGTAGAACAAATTGATGATATCTTCGTCCGAAGGATGTCCGAGCGCCCGAAGAAACGTCGTAGCGAGGAACTTCCGGCGGCGCTTGCGCCGATCGAGATAAACATAGAGCAGATCGCTGGTGTCAAACTGCACTTCGATCCAAGAACCGCGGTCCGGAATGATGCGGAATCCGTGGAGGAGCTTTCCATTGAGATGGACATTGCTCTCAAAGCAAATACCCGGGGAGCGGTGCAACTGGCTCACAACCACGCGCTCCGCGCCATTGACCACAAAGGTCCCTTGGGGCGTCATGAGCGGAATCTCGCCCATGTAAACTTTTTCCTCCTTCGTGCTGCGTTCGTCTTTGTAACGAAAGGTCACGTAGAGAGGTCCGCTGTAGGTGAGGCCTTCTTTTTGGCACTCGACCGATTCCATCTTCGGATCGTTCAGGTCGTAGCTGACAAAATCGAGGCTGGCGGTTTCTTCAAATCCAAAAATCGGGAAGAATTCTCGAAAAACCGCTTGAAGCCCCACATTTTTACGTTTGCTGGGGTCAACGGTTTTCTGGAAAAAATCGTCGTAGGAATTGATCTGCAACTCGATGAGGTTCGGAGGTGCGATGGCTTCCTTCAATTTGCCGAAGTGAATGCGTTCAGACATGGCGGTATGGGTTATCGGGATGTGGAGCTGTGAGGCGGTACTTTTGGACGATCAACTGCGGGGAGAAAGCAAAACGTCCACGGGCGAGCGGAGAGGAATTTCTCGGCTCGTGCGGGGACGCGGTTTTGGGCTTTTTTCCAGACAGTGCAGATGGCGTACGTGATACGGCGGAGTGTAGATAGTGACTCCCAGCGTCGGGAACGCAAGCCGAAAAATAAAATATTTTTATTTTTCGACTGCGTTCCAACAAAACGCAGGGAAGTGAATTACTTAATTTCGACCTTGGCGCCAGCGGCCTCGATCTTCTTCTTAATCTCTTCGGCTTCTTCTTTGGTGACGCCTTCCTTGAGGGCCTTGGGAGCGCTTTCCACCAAAGTTTTTGCTTCGGCGAGACCGAGTCCGGCCACGGAGGCGCGAACTTCTTTAATGACAGCAATCTTATTGCCACCAACTTCGGTCAGGATGACGTCAAAGGAAGTCTTCTCTTCGGCCGCAGGTGCGGCACCACCACCGGCGGCGGCGACTGCGACTGGAGCTGCGGCGCTCACGCCCCATTTTTCTTCAAGTTGTTTCACCAGGTCAGCGACTTCCAAGACGGTAAGAGCGCTGAGTTGGTCGACGAGGTTTGTGTTATCTGCCATGGTAGTATTTATTTGTGGGATCGTCGCGTTCCGAAGCTTCGGAACAATTGAGGCCGACAGCTGCCGACCCGACGAAGAACCTGTTTGTGTTTTTGGATTCTCCCTCGAGACCGCTTCCAGCCCTAAGGGAAAGTGTTGGTAAATTGCGGGTGATCAGACGGCTTCGGACTGCTCGGCCTTGGCTTTGAGGGCACGAGCGAGACAAGTGCCTGGTTCGTTGAGCACGCGGACGAGCTTGGTGGCCGGGGCCAGCAAGACTCCCAAAAGGGTGGCTTGAAGAGCTTCTTTCGAAGGCAGATCCGCAAGCACGTTGACCTGCTCAACGGTCAGAATCGCGTTGTCCAAAATACCGAGCCGGACGGCCGGCTTCTCAAACTCGGAAACAAAGGTCTTCAGGACCTTCGCGGCCCCACAGATGTCACCTTCTCCGGTCACCATTGCGATCTGACCGGTGAGGGCTGCACTCATATCAGGCAGGCCCAGCTCTTGAGCGGCGCGCTTGATAAAGGAATTTTTGACCACATGGCATTCTGCCCCCACCCCACTCAAACGGGTGCGGAGTTCTTCAAAATGTTTTACCTGCATGCCATTGTAGTCGGCAATGAGGAGAAAGGGCGATTGTTGCAGTTTTTCCTGAACGTCGGAAACGATATTGGCTTTTTCGGGTCTCATGGCGTGATCAGGTTCAGTTTTTGATGTAAGGAGTGGGATCCACACCGAGTCCGGGACTCATGGTGGCGCTGAGCGTAAGGGCTTCGACAAAGACACCCTTGGCGGTCGCTGGCCGTGACTTCATGACCGCCTCGATGACGGCGTTGCCGTTTTCGACCAAGGCCAGAGGCTCGAAGGAAATTTTCCCGACCGGGACGGCGATATTGGCGTTCTTATCGAGTTTGAATTCGACCCGACCGGCTTTCACTTCCTTGACGGCTTTGGCCGTGTCGTCCGTGACCGTTCCGGTCTTGGGGTTCGGCATCAATCCACGAGGCCCGAGCACACGGCCCAATTTCTTGACCTCCGCCATGGCGGAGGGCGTGGCGACCGCGACGTCGAAGTCTGCGAATCCGCCGGCGACCTTCTTAATCAAGTCCTCAAATCCAACGAATTCCGCACCGGCTTCGGTGGCGGCTTCGGCGGACGGGCCCGAGGCGAAAACCAAAACCCGAACATTCTTTCCACTACCGTGAGGTAGCGGGCAGGTGCCACGCACCATTTGATCGCTTTGACGAGGATCAATACCCAACTTGAATGACAAAGTAACCGTCTGGTCAAACTTGGGAGCCGGAAGCCCCTTCAAGATTTCAATGGCTTCAGCGAGCGGGTATTTGCGTTTTCCGTCCACTTTTTCGGCGGCGGAGCGATAACGTTTGCTGCGTTTTTTTTGCATGGGATCTGGCAGTTCAATCGACCCCGTGGAGTCTCCTGCTGGTTGTCTGTTACTTTCCGCCGGTGCGACGGAACCGGAAACAATAGCCAACCGAAGCTTCCTGTCAAAAGATTTTTCAATTTTTTTTGAACCGGGTTCGCTTTGGCAGGGAATCCCCTCCGCTCCAGCCTGAATGTTCGCTTTACATTTCAGAGAAAAACTCAGAGTTTTGCAATCAGTTCAAACCCACTTTTTGAAGCTGATCCGCTGTGACATGATGTTCGTGACCGGCGAAGGTGCTCTGAGAATCGGCGATGGACGAGAAAACCAACACCCCAAACTCAGAATACAATACGTTATGAAACTCTATGTCGGAAACCTCTCCTTCCAAACCACGGAAGGCGCACTTGAGGATCTCTTCACTCCATTTGGCCCCGTCAAAGAAACCATGCTCGTCATGGACCGCATGACCCAACGCCCCCGCGGCTTTGGCTTCGTCACAATGGAAAACGGCGAAGATGGCAAGAAAGCGATCGAAGAACTCAACGGGAAAGAAATGGACGGGCGCAGCCTCGTCGTAAACGAAGCCCGCCCTCGCGAAGATCGTCCTCCTCGCCGTGACTTCGGCTCCGGCGGCGGTGGAGAAGGCGGTGGCCGCGGCGGCTACCAGGACCGGAACTGATTCCGCGCCCGAGGATTTCACTCACCAAAAAACGGGGGCATCGGAGACGATGCCCCTTTTTTCGATCTGGGCCCAGCGTAGCAGGTCCGCTGCGATCAGCTTGCTCCGCATTTTGAGCCGATACGGGTGAGGCAAATGATCAAAACATCCGTTCCCAGCCAAATCCAAAGAACGACATTGAATGCGGTCATTGCAGAGAAAGGCTTCTTGAAAGGGAGCTGCGTTTGCGGGAAAACGCAGCCAGAAAAGCGGAAGCGGGAATCAGGCGCTCGAGCGCGCCCTCAGAACCCGGTAATCCGGCGATCAATACTCCGAGGTTAATACTCCGGGACACCGCCCGCCTTTGCGGGCCCGCCCGGAGGGAAACTCATTCGCCGACTTCGATACCCATCTGGCGCGCGGTGCCACAGATGGTGCGGAAGGCAGCTTCCTCGTCACGGGCGTTGAGATCATTCATTTTGATCTTCACGATATCGAGGACTTGCTTTCGAGTCAGTTTCGCGACTTTGATCTTGTTCGGCTCTTTGGAGCCTGAAGCCAAGCCCGCAGCTTTCTTGAGCAACACGGCCGCAGGCGGCGACTTGGTGATGAAGGAAAAACTCTTGTCCTTAAATACCGTAATCACAACCGGAAGAATATCTCCGGCCTGCTTTTGCGTAGCCGCATTAAATTCTTTGCAGAACGCCATGATATTGACGCCCTGCTGACCGAGGGCCGGGCCCACGGGAGGTGCAGGGTTGGCCTGTCCGGCCGGGATTTGCAATTTGATCTGTCCAACAATTTCTTTAGCCATAAATATAAGTCGCCGAACGCGGCGGAAAGGGGTGAGCAAGGAACCATGACCGTCTCGGCATGGCAAGCGGATTTTCTTATTTTTTGGAAAGTCTCCAGAAAAGAAACGCTCCCAAGCTCATGAAAATAATATTGGGCATCCAGATTAACAGGGCCGGATACGCCGCCGCATTACCCCGAAAGGTATCTGCCATGATGATAAAAAAGAAGTAGGTAAAGGCCACCACCAAGCTGAGAGCAAACCCCACCGAGGTCTCTTTGCGGTGGGTGGTGATTCCGAGCGGAATGGCAATGAGCGCGAAAGCCACACACGCCAGCGAGGCTGAAAACCGTTTATTAAACTCCACGCTGGCCTCCTGCGCCTTGCCGTCCGCTCCCTCGCGGATGAACGCCATCAACTCGGAAAGGGTGTAGGAACTGAGACGACGACCGGAGAGGTATTCGTTGTAAAATTCGGTCAACGCAATCGGGAAAACACCTTCCGAAAGGACGATCCCTTGCCGAATCTTGCCGAGATTGCGGGGATCTTCCTCGTCCCGTTGCTCGAAGCGGGCATCAAAAAGTTTCAGCAAGAGGCGGGGATTCTCGGGATCGGAGGTCAAAATCCCTCTCTTCGCGTAAACCATTTTGGTCGGCTCGCTTTTTTCATTAATTTCAAAGACGATTAAATTTTTGAGGGTGTTGCCGTCCTTGCCTCCCACATAAACCCGGCGGTCCGGGAATTGGTCCACGACTTCATCGGACCGAAATAGCGCTGCCGGATTGCTCGTGGCAATATCCACGATCGCGCGGGTCATGCGTTGTTCGGCCCGTGGCGCGACCTCGATATTGATCCAAAAACAAATGGCGGTAAGA
>Ga0209390_10005637_pt1 | contig 17492 bp, 12 predicted proteins | sample BON01_FD_187212 | JGI IMG/M metagenome (GOLD analysis project Ga0209390, IMG submission 187212) | Freshwater microbial communities from Lake Bonney liftoff mats and glacier meltwater in Antarctica - BON-01 (SPAdes) (version 2) | ecosystem: Environmental > Aquatic > Freshwater > Ice > Glacier...
CAACACGGTGCCGTCCATCGCCATGTCGCAGGCGTTGTTCAGTGTCCGCAAATTCAGCACAGCTTGTTCTGCAATCAGCCGTTCGGCGCGACTCAATTCTTCAAAATTCATCGGGAGGACTCCATGGAAAAAAAATACGAAGACACCACAGTAACCCATCTTCTCTATTCGCGCAATCGTCTATGAGCGCACCCACGGACGATGCTGTCGCGTGCCGTAGCGAATTGAATGACGTCATGGAATTCTGTCCAACCAAAATGCTTGCACCAAGGCGACTGCTTGCCTCTAGTCAAAGAACGACTGCTCGCGAAAAAGAATGATCGAGTTGCCGAGGTTCTGCGCCTGACGCACTTCGCAGGGTGGCCCAGCTAATTGAATGCAACTTGGATGCCCCCGTGCTTCCCCCGCTATTTCAGCATGCGCATATCGGAGACGCCGCAGACCTTGCGTGCGATCGGCTTATCGGAGCGTTAGCTGGATCTGAAGAAAGTAAAGAAGAACAGACGTTTATCTTCGAGTTCCGTGGCCCCCATCGAAAAGAACTAAAGGCCGCGCTGAAACGGTGGATCAAGACTTTTAACGGTAGCGTTGTCGCGCCACTATGAGAAGTGGGCCAACCGCAAAGACAATCGATGATTGGCCGAATCTTGATCGATTCCCGTGAACTTTGAACATTCGGTTTGTGCGCTGTGCTAGAAGTGCAATTGAGCGACTGTGGCGTCTAATTCGTCTTCAGATGTGTTTTTGGGGTTCCGTGCTGCAGCTTTTTCTGTCGCAACCTCGGTCTTGGGCGTTCACTTCGTAAGCGGCCCAGACGACCGACGAAGTTGAACGGTTGCTGACGCTTCAACATCATGATCGGGCGCGGGTTGCGGTTCGGGAAGCCATTGCCGACTTGTTCGAAGAGCGGATGCAGGAGTTCTGCGAACGCCTACGTTTGTTTGGCACGACGATCTGAGGGAGGTTGTGGCAGAAATTATTGTGGAACGCGAGCAACGCAGTGTTGCGTCTTTGTTGCATCTCGCATCGACAAAGTTCCACAATGACGGGCGAGACAAGGCATGAATAGATAACCACAGTCAACACGCAACGGACTATTCGACCTTTGTTGTTTCAGCAGGCGGTGAGATTCTGTAGATCTTTGTGCCGATTTGAATCAGCACAGGTTCATCGAGTGAAAGGTAGATGGTCCAGCGACTGTTTTTCTGCTTCGTCAGGTCGAAGTATCTATCGCTGAATTGCTCAATCCTGATGATGTCGCTTTCTTCAGGCACCGCCCCCAGCTTGCTGAGCTCTGAATCCTGCCACTCATTTTCTTTCCAATAGAAAGTCTTTGAGCCCACTCGCTTTATTTTTTCATGAGTACTCGAAGCGTCATTCGTTGAGACCGCATCGGCTGCGGCAACACCTCGCCCCCCCGTTGCCTGCCCCGACGGTGTCGCCGCACTGCGCCCGAATCCTGTCTGCGAACGAGCAGACCCCGATCTTGCTAACTCTGTAGCAACACCGCCTGACTGCAAACGACCGCCCGGATAGCCACCAAGCCCAGACCCGGAAGCGTCTGAACTGTTCCCACTGCCGAAGAGCCCCGAAGTTGCTCGAGCCGCATTCTGTAGCGATTTCTTGAAGTCACGCTGCACAAAACCAGCACGCCCCGAGGCAACAGAAAGTCCCTCTGCCGATCGGAATTCTGCTTCCGTCAACAAACGGCTGCGGTCGCCAAACGACACGCTTTCATCTGCCAAAAACGACGTGTACGGAGTCATAATGCCGTACTTCAGAGACAACGCGACAAGTTCATCCACAAGCTCTTTGTTCTGCCCGTTCAGGTCAAGTTCGTCTATAATTTCTCCAATACGGCGAGTCGCCCACAACGTTTGGACAAAACCATTTCGTCGTGTGGAATCGGCATCTCCGAATTCAGTCTCAAGGTTCAATGTTCGCGTCTTGTCAGCTACTACACCCGTCAGTTCGACGGTCACGGCTGTGTTTTTTTTGTAGCGTCCCACGATGATGAGTTGTTCGCCACGGAACAAATCCGGCAGCTCGCGCGGATACAGGCGGTTTACCACTTTAATTGAGTCGCTGGCTGATTCAGTGTTGCCATGCTTCACGAAACTAATCTTCACATCGGTCATAGCAGGAGAACTGACTTTGCGGAACAAATTTGTCGCTGCCACTTCAAAGTCTTCTTCGGGCTTCACGTAGACCGAAGTTCCGCGCTGATCACGGGACAAGCGATCCAGCAGCCGACTGTTTACGTCGTAGCCGACCCCGAAGCTAAATACACGAGCGTTCACAGTATTCGCCCGTTTAACGTTGGCTGTAATCGCGGCTTCTGTGGTTTCGCCGACGGTTGGCAGACCATCAGTCAGAAACAACACATACGACGGACGCTTTTTGTCTTTCAGCTGCTCAAGAGCCGTTGTCAGAGCACCGTTAATGTTTGTGCCGCCTCCGGAATAAATGTCGTCGACGTATTCAATAGCGTTCTTTCTAGTCTCACTGGTGACCAGTTCCAGCTCCGGCCGGAACAGATCGACTTCTGATGAGTACGAAATAATATTAAACGTGTCGTGATCGCTCAGCGAATTGATCATGTACTTCAAAGAAGCCTTCGCCTGTTCAGTTTTCTCGCCCGACATGCTTCCGGAACGGTCCACAACAAACAGTATAGTCTTGGGAAACGCTGCATCGTTTTTTGCTTTTACTCGCGGAGTTGCCAGCAATAGAAAATAACCTTGCTCGTCGCTATCGGGCCGATAACTAATCAGGTTCATCCCGATGTCGCTGCCTTTGGTGCCGTATAGCAGTCGCACATCGTTTGGCTGCTGAACATTTTTCAGTGTCAGTCGGCAGGTGGCCTGTTTTTCGCCGGGCCGATCGATTTTGAATTCATGCGTCGGGCTGTAGATATTCTTTAACTCTTCCTCAGACTTCACGCGGATGGTCACATTCATTTCTTCGATCGCCTGCTGAGAATGCTTTGAAAGCCCCAGCGGCAATGTGAAGTCAACCAGTCCTGTATCGCTTTTCAACAGCTGCGTATATCGAATTTCCACCCGTCGATTTTGACCTGCCGGAATCGGAAACACGCTGGTCTTAAATAGTCCGCGGTCCATGTATTCCAGCAATGCCGGGTCTTTTTGCTGCCTGACAATCTGTTCGTATTCCCGTCGAGCTTCGTCTTTCGGTTTCAGTTCGCCAATCAGCTCTTTCCCGTCAACAATCAGTGTCAGTCCGTTAATCGCAGCTCCATCAGGCATCGGAAACAGGAACTGAGTTTCCAGCGTGCGACTGCTGGTATTCTGAAAAACCTGCGCGATCTGGACGGTAGCGACCTGGTCTTTGATATCCGCCTGCACATCGACGCTGGTCACTCGAAACTCAACCGATGGACGTGGTCCTATAGGATTGCGAATAATTGCGATCTGCCCTTGTATATCAGAGATGGGCACAAAAATTAGAGCCAAAAGGAGGCCCGACGGTAGTAACTTCATGGCTCACGACTCCATCTAAAACAAGGCGGAATGTTGTGGTTAGTCCTGGTAGACTTCTAACTTCAGATCGCTGAATTCCCCTGGATCAGTTTTGCCGCGTGTTTCGAGCGTTCGCCCAAATTAACGGCCGCACGGTCTCGTTAGAGTGCGCTACTGTCGGCCGTGGTTCCAACGAATTTGAAGAATTGGCGATTTGATACAATGCGACGCTGATGAAAATCTTCAGAGCGGCCTTTCACCGGTTTCCGGATACAACCATGCCCCACCAGAAATCACTCAAAGCACAACTGATCCAAATTGCTGCCGGCATTTCAAACAGGCTGCGCAGTGTTTCTGAAATCGGCGTGACTGACGTAATCAGCGAATCCGCCAATGACATTGTGCTGATTGACGTCCGCCCAGAGGTAGAACGAACGGTGTCTGTGATTCCCGGATCGATCTCTATCAAAGAATTTGAGTGCGGTCCCGCACGCTTCGGAAGTCAGAAGCTGGTCGCATATTGCACAGCGGGCTATCGCAGCGGCCTATATGCTCAACACATGCAACAGCAGAGTATTCAAATCAATAACTTACGCGGCGGCATTTTGTCGTGGTGCCAGCATCAGCAACCGCTGCAGACACTGGACGGAAACGTCACACATCGAGTCCACGTTTATGGGAAAAGATGGAATCTGGTTGAACCGCCCTACGAAGGCGTTTGGTGACCGAACCACTGGACATGCCGCTCTATCCAAATCCAACAAATTTGCGCACTGAGCGTATTGGTACCAGACAACCATACCTCACGCACGCGGACAGAAGCTCACTGAACAACGTGTTCTTCATTCATGAACGTTCACTGGGGTCAGTGCATTTTCCAGTTCCAATTTGCCAGGCGTACCAGGAAACCAACTCAGTAGCGCCGGAAGAAACAGCAGGTCAGCCACCAGTGCGGCCACCAACGTGGCACATCCCATTGCAGCAAAGTTGACGTGCGGCGGCATTCTGCTGGTCATCACTGTGGCAAGCCCCGCGGTCATCACCACCGTGGTCATTATCAGCGCACTGCCGACGGTGACAAAGGTATTGCAGTTAGCTTCATGAGCACTGCGGCCTAGTTTTCGTTCGTGCTGAAAGTGAATCAGATAATGAATCGTATCATCCACCGCGATACCCAGACAAATTGCGAACGAACACGCGCTGGCGATTCCGAGCGAATCATTGATCAGCAATCGAAGAGCACCTGAAACTGCCAGAGGCATTACGTTTGGCAGAATCGAAATCAAACCAATCCGTAGCGAACGAAAAGCGATCGCCAGAACTCCGAAAATAATAAACGAAGCCATCACAAGGCTCTTCATCAGTTCTTCAATCATCTGCCGGACAACTCGTCCTTCAACAGCCAGGTCGCTAATTAAACTTATCTCAACTCCGTCGTGACCTGCAGCAATCGCCTGCAACTTTTCATCAAGTCTAATCAACGTTGGTTCGTACTTTGCGATTCCTCGATCCTGCAGGCGACAAACAACCTGAGCTCGACGAATATCCGGTCGATAGAACTGTCGAGCAAGTTCTTCGGGAAGCTTGGATTCCAGAACAAACTGGTCTTGAACGTTTGGCGCCTTAAACACTGTCAGACACGTTCTGATGGACATCGAAGGCCCCACCAACTCCTCGGCCAAAAGTACCTGTTGGCACTCTTTAATAATGGGCCACAGTGCTCTGCGCGTATTGTCTTCGTCCCAACTCAAAACGACTCGAAGAAACCGAACTCCGCCAGCAACTTCGTCACAGTGCTGCATCGCCAGCCTCTCTTCGGACGAATGGGGAACTCGGTCACTGATCCGATCATCAGGCACAAGATTCAGCGCGACTGAAAAGCAGGCCAGCGTAAGAATTACACCAACGATGGTTACACTTTTTGCATATCGCGATGAAAACGCCACAACAACACGTGAACGCTGCATGAACTGAGCGAAAGGGTCGCGAGTTGTACTGACATGCATGCGTCTGCCCAGCCATGAATTGGCAAGCAGCGGAGTAATCAGAATGACGGACAGAAATGTCAGCACGACTCCGATGGCAGAAACTCGCCCAAATCCCGAAATCATTTCTGCCCCGGAAAACATTAACGAACCAAAACCAATGGCTGTTGTCGCGGATGTTAGAAAACAGGCTGGCCCCACAAAACATACCGACCTGTAAACCGCGTCCCGAGGCGTTGCACCTTCGGCTCGCAACTGGCGAATCCTGATCACCATGTGCATGCCATCCGTGAAGCCGATCATCATGATCAGGACGGGCAGGATAATCTTCGCCAGTTCGTTGTTCGATTGCCCAATCAGTTGCAGCCAGCCAAGCGTCCAGACAACGCCGATAGTCGGCCCAATGCCCGCCAGAAAGATGGCCACCGGCCGTCGAAAAATGACGACCGACAGCAGCGTTACTACAGCATAAGACCACAGCTGAATCCGAAGATGATCTTCCTCCAGCGTGCGATCATGCACTTCAAATAACGCCAGACTTCCGGTCACTCGTGTGCGAATACCAACTGGTTCCAGAATTCGCACCGCCGCCGCTTTGATAGGAGCAATGTCGGATTGGTATTTGGCATCAATCAACAAAAGGATGGTTGTGCCATCCGACGAAATCAAATGGCCCGTGGTCAAAGGATGAACAAGAAATCGCTGCTTGGCGACGTTCAGTTTTTCCTGAACCTCAGAAGCTGCAGCATCCACGTCATCAACAAGTAGATCGGGAAGCAGAGGAGAGACGTGGCCTCGCAGCGTTACCTGCGGTATATCACCCAGCCAGGTCAGATGACGAACACTCTCCATTTTTCGAAGATCAGCCACGGCTGCCTGCAGAGCACGCGTGCGACCACTTTGAAAAAAATCGTCACACTCCAGCACCAGCAGTAGGCGTGAGTTCAACGAAAATGTTTCTTCAACTTCCGTCAGCGAATCAATAACACCGGCAGGAATCCACCCCTCGGTCACCTGATCAGCAATCCGGAAGTCGCAGAACCCGAGCAACGGCGGAATGCTGAGGGCCAGAACAATGCACCATCCTAATGCACGATAGTCGGCAGAAATACGTGCGATCAAATGCATATCATTAGCGGCATATCATAGAGTGAGCGACAAACGCTGCCTTGCTTTATCCACATCGGCAGCCGAATTCACTACAGCAATTTGACTGTGGCAGTCAACAAGAAAGGCCAAAGCCCCGAACTGGAACCTGGCCTTAAACTTGGTTGCGTTAGCTGTAGCTTGAAATACGCCAATGAGAAATTATTGCTCGGCGGGCTTGTCATCCGTGTTTGAGCCGGCTTCTGGCACAACTGGTTCCGTTGGGGTGCCAGCGTCTGGCTTGGCATCCGTCGCATCGTCTTCCAAAGCTGGTCGCTGCTTTGCGTCACCAGCTGCTCCGCCGCCGCCAACTGGAAGTCCGCCCTGACCATCACCGCCGCCTGGACTGCCACCAGCCGGACCACCCGGCATTGTCATCGATGGACTGCCGGAATCGCCGCTTGATGCCTCGTCGTCTTCGGAAGCACCACTGGCAACCATGCCATCTTTGATTTCCAGCTGAGCAGCTTCAAGCCCGGCTTTCGTATAAAAACCGGTCATAACCAGGTTGTCATCTTTCTTCTGGAGATCACAAATAATCTCGTAATCTTTTGACTTGAACAGACTGAACCAGTTAAACGAAACCGCTTCTTCGCTTTCCTTGCCTTCGGTCGCTCCAGCCAACGCACTGCGGACTTCCTCAATCTTCGGATTGCTGTTTTCGTGATCTCCCAACCATGTCATGGCCGAGTCGAATGCAGTCTTTGCACGGTATTCAATGAAAACCACACCCGCCAAAATTGCAATTCCTCCCCAGACAAGACACTTCTCAACCGGAGATCTCTGCTTGGCGTTAGACGGCGTTACTTCACCTGATTGTTCGGCCATTGAAAATTTGCTCCGACTGGAATCTGAAAAACGAGTGCGTATTTTGGACCCATTAGACTAAGCGCACTGGTTTCCAAATTCCAACGACAGCCGGGTATTTCGCAGACATATCATTAATATCAAAAGCCGGCTGGTCGCCTGAAATACCAAAATGCAACGGCATTTGGCAACGATTCATGCTACCCGGATCAAGATCGCGGCCAACAACGGACACCCGAAGGCAACGGCGGGAAAGAAAGTGACAGAACCAATCGATGAACGGCAATTTCCTCAGTTCGTTTCGCGGCTGGCAATCGCAATGTCTCTGCAACAGCACTTACAGGCTATTCGCCGTCCACCGCAAGCCGTCCACCAGTACAATCCATGTGCTGACGTAATACCGATTCAGGGAATCGCCCAAACAACGTCACACTTGCACACGCTGCATAGTCTTCAGGCGTCAACGTCAGCCACGCACCAATTGCAGGCGGTCAACAGAAACGCGAAAGAGTCGCAGATGCAGCTATCGGCTTCTGGCTTCTGAATAAAAATCGTCGAACTCATCATACGTGCAAACATATCCTGCCTCTTGAGATCGAACGCGTTCCGCCTCAAGAGCACCCAGGACCGCGTTTTGGATTTTTTCGCGACAGTTGGCGTTGATAGGATGAGCGATGTCTGCAAACAGGCGGCTTCTGGAATCGCCGTTAACCTCGTCCGGTAACTTGTTCCCGCAACCATTGCAGTAGCGAGCACGTAGGTCATTCTTCCCGGAACATTGAATGCACTTTGTGGCTAATTTGCGACTTGGCATCGCAATAAACAGACCTCGTTGCCCCTCGATGATTTTCAAGTCGCGCACGACGAATTCACCGTCAAACGTAATCGAGCAGAAAGCCTGCAACCGATCAGCGTTGTCGCCCATCAACTTGATTCTAACCTCTGTAATCTCCATTCTTTGATTCCTTCAGCTCCACCCATCCGACATCAACTCAGACGGCTTCAGGCAACACCGCGCCAAGCCAGCGACGCTTTACCGATACTCAACGTGCACTTCAGTTGAACACTTCAGACTCATCGAACCATTACGGTGTCGAAGAGAGGCAGAATGAAGTCTCGGCTACCGGTAACAACCAGACACACCAAGACTCCCAAGTTCTTTAGCATCTTCGCAACGCAAATGTACAATGTCCAAAACTGTTTCCTTAGAAGATAGGGGAAATTCGCCCATTAGGTGTACAAAACAGCACGTTATGGAATTCCACCAAGAACATGGTGCAGACTGACAAATATCCTAATCGCTGTTCAATCTCCAGCACCGCCAGAAATCTGGAAATAATTTTCCGCAATAGTATAAGAACAAACATTTCTAAATGAAAACAGCTATTTCAACATGCTCAGGAATGCCACCAGATCCAGAATCTCCTCACGAGAAAATGACATCAGCAGCCCTTCGGGCATCGTGGATTGCTTTGACTTCAACAGATCTTCGATATCGGCCCGAGCAATTTCGACCTGCGTTTGAGGTGCAAGCGGGTTGGGCAACAGGATCACGTGAGTATCGTTTTCGTTCGTTATCAGTCCGCTGATCGTTTTGCCACTGTTCAAAACGGCCAGCCAGGTCTGGTGGTCTTTGTTGATTTCTAACGAAGGTTCAATAATTTGTTGCAGTAGTTTCACACCCTGAAACCGCTTAAAGATCTGCGTCAGCTCAGGACCAATTCTGGCCCCATTTTCACCTATTCGATGACACTTGTTACAACCGGCCACAGAAAACACTTTTTCTCCGTTGCTGACACTGCGATCAGCTAACGTCGTAATACCGTCTTCAAGGTCAGTTGTTTTCCAGCGTCGAACAAACTGCCTGGTCACTTCGTCAGGCGACGGTTCGGGCAACGGCTGGTCGTCGGGCAGGATGTACAAACTGCCCTGCATAACCTTCCAATGCCCTGGGTAAGTGCACAGGAACTTAAACCGGCCCACTTCTTTCGGCGCTTCAAAATAAATTGTGTATTGGTCACCGGAATTCAGAATTGGCGAGAAGCAGATTTCCGCAGGATCATCCGGAACGTAGTGAGTCGCGATGGCTCGAGGATTGCTGGCGAGTGCCATCGCCTGTTCGCCAATGCTTTCCAGATGGTCAGCCTTCACAACAACTACGTTATGCGGCATACCCGGATCTGTATTATGAAAAGTGAGCGCGACTCGACTGCCCGGAGAAACTCGCAGGCGACGCGGTTTATACTGCAGTCCAATCGCCGCATTTAACGAAATCTTCGTTGCACTGGATACCCAGCCAAAGTTTGTTCCAAACTGGTCCTGTTCAACCAAACGTGGATCCTGCTCGAAGACTTCCGCTTTAGGGAATTCGGGCCATGGCCGCTTGGCGATTAATTGATATCCGGGAAACTCGGAATACTCCTTGCCCAGTTCATAGATCGACAGATATGCATCAGGCGTAAAGGCCGCTCCGTCCACCGACTTCAGCCTCATATGTACGTGAAACTGCATTACAGGATGCAACTGAGGAATCTGCAGGAAAACGCTTTTCCCATCTGCTAACAGGTGCACAGATTCGACAGCAACATGGTCGTGGCCCTGTCGACCTTCTTCCCTTACGCTATATTCCGGCGATCCGTAGGCGCCGCTGAACAGGTAATTCCATTGCTGGCAAAACACGTTATCTGTTCGGACCGATGCAGGATCGACAGTCGTATTGAAATGGACGATCAGTCCATTATGCCGAGTCTCAACGCGGGTCGGCAAATGCAACGACTGGCCCGTATACCGCAGTCGTTGCAGGCAACCATTTTCCGCACCATAACTTTGCCAGCCCTCAGTTCCGGCGACGTACAGGCACCCATCTTCGTCATTGAACGACAGGCGACATGAACCGCTCGAAAAGTCACCCGGAAGCGGCACAACACCGCCCTGCACTCGACCATTCAATTCTTCTCGCAGAACCAGATAATGGTTGCAGTAGCCATACGACGAACCAACAGTCAGACCCGCCAGGGGACCCAAACGCCTGTCATTCGGCAGAAAATAGATTCCGCCAGCCGAATTATCGATACCGCGAGGAATAAAGCACTGCGGAAGATCATAACCAAATTCGCCATATCCCTTGCGTGGCCCCTGATGACCGTGAAAGCTGCCGTTCTTTACATCAAAAATTGCAGTGCAGGGCGTCCACGTGCCTTCCTGAACCGTTGCCAGAGTAATCTCACCATCGCGAGACACGCCAATCCCATTGCTGTTGCGAAGCCCGTTTCCCAGAGATTCCGGTTTGGTACCGGTTGCCAGTCGAGCCAGTCCAAAATCGCCGGACGCAGTGGCCCAGTAAAGACGGCCCTGCTGATCCTGCTGAAGCGATGTTGCGAAGTCGTGGCCGCCGGTAGTTGGATACTGGTTGGTCACGCATTCATAAAAATCCGCCTCGCCATCATTATTGAAGTCGTGCAATCGCGTGATTTGATCGTTGCCGCCCAGCAGAATGTTTCCATCCTGGACTACCAGGCCCAATGGCTGATACAGGCCTGCTGCGACTCGCTGCCATGTCAAATTTTTCAGTTTGGCATCTACGCCGCTAACGACCCAAACATCGCCCAGTAATGTCGACACGGCAATGCGACCATTGCCCAATGAGCCCACCCCGGCCAACCGCATCGGTGTGCCGAACTCGTTATCTGAAGCAAACGGTATCGTCACCATATCGATCGCGAAAGCCGTGTTGTTTTCACCCAGTCGCCCGGACGTCGTGGAGGTCTTTGAGGTCCACTGTCCAGGACCACCCTTAGTAAACCCAACAGGAGAAAACGGAGCTTCACCATCAATCGGTGCCAATGCGACGCAGTGAGCCGCCGTTTCGGATTGACGAAACTGTAGATGAACGGTCGTCGCCGGACTGCCAGTCGGAAATCGCAGTTGAAGATTCCCCTGAGCCGTTTCCAGCACTGGACCACTGGGAGAATCAAACAGGCCTGCCACGCACGAAACTGCGGCCTGAGTCACTTTCGTTTCGCTGTAACCTTCAACCTTCGTAATCGCGTCGTCCAATGCAGACTTCATCAGTGTCAATGTGGTTCCCGCAGGCAAGGTTCCTTCAAAGTGCAAAGATCGGACGACGACTCCGTCCAGCTTCCAGAAACGATCCAGCACCCTGGCGTCACCAAGCTGATAGGCGAAGACCACGTCTGCCCCATGACGATAGAATCCCAGATATTGCGTGGTCGTGTCCTGAGGCAGTTTCCACTGGCTGCCCGTGAAATCAAACAGCTGAGCACCTGCCGCGCGTGCTCCATCGTGCACGCCAAATCGACCCGCACCGCGAATCACAAATCCGCCCGACCAGGAATCTACAAAAGTTAGACTTAGCGGATCAAACACTGCATTCACAGCATCGTCGCCGCTTCCAAATGCCACAGCGACACCCTTATGACTGTCCACACCAAAGTGAACAATGCGACTGCAAATCACGTTGCCACTGTCGACTTCGTTCAACGTTATATCGACACTGTTTTCAGATGGATTCTGGCCCCAGTGCCCAAATGCACCACCGTCAAGTCCCGGAAACTGAGGCAACAGATCCGGAATCGGGTTTCCTGAAGATAGAAATGACTCGGCCTGCTGATAGTAGAAATCACGAACCCGATTTCCCGGGAACGGAATAGCATCCTGGGCAGACGCAGGTATCGCCAAAGTGCAAAACAACACGACGGAAGAAAGGGAAAGTTTCATCGGCAAGGCTTATTGGGTGGGGCGTGCGCAGCTGCCAAAGAGTTGCAGCTTGCGGAGTAATTAAGTGACGATTGTTGTCTAAACGAGCCAACATTGAAATCAATGACCTGGTAAATCGATGTCGTCGTCCAGTCGAACATTGTCTCGGCTATAGAGGCCAAATACTTTCCAGACAACGGGCTTAACAGGCACTCGGGTTGTAGAGGCACTTCCAGCAAACCTCGTAGCCTAATTCCACTTCGGTGCCGCATTTTGGGCAGGTCCAGCCGGGCTGGACAGCGTCCAGCCCGGATCTATTTTTCTCCGTCTGGTATTCGGCAATTAATTCTCGGGCGGCGATGGCATCAGAATCATTGGCCCACACTCTAGGTGTCACAGCTCCAACAGGAAGTCCACCGACGGCGGAATGCAGAATGCCGCCGACAACCTGAGCTTTGATGCCGTTTTCTGCCAGCATCGCGGCAATCAGGCTGGCTTCGACTTCATCACTCGCATTGTAGATTTCAATCGGATTGTTCATTGCAAGGCGCTTTCCTGAGAATAACCAGACACGAACAGTTACAAGCGGTGACGGTCGGTCAGCGCGTGAACTTTGTAGCGATGTCGGTCACCCATACAATTTCATTCCAACGATCAGCATACCCGGACGTAGTCAAAAACACCAAACATCAAATGCCCGGCACATTGGATAACAGGTCGCGTTCACCACAGAATCGACTGTGAAACAAACGCAGCGGGACTGGCTGCACGCTGGCACAACAAGAGCACCCGTCTCAGAGTTTCGCAGACAACGTACCACGTAAGTACCTCTCAACGACGTTTATTGCCTCACGGATTCCAGTTACAGCTCATCCGTCGTGGCACAACCAGGCCGAGCGGTTGCAGACAGCGGGCCAGTTACTGGTCTACTCTCGCCTCATAACCGTTATTGTCTGCTCAGTAGTTAAAGTCGATGATGCAACTTCTCAACGACACGTTTGTTGTCGTCGTAAACCCAACCCAGGCCCGGTTCCGGTTGTAGTTTTCCAAAAGGCGCAATCGCCTTAAGAACATACTGGGAAATATCCGAGGCATCCGAACATGGTGGCAGAATTTTTTCGATACCGACTGATCACTCGCAGCGACTTTGATGGTCTTGTCTGCGCAGCGCTGCTTCGCGAACTGCAAATGCTGGACGACATTCTGTTTGTGCATCCCAAAGACATGCAGGACGGCCTGATCGAAGTGACATCTCGCGATATCATTTCAAACCTGCCATACGTTCCCAGCTGCCATCTGTGCTTTGACCATCACTGCAGCGAAGCCATCCGCAACGGCAGCGTAGTGCGTCAGAATTACATACTTGACCCGGACGCAGATTCAGCAGCCCGAGTATTATTCAACTATTTCGGAGGTTCAGAACGTTTCACGACCATCAGTAAAGAAATGATGGACGCCGTTGACAAAGCGGACTCAGCAAGATTCAGCCGAGAAGAAATTCTGGCACCCAAATATTGGGTGATGCTGAATTTCATCATGGATCCGCGCACCGGACTGGGACGCTTCCGCGATTTTCGAATTTCAAACTACCAGCTGATGATGGCGTTGGTGGACTTCTGCCGGACACATTCCATCAAAGAGATCCTGGCACTGCCTGACGTTCGCGAACGAGTCGACCTTTACAATTCGCAGCGCGAGCAGTTTCTGGAACAGATCGCTCGCTGTTCGGGCGTTTATGGAAATGTCGTCGTATTGGATTATCGCGACGAAGAAACCATTTTTTCCGGCAACAGATTTCTCGTCTACGCACTGTTCCCGGAATGCAATGTATCAATCCATCTGTTGAACAGTCGTCAGCCTGAAACAACCGTACTGGCCATGGGCAAGTCAATCCTGAATCGCACTAACCCTGTTGACATCGGTAGCCTCTGTCTGCAAAACGGCGGAGGTGGCCACGCGGCGGCGGGCACTTGCCAGATCCCGGCGATAGAAGCCGACGAACTGGTGCCTAGCATCGTCCAGACACTCGACAAAACAATTGAACCGATCGTAGCAATGTCTGTCTGACACCATGTCAGCGCTACGTGTTTAAGAGTGGGCAGCGCGACTTTGAATGTTAACTAAATTGTACGAAGTCGGCAGCTTCTGCGGCACGGCCCGAATTAAAGCACTGCCTAAACTGCGTTAGAGCAATTTATGAAACTACGTTGCAGATGCTGGATCTTCAGAAACATAAGCCATCCAGCGGAACGTGTCGTTCGTGTCCACGCGTCAGCGTAAAATGGTCTGGAGTCTGTGCACGTCTAAGCATTCCGGCGCGCACCGGCGATTACCCAACTCTAGTTTTTCGGACCGGGCTGTTGGTTCATAGCCAACGGTTCGGTAACACTGTGAACACGGTTCGTAAGATTGGCAATTTCAAAAAACGCAGCACGAACGTCCTGCCCGTAACTGCATGTTCTCGTCGAAATTGTTCTGCATGAATGTCCTCTGAGCAAAAGCGATGACACAAAAGACGCGGCTTCTAAACGTTCGTTTCACGCCGGAATATCAACAAACGGCATGAACATTAGAGCACTCGACAGCGCCCAACAGCTTCCGAAACTGACACTCGGCGACGAGCATCTGTTTCACAAGTTCAATGGACACCGTGCTGATGTTGACGTTAGCCTGGATTAGCGAATCGTAGACGGCCTGGCCAGCGGCGCTTTCGAGAAGTTGTTGTTCGAGATTGTTTGAGCTGAATACCATGATTGGATTCCTTTCATTCCGTTTCAGCGTTTAGGGACAGTTCACCATTGAGTTCGGTTCATGTCGAAACCAACAAACTTCCGCAATGACTGCTGACGGCATCGGTCAAAACGTAGATCGTTCTAACCGGAATCGTCGGCTCAGAGGCTCACCCTTCGAATGCATCTGTATTCGAAGGACGCTCTACGGAAACATTGCTTACTGCGAGTTGCCGATTGGCGACACTTTCCGACTGATTTCTCAGAAGGCTTGCCATTTCCACACTATTGACTCGCATTGTTGGTTCGACGGGGAAATAAGAATGCAGCCTTCGTGCCGAATTCCGGGGGTTGACGCAGATTTTTCCGTTAGTGCCGGAACTCCTGATTTATCAAGCCTTTAAGACATTCCGCAACTGGCGGATTCTGCGCACTCGCAGTCCAGCGACCTTTTAGAACGTATCACAAAGTGACATCGTGATCTCAGGATGACGACAGCCACCACGGCAATCTGGTCTGTTTTTTTCAGTCGCGCGGCAAGCGACCGTTCTAAACCCGTGAAAACTCGCCATTTGCACTTCTTGCAAATACATTCTTACAACCAGCTTGCGGCGCCAGTCTTCGCGGACGCTGTAGGCAATAAAAAAGCGGACTTCTATTTGAAGTCATCTTTCTGGTTTTTCAACCCAGAGCGGTTGCCGGCGATGTTTGACTACCCGACCGACTACTTCCTGCGGCGAACATCACCTGCCATGAACGTGATCCACTGGCCGTCTTCACTCTGCATAGATGACGTGGCGACAATGTGATCTGCAGACTTGAATTCGTAGGCATCACGAAATTTTGTGAACTTGCCTGCAGCCACAAAGTTGGGGTCTGCGGCTTCCAATGTGAGAACCTTGCCCGATTTGTCGATGCGGCTCTCATACTTCCATATGTAAATCATCATCGAATCAACCCAGGTACCGACATGCTTTTTTGTAACCGTTCACGGCATCAGCCGTTACAGTAGCGAAGGCGCAGGCTGTTTGTTCAGCTTTGCATTGATGGAAGACGTCTGAAAGTCGAAGAAGTTACGTTGTTGTTTTCGGCAGGTGGCCAGAGCTGTCCACAGGCGTTCGTGATACTGCTGGCCGGCTTCGCTGCGAGTTCCCTGAGTGATCATGCGGTCAATCACGCACTGGCGGATTTGTTGTTCGTTGTGATTATTGGTCGGTTCCACGCCCTCCGCAAACATAAAACGGAAGTAGTCCTCAGGCATATCGTACGACTGGATTTCGTCGCGGCCTTCCACCACGTATTCGCGCATTGCGAAGCGCGCAGCAAGATTGTTCGCCTCTTTCGATGCAGGACGATTGCGAACCAACTCCAGAAAGCGGTCGCGATGGATCATCATCGAGCGGCGAAAGCCTTCGTCCGTCATTGTCTTTCGAAAATGCCATGCCTGAAACAGCCGCCGCGAATGATCCTCCAAATGTTCGGCCCAGACTTTTGTTTTCTCGTCCGGGAGCTTTTTCAGGAACCGGATGTCGCGTATCAAATGAGCCCAGCAGTACTGAGCTTTAATCCAGAAGTTCCACGCAAACGAGCAGTTCGCTGAGAAGTAGTCGAAGTTCAGATAGCCCGCGAATTCCTCACCGACAAGTTCTTCGAGCACCTGGCATGATCGCGACGGAGCAATGTGAAACACCGTGAAGAGGGCCGATGCGATGCACCAGATCCAGTGCTGCTTGCCGTTGTTTTGAAGCTCGTCTCATCGCTGCCGAGCTGTTCCTGATGAGGGATCGCATCCTTCAGTTCCGAGTAGCTCGTATCCCGCGAATCCGCAATCAATCCCGTGCAAAGCTGGGCCAGATAGCCTCGCGAAACCGGCACCTGCAACACATCTTCCATATACGTTTCGATAGTGGAATAGCTGCCATGAGCTGCGGACTTCATCCACCCGATCATTGCCAGCAGTCGCGGCCCGAAGATGGGTCTATTGAGGATGTCGCCAATGTTAGCCACATATCTTTCACCGTCGGCGGTGAGATAAACTCGCAGCCGATGTTCGGTGACGAAGACCGGCGATTCGAGGAGTTCGATGAACTGGTATGTCTCGAATTCGTCGGTCGGTGTCAGTCTAAGCCGCTGGACGTCTTCGTCAGTAATTTCATGGTCGAAAGTTTCATCGACACGTTCCGGTGGCAGGTTTGCCCGCAAATGCTGCTGATGCCCCGGCTAACCACCGCGTTTCGGCTTTCCGCGGCGCCCCGGTTTTTTCGAAGTCTTCGGTTTGGTGATATCACTGGACGGCGGTTTCGATGACGTTGATGAGTCTTTTGTCGCTTTGGCCAGTGCCAGTGCCAATTCCGCAACTCGCGCCGTCAACTTTGCAATCTCCTTCGATTGTCTGGCAACCAACTTCTGAAGCTCCTCTATGATCTTGTCTCTCGCATCCATGGTGCGACGCTAACAAACCTAAGCATTCTGACCCCAGAAAAATTTACCCCAGTGAACGGTTACCTTTGAAGGTGAGTTTTTAGGTGTTTCTTCTGGCGAGTAGCTTTGCCGTGGCGACGTGTTGTCCGTTGCCGGAGTACTTGCGTTGGGGTTGCTGGCGTTTGGGTCCGCGTTTGCTTTTCTGGAAT
>Ga0209390_10005645_pt1 | contig 17480 bp, 17 predicted proteins | sample BON01_FD_187212 | JGI IMG/M metagenome (GOLD analysis project Ga0209390, IMG submission 187212) | Freshwater microbial communities from Lake Bonney liftoff mats and glacier meltwater in Antarctica - BON-01 (SPAdes) (version 2) | ecosystem: Environmental > Aquatic > Freshwater > Ice > Glacier...
GGGGGGGGGGTACAATAACGAGAGTATTGTGGAGTTCTTGGCGCAGGTGCAGAGGGCGCATGTGGTGGTTGTGGATAGGTGGGAGATGAAGTTGACGCCGGCGGGGAAGGCTGCTAGGACGAAGACGGTGACATTTAATAATTATTTTGGGATCGGGGTGGATGCGCAGGCGGCGTTGAAGTTTCATCATTTGAGGGAACAGAAGCCACAGCTCTTCTTCTCGCGCTTGGTGAATAAGCTCTGGTATGGGATGTTGGGTGCCCAAGACCTGTTTAGACGAACCTGTGTCTCCTTACCCGAACGCGTCAAGATCATTGCAGATGGCAAAGAGTTGATTTTGCCGCCGTACGTCCAGGGGGTGATTTTTTTGAACATCGAGTCATATGGTGGTGGGGTCAAGTTGTGGAACGTGGAAGAAGAGGACGGGCAAGGCGGAGGGGGGGCAGGGTTTTCTGATGGCTCCTCGTCTTCGTCGTCGTCCTCCTCCTCTTCGGATGATGGGGAAGGGAGTGAGGATGAAGGGAAGCAGCGGAGGCAGCGGAGGAGGAGGAGGGAGCAGCAGCAGCGGCAGCAGCAGAGTGCGGCGTTTACGGCGTCGTCGATGCAGGATGGGCTGTTGGAGGTGGTGGCTGTCAATGGTGTGGTGCACTTAGGGCAGCTGCAGGTAGGGTTGAGTAAAGCGGTGAAGATTTGTCAGTGTCGAGAGGCCGTAATTACGACTACACGGGATTTGCCCATGCAGGTGGATGGGGAGCCTTGGCCCCAGGCGAGGAGTATTATTAAGATTGGGAGGAAGAGGGACCCGGCGTATTTGTTGAGGAGGACGATGGATAGTGGGGGGGCGGTTGTGGGGGAGGTGGTGGAGTTGCTGGAGAGCGCGGTGAATGATGGGGTGATTACCTTGCCGCAGAAGAAGAGTTTGTTGGCTGAGTTCTCACGGAGGGTGGAGATGAAACGGAAGGTGTTTGAGCAGGAGTTGAGTCAGAATGAGGGGGTCCCGTCGTTGACGAAGGGTTTTGATGTCTCTCGGTTGAGATTGACCCCGGATTCGCATACGAATGATTGTTGTGTCATGTAAGAGCGGAAGGGTTTGAGTGCTCCTCGCGCTCCCCTTCCTCCTCTTCCCTCTCCTCCGTCCCCTCATCCCTTCTCTGGGCGCCGCAGCGTGCATCCTTTCGTCCTTCATCTTGAGAGTTTATTGTGTGCTTTCCAATGTTATCAAGCAAGAGAGACTTGTATGCTCATCCGATAGCGGCAGAGAGAGAAGGAGGCTCTGTGCAAATTTCCATAATTCCTCCCCTCTGCTCCCACGTGCGCGTGTACAAACAAACATTTAAATCAAGTAAGGATCCGGATCCGAATCCTTCCCCTTTCTCCCCCCTTTCTCAAAACAAGGACCAAAACAACAACAAGAAATTACTTTCGTGTGAGAACCTGTGTAGAGACATCCAGCAAGCACACCGTAACCGCAAGAATCAAACAACGTGTCTGTTTAAAGCAAGAAAGCAAGCAAAAAAGAAAGAGAAAGCCCCTTATATTTTGGTCACGCCAAAATAAAGAAAGAAACAAAGAACAAGAGAATGGAAGAACAGAGGGATGGAATTGTTGACTTTTCGTGCGTTGTTGCGAGGTTGTTTTGCTTCTGACTGGAAGCGTCGTGGTGCTGTCGAGGGGTTGGGGGGTTGAGGGAAAGGCTGAGCGGACTGTGAAATTTCCAGCCGGCACTAAAAATTCAGAACTTGATTGGACCAAAAACATGTTTTTACCCCATGCTTCTACTCAGCTAGTTTTGATCTTGCCGCTTGTATGTCAACGGCGCAGCTTGGACTTGTTCTACGCTGGCCCATCTTCAATCCAAGCTTCTGACTCGTGTTGTGTCGCACAGACTGAATGGCGAGTCAAACTGAACACCCAAATTGGACAAACAAGTCCATTAGCTTCTCAGGTAATTGTACCTGCGCTTTCTGGGCTTCAAATGCGCCCACGAAACCTCAAAAGCCTCGTGGAATTGACCTCCCCTAATGCGGAAACGTTCGTCGGCGAGCGATGCCTGCTCCTTCTCTCGGTCATCCTCGCGTCCTCCCTCTCTACAAGGCCAAAAACCACATCCTCCATTCAACCCCCTCTCGCCATTCCCTTCTCTGAACCCTTCTCCTCATATAGGCCTTCCCCGCTTGTGGCGCATTGCCATTTGTGCTCCTTGCTGAGGTCCACTTCCTTGCTTCCAAGCTCAACCCCGTGAAAGAACAAGAAGGACGCTCCACCATTCTTCTTCGACCCCACCGAGGCACGTCCCCGAGCCCCCGCCCGCTGTGAGCGAGCCCCTCGTCAGCCGAGAAGGGATCCCCGCGATCTCACCCGAGGTGATTGGCGTGGTTCCAGACCTGTGGGACGGAAGACCCAGGCGCAGGCGTACCAAGAAGCAAGGCGTCCCTCTCGTCCACTTCACGACTACACGCCTCGTAGCACACACACACGGTCGCGCGCCACACCCATCGGCAGCGTGCATTAATATTGTGCCTCGCCGTAGCGGAGGAATACATGCAAATGGGCAGCCACATCTCGGTGCCTACGGACGGACCGGGGCTTAACCACGAGGCTGGAGGCGCACACAAGGAACAGAAGCGGCCGACGCCGCCAGCAGCAGGGGGGCAGCAGGGTGGGGCGAAGACCAGCTTCCAGGAGCACGGACAAGCGGAGGTGAATGATTGGACGGAGACAAACTTACCGAGGGGGTTCTAGCTAGTATAAGGATAGATAGGACACGCGCACACGGCGGTTGTGCAGAGAGTGCCTTAAGCTCCAATCATATAACTCACCCCTTCTTTCCTTCCTACCGCAACACACACAAAATGCAAACACACAGTTGCCAGGTAACGATATTGGCGGCCCGATCAGCATGAGCGTCTCCACGAAAGCAGTGACGCCGATTGATTTGTACGCCAAGGAGGCAGCGCGAGTGTGAGTTTAGTTTGATGGTGGTGCTGGTGGGGGAGGTGTTTTGATAAAGGCTGTGTATGTGTGTTTCATACATAGTATTTTCTTCTCGAAGATCCTCGTATATTTCTTACATCTCACTTTATTCGAACTCCTTCTTTCTACACCCAACAGCGAATACACGACCGCGCCGCTGGCCGCCGAAGAACTCGATTGCGAGGAAGGGGAAGAGGTGCCCGTCACACACAGCCCCAAAACACCCGTCTTTCTCCCTTCGGCCCACTCAGCCATCCACCATCACCCCAGCAGCAGCAGCAGCAGCATGGAGCACAAGGCCATGACTCCCTTCCCCCCCTCCCGTCGGACCTCGAGCAGCAGCGACGCCGAGGACGAGGAGGCTTTTCGACAGGCAACAGCAGCAGCAGGAGGAGTGGAGGAGAATGGTGGGGAGGAAGAAACAGCTTATCGTCGTCAGCAACTTTTCGCAGCGGCTGCCAACGACAGCAACGACGACGACGACGAGCTGGATGGAGGAGGAGAGGAAGCGCCCGTGCGGAGTCGTAGCAAGTCCCCTCCTCAAAAAGAGTTCTTTGGTACAGAGACCACAGAGGAGGAAGACATCACCCTGACTGCTGCTACTGCTGCCCCCCCTGCAAACGACGCGACCTTCCGCCGTCGCCGGTTGACGTTCGCCACGCAGGGCAACATCCCGCCTCATACCCCTCTAAGCCAGATCCAGCAGCGTGTGTTTCGTTCTCTGGAAATAGGGGACGTGCCGAAGGTGCCTCTCCCCTTCCGTGAGGGTCAGGTGGGTACCTACTCGTGTCATGGGATTGAGCCGTCGTATTTGGATACTAGGCCCTTCATAGCGAAGATCAATCAGGATCGAGGGGTGTGTGTGTATCCGTTTGCGGGCCATGAGAGGATGGCGTTGTTTTGTGTGTTTGATGGGCATGGGGAGCAGGGGGATAAGGTCTCTGAGTTTTGCATGTATGAGTTACCGAGGACCTTGGAGGCACACCCGTGTCTGTTGGAGGGGGAGGGAGATGTCACGAAGGCCTTTAAGGAAACATTTCTAGGGGTGGATGAAAAGTTGACGAGGAAAGCGGGGATTGATGCTTTTTATTCAGGGACGACGGCCGTGGTGTGTTTGGTGAAGGAAGGGAGGTTGTGGGTGGCCAATGCGGGTGATTCCAGGTGTACGCTTGCTACGGTTGATCCTAACTGGAGTGGACGGCTCTTGGCGCAGGATTTGAGTATTGATCAGAACCCGGATTCGCCTATGGAGATGGCCAGGATAGTGGGGAGGGGGGGATTTGTGAGCCCGCCGCCGGAGCCGGGGCTGTCGGCGAGGGTTTGGTTGGATGCTGATTTTACACAGGTGGGGTTGGCGATGGCGAGGAGTATTGGGGATTATGCTGTGAAGGGGGTGGGGGTTATTGCGGAGCCGGAGGTGATGATGCATGAGTTGAGGGAGGGAGGGATGGATCGGTTTTTGCTGTCGGCTAGTGATGGGGTGTGGGAGTTTATTAGCTCGCAGGAGGCGGTGGATATTGTGTGGGAGGAGTTGCAGAAGGGAGTGGGGGTGTCGGGGGCTTGTCAGGTGTTGATTGAGCAGGCGGCGGCACGGTGGAGGGATGTGGAGGGGGATTATAGGGATGATATTACGGCGTTGTTGATTATGTTGCCGATTTTTAAGTAGGAAGGGAGGGGAGGGAGGGAGGGAGGGAGGGAGGGAGTAGACAGGGGACGTGTGCATGGTAGGATTAAGATAGAGTAGGAGGGGGGGGAGGAGGGGAGGGAGGTGGTGGTGGGTGGTCTGCGTGAAGACGAGGCCACGTGACCGCACTGTTCTTCTAAGGGACGTATTTTGGGTGGTAGAGAAGGAGGGAGAGAGGGAGGGAAAGTAGCAGTTATTAGTATATATGCGTGCATGCATATATGTTCTTTATCGTCTGGGTCTTCGTGTTTGCTTGGCTATATACATATATAGAGAGAGAGGGTGCGATTGTATTAGCAATAGTAGAAGTAGTAGAAGAAGAAGGGAATCTATCGCTCTCTCTCTCTGTGCGTGTGTGGTGTTGTGGAGTTTGTGTTTTCATGATGCGTATTTATTTTCACGACGACGAAAAGTTTGTTTGGTTGGTTGTTCTGTACACGGACAAAAAGGAAGAAGAAGAAAAAGAAGAAGATTTACCATAGAAGGCAGTTGAACGGATCTAATCAAGTGCCCTGCCGAGCGAGAGGTTTTGTGTTTTGTGTGCAGAGGGAAGAGGGAAAAGGAGAAGGAGAAAGGCAAAAAGCAAGCACAAAGACGATCAGAGAGAAGGAGAGAGAGAGAGAGAGAGATCAGAAAATACATAGAGTGTGTGCTGTTCAAGGGGGCGACAAGCAATTTTTCAAAATTGAAAAAAAGGGAACGTTAGTACGAAAACAGCACGACACGACCAGCCAAGGGGAGAAAATAAAACACAAAGAAAAAGAAGAAGCAAAGATTTTGATGATTTTGATGACGAGGAAAAAACATGTTATTGCTCCTCGTTTCTCTTTTCTTTCAATTTATTACTTTGTCTCTTCCTTCCTTTTTCTCTTCTCGTTCCTCTAAAACCTAAAACCCCTTAAGGTTCGCAAAGAAGCCAAGCAAACACAAATTATGCTGCACCAACTCCTTCATCTGCCGATTCGCCTGCCTCTGCGCCTCCCGCAACCCATCCAACTCAACCCTCACCGCCGACCCAGCCTCCAACAACAAGGGCGCATAAATCTTCAGAAAGCGACTCAAATACGCTTGCATCACTTCAAAATGTCTCCTGCTCGCCAGCTGCCGGGTCAAGTACCTCGCTGCAGCCTTCAATAATTCCACCCCATCCTCATCAAAAAGCCCAAGGCACAAAGCCTGCATCTCCAAATCTACCTGCGGGGGACCCAAACTCATCAGGTGCCGAGTCACGGCATCATCCCCTTCCTCCCCTCCTTCCTCCTCGGCCTGCAGCAGCAACGTTCCAAACCTAGAACGGGTGGGCTTACCTCGTCCTTCCTCCTTCCTTCCTTGCTTCAGAATACGGGAGCCCGTCGGCAACACCCCAGCATTCAACGCCGAAGACACCGTCTGTGCCTGATACTTGGTCGTCGCCCCTCCCTCCCTCCCTTCCTCCCCCCCGTCCTCATTCTCGTCCTCCTCGTCATCCGACCAGGCTTGGGCCATGCCGCTCAAGTCCATCATATCCTCTCCCTCACCAGCGGTAGCAGTAGCAGCAGCAGCAGCAGGAGGAGGAGCAAATGTCGGGTTCACGCCATCAGGATGCATGGTGGGTAGGAAGAAGGGGGCACGAGGAGGGGCTTTAGGAGGCTCTTGCGGCTTGTTCCGCGCCTTGATCAGCTCTAATTGAAAGAGGGTCTGCCAATGCGCACGAGGCAACATAGCCAGAGTAATAAGCCCTGCCTTCTTCGGCTGCGTCTCCATCGGATCCCTCGCTCCCTCCTCCTCTTCCTCCTCCTCCATCCTCTCCTCCACAACCCGCAAAGGCGTCCCCTCCACCTCTCCCTCCTCCTCTTCTTCCTGTCGCTGCAATATAGGCACATCCCCCACCTCCGCCATGGCCGTCGGCTCGTCCAACTCACACGGCGCCGCGGGAGGACCATCCCTCCCCAAATCGACCGTCTGAAAAAACGAGCGATCCGCCCACAAATACAACCCCAACCGATCCACATGCGACGTACACAAATACTCCCCCGTATGCGACAAGGTCAAGCCCGTCACTGGCCTCTTGAACTTAATCCAATCAACACACGCCCCTGTGGGTAGATCCCACACACGCACCGTAGCATCCACCGACGCCGAGACCAAACGTCTGCCATCCCTCGAAAAACACAAATCGGAGATATGCGTCGTGTGCCCCGCTAACCGCCTAACCAACTTCCGGCTCGTCATGTCATAGACACGAATAACGAAGTCATCACAAGCCGCCGCCAGGAGCTCACTATCCCTTGCCTGCTCCAACTGCGCGATGCCCACACCTACCCTCACCACCTCCAATAAAGCATGAGTCTTAAAATCCCAAAACCGCAACGTACCATCCAACCCACTACTCACCAACGTTGCATTCAACGAGTCAACCTGCACGCCCGTAACAGGCCCTTGGTGCCCTTGTTGCATCGCACGAGCTGCCGCCGCCGCCGCCGCCGCCGCCGCCGCCGCAGCAGCAGCAGTAGCAGTAGCAGCAGCACCTTTAGTCGTCGTCGTCATCGTCGTCGTTGCAGCAGTTCCATTCCCCATTACCGATTTATGCGCCGCCCACACCGACCCCGGCCTTGCCTGCCCCCGTGCCAACAACATCGACTCATGCGGAGTGCTCTTACTCCCCTTCACCTTCGGAAATGCCCCCCGTGCCTCGCCCGATTGCATATTATAGATGTACACCACCCCCCCCCTCGTCCCCACCATCCCATAATTCCCACACGCCGTAATCCCAACACACAACGCCTGTCGCTCAGGCACCTCAGGAGTACTCATCACATTACTCCCACTCCCCGCCCACTCCGGCTGCCTCAATACCGCCTTCCCCAACGCCCGCTGATCAAACTTCCACACATAGGCATTCATATCCCCCTCATGGCACGTAATGACGTTACACCAATCCCTCGCCCGGGTCTCCGTCGCCGCAAACCCCAAAATCGGCGCCAGCTTCAAATCCTCCGGTCTGACATGCAGCTGCTTCGCCTTTTTCAACAACGGTCCCTGCGACATCTCCCTCGACTGCGCATCTCTCGCGGTGTGAAAAACACGAAACGCTCGATCACTCCCCGCGGAGAGAATCTGACATCCCTCTGCATTAGCCCCCGTGCCCATACTCGCTTCAGTCACATCGCCATAGTACCTCACATGCCTGGGGGGGGCTGTATGCCCCTCCCGACTCTTAAGCAAACGAGCACTCCCATCCGCCGCATCCAAAATCCACATTTTGATTGCATTATCCTTCCCCGCCGTCAACAAAATAGGTTCCCTCGGAAAGAAGTACACGCGCGAAACCGGCCCTTGGTGCGCTGAACCCGCTCCAGCTCCTCCTGCTGCGCCCGTAGCACCACCAACGGTGGAATGTAGACGTTGCGCTTTGAGATCCCATACGTAGACTTGTCCATCGTGCCCCCCCGAAGCGAGCATAGGACAGTCCTGCGCTGCTGCGGAGGCGTCCGTGCGAAACGCTAAGGAAGTAACAGGGACCTTGTCTTGACGGAGACTGAAAATGATTTTGTCGTACCGGAGGTTGATCAGGCTGATGGTACCGTCGGCTCGCCCTACAGCTACAACATCAATCGCAGGGCTCGCCTCCAGTGCTGTGATTGCTGCCCTGGACGCTGCTGCTTGCCCGTCAAGCGCCAACTCGTGAACCAGCTTCCTTGAACGGATATTCAAGAGCATGAGCCGCCCGCTTCCGTCGCCAATCAGGACTTTGTTGAGGTACGTGTCAGGGTGCACCAACACGCCGCCTGCTCTAAAATCGCCCTCGATGCTGAGAGGTCCTCCCTCCACGGGCTCCAAACTGCGGCTATCCCACACATGAAGCTTGCCTTGGCTGGTCAGACCTAGCAAAACATCACCCAAAAGGAGGAGAGCCACCACCTTACTACCCTTGGGCAAGGCGTTGACGTCGTTGGTGCTATCGGCAGCAGCAGCAGCAAAGAGGTTGCCCTTGACGAGGGTCACGCGGTCCCAGACTTGGATGCAGCGCTCCGTCGCCACGAACGTCCGGGATTTTTCTGCCTGTACGCCCACCACGTTGCCGCCCTCGAGCAAAGGCGGAGCGACAATGGCGAGCCGGAGCTTGTCTGCCTCGAAGACTTGGAAGGCATTGCCTACGGTGGTGGTAATGAACGTCACGTCCCCCAGCCGGTTGATCCCAAAGGGTGCCCCGTCCGTGATGCTGCCAATGGCGCGGTACGGCGTGAAGAGCCGGCTGTGCTGCTGCTTTTTCTGCGGCTGCTTGTGCCGAGGCTGTGTCAGCGCCGTCATGGCTTTTGTGGTTTGTGTGTCGTCGGGTGGGTGGAGGAGGCAAGGAGGGGAGGTTGTCGAGGAGAGGGGGGATATTGCTACGCCTCTTGGCTTGTGTTTGCCGAGGACTGGGCAATCCTGTGGAGGAGTGTGACAGGGAGGAAGGCGTGTTAGTGAAGTGTTAGCAGGAAGTGCGGGGGTTAATTGTATAGTGTTAGGCCAGAGGCAAGGGAGGGCAAGCAGCGTCGTGTGGTGGGCCGCCATCGGTCAGGTCTCGCCAACGTGCGTTGCAGCCATTTTGATCTGAGAACTCGTGCTCGTGCGCCTCGCTCTCTACAAGCCCACACACGCACAGAGCCAAGGGCAGACGACTCATGTACTACCTAGCTACATGTTGGGGCTTTGGGCTTGCCGCGGGGCTGGTCCATAAGCACGCAACCACCAAGATCACTCCCCTGCCTCGCCCAAGCAAGAGCTCTCACGCTGCCTTTCTCCCTCACACCAACACACAGGACATCAGCATGACGAGCCTGGCCTTGAGCGAGACGGGGTGGGAAGAAGGGGAAGGAGGGGAAGGAGGAGGCGACCCCGATGTATTCATGCTGCCCCCAATCGACCTGGGCCTGGCCGTGGCGGCCGTGCGGGCAGTGCACGACGTGTGCGACAATGTGCTGGACAAGCTGTACGAGGTGACGGAGGAGGATTGCACGGCCGCCTTGGAGAAGACGTTGAAGAAGGGTGCTGAGTTGATCAAGAAGCTGTCGAATAAATTGATAGAGCATGAGGACCAGGTCTGCGAGCATTACGTCAAATTCCAAGCGTTGCAGGATCACCACGAAGCAATTAGGCGCATCCCGGAAGGCGCGAATCGCTTGCCTGATGGAGGTTGGTGGGCTATTGAGGATGAGAAGGACGAGGAGGAGGAAGGAGAGCGGGACTTGGAGAGTGGGGAAGGAGGAGGGGTGCTTTCGACGGTGACTCAAGACGAGGCACGAGCAAAGGAGTTTCGAGATAGTCATTTGGGGGTGGTGGGGTTTTTGAATGATATGGAGGCGGCGTGTGTGGAGTTTACGGAGGAGGAGATGGAGGAATTGGCAGAAGTGGGGCTGTTCTGTGCGAGAATGGCGACTGAATATGCACAGGGGCTGGCTCGTCGGTCTCTTAGGATGTTGGAGAAAGATTATGATTGGGCGGCAGCGGAGGAGAAGCAACGGGAGAGGGGGGAGCATTTGATAGTGGAAGAGGCGACGGAGGAGGAGATTGTGGCGTTGTATCGAAGTAGAGGAGAAGAGCCACCTCCGCCTTCCTCCACCACGACCAACGACAACAACGACAGCAACAGCAGCAGCAGCAGCACTAGCAACTCCGCAGCACGAGAAGAAGACGCCAATAATTATTCCTTTTTTAGCGATCCCTCCCGTGCCCGTCCTCTCGCCCCTCCTCCCTCCTCCGGCCGCGCCCGCCGTGGTCGTGGTGCGCCCTCCCGCGTTCTCTGGCAGCCGTTGGGACCCACCCTCCTTCAAGCCCTCCTCTCTACCCCTCAGCATTTCAAAGCACACCCCTATAAAACCACGGGGGCGTACGCGGCTCTATTGCCAGTGAGTGGGATTGTTATTTTTTGTTTGCCTGGTGTTTTGATGACAGATGCAGTGCTACAGAGTTTTTATAAGAGGGTTGGACCGGGGGTAGAGGTGTGGGTACATGATGGTAAGGAAATCTGCCGGTTAAGCTGGATGGTTTCTCGTTTATCCCTGCGGCAGACGTATCGATTTGTGAGGAAGCAATTGAGGAGGGCGGGGGCTGATCCAGTGATGGCTTTACAAGGCGTGGGGGAGGTTGTGTATGAGGCAGTGACTCATCCGCTTGAAACTGTTGGGATGGTGTGGGGCCAGGCGAAGACAACGGTGGCGGCGGCGGGGAAGATGGTGGGCTGGGCGCAGAAGCAGGTGTTGGAGAAGTAGAGGAGCGAGGGGTGGGGGACGTGGTGTATGAGGCAGCGATGCATCCGCTGGCGGCTGCTGGGATGGTGTGGGACCAAGCGAAGGCGACGGTGGCGGCAGCGGGGAAGGTGATGGGCTGGGCGCAGACGCAGGTGTTGGAGAAGTAGAAGAGCGAGGAGATGGAGGGGTAGGGGAGTTGGTGGATGAGGCAGTGACTCATCCGCTTGAAACTGTTGGGATGGTGTGGACACAGGCCAAGGCAACGGTGGCGGCGGTGGGGAAGGTGGTGAGCTGGGCGCAGAAACAGGTGTTGGAGAAGTAGAGGAGCGAGGGAGGACGAGCAGGAGGAGTGGAAGCTGGAAGTCTTTATGGAAAGGAAGGAAGCTAGAGAAAGAGGAGGAGCGGCAGGAGGAAGTGGCCTTCGACGACTGATGAAGGCAACAAATGGTGGAGAGTTAGATCGTAGAAACCGGTTAGTGCATATAAAAAAACAGCAAGGTGGGTTTGCAGAGGAGAACGAGAGTCGGACAAAAGTGAAAAAAGTAGGCGAGCAAGGAAAGACATATGTAGCACACAAAGGAGAGGGAGAGATACGGGGTGGGCGGAAGGGAATAGGAGCGGGAGGGCAATTTTGACAAACGGACACATGCACATTAGAAATCAATTTCAGGCTCCCAATTTGTAAACGTTATGTTGATTTCTGCACCCTTACAAGAAAAAGAACAAAGTACGTATTCGATATTGTTGTTACAGATCCTTTGCTTTTGCTTTCGTGTGGGGAGGGGAGGTTCCAGCAGTTGAAATGGGCCTTGAGTTTGACTTCCCCGTCCTTCCTTGCTCCCTTGTAGGCCACAGTGCATGTCCCACACGTACAAGTACGACCTGGGATCACACAGCTCGCAATGCAATGCTACCCTACTTATTATTTTGATGAGCTGCCAGCTTGCTTGATGTACAAAACAGAAACAGAAAGGACAGTAGTTGTTCTCCTCGGACTCCCTGTAAATGCCCGAGTTGACTAAGCCCAAGTTTGGCTTGGTCTTGCATCGCCCAAGCAGCTTGGATGGACATATCATGCAGCAGGTGGCCTCTGCATGTTGTCGGCCCTGTCTTAGAAGCTTGGGCAATAGTATTGCTACAGCAGGCGATGAGCACTTTTTCGCACAGTCTCTCACAGAACAATACGTCATCGATTCCTTCCATACGCCCACCACACATCCACAGGATGCAGGACCCGGGCCCAATTCCTGCTTGTGAGTTCGAATACCTGGGAAAGGAGGATAGCGATAGCAAGGAATTTCTCCTGCAAATCTCTGAGGTAAGGAGATACACTTTGCCTCGCCGGCGGCGCGCCCGTGGCCGTCCAACTTGTCCTCCCCAGTACATGCATCCAAGTGTCCCACTCTCACATAAGATTCCTCCTCCTCCATCTATTACAAACCCAGAACGCCAAGCTTAACCAATACTGGTACTCTGCTCATACCATTGCCGTGCTCACCTCCGACATTGAAGAGCAAGCCGCGGCCACGGACGGGGAAGTTGCCTTTCTCAGCACACCCAGCCTCTACTTTAGCGTCTCCCCCGCTACGCGTCAGCGAGCTCGGTTGCTGGATTTTGACACGCAATGGGCGGGGGACCCAGGGTTTGTTAAGTATGACTATCAGCATCCCAAGGCGCTTCCCGCAGAGCTGAAGCATCGATTTGCGATGGTCGTGATTGACCCTCCTTTCATTACGGAAGAAGTTTGGGAGAATTATGCTGAGGCCGCGCAGTATTTATTGCTTGAAAACGAGGCCGACGACAACAAGGAGGGCAGTAAACGGAAAATTCTCTGCACCACCGTCGCTGAGAATGCGGGCTTGCTGCAGACCTTGCTTGGAGTCATTGAGCGGCGCTTCCAACCCTCCATCCCCAAGTTGGTGTATCAGTTCTCTTCGTTCAGCAATTACGAGTCGGCGCGGTTGGACCAGACAAACCCCGAGCTACTGTAATGCGTAATGCGAAACGTAAATCCAAGAAATAGGGAGGAGCGGGGGAAGGAGGAAAGGAGGAGGGGAGAAAGAAATTTAGACTTGACAGCTACATAATCATAGTGGACAAAATACAATAGGCCAGGGCACGTGCGAGAGCCCGTGATTCCATAGCACTCTCTTAGATAGAAGGAGATGAAAGAAGAAGCAGGCGACCTGCTTGAATGTCACGGATTTAATCGAAAAGTAAACCTAAAGCAAAATAAACCGCCAAAGAAAATATCAAACCAAGAACAACAAAAAGACACACACACAAGAGACAGCGAGTCTGAATGCATTTCTTTAGTTTTTCGCTACTACTTTACTAGTACATTCCCCTCTCACTCCTCCACCACTCAATCGTCTACCAAACCTATCTACACACACTCCTACCCCTCCCTCCCTCCTCTCCTCCATGAATGCTCAACCATCGTCACCACATCCTCCCTCCCTCCCTCCCTCCCTCCCTCCCTCCCTCCCTTTCTTCATGGATGCTCCACCATCGTCGTCCCCACCTCCTCCGCCTCCAACTGCTTCCTCGTATGAAACAAAGTCGTCCCCACATTCGTGCTCCAAGGGTGAATCCTCAATGTACCCCTAAAAGCCTTAATCGCCTGCACCTTCTGCCCCTGTTCATAACTAATCAATCCTTTGCCCAACAACGCCCCCCAATGCAGCGGCTCCCGACTCAAAGTCGCAACAACATCCCTCTGTGCATCCTCATATCTCCCCGCCAAAAAATGAGCCGTACTCCGCTTATTACACGCTTCGGCAAATTTCCCATCTATCGCCAATGCAGCATCGAACCGAGAAACAGCCCTCTCGTACTTCGCACGCAACATGAACTGAATCCCATCATCCATTAGACTTCGCACTTCCTCCTCCGGGTGCGCCAACCACAAGGACCACAAGCAACTCTCGACCACCTCTGCGTCCTCCTTCCTCATGGCTCCCTGCAACAGAGTAAACAAATCGTTTTTCAACCCTTGCTGTCTCGGGAGCTTCGTCCTTGCCTGAAGCAACACCTGCGTGAGCACCCTCAACACAGTCCCCACTATCAAAGCCGCCGCCTTCTCATCCTCCAAGCCTCCCTCCCTCCCACCCTCCATCCCTCCATCCTCTTCCTCCGCGGAATGCTTAAATTTAAATTTTAACATGGCATTCGGCTGAAACCTCTTGGTCATTGGATTAAAGAATAAAAAGTTGTCAGGAATCAATGGACTAACCACCACGGCGCTCTCCTCCGCTGCTGTTGCCTCTAGCATTTCTTGAGGTAAAACCACCATGCCCGGCGCGGGAGTAGAGGGGGAATCACGATCGAGATCATTGACAATGACACGGTAGTACGGATGGCGGGCTTGTAAAGAGGGAGGGTCGGACGGCAGGCCTTTTTGGGGAAATTTCTCCCATCCCGAAATGACACCGCGGTACCCTTGGGAGGAATGACGAACGACTTGGCCGATGTGAAAGTGGACGTTAGTTTTGTCCGTGGAATGCTTGCGGGCGGAGTGCACGTCGTCGCAGAGGGCGAGCAGGTCCCGAAGGAGGCGCAGGGCGTGGTAGCCGGGGAGGATCTCATTGAAAGTGTTGCTGCTGCTGCTGCTGCTGCTGCTTGGTTTTGACGAAGAGGAAGAGGGGGCAGATGGGTCTATTTCTTTCAATTCGGCAAGCAAGGAGAGCAAGCTTCCTAGGGGTTCTTGGGTTTGGAATCGCTCGAGGACGCCAAAGCGGACCTCGAGCTGCTGCCATATTTTGTGAGACAAATCATGCAGGTGCTGCTGCAAGCGACGGGTGGCATCAACAAGGTTAGCCCGCTGCACGGAGACTTTGAATTTCCGATTGAGCGGGGACCGGGAGGAAGGGGAGGAGGAAGAGGGGGAGGAAGAGGAGGAGGAGGGGCGATCAACGGGATACTGCCAGGCAATTCTCTCGGTGGGAACAAAAGACTGGGTGGACGTGTCGTAGTACTCGAACGCTTGCGGGACCACGTCGGAATGAATCCGACTTTCGAGCGCATGGCACATTTCCAGGTTTTCTTGCGCGACATACATAAGCTTGCGTGCCCCTCCCAAGAAATGGAGGGCGTCGTTGCTATCAGGAATACAGTGATAAAAAGGCTGAGCCACTCCCAGCGCGCCCTGAACCACGCCCTCCCACTTGCTCACGTCGATGGTTGGTCGCTTATCCCACCCCACCACCACTGCGCGGTAATTGTACAATTTGTGCCGCACCACCTGCCCTATCCTGAAGGTGACCCCATCTCGACTCCGGTTCGCTTCCCGCCGTACCTCCGCATTTTCCAAGACAGCAGTAAAACGATTGAGGTACTGCAGGCCCTCAAATGCCAAATTCATCTTCTCCGACAAGACCTTGGCGTCCTCCTCTTGGGCGTGGGCGCGAAAGAGCGTGCGGATAGCTTCTTGGATTCCTTCCTTGTTGATCAGGAGGCGCGGGGGGAGTTGGAGGGCGGCGAGGGAGGGAGGCATGTGGTCGCCGGCCAAGAACTTGCTGCGCTCGACAAGCGGGAGTTGGGTCCATCGTAGGCAGGTGCGGTATAAGGACAGGACGACAGCGCGCGAGGCGTTGCTGGTCGAAGGTGGTGGGCGTGGCATGATGCTGGTTGATGCGGCGGTGGGGGGCTTGGTGGGGCTTGGGGTGGGGAGGCTGGCTTGTGTGACTGTGTCTTGGCAAGATTAAAAAGCAGGGGACGCTGCGGCACTGGGTTCTGGACGAGACGACGACGAGGATGCACCTTTACAGCCTTGCTTCCTGAGCGTGCGTGTGGTGTGTGGGATGCGTGGTCAGTGAAATGCGATGGCATTGTGAATTGAAGGAGACGTTGCAGTGATGCCCCGTCTTCCCCCCTTTCCTTCTTCCATTTAGACTCACACCGCTCCACGCCCTACACTACACCTACACAACCACCACAGAAATGAGCCGGCGTCTAGCGTGGCAAGCAAGAGGGCCAGCCACCGCTGCGCTTGCCGCCGCGGTCTTGGCGTTTTTGGGCAAGAAACAGGTGGGGAGGCTGGACGCTGGGGCCGCCGTGCCTCCATCACAAGAGGACACAGACGGGGATGGGACCGCAGCAGTGCCTGTGCAAGAAGGAGGCGGTGGTACAAACCACGCACCACCGACAGCTCCATTGCCATCCCTGACAAAGCGGCGCCTGACGCGGCGGACGACGACGGGGACTAATGCTGCTGCTGCTACTGCTGCTGCACTAGGGGACGACTTGGAATGGACCCCTGAGGGCGGGGGAAGCATGCAGCTACATCGACGGACCAGCGCCGTGCGACGCGGCCTCGCTGCTGCCGCGGCCGAGAACGACGAGGATCAGCAGGGACTGAACCGAAAGGCCAAGAAGAAGGGGTGGAAAAAGCGTTTAGAGGAAGCTGCGGAGGGGGAGGGCAAGGGGGGGCGAAGCACTGATAAGGCAGCCACGGCGGCACGCATGCTCCAGCAGTTGCAAGCGTGGGAGACGCGTCCGCCGGGCCCTTGTGATAAGTACAACTCGATTACTTCTCGCTTTCTGACCTGGCAGACAAGGAGGAGAGAGTGTAATTTTGCGGAGGGCAATTGTGTGTTTATGGGGCGGAGTGTGACTGGGTGGTGTATTCCTGAGGCAGAAGCGGCGTTGTATGAGGATGTGATGCCCCGTCGCATGTCGGATGATGATGAGGAAGACGTAGACTATTACAACAACAGCAGAAACCGCAGAAGCAGCAGCATAGAGGAGGACGAGGACGAGGAGGACGACGACGACGAGGAAGAGGAGGAGGAAGAGTTGACTTACGAAGAAGTAGGTGACTTCCCCCCCTTTAATGACCCTGAAGGCCCCATGGTCGAAACCGAGCTCCTCCAATCCCTCGTCACCATCATCCGCCAAGAAGGAATCGAACAACCCGTCCGTCTCCTAATCACAGGCAGCCTCGCCGAGGCCATGACCGACTCCCTCAAAGACGGCCAATCCGGCACCCAAGAACTAGCCAAGGAACTAGTTATGGAAGTCCTAACCGACCCCAATTCTCCCGACGCCATCCAACGCCTCCTCCGCCGCCCCGACCTCCGAGCCTCCATCCGCCAGCTCCTCTACTCCCTAGTCTACCTTCCCTACACCAAACACGAATCCCACCGCCTCCTAAAACAACAGCTCGACTACCTCCTGACCAACAACAGACAAACCGAACAATCACTCGCCCTCGCCTGCCACACCCTCCTCCGCGCCCCCATCACGGATCAAGCCCTTCTCCCCCTCCTCACCTGGACCCTCTCTCCCTCCGGCCCGCTCCTCAGTTTCGCAACAGATCTAACAGCAGATAAACTCATCCCTCTCCTCGTCCCCGTCACGACTGATGCGCTAAAGGGTGCTGTCCGCTTTGCCCTCGAGCATGAATATGTTAGAGGACTCACCAAAGATAGTGTTAAAGACTTATTGTTGCGTGTGGCCAAAATGCATGCAGTAGCAGCAGCAGAAGCGGCAAGGAAGAGGCAGGAGGAGGAGAGGGAGGAGGGAGGGAGGGAGGGAGGGAAGAAGGTGGTACAAGAAGAGAGGCTTGATAGGGGGATGCAGGGGAGGGGGGAGGACGAGGACGAGGAGGAGCG
>Ga0209390_10005649_pt1 | contig 17474 bp, 15 predicted proteins | sample BON01_FD_187212 | JGI IMG/M metagenome (GOLD analysis project Ga0209390, IMG submission 187212) | Freshwater microbial communities from Lake Bonney liftoff mats and glacier meltwater in Antarctica - BON-01 (SPAdes) (version 2) | ecosystem: Environmental > Aquatic > Freshwater > Ice > Glacier...
TCTTCAATTTGGTGGTGGAATTTTAATTAAGGAAGTAAAGAGCGGAAAGATAGACAAACAAAGTGTTTTTCTAGCCGTATCTTTATTGAATGTGGTTCATGCCATTATTGAAGATACTATTTTAATGTTGGCTGTAGGCGGTCACTATTCTGGAGTTTTCTTTACTAGAATAATATTTGGTTTGCTTATCTCGCTGGTAATATTCAAGATATATCAAAAATTTGATACTTTTTTTGAAAAATATATTTTCAGCAAAAACTTAAGAGCTTTACCAAAAATTAAAGATTGAATTTCATCTAAAAGCTAATTAAAAAGCCTGCATGATTAAAGCTATACAAATTGAAGAATTCGGTGGTCCAGAAGTATTAAAATACAAAGATATTGAGCTGGCTAAATTAAATCCTAATGAGGTTTTGGTAAAGAATAAGGCTATCGGTCTTAATTTTATAGATGTTTATCATCGTACTGGTCTGTACCCTATTCCAATGCCAAGCGGAATTGGTCTTGAAGCTTGTGGTGTAGTGGAAGAAGTTGGACCTGCTGTAACCTTATTTAAAGTAGGTGACCGAGTATCTCACGCTTCTATGCCTATTGGTGCTTATTCTGAAAAACAAATTATGCCGCAAGAAAAATTGGTTCTTGTTCCAGATGGTATTCCTGATGAAATTGCTGCATCTGTTACTTTAAAAGGAATGACTTGCGAATACTTATTGCACAGAGCCTACACTGTAAAAAAGACTGATACTATTCTATACCATGCAGCAGCTGGTGCTTTGGGTCAGTTGTTTTGCCAATGGGCAAGATCTATAGGCTGTACTGTTATTGGAACGGTTGGTTCTGATGAAAAAATCGAAATTGCAAAAAAAAATGGTTGTGATCATGTTATCAATTATTCTACAGAAGATTTTTCTAAAAAAGTATTGGAGATCACTAATGGCAAGGGCGTCGATGCTGTGTACGATGGCGTTGGTGCAAAAACCTTTGAAGGATCTTTGACGTGCATTAAATTGAGAGGAATGTTCTTGTCATTTGGTAACGCGTCAGGACCGGTTACTTCTATCGATCCTAAAAAACACTTAGCACCCAAAGCTATATTTATCACTAGACCGTCTGTACTTCCTTACACAGCTACTAGAGAAGAGCTGGAGCATTCTGCTAAAATGGTATTTGATGCCATTTTATCTGGAAAAGTTAAGACAAATATTTTCAAAAAATATGCACTGGGTGAAGCAAGAAAAGCTCACGAAGATCTAGCTGCAAGAAAATTTACAGGACCTGTAGTTTTAATTCCTTAATTTAGATAACTTAACAGCACAGAAGAAGCAGATAATAACAAATCCTATTTTGTTAAAAAGATCTCCTAAATTGTAAACTAGTTCTCTCATTAGAGCTGTTTCGACGGATGGATCGTAAAAAGAAATCAAAAGACCTGCAGGGTAAATTAACCAGCCAAAAGTTACTATTTTAGCTAGGGATTCTAAACAGTGTTTTAGATATTTTTGATTTTTAGATTTAACTTTTGCTAAATAAGAGGGAAGTACAGAATTGTAGATGTAAACAATTCCAACCCAGCATGAAAATCCTATTGCGAACATAATTAGTGAAAAATTGAAACTAGCTAAATTATTAGAAAAAGACATTTCGGCGAAAAAACCAGATACAATCATTGCAAAGTTTAAGCACAAAGTAACTAAAGCTGTTTTTTTATAAATTTTATTAAAGCCTGAAAGTACGAAGAAAGTGTAAAGCATGATGGGTGTAGAAATAAGCCAGGTCAGGTATCTAAATTCCGTAGGATAATTGACATTAGCGGAAGTAAGATTTTCTAAATCAAAAAATTCACGCATTCCAAAATATTCAATAATCGCCAAAGCAACTGTCGTAAAGGCTAGCGTGGAAATAGATTTGTATTTGTCAGAAAGCTTGTAACGTTCTAGCAAAAAATACATGCTAGCTGCAATCATGCAGATCAAGGTCAATTCAAATGTATAGGATGTTGCGAATGCTAAAATGTTCATAAATTATTCATCTCTTTCGTCGTCATTAAATATATCAATGTTAGAAAAAATAGTTACCACACCACTCAAAATCATTAAAAAAATTAAAATCGCTGTGAAAATATCTTTAGGCAAAAGAATAGCAGCGATTGCTAAAATTAAAAAACCAATTGGTGCGTAAGTTTTAAACTTCATTATTTATCTTTATATTGTAAAAAATCAAAATCACAACCTTCATCTGCTTGAAGAACCGTATCGTAATATAATTTTTGATAACCTCTGGTGATCTTAGGTTGCTTACTAACTATCTTGCTTAAGCGTTCATCCAATGCCTTCTTAGAAATAAGTAAATCCAAGGTTTTATTTTTAACGCTCAATTTAATTTGATCCCCTGTTTGCACAGCAGCAAAAGGTCCTTTAATAGAAGCTTCCGGGGACATATGCAAAATAATTGTTCCGAATGCGGTTCCGCTCATTCTACCATCGGAAATTCGGATCATATCTTTTACACCCTGCTTCAATAATTTTTTTGGAATAGGTAAGTAACCTGCCTCAGGCATTCCATATATTGTTTTCGGTCCTATATTTTTCAAAACTAAGAAATCATTTTTTGCAATACCAAGTTTAGGATCATCAATCATTTCTGACATAACTTTTATGTCTTCAAACACAAAAGCTTTGCCGATAGTTTCAAACAAAGATTTATCTGCTGCAGATCTCTTTAGAATTGCGCCATTGGGACAAATATTGCCGAATAAGGCCACTAAACCTCCCTTGCTTTCAAAAGGATCTTTTCTGGTTCTAATAACATTTGTATCGTGGAAAGATTTTAAGTTCTCCTTAATAATTTTTGCAATTGTTTTTCCTTCAATATTAAAAGTATTAGTTTTCAAAAAAGGAGCCATTTCTTTCAAGAAAACATTCATGCCACCCGCATAGTAAAAATCTTCCATATAATTTGCACCGGTAGGCTTTAGATTTACTAATACAGGAACTTTATCACTTATTAGATTAAACTTTTTAAGATCCACTTTAACATTGGCTCTACCTGCTATGGCAGTAAGGTGAATAATTGCATTGGTAGATCCACCTAGAGCTAACAATGTAACTAAACCATTATGAATATCGTCTGCTGTAACTTTTTTTATTTTCTTAATTTTTTTCAAAGCAATCAGCGAAGCAATATTTCCTGTTTCTTCCGCAAGTTTCAATCTTTCAGAAAAAACTGCAGGAACGCAAGATGCATTAGGAAGACAAAGTCCCATGGCTTCTACTATGCAAGCAATAGTGCTAGCTGTTCCCATAACCGCACAAGTGCCAGCGCTAGAGGCTAGCTTGTTTTCAATTTCAGCTATTTTAGATTTTGAAACTTCTCCGGCTCTAAATTTAGACCAATACCTTCTACAGTCCGTACAAGCACCTAGTCTTTCGTTTTCAAATTTATTGGTAATCATAGGACCTGCTGGCATTACTAAAAATGGTTTACCTGCTGAAATTGCGCCCATAATCATTGCGGGTAAAGTTTTGTCACATCCACCAAGAAGAATAACCACATCTACTGGCTGTGCTCTTATCATTTCTTCCACGTCCATAGACATCAAGTTTCGGAACATCATGCTAGTTGGAGAAAGATTAACTTCACCTAAAGAAATAACTGGAAAATCAACAGCCAAGCATCCTTCCGATTCTATTCCTCTTTTCAAGGCAACAATTATTTCTGGAAAATGACGATGACAACTATTGAGTCCGCTTGAAGTATTTACAATTCCGACAATTGGTTTTTTTAAAGTTTTACTGGTGTACCCCATGGACTTTGCAAAAGAACGTCGTAAATACGAGGAAAACTCTGGATCGCCGTAATTTGTTAAACCTTGCTCCAAACCAACTTTTTTTATTTTTTTTTTCATAAATTAATAAATTTTAAATTTTGTATATTTAGGAACTAAATAATCCAAGATTCCTAAAGAGCCGCCTTCTCTTCCAAAACCAGATTCCTTAACTCCTCCAAAAGGTATTTCTGCTGAAGCTAACAACATGTCGTTCACTCCCACCATTCCTACCTCTAATTTTTCAGATGCTAGGTGTGCATTTTTTAAAGAAGATGTAAATACATAACCAGCCAAACCAAAATTAGTGTTGTTCGCTTTTGCTATAGCTTCATCAAAGTCATGAAATTTAATAATAGGTGCAACAGGTCCAAAAGGTTCTGTCTGCATAATATCCGCGTCATTCGGCACATTATTCAGTACTGTTGGTTCATAAAAGTAGCCTTTATTAAAATCTTTACTGCGTTTTCCACCCGTTAGTAAATTGGCTCCTTTGGATTGTGCATCTTGAACCAATTTATCTACATGTTCCAATCCTCGTAAATTAGCCATCGGTCCCATACTGATTCCCTCTTCCAGACCATTTCCTAATTTTAATTTTTTGGTATTTTCTGTAAATTTTTCACAATACTGGTCATAAATTTTTTCCTGAACAAAAAATCTAGTTGGCGATATACATACTTGTCCTGCATTTCTAAATTTTGTATTAGAAGAAACAATTGCTGCATTGTTAACGTCCGCATCATTGAAAACCAAAACAGGTGCGTGACCACCTAATTCCATGGAAACTTTTTTTACACTTTGAGCAGCCATCATTAAAATTTCCTTACCCACCTCTACAGATCCTGTTAAAGAAACTTTTTTGATAATCGGAGAATTGATTAAATATTTAGATATAAAAGAAGATTTTCCAGTTACGAAATTAACAACCCCCTTAGGGACACCGGCGTCTTTACACGCTTGAATCATGTGCATACAAGTTCCTGGTGTTTCGCTAGCTGGTTTTAGAATAATAGCACATCCAGCTGCAATCGCTGCTGCAACTTTTCTTGATGGTAGCAGAATTGGAAAATTCCAAGCACTGAATGCCGCAACCACTCCTACTGGTTCATATTTAACTTGTAGTCTAGTGTCCAAAGAACGAGACTCGATAGTTTGGCCATAAATTCTCTTTGTTTCTTCTGAATACCACTCGAACTGATCAGCGGCAGCCATAGTTTCTCCCTTGGATTCAGCCAATGGTTTGCCTGTTTCTAAAGTCATTGTTTTAGCAATTTCATCAGCGCGCACTCTAATTAATGTTGCAATCTGTTTAATAATTTTAGATCGTTCCCAGGGAGAGGTTTCTCTCCAGCCTGTGAAGGCATGGTGTGCTGCTTCTAATGCTTCATTCAAATCTTTTTCTGTTGAAACCGGTATACTTCCCAAAACCTCCTCGTTGAAAGGATTGATAACTTTAATATTATTTTCGGAGTTGTTAGACCATTTGCCGTTAATAAAATTTCCAAATTGTTGATACATCTTTTCTCCTGTTAAATTTTTTGTTTAAAATATTTGTCTTGAACATCTTCACACCAATTTCCAACATTCCAAGATCCGTAAGCACCCATACCGCCCAATTCATGGGTTCCACTATAAACAGGAACATGAACCACAGATAAACCTTGATACTGATAGGCTTTTTTTAGAACGTCATCAAATTCTTTAGCCCTGTATCCGCCAAAAAAAGCTTTCACGCCTTTAACGGAATTAGCCATGGCTACATAGTCCACCTCAACACCATCGTGAGTTTTGAATTCTTGGTTATACTGAGCGTACTGCAAGCCGGTGATAGCTGCCATTCTTCTATTGTCAAAAATAATAATCATTCCTTTTAGTTTAAAATAAACAGCATCAATCAGAACTTGAGGATTCATCATAAACGAACCGTCACCAGTAAAACTTATAGGATAAGTTGGTTTCTCAGCGATGGCTGAAGCCAGTATAGCGCAAACTGAAAAGCCCATGTAGGAAGCTCCTGTTTCTGTGAAAGTTTCAAAAGGATGATCGTCTTCAACTATTTGAAATCCGTTAGCCTGAACATCACCTGCATCAAAAAATTTAACGCTCTTGTTTTTTTTGGCAAAGTCACAAGCCACTTTAATAGCTGTAGGTTGTGACAATACTTGTTTCTCGAATGATTTGTCTTTTAATATTTCATTTTTATAAATTTTGTTTTTGAATAAACTCCATTCTTTTTTCTTGGAAGTGCAGGCTTTACTCCAATTAGCACTTCTTTTTTTAATACTTATTTTTTTATTTTTAATTAAAGCATTAAGTTGACCTAGAACCACTCCTATATCGCCATTCAATCCCAAAGTATTATTGTAATGAAGCATGTCTGATAAATCAGCGTTAATATTAATTACCACTTTTGCATTGGGATAACCAATCCCAGAACAATCAGACTGACAGACAGCCCTCGATCCAATGACAATTAATAACTCGGTATGTTGCATGGCATAGTTTCCAGAAATAGATCCTTTGCTACCGCCCACATGCATATTGCTAGGATGACTATCTGGTAACACACCAAGACTTCCCGGAGATAAAATAACAGGTATGTCTAAAAGATTTGTAAATTCAGTTAGTTCTTTAGAAAAATTTCTAGTTCCTCCTCCAGCTTTAATCGCAATTTTATCATACCGATTAATCAGCTTCTCAAAGTCTTTTACAATTTTTTGGTTTAACTCGTTTTTTTGTTCAGCAACTTCTTTTCCTGGCAACGTTAAAAGATTTAAACTTTTAATGATTTTAGGCTGAGTATTGATCGGTAATAAAAAATAAAAAGGTCCCGATTTATGCGGATGGTGCGTTTTTAAAAAACCTCTTTGCAATCCGGCTCGTAATGCTTCCGGTGTGTGAAATACGTAAGATTCAGACATGAGTGCCGTAATTTTTCCGTACAAATCTTGTTCTTGTTTGGGAATTTGCTGCATATTGAAGCCTTCGCCATAAGTCGTCTCATCTCCATAAATATGGTAAACGCCAACACCGTTGGAAGAGGCTGCTAAAGAGCCAGCCATTGCTTGCAAAGCTCCAGGTCCAATAGAGGTCACAACAGCTGGAACTTCATTGTATTGCCAGCTCAAGGCAGTTGCGGCATGAGCCATCTCGACTTCATTTCTAAAATTGTAAGTTTCTGTAACTCCATATTTTTCGTAAATTCTCAAAACTTCTGCAAAGTCTGTGGATCCATGTCCGAAAATTGCGAAATACTTTCTTACTTTTTGTTTTAATAAACCAAGAATAATTCCTTCTGATAAGGAAACATCTACATTTGTTGGTAAGGACTTGTTTTCAATACAAGCGATTAGATTATTTTTATGCTTAGCTAGTATTTGAGCTCTTTTTTCTATGTTTTTTTTATCCATTGGCTTTCCTTAATTTTTGTATTTTAACATCTTGAATTCTTTTTTGAATCTGCAGGCCAATGGTCAACAAAATTAATGAAAAGAACAGAACACACGCGATAGAACTAAAAAATATTTTATAACTTCCGCCAGATAAAAACATTGCGGTTCTATAATTAGACTCTAAAGTTTCTCCAAGAACCATTCCTAAAACAATCGGGGTCACTGGTAATTGAATTCTATTAAAAAAATATCCAACCAAACCCATAATCAACATGACATACACGTCAAAAAAAGAATTTCGCAAAGTGAAGGCACCAACAACCACCATGATAAAAATAGCTACAGCTAAATGTTCTGGTTTGATATTTAAAATTTTTACTAAATACTTAATGCTAAATACCTGAAAAACAAAAACAGCTATATAAGAAATAAAAATGGCAAAATATACTGAGTATATAATTGGAGCATTTTCTATAAACAACATTGGTCCAGGAATAAGTCCGTGAATTAAAAAACCACCTAAAATAATTGCTGTAGCAGGATCACCTGGTATTCCAAGACTTAATAGCGGTACCATAGCACCACCGGTAACTGCATTATTTGCTGTCTCCGGCGCAATGACTCCACCAAGATGTCCGTGGCCATACTTTGCTTTTTCCTTGGGATCTTTTTCAGAATTTTTGGCATGCGCATATGCTAAAAAAGCTGCAATAGGTCCTCCTGATCCTGGTATGGAACCAATCACTGTACCAAGACCTGTGCATCTTAGCATGAGGCCAGAATATTTTTTTAAAATATCCCATCCTGGTAACTTTGTTTTGACAATGCCAACATCGTAAGCAATGTTTTCTTCATTGTTCATTTTTTTGTGAAATACTTCCAAAATATGTGGAATGGCAAACAAACCAATCATCGCCACAAGCAAATTAACACCTTGAAGCATATTAACGTTTCCAAATGTAAATCTTTGAATTCCCTCAATATCATCCAGGCCAATAGTCATAAGCATTAGGCCGAGTATTCCAGCTACTAAGCTTCTAAAAAGATTTTTTTCGGAAAGACCACATATGGTAGAAAATCCAAAAAGAACCAGCATGAATATTTCTGCTGGTCCAAATCTAATCGCAAATTTACTAATAAAATCAACTAGAATTACCATGATGACCAAACTAAGAAGGCCTCCTATGGTTGAAACGATCACAGCTGTTCCCAGAGCTATACTTGCCTGACCTTTTTTAGCTAAAGCAAAACCATCTATAACTGTAGCGGCAGAAGAAGGAGTTCCTGGGACACCAATTAATATTGCAGAAACAGATCCTCCTGTCATACCTCCAATATAGACTGACAAAAGAAGAGAAATACCAAGCACAGATTCCATCACAAAAGTGAATGGTAAAATTAAAGCTAGTGCCATGGAATAAGTCAATCCAGGAATAGCTCCAAAAACAATTCCTATAACTGAACCAATAGAAATGGCAATTAACACTTCTGGAACTAAGACTTGATACAATGCTATTAAAACGTCTTCCATTAGAATAATTGAATTATAGTTCCGCGAGGAAGAGATGACTGTAGCAAGTAAATGAAAATTATATAAATAGATCCGGTCATTACAATTGGAAATAAATAATTAAGCTTCCAACTTTTTTCTTTTAAAATAAATCTGGTTAAGAAAAAAATAATTAAAGGCGTAGAAATTAAAAATCCAACCGCTTCCAATGCGTACGAATAAATTAAAAAACTTATTATACAAATGACAACATTTCTAAACTCTACAAGCCGAAAAGGGTCCATTTGAGATTTGGGCCTGTAAGATAAAAAGTACTGTACCATAAAAATCACACCAAGAATTAATAAACAAATTCCTAAAAAGAAAGGAATAGTACGAGGTGTATTGCGGGGCTCACCAAATCCACCTTGAATAGAATAAAAAACTAAAAAAAGCCAGACAAGAGAAAAAGTAATAACGCCCAAACTCAGCGCTAAATAAAAGTTACTTTTTTTCACTGTCTGGCTTCTTTGATATAATTATTATTTTTTACTTAAGCCTAATTTTTTCGTTAGGTCTTTAATAATTTTATCATCGTCTGCTATTTTTTTAGCAAAAGCAGCTGTGTTTAAGTATTCAATCTCAAATCCAATTTTATCTGAAGCGCCTTTGAACTCTGCACTATTAACATACTTTGCAGCAGCAGCTTCAATTGCTTGGATGTGATCTTTCGGAGTTCCTTTTTTAGCAGCAAGACCTCTCCACATAACAACATCTACAGATTTAAATCCAAGTTCTTGCATCGACGGAACGTCTTTGTCGCTTGCAATTCTTTTTGGGCTAGTAACCGCTAACATCGTTAACTGTTTAGCTTTATGAAATGATCTAAATTGACCGGGCCACTGAACGGCCGCATCAATTCTACCTGCTAACAATTCAGCTGGTGCGCTTCCTTTTCCATATGGAATGTAAGTAACTTTAACACCCAAGGCGTCAAAAATAATTGCTGAAGCTAAATGAGTAAATGAACCTTTTCCACTAATACCCACTTTAATTTTTCCAGGATTTTTTTTGCCGAAAGCTGCAAGATCTTGAATTGTTTTAAAAGTTTCAGATTTTACCGCTAAAGCAGGAACTTCACTGATAATTCCAGCTATAGGAGCGAATGCTGTGTGATCGAAAGGCATTGCACCAGAATAATGAGCTGTACTTACTGAGTTAGAGTTCCAAACGATATCGTATCCAGTAGCTGGTTTAGACTGAATATGTTTGTATCCAACCGCTCCACCACCACCTGTTCTTGATATTGCAACTACAGTACCTTTAAGTTCTTTTTCAAGACCTTTAGCTACCAAGTCACCTACAGATTTTGCTGTACCACCGAACAATACTGTCATTTCTATTGTTTTAGATGGAAACTTCTCTGCAGCTATAGACTGCGTAGAGTATAGTGAGCTAAGCATTAACGCTATCACTCCTACTATTGCTCCTACTTGTTTTATTGTTTTCATTTTTTCCCCCATTTGTTTAATTGATGACAAAACTAATTAATAGCTTGGCCATTTGATTTCCTTCTTTTTTCATCCAAAGCCCGCAATATTTTTTCTGGCGTGGCTGGTAAGGATTGAATTCTAATACCCACAGCATCATAAATAGCATTCATAATAGCTGGGGCAGTAGGAACCATCGCTGGCTCTCCTATACCTTTTGCGCCGAGTGGACTTAATGGATCTGGATCTTCAACAATTTTAGTTATAACTCTTGGAACATCTAATGATGTTGGTAAAATATATTTTGCAAAACTTCCCGTCGTCGTATGACCTTCGACTTGCTGATAATCTTCCATCAGAGCTTGGCCAACTGCTTGAACTACACCGCCTTCAATTTGTCCTTCTACCCCTTTTGGATTAATGGCTTTTCCCACGTCATGACAAGCCCAAATACCTAGTAACTGAACTTCTCCAGTTGCAGTATCCACCTCTACCTCAGCAACTTGACCTCCGAATACATATGCTTGCCATGGTCTGCCCGAACCATCTACTGGATCTAGACCGGTGTGATGAGAAGTGTAGTTTCCACTCCCTACTGGAATAACACCATATTTTTTTTTACAAATTTTAACCGCATCGGACATGGACATTTTGTAATTAGTTCCATTGGCCCAAATATCTCCGTCGTGAGCCTGCAAAGTTTCTTTTTCAACATTCCATTCTTTTGCAATTTCTTTGAACAATCTATCTCTTGCATCTCTACATGCCATAGCAACAGCATTTCCAATCATGTAAGTTTGTCTGGTTGCTCCCGCATGAGCAGCCTCTGGACTTCTGGACGTATCGTTGTCTCCAATAATTACTTGCTCGGGTTTTACACCTAATTCATCAGCTGCCACTTGCGCCAAAACGGTTAAAATACCTTCTCCGATTTCGGTAACACCGGTTAAAACTTTTGCGGTACCACCATCATCTATTTCAGCCCAAGCCCCTGCTTGATCCATTGCAGCTGTACGAGCGATTCCGTACCAAGCAGCCGCCATTCCTCTACCTCTTTTTTTAGTTAAGCTCATTATTTAACGTTTCTGGCTACTGTGGATTTAGTGTTCAATCTAGCCCCTAAAAAGCAAGATGCTCTATTGTCTTTGCTATTTAAGTCTTTTCTTTTATCTCCTCTAGAGTTTGAAGTTCCCTTGTCCCAGTTGCATAAAGCTTCCAACTCATTCAATACCGTTCCAATACTTGCGGAGTTTAATTTTTGTTTGGTATGAGTTAAATCTCCTGCAACAAAAATATTTTTTCTTCTTAGTTCAAAAGGGTCCATATTTAATTTTTCAGCACAGATGTCTAATATAGATTCCGTTGCAAATTCAGTTTGCAATGCACCGAAGCTTCGGAAAGCTCCGCTCGGAGTATTGTTAGTGTACACACCTATAGTGTCCATTTGTAAATTTTCTATGTTGTAGGGTCCCGCTCCCAAGATTGCAGCTTTTCTCATAACACCTTCTGTAGAACAACCATATGCTCCCCCATCTGCGATCATTTTAATTCTAACAGCGGTAATTTTTCCGTCCTTAGTAAGTCCAATTTTGTAATTGGTTCTGCTTGGATGTCTTTTGGCTGTAGAAGTAATATCTTCTTCTCGAGTCATTACGTATCGAACTGGCAATCTGGTTTTCACAGCACATAGAGCTAACATTCCTTGATAGATCATGTCTTCTTTGCCACCAAAGCCCCCACCCACTGGTGACATGATAAATCTAACTTTATGAATGGGAAGATTCATTATTTTAGACATCATATGTCGATGGTGAGTAATATTTTGACTAGGAGAAATAACTACTAAGGTTCCGTCAGAATCTACATAGCTCAAACCAGCCATGGGTTCTAAATAAGCATGCTCCACCGCTTGAGTTGAAAAGTTTTCTTCCACGATTAAATTGGCTTTAGCAAAACCTTCCTCTATATTTCCTTTTCTAATTGGAATGTGTTTCACTAAATTAGTTTTATAGTTTTCGTGAATTAAAATTTTATCTTTCAAGGCCTCTTCTGAATCAAATAAAGCTGGCAGATCTTCGTATTCAATTTCAATTTTAGAAACTGCCTCTTGTGCAGCCTCCAGAGTATCGGCTGCAACTGCCGCAATCGCCTCACCAACATATCTTACTTTTCCTTTTGCAAGTACAGGCTGATCTTCAATAAATACTCCAAAATTATCTATGCCTGGAATATCATCGCAGGTAACAATTGCTTCCACTCCATTTACAAGCTTAGCTTTGCTAAGATCTAATTTAATTATTTTTGCGTGAGGTCTAGAACTTCTAAATACCTGCATATGAAGCATGTTCGGCATTTTCATATCCGCAGCATATTTTAATCTTCCCGTCACTTTACTAGGAGCATCAATTCTTTTTACATTAGCCCCAAGATAAGAATTGGCAGGTTTGGAATATTCTTCCAAAGCTTTTGGATCTAATTTTCCAGAAATTACATCTCTAGCTAATTCTACTGCATCAAAAATTTTTTGGTAACCAGTGCATCTGCAAATATTTCCGCCCATTTCTTCTTTAATTTCCTCAATTCCCGCTTCAGGGTTATTTCTCAAGGTAGATGTGGCTGCCATCACCATTCCAGGGATACAAAAACCACATTGGCTAGCACCCGTAAGATGAAAGGCTTTTTGCAAAGTCGATAAATTGTCTGGCGTTCCTTGATGCTCAACTGTTTCTATTTTTTTACCGGAAGCCTTGGCAACTGGCATCAAACAGCTTTTTACTAATTTTCCATCAACGAAAACAGAACAACTTCCGCACTCTCCTGCTCCACAGCCTTCTTTAGATCCTGTTAGGTCAAGGTCTTCTCGAAGAAAATCTAACAAACGGTAATGTGAATTTACTTCTTTGCTAATTTTTCTGCCATTAACCTCTAAATCAATTTTTAATTTATGCATGAATTTCCTCCGTTATGCTTACCTTATGGTTATCAAAATATTTTTCTTTTAATGAAACTTTTCCATCAATAGATTTTATAATCGATCTGATAATAAAATTCTGCAACACTTCTTTTCTGTATTCTTGTCTGCTTCTAGAGTTAATAACGTCTAATTCAAGTTGAGATGCCTGAAGAATATGATCTTCATTAATTTCTTTTCCTTCTAGGAATTTTTCTGTTTTTGTTAATCGGCAAGGAACTTCTCTAACACCTGCTACTGCAATTCGAACGTCTTCAAAATATTTTCCTGTTACATCTGTTTTTAAAACACAGCTAACGCATATAGTTGAAATTACCAAAGATCTTCTATGCCCCACTTTTTCAAAGCTAGCACCATAGCCGCTGACATTGTCCATTTCTAGAGCAGTTACAATTTCATTGTCATGAAGATCTACTTTATTTCTTCCTAAAATAAAGTTTTCTAAATTTACTTTTCGTTCATAAATATTGTTATCTTTTCTACCCTTGATAATTACTTCGGTATTTAAAGTTAAAAAAGCAGGCGCTCCATCTCCTGCTGGTGACGCATTAACAAGATTTCCGCCGATAGTAGCTTGCTCTCTTATCTGATCGTCCGCAAACCAAACGGATACTTGGGGTAAAATTTTAATATCTTTTCTTATTTGAGGGTCTGTAAACAATTTTTGAAAAGTGGTAGTAGCGCTAATTTTTATTTTATCTTTGTGGATTTCAAAAATATTTAATTCTTTAATGCTAGTAATATCAATAATATTTTTAATAAAGACATGGCCGGCTCTACCTTCTCTAGCCCAAGGCAAAACGTCGGTACAACCTGCAACAATACGATAATCTTTTACTTCCGTGAGTAAATTGAAATACTCATCTAAATTTTTCGGGATAAAATAATTATCGTATCGAAGCATAATTTTATTTATTAGATCAATCGTTCGTCATTTCTGACTACTACTTTGATTGCGTCTTCAATTCTTTCTCTTGTATATTTAAGACCTGTTTGCAGATCTTTCATAGCGAACGTGTGAGTATGAATTAATTTTGCATCAAATCGTTTTTGCGCCATTAAAGCCATAGCTCTATGACAAGCTGATTTTCCCTCACCTCTAGTCGCGTAAATATATGCGTTATTTCTAACTAAATTTGCAATATCTACTTCTACTGGTTTGGATGGAAAAGCTGCTAAACCGATTTTCCCCCCTCTTCTAATCATAGAAGAAGCGTCGTTCACCGCGTTCGGAGCACCTGAGCAATCAAGAACATAGTGAGCTCCAATTCCTCCTGTAAGTTCTCTTACCACTTTAACTGCGTCATCATTTTTAACATTGATAACATGGGAAGCCCCAAGTTTTTTTCCAATATCTAATCTATTGTCTCTAGTACCTGTTAAAATAACTTCTGCACCAAGAGCGCTTGCTACGCCCACAGCACAAAGACCAATTGGTCCAGGTCCCATAACAACTACAGTTTGTCCTGCAAACAAGCCTCCCATAACATCTAGAGTATACATACTTGTTCCGGCCGTAACTGCTAAAGTAGCTTCTTCATCGGACATGCCATCTGGAACTCTAACTAAAGTTCTAGTTCTGTTGGTCATGTATTCTGCAAAAGCACCATCTGTTGTAAAACCATTTGCCTTGTGTCCTTTAGAAGCAAATCCGTAATTCAAACATGAAGTGTACCAACCTTTAACGCACATTTCGCATCTGCTACATCCAGCATGAATCTCAACAGCAACTCTGTCTCCAATTTTAAAATCGTCAACCGATGCACCTAACTTAACTACTCTTCCCATAGCTTCGTGTCCTGGTGAGTAATTTTTATTAAATGGCATTTGACCTTCGATTTGTGCTGGTTTACCGTGGCTAATAATTTCTAAATCTGTAGCACAAATAGCAACTGCATCAATTTTTAACAAAACCTCATCATCTTTTGGTTCTGGAACTGGTTTCTTTTTAATTTCAATGTTATCAGGATCATTCAAAACCCAAGCTCCCATTTCTTTTGGAATATCAAATTGATTGTGTCCCATCATAGCACTGTCGTTCTTAGGCTGCATATTTTCTCTCTCCTTTTTTTATTGTTTTTTTTGATTTGTAGTATTTGCTAATTTCGAAAGCCGCTTGTTGTGTAAAACTTTTAATTTTATCTAAATACTTTTTGTCTCTAACTATTTTGTATTTAGGAGAAGAGCAGCTAACAGAGGCAACTGGTTCATGATGCTCATTAAAAACTGGGTAACCAACGCAATAGACACCTTCTTGAAATTCTTCATCATCAATAGCATAGCCATTTTTTTTAATAGCACTCAGCTCTTTTAACAAAGTAACTTTGTCTGTAATGGTAAATTCCGTAAACTCTACTCTATTTTTTTTTAGTATTTTTTCTTGATTGGCTAAATTCATATGTGCGAGGATTGCCTTGCCAGATGCTGTGGCATGGAATGCGTGGTCTTTGTTTAAAAAGCCATGATCCACTCTAACTGGATGCGTAGATTGTAACATGGTTAGGGTAATCAGTCGTGTACCTTCAAAACCTGCCAAATGAACTGCCTCTCCCGTTCTGTCATTCACCTTTTTGATGTGCTCAAGTGCAAAATCTGAAAAATCAGAGTCGTCTAGTATAGCTAATTTGCTCATTTTTTTGATTTTAGAGCCGATTAAATACTTTTTGGTTTTAAGGTCTTGGTAAAGATAACCTTTCTGACAGACTGTAGCTAACATGTGGTGGGCTGCAGATTTTTTAAATCCGAGACTAGCACACACTTCCTTAAGAGCCAAACCACCTGGCTTCATGTTGCTAATAAAAAAATCCAAAGTAGATAAAGTTTTTTCAATAGATTTTACTGACATGGCAACAAATTAGTCTCCGAAAGATATTTGTCAATAACAAATTTAAGTTTACTAATGCTAAACATGTGTATTTATCCATGTAGAACATGCATGCATAATAAGTAAATTAATAGGCCAGAACTGTAGAGGGATAAAAAGGTAAAAAAAAATTAACTAAAATTTTAGAAATTCAAAAAAAGATCTGACAGCAATGACCAAAAGAAATATGCCAAATATTTTGCTCAAGATATTTTTGTCTGTAGAGTGAACTAGTTTGGCTCCAATAGGTGCCATGATCATGGTAACCGGAACGAATACTAAAAAACCTGGAAGATTAACATAGCCTAAGCTTAGTGGAGTGTTGACGGTATCAAAATAAAAGCCACTAAATGACATGCTGGCTGCACCAAAAACAGATATTAAAAATCCTATTGCAGCAGAAGTACCGATTGCAATTTTAATTGGATATCCAAATAATTTCATAGCCGGGACTCCTAAGGATCCTCCGCCAATTCCCAAAGGTACTGCAAAAAATCCGAGTCCAACACCAATTATCATTTTAAACATTTTTGAAATAGGTTTTGGATTTTCCCCGACCTTCTCTCTTAAAAAAATAAAAAACAGACCGACTAAAAAAGAAAACACAGAAAAAAATAACATTAACGGTGGCGTCTTTAAATTGGAGGCCAATACGGTTCCGAGCATAACTCCCAAAACAATAAAGATTCCAAAAGACTTGACTAGATTAAAATCCACTGCTTTAAACTTCATGTGAGTTTTGGCTGACATAATAGAAGTCGGAATAATAATAGCTAAGGAAGTACCTAGGGATAAATGCATTCTTGTTGCAACGTCAAAATCTAAAACTGTAAATGCATAATATAAAGCCGGTACCATAATGATACCGCCACCAACTCCCAGTAAGCCGGCTATAAATCCTGAAATAGCTGCTGCTACCGCCATCACGGATATAAGATCGATTAATTGAGATAAGCTTAAGGCGTCAAACATAAATACTTACTATTCTTTACAAGATCTTCTTCAACAAAATTAATTATATTACCTTAACTTCTAAGGTTTTTAAATTATCGATAGTTGCTACTAGCTTGTCATTTTTTGCTACAGGGCCAACTCCAGCGGGAGTTCCCGTCATAATTAAATCACCTGCTTGCAGTTTATTAAATCTAGATAAAAACGCTATCATGGTAGGAATTTTCCAAATCATCATATTCAGATCTCCCTTTTGTTTAACCGCACCATTGCTAGTTAAAGATATAGAGCCTTGCTCCATAGTTCCTGCTTTATCAAAAAGTGTAATCATTCCCATGGGAGCTGAATGTTCAAATGCTTTGCCAATTTCCCAAGGCTTACCGCCTTTTTTTGCTTCTGCTTGTAAATCTCTTCTGGTCATATCTAAAGCAACTGCATAACCAAACACATGGCTATAAGCATCAGATTCAGAAATATTAGACCCACCGCTTT
>Ga0209390_10005653_pt1 | contig 17469 bp, 14 predicted proteins | sample BON01_FD_187212 | JGI IMG/M metagenome (GOLD analysis project Ga0209390, IMG submission 187212) | Freshwater microbial communities from Lake Bonney liftoff mats and glacier meltwater in Antarctica - BON-01 (SPAdes) (version 2) | ecosystem: Environmental > Aquatic > Freshwater > Ice > Glacier...
ACTGCGTGGCAAAAAGAACATTGCGGCCCTTATCCACGCGCTTCGACCCGCCACTGTACAACTGAAAAAGGCAGCATAATGAATTCTGCCACCGGCTCAAACCTTCAACTGTGAGCGGGACACCGCCTCAGCGCCGGCTATCGTGGCGAACGCAGCGCACAGCAACGCCGCCACTACATGCATGGGTTTCATGATATTTCCTTTTCGTTATGAATGCTGCCAGCGGCTCATCATGGCCGCTGCAGGGACAACAGGGCGTCCACTGCAACCACGCCTTTGGTTTTGACCAGCAGCGGGTTGATTTCCGCTTCCAATACGGTGTGCGCCGTCGCACAGGCGAGCAACGACAGCGCATGCACCACCTGCGCCAGCGCTTCCAGATCACCGGCAGGCCGGTTGCGATAACCGCGTATTACGGCAAATCCCGGCACTTCAGCAATCATTTCGTGCGCCGTAGCCATGCTGACCGGTGCCAGCCGCACGGCATGGCCACCACCGATTTCCGCAAGGATGCCGCCGACACCGACCATCACGATCGGTCCCACATCGCGGTCGCGGCGGAAGCCGACGATCACTTCGCCCACGCCCTGCTCCATGCGTTGCACCAGCACGCCATCGAGTTTCGCCTGCGGCATTGCTTTTTTAATCCGCGACAACATGCCGTCCACTGCGGTTTTCAGGGCTGCCGCATCGGCAATGTTCAGCACCACGCCGCCGACCTCGGTCTTGTGCGGAATATCGGCGGAGAGGATTTTCGCTACCGCCGGAAAACCCGTGCTCACCGAGTCACTGCCACTGCTGACCACTTGTGATGCCGCAAACGGAATGCCGAGTGCTGCCAGTGTTTCCGCAGCAGCACGTTCATGCATGGGATCTTGCGCAGCCTTGCGCAGTGCTGCGTCCAGTTTTGCAACCAGCGTTGCATCAACCGGCAGCGGCGTCTGTGGTGCACGCCATTCGCAATAAGCGCGTACCGCATCGGCGCAGGCTTCCGGCGTTCTGAATCCCGCTACCCCGCCATCGCGCAGGATACCCAATGCGGTACTGGCACTGGGTCCCAGAAACACGGCCAGCGGTTTTTTATCCCGCCGCGCTGCCAGCACGCGGGTGCGTACCGAATCCGGTTGCTGCAGCGCCGTCGAGCCCTGCACGTTGATCACCACATCGCAATGATCGGAATCCTGCAGCGCATTGATGATCGTCGGATACACCGAACCCTCGGCACGACCCATCGGCATGTCGGTCAGCGGGGCATCGGTGACTGCAATGTCCTGCGCGGCAAGGTCGGCGATGATCTGCGGCGGCGGCGGCACCACTGCAATACCGGCGAGGCCCAGGTGGTCGATGACCATGGCCGCAGCGCCGCCGGTGCCGGTGACCACGGCCACGCGTTTGCCTTTGGGCGGCCGGTGGCCCGCCACCAGTTGCGCGGTCTCAAACAGTGCCTCGAAATTCTGCACGCGGATGAAGCCGTTATCACGGAAGAACGCATTGGCCACATCGTCGGCGCCGGCGATGGCGCCGGTGTGCGTGGTCGCGATTTCACGCCCCACATCGGAGCGGCCGAGTTTGAAGGCGATCACCGGCTTGCCGGCAGCATAGGCACGTCGCGCTGCTGCGCCCAGCCGCTGCGCATCGCGGAAGGCCTCAAGAAACAGCAGGATGCAGCGGGTATCGGGATCATCCACCATGCAGTCGACCAGCTCACCGACACCGACGTCGCATTCATTGCCCACCGACACCAGTTTTGAAAATCCCAGTCCGCGTTCCTGCGCGCGGCTGATGATGGCACCCATCATCGAGCCGCTCTGCGAAACCAGACTCAACGATCCCGGCAACAGGGTTTCGGTTTCGAGCACGGCATTGGCGGAGAGCACGGTGTGGCCAGTGACGTTGACCACACCCAGGCAGTTGGGCCCGATCAGACGCACACCGCCACGCCGCGCTGCGGCCACCATGCGCTGCTGTGCGGCCAGGCCGGCCGCACCGGTTTCGGCAAAACCCGCGCTGAATATGGTTGCCGCCTTGACACCCGCGGCTGCGCAATCATCGATGACGTCGGGCACGACCGCAGCCGGCACCATGATGAACGCATGATCAATCGGGCCCGGCGTGGATTTGATGTCGGGATAGGCCCGGTCGCCGTTGATCTCGGTGCGGCCGGGGTTGATCGGAATGATGGTGCCGGTAAACCCGTGTTTGCGCAGCACGCGCTGCGGTCGCGATGCGAGTTTGGCAGCGTCGGCAGAGGCACCGACCAGCGCAACGATGCGCGGGTTGAATAACGCAGCACCCAGCTGTTCACGTTCTTTTTTACGATCCTGTTCTGTCGTCATTTCCTGGATTACCGGCTATAAATATTCATTTGGTCGACGTGGCAGCAGTCGCAGCCGGTCGCGGCGGGCGCTGCGAGAAGCGGCGCTCGAAGATGCTCTCGGCAAGGCGGTTTTTCATCATCTCGATGGAGCCGCCGGCAATCATCCAGCCGCGGCTGCGGCGCAGGCAGTACTCGACCAGCGTCTCCTGCGTGTAACCGAGCCCGCCCATGACCTGCATGGCTTCATTGGCGATTTCATAACCGGCCTGGTTACACATCAGCTTGGCCACCGTCGTCTCGTCCGCCCCCGGGAAACCGCGGTCAGCATTCACCGCCGCGCGATACAGCAGCAACTGCGCCGCATCGAGTTTCATTTTCATATCGGCGAATTTCCATTGCAGCCCCTGGAATTCGCACAGCAGCCGGCCGAACTGACTGCGCGTCATCGCGTATTCCCGCGCCAAGTTGTAGCAATAACGGCCATAGGCCAGCGAGCGCGAAGCGTTGCCGACGCGCTCGGCGTTGAAACCGCTGATCTGTTTCTTGAAACCGCCGGGACCCAGCAGCACATCCTCTGGCGGTACATAGACGTTGTCGAAATACAGCGTCGCCCAGTCATTGCCCGACATGAACTTGGCCGGCGTGCCGGTGCTGAAACCCGGTGCCGTGCGCCGCAGCAGCACTGAACCGATGCCACCCACCCCGGGGCCGTAACGCACGTAGACCAGGTACTGGTCGGCATGCGGATTGGGGAACACCTTGCTGCCGTTGATGCGGTAACCCTTGCCGTCCGGCGTGGCGCTGGTCACCAGATCGGTGGTGGCCGAGCCGGCTTCAGGTTCGGTCATCGCCACGGCTATGACTTCTTCGCCCTTGAGCAGCGGTGTGAGGTAACGTTTTTTCTGATCGTCACTAGCGAAGTGCGCCAGCACGCGGATCGCGCCGAAATTGCCTTCCTGCACCACGTCGGCGCTGCGCGGACAAAACGCCGCCACGGTCTCGATCGCCAGCACCGCATCCATCAGCGTGCCGCCGGCACCGCCGTCGGCCTCGGGCAGCGTGATGCCCATCAATCCGGCCTGCGCCATTTTTTTGGCGATGTCGTGTGGAAACTGCGCGCTGTGCGCGCGGGCCAGCGCACCGTCAGCAAGTTCCTTGCGGGCAAAGGTGGCCACGGAATCGCGGAACATCTGTTGTTGTTCGGTCAGTCTGAAATCCATCGGATGCTCCGGATGTAATGAGTATGAATGTGCTGCAGCACCGCGACAGACCGCATGATGGTCGGCGAGAACGAGAAACTCTCGGAAACATGAATGGGCCGAAGCAATCCACTGCTGCGCACAGCGCATCGAAGTTAACACGAAATCCGCCGCGTAATCACACACCGCAGGTTCCACAATACGGCGCGAATTTCTGACGGTGAGACAGTGAAATTGCCGCACGAGGTGCGGCAGCTATCGGGCGCCAACAAAAAAGCCCGCGTGATGCGGGCTTTTTTGTAATGTGTTGCTTACTGCTCAGAGGCTCAGTGCAGCTTGATGCCTGCGTCTTTGGCAAGCTTGCGCCATTTGTTGACTTCGGACTGGATGTGTTTGGAAAACTCCGCGGGCGTCGAACCCACCGGGGTTGAACCGTCGCGGGCCAGCCGTTTGATGATCTCGGGATCCTTGAGTGCAGTGGCTATGGCGTCGCGGACTTTATTGATCACCGGCTTGGGAATCTTTGCACCACCGATGATGCCGTACCACTGGTCAACCTCGTAGCCGGGTACACCGGATTCGGCAACGGTCGGAATATTCGGCACTGCCGGCGAACGTTTGGAATCGGTCATCGCCAGCACGCGCAACCGGCCGCTCTCCCAGTGCGGCCGTACACCGAACAGCGTGCCGAAACCCACCTGCACTTCACCAGCAAGGTTGGCGATGATGCCCGCCGCTGAACCCTTGAACGGCACATGCACCATTTTCACTTTAGCGAGGTGGTTGAACATCTCGCCTGCAAAATGCTGCAGACCACCGGTACCGGAAGAGCTGAAATTCAGCTTGCCCGGATTGGCCTTGGCATAGTCGATCAGCTCCTTGGTGGTTTTGGCCGGCACTGATGAGTTGACATACACCACATAAAACAACGAAGTCGCCTGCGAGATGCCCTGCAGATCCTTGCTCAGGTCGTAGGGCAACCGGGTATTGGTTGCCGAATTGACGCTGTGTGATGCCGATATCAGGCAGATGGTGTAACCGTCGGGGCTGGCCTGTGCAGTGAGATCAACACCGATGGCGCCGGCAGCGCCGGTGCGGTTGTCGACAACGACCTGCTGGCCCCACTGCTCACTCATGTGTTTGGCAAGCATGCGCGCGGTGGTATCGGTGCCGGCACCCGGCGTGAACGGCGCGATCAGGCGCACCGGCTTGTTGGGATAACCCGTGGCAGCATCGGCTGCCCATACGGCCGTTGATGCCGTGGCACAGACTGCGGCGACAAGCGCTGCATGTTTGAAGGATTGGAGCATGTTGGAATACCTCATTGATTAATATTGTTCGAGCGAGCGCAATAGTATGCAAATCAGCCGTATTACGCCATGTCGTTATCGCACTGCGGACAAGCCGCCTCTACAGCCCCTCGGCATGACATTCAAGATATTGATTTATTTATTTTTATGACGCCGCCGCAGCCCCGCGCTGACGCGCTGACGCGCTGCGAGTAACGCGCGCCGATTGTCAGCGCCACCGAGCAACCCATGCAGCCGCCGATCAGGTATGCCCGATCAATTTTGAGATGGTCGAGCAGCGCCACAGCATGGCGCGCATAGAGTTCCCGGGTCAGCGGCTAAACGCGGCCGCCGGCTTCGCGACGGTCATAGGCGATTATGGTGAAATCCTGTTGCAGCGTATCGAGCGGCTGCATTTGCTTCCATACGCCGTTCAGCCGTCAGCTTGAAATCGAGACATCAAATCCCGCAGGTGCCAGCATCAGCAGCGGCGGCCCCTCGCCCCTGATTTCATATTGCGTGCGGATGCAGTCGATCTCGGCGAAAGGCATGGATTCTCCTCTGAGGTATCGCAATGAATAGCCCGAAGGCCGGATTTTACCGGCGGACACACCATTCGGTGGCAGGCAGTCCACAAGTTGTCGGAGTATGCTCGGTCGGAATGGCGCAATACACAGCCCTCAACGGCAGCGCATACACGTGTTGATTATTCGCGGTCCTGTTATCCGCAAAACGATCATTGACAGGATGATCAGGTGATTGATCGGTTAATTGATTGATCGGGTAATACCTGGACATCCGGATTGAGTTCTGAAAATGGAGTACGCATGCATCGGACCACTCTGAAAATTCTGCTCGGCGCCATGAGTCTCATGGCCTCGCTGCTGGCTACCGGTCCCGTCCGCGCAGCAGAGGCGCCGCTGTGGGAAGTCGGTGCCGGCCTTGCAGTACTCAATTTTCCCGATTACCGCGGATCGGATCAACGGCGAACCACGGTGCTGCCCTTTCCGTACGTGGTGTACCGCGGCGAATATCTGCGTGCCGATGAGCAGGGATTGCGCGGCCTGTTCTACAAGAGCGACCGCACCGAGCTGAATATCAGCGTCAACGGTGCAATCCCGGTCGACAGCGAAAACAACGACGCACGACGCGGCATGCCCGACCTCGATCCCACGCTGGAAGTCGGCCCCACGCTGAACGTCGCACTGTGGCGTTCCGGTGGTACCCGGCACAGACTCGAACTGCGTCTGCCGCTGCGCGCCGTATTCGCCACCGATTTTTCGCACATCAAACATCAGGGCTGGATTTTTCAGCCCAACCTCAATCTTGATGTCAAAGATTTCCTGGGCCACCCAGGCTGGAACTTCGGGCTGATGGGCGGTCCGCTCTTTTCCGACCGCCACTACAATCATTACTTCTACGCCGTCGACCCCGCATACGTCACCGCAACGCGACCGGTCTACAGTGCGCGTGATGGTTATGCCGGCGCACAGTTGACCGCCTCCCTCAGCAAACGTTACCGGAACTTCTGGGTTGGCGGCTTCGTCAGGGCGGATACCTTGCGCGGTGCGGTGTTTGAAAACAGTCCGCTGGTGAAAGATCAGCAGTACATCGCAGTCGGGGTTGCCATGGCCTGGATACTCGGAACATCAAAGACCACGGTCGCTACGAAGCAACGATAACTGCGGACATCGTTCGCCGGTTACCCGATCGCGGTCTGTGTCGACATCCGCGAAGACATCAAACGCATCAAATGCCCGACGCTGGTGATCGGCACCGACACCGCACGCCGCGGCAAGGAAGTTTTTGAAGGTTGGCAGAAAACCATACCGGACTCGGAACTGGCGATCCTGCCGATCGATGGTTATCACGCCGGCGGCACCGACCCCGACCTCACCGCAAAAACCACGCTGGAGTTCATCGCGCGGCGAGGAAAATGATCCAGTACTAGCGGCGTTCCCTGGAAGCGGCAATGCCCGCTTCCCATGAATAGGTCACCTGTTCGTCGGTACCGAATGGAATCTTCACTGTGCTGCCCGGTGGATATTCCTCGCGATGCCGCTCCAGCAACCGCAGGCGCTGCGCTTCACGTTCGTGGACGAGACCCAGTGGATCGGCACATCCAAGTTCACGCGCCGCATGCAACGGCCAGTTGGGGTCGTCCATCAACCCGCGCGCCAATGCAATCAGGTCGGCATGGCCCTCACGCAACAGGGCTTCGGCATGGCTCGCTTCGGAGATCATGCCGACAGCAACCGTGGGCATGCCGGTTTCGCGCCGGATCTCCCGCGCATATCCCGCTTGGAAACCGGGCACGCGGGGAATCGCCGGCAAGGTACCGTCACCGTCGGCACTGATGCCGACGCCGCCGGAAGAACAGTCCACCACGTCCACGCCGTGCTGCTTGAGTGCGCGCACCAGTGCCAGCGTTTCGTCGATGCCCCATACGCCACCGGGACCTTCGACGGCCGAAGTGCGGAAGAATAATGGGCGATCTTTGGGCCAGACATCACGCACGGCATCGACTACCTCCAGCGCGAATCGCATGCGACCCTCCAGGTCGCCGCCGTAACCATCGGTACGCTTGTTTGATACCGATGACAGGAATTGATGGATCAGGTAACCGTGAGCGCCGTGGATCTCGCAAATGTCGTAGCCGGCATCAACCGATCGTTGCGTCGCCTCGCGCCACGCGGCGAGGTTTTCGCGGATGTCGTCCACGTCCATTGCCCGCGGAATCGCACCATCCGGTGTCGGCGGCAGCGCACTGGGCGCGACGCCCTGCCAGGGTCGCTCGGCTTCGGTAAGCGTGGCGCGATCCTGCAGCGGACCGTGCTGTGATGCGCGCCGCCCGCAGTGACCCAACTGGATCGCCGGGACCGCGCCTTGCGCGCGGATGAAATCGGTAATGCGCCGGTAAGCCGGAATATGACTGTCGCTGTAAATGCCGGCGCAATGATGGGTTTTGCGGCCACGCCTTTCCACAGCCGTCTCTTCGCCGAAGACGATGCCGCAGCCACCCATCGCAAATCGGCCGAAATTGACAAGTTGCCATTCTTCCGGGCCGCCGTCATCCGACAGGTACTGACACATGGGGGAACTGACAATACGGTTGCGCGCGGTGATAGCCCGCAGTTTGATCGGCGTAAACAGCAATGGAAGGTTGGGTTGTGTATCGTTCATCTTGTGGATTTTTTTAATCTGTAATCGTGACTAGTGTAATCGAAGGATTGCGGATCACTGGGCCCCGCGTCTATCCCATTGCATTCCACAACTTGTCGAGGCGTTTGTACGACACCGGGTACGGGGTCTTCAGTTCCTGGGCGTATAACGAAACGCGCAGCTCTTCGATCTGCCATCTGAATTCGGTCAGCCGCGGGTCGACAGTGCCGATTTTTTTCTGCAGGTCCAGACGCATTTCGTAACGCCCCCAGAGCTGGTTGATGCTGGCCGCGTGTTTGGCGTCGCGTTCGGGATTCGCCGCGAATTTGCTGAGCCGCATGCGCATGGCCTGCAGGTAACGCGGCAGATGAGTCAGCTGCGGCCACGGCGTGGCGTTCAAAAACCCCTTGTAAACCAATCGCTGGTTTTGCGCGCGGAGGTCATTGGCAGCCCGCACGGCCTGCCCCTGGGCCGCGCCCAAAACCAGTGCGAGCTGATGATGTTCCGCCGCAATGGTCGCAAACATCCGGCATGCGCCTTCGTTCACTGCCGGCAACCGGGTGCGCGCGCGCTTGACCTGGTCTTCAAAGGCCTTGAGTCCACGCGGCAATTCATCGCCGCCGATAAAGGCGCGGTCGCAGATGGCGGCCACCAGATCGGCGCGCAGTTCATCAACATTGGCCACGGTGCGCAACTGCAGCGCCGCCTGCTCGAAGCCGCGCAGGTTTTTCTCCAGCTGGCGCAGTTGCTCCTTGAGCATGAGCCGCGTCAGCCGCACGATACCGGCGCGCATGGACTCGCCCGCGGCAGCCTCCACATCGAAGAGCTGGATCGCAACGCTGTCGGTTTCATCAACCAGCGCCGGATAACCGGTGATCTTGCGGCCGGCACGGGTAAACGTGATGGTCTGCGGCAGATCGCCGAAATCCCAGGTGCGGATGTCCTTGCGTTCGATGCCGGTGGTGGTTTCGCTGAAAGTCAGTTGCGCGGCTTCACCGAGCTGAGCTTTCAGTGCGGCGAGATCGCGTCCGGTGGCGAGCTCGCGACCCGATTCATCCACCACGCGATAATTGCATTGCAGATGCGGCGGATACTCGATCGCAGCGGCATCTTCACGCGCCAGCGGCGCACCAGCGGCACGTGTCGCATAACGCGCAACGGCGTCGGCAAAGGGGCCCTGGGCTGCGCCCTCGGCTTCGAGAAAGCGGGTGATGTGTTCGGTGGGCGGCGTCAGATTGCGGCGCCAGTTTTTGGGCAGCGCCTTGAAGGCAAACGCCACCTTGTCGCGGATCATGCCCGGCACCAGCCAGTCGAAACTGGCGGCGTCGAGCTTGTTGAGCAATGCCAGCGGCACCGTCGTGGTGATGCCGTCCAGCGCATGGCCGGGATCAAAACGGTATTTGAGTTTCAGCTCAATTTCGCCAACCTTTTCGCCCGCATTTTCGCCCACCTGCACACTGTCCGGAAACTGCGCCTCGGTAATGTCCTCGGCGGCGTGGCGCATCAGGTAATCGCGCGTCAGCAGCAGATGCGCGGCATCCTGCTGTTCTGCGGTCTTGCGCCATCTCTCGAAGCCGGCGCCATTGACGATGTCCTGCGGAATCAGCGCGTCGTAAAACGCAAATATCACTTCATCGCTGACCAGCACGTCGCGTTTGCGCGCCTTGTGCTCCAGCTCCTGCACTTCCTTGATCAGTCGCTGGTTGCTCTGGATGAATTTGGCCGGCGTCGCGTAATCGCCGGCGACCAGCGCCTGGCGGATGAAGATTTCCCGCGACTCCTTCGGATTGATCGTGCCGTAGTGCACGCGGCGCTTGGGCACGATGGTAATGCCGTAGAGCGTGACACGTTCGTACGCGGTGACCATCGCGCGCTCACGCTCCCAGTGCGGATCAAAATAATGGCGATCAACCAGGTCGCGCGCCAGCGGTTCTATCCATTCCGGTTCGATGCGCGCCACGGAGCGGGCATAAAGCCGCGCGGTGTCCACCAGTTCACCGGCCATCACCCATTTCGCTGAATTTACGTTATTGGCCTTCCGCAGGCCCGACCCGGGGAATATCGTGAACTTGATGCCGCGTGCGCCCAGGTATTCACCCTCATCATTTTTGAAACCGATGTTGCCGAGCAAGCCGGCGAGCAGCGCGCGGTGGATCTGCTCAAAATTTGCAGGCGTTTCATTGGCATGCATGCCCAGCTCGGCCACCAGCGCAGCCAGCTGGCTGTGAATATCGCGCCATTCGCGCATCCGCCGCTGAGACAGAAACTGTTCGGCCAGATCCTGCGCCAGCTTGCGGTTGGATTTTTTGTGCTTGATCGAGTCACCGAAAAAATCCCACAGCTTGAGGTACGCCATGAAGTCCGATTTGTCATCCGCGAACTGGGCATGGGCACGGTCGGCAGCCTCGGCGCGATCGAACGGGCGCTCGCGCGGATCCTGCACCGACAGTGCGGAGGCGATGATCAGCACTTCATGCAGACAGCTCTCCTGTTTTGCGGCGACGATCATGCGCGCGATGCGTGGATCGATCGGAAATTTCGCGAGTTGCCAGCCCACCGGCGTCAGCGCTTTTTCCTGATCCACCGCGCCCAGCTCGGCCAGCAACTGGTAACCGTCGGCAATCATCCGCGACGTTGGCGCCTCGAGAAACGGGAAATCCTCGACGTCGCCGATGCGCAGCGCCTTCATGCGCAGGATCACATGCGCCAGCGATGAGCGCAGGATTTCCGGATCGGTGTACTGCGGGCGCGCGTTGTAATCCTCCTCGTCATACAGGCGTATCGCCACGCCGGCGGCGACCCGGCCGCAGCGCCCGGCACGCTGGTTGGCCGAGGCGCGCGAAATTTTTTCAATCTGCAGTTGCTCGACCTTGTTGCGGTAGCTGTAGCGGTTGACCCGCGCCAGCCCGGCATCCACCACGTAATGGATGCCGGGCACCGTCAGCGAAGTTTCGGCGACGTTGGTGGCGAGCACGATGCGCCGCGCGCCGCCGGATTTGAACACGCGGTCCTGATCTTCGAAGGACAGTCGCGCATACAGCGGCAGGATTTCCGCACCTTTGGGATGATGCTTGCGCAACGCTTCGGCAGTTTCGCGGATTTCGCGTTCACCCGGCAAGAACACCAGCACGTCACCACCCGCGCGTTCACGCCACAGCTCCGCAACGGCATCGACGATGGCCTCGTCCAGATCCTTTTCATCTTCTTTGTCGTTTTTGGCCAACGGGTGATAACGCACTTCCACCGGGTAGGTGCGGCCGGTAACTTCAATTACCGGCGCCGGCTGGCCGTTGATCGCAAAATGCTCGGCAAACCGTCCGGCGTCGATGGTGGCCGAGGTGATGATGATCTTGAGATCCGGTCGCCGCGGCATCAACCGCCGCAAATAGCCGAGCAGAAAATCGATATTCAGGCTGCGCTCATGCGCCTCGTCGATGATCAGCGTGTCGTAGGCACGCAGGTCGCGGTCGCCCTGGGTTTCGGCGAGCAGGATACCGTCGGTCATCAGCTTGATGTAGGAATTCGCCGACAGCTTGTCGGCAAAACGCACCTTGTAACCTACGGCATGGCCCAGCGGGCTTTTGAGTTCCTGCGCGATGCGCGTCGCCACCGTGCGTGCGGCGATGCGCCGCGGCTGGGTATGGCCGATCAGGCCGTGCACACCGCGCTGCAGTTCAAGGCAGATTTTCGGCAACTGCGTGGTTTTGCCGGAGCCGGTTTCGCCGCAGACGATGACCACCTGGTTTTCGGCAATCGCGCGCGCGATGTCCGCGCGCCTGGCCACCACCGGCAGATCGTCGGGGTAAGCGGGCTGCGGCAGATTGCGCAGGCGTTGTGCGATGTCTTCGGGGGTGCGGGGTTTCATAAAAACTTTAGCCACAGAGGTCACAGGGAACTCAGAGAACTGCAAACCCCGGGGGTTTTCTCTGCGGACTCTGCAACCACTGTGGCTTGAAATATTTTGACTTCAATACAGCAAATAAAGCAGGCGTGGATTATAACAATGGCGCCAGTGCCGCGAGCCGCGCGGTGCGCGTGGCGGCAGGCAGCTCGGCCAGTTCACGCACGGCCGCATAAAAACGCGGCAGATCGCCATCAAGCTGCTGCAACAACGCCTGGAATGCCGGCACCTGCTGCGTGTATATCGACACCGCAGCCAGATGCGCATTGCCCAGCGGCTGTGCAAACCAGCGGTCATAGCCGGAGAATCCGCCCCAATCCAGTTTACGGTGCAAATGTTCGCGCTTGAGCGCGGCAAACGCTTCTGCCTTCAGCCTGCGCTTCTGTTCCGGCCGGGCATCGCTGGCATACAGTTTCGCCAGTTCCTCCCGCGTCTGCGTAATCAGTTTGCGGAAATCAGCACGGTAGCGCTGCAATTGCACGTAACGCTCGCGGTCGGCGGCATTGCCGTAAGTTGCCAGCCAGCGCTCGACGCCGGCCTGTTCAACAACAACGGCGAAGGATTCGTTGAACACCGTGTCGTCTTTGACATAAACAACCTGGTGCGCGAGTTCATGAAACAGCAGTCGCGCCAGTTCCGGTTCCGGGTAATGAATAAAAGTATTGAGCACCGGATCGGCAAACCAGCCGATGGTCGAATACGCCGGGACGCCGCCGATATACACATCGTAACCTTCGGCAGCCACGGTTCGCGCATAAGACCGCGCCTCGGTTTCGTCGAAATAACCCTTGTAGTTCACGCATCCGGCCAACGGAAAACACCATTGCCGCGGCTCGACAGAAAATTCCGCTGCTGCAAACACGTTCCACACCACAAAAGGCCGCGCCAGGTCGGCGTACGAACGATAGCTGCGGTTGTCGGGCAAACCCAGTTCGCGGGTAGCGTAGTCACGAATGCGCAAAACGCGCTGCAGTTGCGCTTTCAACGCAGGCGTGGTCGCGGCATCTTCGAGCAGGCGTTCGATCGGCGCTTCGCGCCGCCAGATTTCAAGCTGACCGCTGACGGATTGCAGGTAATAGGAAAAATTACCGCAACCGCCCAACAGCAGGAGCAAGAACAGCGCGCCGATGTTGCGCATCATGTCGCGACAGCCTCGGCAAAACGGCCATTGCGCAGGAACGCGCAGCATTGGCGGGCAACTGCGCGCGACACCAGCATTTCGCTGTGACTGACCGGCAGCGTAATGCGCTGCGTGACGCCGGGAATTTGGGTTTCTGCCAGCGTGACCACGCCATCATTGGGTTGCGGCAGATCGGGCGCCACCAACCGGCCCACGCCGATGCCGCGAGTCCCGGCGATGACGCCGACGTCCTCTGCACCGCTGATGGACGGACGTGCAGTACTCAGCCATTCAGCAATGCTTTTGCCCAGCAGTGTTTTGCCACCGGACAGCCGCGCCAGACGCGTGGCGGCATAGCTGCCGGTGTACGGCGTGCCGGCCAGCACCAGCCGGCCACATTGAACATGGCGCGTCATCTCCAGCATTTTTAACGCGACCAGGCCGCCCATGCTGTGCGCAACGATGTGTACGCGCGGCGTACCCTGTTGCCCGCAATACTGCGCAAGGCGCTCGGCATTTTCATGCAGGGTCAACCGCATGGAAGGATAGGAAAAACTGTGCACATCAAAACCGCAATAACGGATGCGCCGCGCCATCCAGCCCATGACCAGGCCATGCATCCACAGGCCGTGAACAATGATGACGGGTTCTGCCGCAGTCATCTCAGCCGGCCGGATGATATGTAACCAGGTAATACGCAATACGTTGATTTTATTGATATTTTTGACATTTTACACCGTGCCGTCGCCAAAGATGGTGACCCCATCACTGCCCAGATGTTCGGCATCACCCCAGGGGCCGGCGCGCCAGCAACCATCCTCGCATTCAAACCAGTTGAGGCTGGCGTTGACCAGCGGCACCGGACGCGGCGCTTGCAGCGCAAGTCCGCTGGCCGCGCGATACGCGCAATCGAGCACCAGGCCATGAGTGACCACCGCAATGGTGGCGCCAGCATGACGCGCCGCGAGTTCTTCCAGCACCGCGCGGCTGCGCGCATAAAAAGCCGCGGGGCTCTCGCCGCCGGGCACTGCGTAATCCGGATTTCGCGACATGAATTGCGCATACACCTCCGGGTCGCGGGCTTCCATCTCGGCACGGGTCAGGCCTTCGAACACGCCGAAATGCCGTTCACGCAGGCGTTCGTCGGTCACGATGGCATGACCGGTGGTTACGGCAATGCACTGCGCAGTCTGCTGTGCCCGCGGCAGATCGCTGGAATACAGCGCTGTGAATAGCATGGCCTGCAGCCGCGCACCCAGTTGTTCGGCCTGCCACAAGCCGCGGGTAGTCAGCGGACTGTCCAGTTGGCCCTGCATGCGGCGTTCGGTGTTCCACAACGTTTCGCCGTGGCGGATCAGGATCAGTTGGGTCATTGCGATTTAAAGGTTAAAGGATGCGGGTAACAAGAAAAATCAGCAGTGCAGGGCGCACAGATTCTACCGGTTATACTCGACGCGATGCCGATCTCCGACCTGCTGCAGCCCCACATCCTGATCCTCGCACCGCTGATCGTGTTCGTGGCCTATGTGGTGTTCGGCATTTCCGGTTTCGGCTCGACGCTGATCGCGGTGCCGCTGCTGGCACATCTTTTTCCGCTGAAATTCGTGGTGCCCTTTTTCGTCATCCTCGACTGCGTGGGCGCGTTCAGCATGGGATTCCGGCTGCGTGCCGATGTCATGCGCCGCGAACTGCTGGTGCTGCTGCCGTTCATGGCGCTGGGTGTCATCGGCGGCGTCTACCTGCTGGTGCGCGTACAACCCGAACTGCTGATCGGCGGGCTTGGATTGTTCGTGGTGTTTTTCGGCGTGTCGTATGTGATCAAACGCGGCAAGGGTTTTCCATTGCCGCACTGGGCAGCCGCACCCATAGGCACCTTCGGCGGCGCGACTTCGGCCGTGTTCGGCATCGGCGGCCCGATCTACGTGTTTTTCCTCGCCGGCCGCGGTGCCACCCCGACGCAAATCCGCGCCACGATGCCGATGATTTTCATGTTCACCACGCTGGCGCGCATCGCCCTGTTCATCGTCGCCGGGCTTTATTCGCCAGCAGCACTGGTCGCCGCCGCCGCACTGCTGCCGGTAATGGGGTTGGGTATCTGGACCGGCCACCACCTGCACCTGAACCTGGAGCAGCAGACGATCATCCGGGTCATGGGCGGCATGTTGGTACTCAGCGGATTCTCACTGCTGTACCGCGCTTTAACTGCTTAAGGAATCTCTGAAATACCTGTTCGTTTCGTCATCGTAATGTGATTGGCGTACGTTAAGCAATGATGCTGACGAGGAGAAAGAAGATGAAGCAAATATCGCTGACGATGACGGGCTACTTTGACAAGGGCAAGAAGACCAAGCGCGAGCAGTTCCTGGCTGAGATGGAGCGGGTGTTGCCGTGGGGGCGTTTTTGCGCGCTGATCGAGCCGCATTATCCGAAGGGAAGTGTGGCAGGCGGTCGCCCGCCGCTGCCGCTGGAGCGGATGTTTCGTATCTACTGCCTTCAGCAGTGGTACAACCTCTCCGATCCGGGTGCGGAAGAGGCGCTCTATGATTCGATCACGATGCGCGGGTTCGCGGGCGGGCGCACCGATGCGGACGTGATCCCGGACGAGACCTCGATTCTTAACTTTCGCCGGCTGTTGGAGACGCATCAACTTACCGCGCACGTGTTTGCCCAGATCAACGCTCATTTGTCCGAGCGCGAAATGCTTTTGGGCAAGGGCACGATCGTGGATGCCACGATCATCAATGCGCCATCCTCGACGAAGAACGCGCAGAAGAAGCGCGATCCGCAGATGCACCAGACGAGGAAAGGCCGGCAGTGGTATTTCGGCATGAAGGTGCATACCGGTACGGACACCGACTCGGGGCTGGTGCACACGGTGTGCGCCACGGCAGCGAATGTGGCCGACGTGAACATGCTCGGGGAGTTGTTGCACGGGGCTGAGCAAAGCTTGCACGGGGATTCGGCTTACCACTCCAAGGAACTCAAGACTCAGGCTGAGGCCGCCGGCATCGAGTTCAACGTCAACCAGCGCGGCTCCAGGCATCGGCCGTTGACCCAGGCGCAACGCGCCCGCAACCGGCGTCTGTCGCGGGTCCGGGCCACGGTCGAGCATCCGTTCCTGGTGGTCAAGCGCTTGTGGGGGCATGCGAAGGTGCGCTACCGCGGGATCGCGAAGAATCTTGCGCAGATGTATACGCTGTTCGCGTTGGCGAATTTGTATCGCGTGCGCTACCGATTGATGGGGGCCTTGGGATCGGTGCGTCCATGAAGAGCGAAACACGCTGCCTACCTTCGGCAAAACCGGAGAAAATACCGCATTGGCAGCCGCCGCATCGCCATTTCGACTCCGCCGCACCGAGATTTATGCTCACAGCAGTTCTTACTACAGAAAATCAGAGCTTCCCTAAGGAATCGTCACACAATGAGTAAATGGATAGAAGGCAAAGTCGTCAATAAAAAACTTTGGACCAAAGAACTTTATTCGCTGCAAATCGATGCGAATCTCGAACCGTTCCGCGCCGGGCAATTCGGGCGGCTTGCGCTCGAAATCAATGGCGACATATTGGGGCGGTCTTATTCCTTCGTGAATGCGCCGGGCGAGCGACCCTACGAATTCTATTCCATCATCGTGCCGGAAGGCCCGCTTTCCCCGCGCCTGCATGATCTCAATCCAGGCGACAAGGTGCTGCTCGCGCCCAAGGGAGCCGGCTTTTTCACGCTCGCCGATATGCCGCAAAACGAGCACCTATGGTTACTTTCAACGGGGACCGCGCTGGGGCCGTTTCTTTCCATCTGCAAGACCGATGAACCGTGGCGGCGTTTCAAGAAAATTGTGCTTGTGCACGCCGTGCGCCATGGCCATGAACTGACCTATCAGGAGACCATAGAGCTTTTGAAGCAGCGTCATCCCGATCAATTTCAATTTATTCCTTTCATCAGCCGCGAGGACACGGCATTCGCCATCAAAGGCCGCGTTCCCGCAGCGATCCAGGACGGACGGCTAGAAGCGCGCGCCGGCATTGCAATCTCGTCCGAACACTCGCAAGTGATGATTTGCGGCAATCCCGACATGGTGAAAGATACGCGCGCCGTGTTGGAGGGCCGCGGCCTTAAACTCAATAAGCGCAAGGAGCCGGGGCAAATTTCCGTTGAGAACTATTGGTAAACGAGCGCTCGTACCAGTAGCGAAATTCTGTTCTTTTATACTTGAATGATGAGCCTAGCAGGCCTATCAGACTTGTTCTGTAACTCATTGAGTATATGCACTATTCATGTCGTGGAATAAAAAATATTTCCTTTAAAATCAATTAGTTACCACTAATTTTAAGTCCAAGTCCGACAGGCTGCTAGAGAACAAATAGAGGAGTGCGCTATGGAGCACAAGCACGGCATCGAAGCCGAAATTCAACAACTCCAGCAACACGGCCTGTACAACCCCGCCAACGAGCATGATGCCTGCGGCATCGGTTTCATCGCCCATA
>Ga0209390_10005654_pt1 | contig 17465 bp, 11 predicted proteins | sample BON01_FD_187212 | JGI IMG/M metagenome (GOLD analysis project Ga0209390, IMG submission 187212) | Freshwater microbial communities from Lake Bonney liftoff mats and glacier meltwater in Antarctica - BON-01 (SPAdes) (version 2) | ecosystem: Environmental > Aquatic > Freshwater > Ice > Glacier...
CATATTCCTGCCAAGGGTCAGCAATCCGAATGCTCACATTACCTGGATTGATGTATTGATTCGTGGTATAGGCATGTGTCCGTAAATATTTACCCCCCTCCTCAACCAAAATCACAATCGTTTCTCCCGGATTAGCAATTCCATCTCCATTTCCATCTCCCACAATTTCCGTGACGGAATCCACTGCTTCTTTCACAACCGTGAATTCTTTGCCATCAGCCACTATAAAATTTGCCAATTCATCTACTGGTTCTTTAAATAAAATCTCAAACTCCTCTTGCCATGAACCACCAGAGTCATCCGTTAAATCAACTTGAAACTTTGCAATATCATACTCTAAACGGTTGTTTTTTATTATGAACATTCCGTTTACCTTTTTTTCCTCCAATGGCTCCAACTCATTGATTTTACCTTGTCCCGCTGCCACATCCAATCCTTCACTAATGGCACTGACTTCAGCGATAATATTTCCAGACGAACCAAACCCTTTATTCAACACTTTCAAGGAAAAATTGACCATCTGACCACTTTCTGCCCAGTCCATGTTCTCAATTTTGATTCCACTCAACGAAAGATTTGGTGCATTGTTCACATTTTCTATACCAACCTGATGAAAACTACCATTAATTTCTATTTGTAACCTACCAGAATCATCGCTTTTCACAGAATATTGACGACTTTCCATCGTACGGGTATCTATATCGGTAATCCTATATATCGCATTTATATTATAGATAGGAGCCGTGATTACTTTCACCTTCACATTAGGCATCAATTCACCATCTGGTAGAAAATTACGAACAGCAAGGTTGAATCCGTTCTTATTGACATTCTCAAATATGGTATAGCCCGAACGGTTTCTCGACGTTTCCACCTTGTAATCCCATACTTCAAAATAGGGATAGATATCAATATAATCCCACTTCTCAGGTAAGGGCAATGGCGATTCAAAGGCTTCTTTCATAAATTCAAACATATCGCCCATCCCCATGGTAATATGAGAGGCTTCATATTGTTTGAATTGGTACTGTGGTATGGCATTCATCAAATACCGATTCATGTCTTCATGATAAAACCGCAATCGATCGCTAGTCCCGTTGTGCATCCGCATACTGATTCCTTTGAAGTTATCATACATATCAGCGTGTGCATACCGCACTGGAAAATCCAGTGGTCCAGCTGAAAATTCGCTGGACCCACAAAAATTACCTGCAGCGCTAACCCAATCCGGCAATTTGGCTGCTAGCCAAAAGGTCATAAACCCTCCCATGGAAAGTCCGGAAACCCCTCTTTGGGTTCGGTCAGAAATGGTACGATAATGATCGTCAATGTATCCCACAAACTCCTTGAAATATTCAGGGAATTGACGGAAGGTAGAAACTTGGCTAACGTTGTATGGACTCAGGTTTATTGGCTCAACTTTGAATTGATTCAAACCATCCACTTTCACTACGATAACATCGTTTTCTGAAACAAATTTTTCAATATTGTCCCCATCGTTGTCCGCTCCAAAATCATAATCAGAATAACCACTTCCCATTGATCCAAAATACCGCTGAGCCCATCCGTGAAAAAAGTAAATAACCGGGTATCTTTTTCCCGATTCTTCCCGATAATTGGGAGGTAGAAAAATCCGGTAGTTTCTGTTGTTTGAAAAGATCCTGCTATAATGATAATCGTCGATCATTTCCACCCCGGAGTTAAATACATCTCCCTGAGTTTGCGACCAACCACTTCTAGGTTGAGTCAGTAGAAATGAAATTACAATGACAAAAATTTTCAATGGATTCATAGATCGAAAGTTAAGAAGTAGACACCAATAACCGGTCTCATTTCAATTGTTGTAAATGCTTGATTAGTTGGTCTGTAATTTTATCTGAAGCATCTTTCTGTACCTTGTTTGTTGTCAACCACGACTCATAGCCGCCCAAATTGTGCTGCGCAGGTGTAGGCAAATAGCCATTTGATCCATTCGCCAGTTCAATGGTAAATGTATTTTGAAATGGGCTTTTTGACTTGATGTCTAATCCAATTTGCGTGAAAGCTTCAAAAGGCAAGGCAGCAATTCCAATATCATTAATCGCGAAAGATTGCAGAATAATTTGGACGGAATCAGGATACTCGGATTCCATTTGAAAAATGCGTCGGGCATATGTCTTTTCGAGAGGATGAAATAAAGGATCAGGGTTTTGATTGTAAAGCAAAATACTATTCACCCCCGGAAAGGTAATTCCCTAATCCGATTAAAACCACAGAAACAATAAGCAAAACAATCCCAGCCCAAAGAAATAACTGTGTCCTTCGACCAACCAAATCCCACTCTTTTAACCATACTCCCCATAAATTACTGAAAATTATAATGGAAGCCATATGTATGCTCCAACTGGCAAAATCATAAGTCCCCATTTTCGTTGAACCCATACCATAGAAAAAAAATTGTCCATACCACATTAAACCACTTAAGAATGCCAAAAAATAGTTCCTAAAGCGTATTGATTTAGGCTGAATCAAAAAGTCATTAAAAGTTTTATTCTTCCAACTTATATAGGTAATGTAAATAAAATTGGTGGTAAACCCGCCTGCCAGTGCTAGCACAAAAATGGGTATATTAACAAAAACTTCCTCTGTTCCAGCTTTTAAGGCTGCGGAAGCTATAGGGCTTCCTATATTGATGGCCAATGCCATACATGCACTTAGAATACCACCCAATATTGCCAATATAAAGCCTTTTAAAGCTGAAAATTCTTTAACAGACTCCTGTTTTTGATCATCAGTGAGCTGCCTATCTTTTAAGACCCCAGCATATCCACAAAAAGTAATCCCAATGATACAAATTAGAAATCCCATCAAGATTACTCCCCCAGAAAACGTTGATACGAGCATGATCAACTTATCATCCAAGATAGCAGGAACAATTGTGCCAACGATGGCTGAGACTCCTAGGGAGATTGATTGCCCCAGAGAAAGTCCCAAATAGCGAAGTCCCAGACCAGCAAACAGTCCGCCAAAACCCCACAAAAAACCAAAAATATAAGTCCAGATTTTACTATCTAAAGAACTTTCACGTAATATACCAAAAAGGTCAGAAGTGGTTAATAGCCCGCCAACAGTTGGCATAATAATCCAAGCTACAAAACCTAGGGTTATCCAGTAGGTACCCCATGCCCATTTTTTAACGCCATTGTAGGGAACATAAAAACTAGCAGAAGAAAAGCCTCCAATTGAATGTAGTATTATCCCGAATAATTGTTCCATATGATATATTGAATCATGATTTAGAGTATTGAGTATTCACAGATAAATATAATTCGGTATTGGGGCTAATAATATCAGGACAGCCACCTACAGCTTCTATTTCCATGAAGTTATCAGGATCGCTGTAAACGCTGTAACGAACACCTTTTTTACTCGGATCAATGTTTGGCATTGAATCGCTGATGTCGATATAGGAATTCCCCTTCAAGAGAGGTTCTGCTTGTCTCCTAACCACAAGACCCCGTCTGGGATCATGGTACTCAATCCAAGGAACCCTTTTATCGATACCAATCTGATAAAGTGATGTCCCATCTGTCGTGGTATGACAAACCCCTTTTGTCCATCTCCGATTCTGTTCACTATTTTGCTCATATAAATCCCATACTGAATCTCTATCCTCATAGGCAAAAGTAACTTCACAATCAGACCCACATTCAAACTGACACAGTGTCCATGGAGCCAATAAAAAGTCCGACTTTGAAAAGATTTTTTCACCAATATAAGTGATACTTTCAACCACCTTTACGTTTACAAATTTTAGACCTGAGGAAATGGTAATCTCTCTTTTAAAGATTGTAGGAACACCTAATCCTTGATTATTGATTAAATCTACTTCACTGCAAATAGTGGCGCTGTTCGCCGTTTTGTGAGTTACAGCAAATCGTGCGTTACGCAATGAGGGGGAAACTCTCCAAGCATTCGTCGGGTATTGGTATCCATAAGTAGTTCCCTCAGGGGCAGGCCATAAGACATCACCTCCGGGATTCAAATATTTATCCCTAGTGCTTTCCCCAAAAATCGCTTCAATATTGACTCTATTAAGGACTTCTTCATCCAGAACCGTGAATAACCTCCCTTCCATATCGAGAGCTACTAATACTCCTGTTTTATCATTCCCAATTAAATGGAATCTTTTCCCAGATTTTTTAAACGCCTCTATAACCTTTTGTATTTGCATAGACTTTAAGGTAAATGAAAAACTTCTCTCAACTCATCCTCTTTGGCCTTGACAGAATTGTCATTTTCACAAATGAGAACTTCAGTCATTGATTGCCACCATTTTCTACAGGTCTCACTATTTGATAAATTCTGGAATGATTTTTCATCCTCTATTTCCATGTAGCAGAAAAGATAATTTGTCTCCTGATGAAGAAATATAGAGTAATTACTAATTCCATGCTGTTTTAAAACTCCCTTAAGTTCAGGCCAGATCGGATTATGTCTTCTCTCGTATTCCAATTCCATACCTAGTCTGGCTTGGATCTTGAATGCTTTTCTTATCATATGGCTCAATTAATTAGTTTTGGAAGTATACAATAAAGAGAGGTCCTTAGCAGTCAAGAAACGGCCTCCCCTTTGGATAAGCATGGCACACAGATCATCAAGTTGTTTTACTGCATGTGGTCCACAGTTTTCAATTATGAATGGAAGGGGTTGTACACTGCACTCACCAAAATCGATAGGTCCGGAAGGCATAGGATAGAATTCCCATGGATGGAAGTAAAAACAAAGAACCGGACGCTCTTTTTTTTTCTGAACATATTGAATGAACTTATCCACCTTTTCCATAATAAAGCCTGCAGATTTTGTACGAAAGAGGGGCCATTGATCCCTATCCCTGTTATAAGGATCATTGCTCTCCATCTCCAAATCACAGAAATTGGGAATTTCAAGAATTTTCATCTCCCCTTGTTTTGTCCAATCTTTAGAGGAAGGATGGTATGGCACAACGGGTTCTCCATAAAAATATAAAGGAAGGGAGGCATCAGACACATACTCCAATTTCTCAAGGACATTTGTGACAGTGGTACTTCCCCATAAGCGGGGACAACGAAAACTTACAGGTTGTTCCCCACAAACCTCATTAATAATCGCCGTCGCTATTTTTAATCGTCCCTCCACCTCGGATTCAAGAATAGGCCAATTGTTGGGTAATGGAAAAATAGGATCTCCCAAGGTTTCATGAAATAGACCATGACAGCCAGTTTCGTGACCTAACCCATGGATATGGCGGACCATCTCCGGATTATTCTCCGCAGCATGCCCTGTCCAATAAAATGTGGAAAGTATCTTGTGCTTCTCTAAAACTTCCAACAATGGCCCTGAACCGTTTTGCACACCTTCGTAAAAAGGAGTATATGATCCAATATCAGTCTCCATGTCAAATCCAAATACCACATCGAATGGCTTTTCCAAAGCATTTTTGATTTTATTATCACTATTCCCCTCCATTTTATTTTAAATCTTTGTGAAATAATTCATCCATTTCTTTGCTTAAAGGTACTGGCCCTTCCTTGGTAATTTCATAGCCAGTTTCGATACGTACTCCATAAAATTCAGGGTGACCAAAGAAACTAATATCTATACAAATCATCATACCTTCTTCCAGGACATCTTTACTTTCCGGTCCGAAAAACGGAGACTCGGCTTCATGCAAACCAATGGTATGCACAAAAGGGCAAACTAAATATTTTGACAATCCATGTTTGGCAAAATGAGCACGTACTGGTGCGTCAATATCTTTTCCGATTTTACCAACTTCAAGTTGTTTTTTGGCTATTCGAAGTGCTTCCCTCAATATCTGAACACATGCTTTCTGACTTTCAGTAAACTCCCCATTTACAGGCAAAACATCACCCATCACTCCAGCATACCCACTCACTTTTGGTGAAATTCCTATCATCACCAATTCTCCTCCTTCCATTATTTTAGCACTTGCGGTAGGTACAACCGCATTAGATCTAACTCCGCTCCCAACAATTGTACTAAACCCAAAACCATTGGCTCCTCGGCTCCTTACAGCATATTCTCCTGCAGCCGCCAATTGGATTTCCGAAGTTCCAGGATGGACCTCGTCTCTCATCGCCTTGTATGCGAAATCTGCCAAATTAAAAGCTTCACGGATCTGTTCCCGCTCCCATGAAGATTTAATAAAACGCAGCTGTACAAATTCTGAAGTGATATCAATGAGTGTGACCCCTGTAAACCCCTCAACGATTTGGTGGTAACCATCTGCAGGCATCCTACCTGCTCCTACCAAGCCTACCCTTTTGACACTCCCCAATTCATTGTTCAATTCTTCAAAAAGCAAGGCGAAATCAATGATTTTCGCATTGGGATATTCTTCATCAGGAACCATAAATACAGGGAAATTCCTCGTCTCTGTAATGGCACTATCTAATTTAGCAAATGGTTCACTTTCAGGGCCACCTAGAATCAATGGTTCCCCTTTTCTGGGAATCAGTACGGCACCACTTTCAAATTGTGGACACCATCCGGTTAAATACCAGCCATTTCCGATATTAAATTCGTCATAATAAATAAGCGCTAAGTCAAGACTTTTTTCTTTCAATAATTCCCTGACCTTTGCTAATCTAGCGTCACTTTCATTTTTATTTAAATATGGCATACCTTTTCATTTTATAGATTTTCAATTTATTTTAAAACATGAGAAGTTGTCCCCCACTCTAACTTAATTTTGCGAAAGTTATAGCGGCATTCCTTCACTTATTATGGTAACCTGTACTCTAGGATTTACTCCTTCCTGACCCTCGCATGAAAAACGAACCTGATTTTCCCCAGCCTGAACTTCCGGAATACTTCCTTGGACTTTTACCTCCCCCAAAAACTCTCCTTTAGAACCATACAGCTTACAATCATCCAAAGAGTTAAACTCTAAATACATTCCAGGCTCCATTTTAATGGGAAATACCAAAGTCTCTTCACCAATAGAAACAGATGGGTTTTCAATTGCATTGGCGACCATAGGAATCGCCTTAACTGGTCCAATTATAGTGTTGACCTTTTTGCCTTGGGGTAGGTTATTATACCAAAGTTGTAGCCTTTCCACATGTTTAAAATCCACAGTGTGCCTATAGCTATCATAAACATAAAATTGGGAATCATCTGGCCATATATAGTTGCTAATTTCGGAGGATTCTATTTCTACCAATTCAAAGTATTTCCAACCTTTGAAATCAATTTTCACAAAATGATCACCATGTGCTCCATGTGAAATGTGGACTGGACTTCTAATACTTAAGTTGAGCAACTGGCCATTTCCATCTCCTTTGATCCAAACTCCAAGTGCCTGATTATTGGAAAGATCAAGTAATGAATCAAATTTGTGCTCCATATTGATAAAAGAACCTTCACTGGGAGAATCCCCATTGCTTTCACCAAAAAATACTCCACTTGATTCCACGTGGTTCGTCTTTTCATCGGATTGTGTTATTTCAGCAGTCACTCCTTCAGCATTTATTTCTTTTCTAAAACTTGAGGGTTCTAAAAAATCGTTTAACACAATGTTCAATGAATCACCATAAGGTTTAACAGCCATCAATGGTTCTATTCTTAGTTTTATTGGTTGCGATTTAAATTCATTATTCAAAGTCCAAACAGCTGAAGGATGATCTATACCTACAACTTTTTGCTTTTGATAAGCTATCGGTTTGAAGTTCCACCTTCCATTTTCTTCTTGAAAAAGAGTGAATTCTTTCCCTGGTTGGCGCAAAAGGCTTTTAGTGCTATCACTAAAATAATCTAGATGTCTTAAATCCTCGTATTGTTTTATTATTTCCGTACTTCGTTTGAAAAGAGGGATTTCTTCCAACGTTTTTTTATCTACTCCTCCCAATTGGGAAAACCCCGCATCATTACCAATCATCTTACTTCCGAGATATTCAATATCATCAATAAAAGTTGGTTCTACTTGTGGTGGATTCCAAGTTTGATTGCCCCACCATCCTAGGTGAAGCGGAAGAAGAATTTGTCCCTTTTCTACCCCTGCGTATTTATCAATAATAGGGGAATGACCAGGCCATCTTCCATGTTCCCATTCATTAGACATGATCTCATCAGGTAAGAAAAGTCCCGAAGATTTTATTGAAGCCAAATGTATGTCTATAAACCGCTTATAACCTCGAACTGGCCGATCCCATGCCTGCCATCGTGAACGGTAATGCCACCAATGGTGTGACATGGAGCTCATTTCCATTCCAACAGTACGGTCCAAATGTTTGACCACTTCAAAAATAAACTTGGTTCCATAGTACCAAAAATTCTCGTCTCCTCCAAGGACTGCACTCCCATCGATTGCATCAAAATAAATTCCATCAAATTTACAGTGATTGACTATTTCGGAATGTTTTTGCGCAATCTCATCAAAAAGCTGGGTGTTGGGTCCTGGGACAAACCTCCCAAACCTTTCACTCAGGTGAAATGCTTTGCTACCTAAAGCATGTGAGGAGGGAATTGTCCCATTGGCTCCGCGCTTGAGCCCAGTAAACTTGTAGGGCGGAGATTTAGTAATTCCACTGAACTCAATTATCTCGCTACCAATCTTTAAGGAGACACTATTTTCTGTATGAAATCCGATAATAGTAGAAATATCTGCTGTCGATTCATTTACTAACACCTCATCGGCATTCTCGTCCAGTGGTTCTGAAAGGGTAAATGTACTTACATATCCTAGGTCTTCACTGGGTATAGGGGTGACATACCTAGATATTTTATCTATAAAAAACGCATAAGTATGAAAGATATGAGAAATACCTGCTTCATGCAATTTTTCATTAATCCTTTTAAAAGAATCCCACCCATCAGGCCACTTTTCTTTATTCAGATCAAATGTTCCAAATTCGAAGAAATCACCCCCTCCATGGCTATCTATCTGGTTAAATCCCAGACTTTTACATCTTTCAATCCATTCATCTACTGTCTCCTCAGTAAGCGTTCCGAAATTCATCAAATAGGAACCATATCCTTCCTCTTTCAATAGTGCCCATGCTCCACCTTCATCTGAATGAGGAACATCTTCGGCATTTTCCATTACATCCCTAATAGTTGGTAGCGTTTTATCTTGGGGGAGACCAAGAAGCGTAATTTCCGCTCCCTCTAACCCAAATCTTTGATAACTAGTCGCCCAAAGATGAGTCTGCAAAGGGGGCAATTGTCTTACATGGGTAAATAGATTCATGGAAAGGACGCATGCCGCAAAAGGTTCATAAGGTTGCCCCTCTAACTTTAGTGGAATGTTCAAAAATGTAAGCGATCCAATGTCCACAGTCACGGAAACAACTTTAAAAGTTATGTGGTCGCTTGCCTTTTTCACTAAAACGCTAACCTTCCCTTCCAAATCGCCGAATTCTAACTCCAAATGCTCATTTTTTAGAGCAATTGACGTCACATCAATTCTTTTACCTCCCTGGATAACATAAGCAAAGCTTGAACTTTCCTGTGCATCCAGGTAATCTACCCCAGTTGATTTATCTACAAAACCTAAGTTTTTACCATTACTATCTATTTTACACCATAGAAAATCATTTTCGAGCACTATGTCTCCGCTCGATTGGGTACAAGAATTTCCAAAAACGGAAGAGAAAATGATAAAGAATATCCATATAATCTTCCGCATATTTTTTCCATCAAATGTATTTGTCATGTGCTTTTCATATTTATTTTTTTAATACTCCCTGACGTTAAAATTCATCTGTAATGTGAAACCTTTCCTGGCATTATCAGGTAATCTGACATATCATTCCAGACAACCAAAGTTAAATTTTGGAGAGAGTGTGTCTAAATATATATTTGTCGGATACTAATAACCGGGATTTTGATTTAAAGCTGGATTTATTTGCATTTCTCTAAAGGGAATGGGGTAGATCAACCTTTGTTCTGAGACATTGAAGGAATTTTCAGGCAAGAAATCATATTCGCTTTTCATCCGGTTTCCATATGCGGTCATGATTTCAATGGCTTTACCACTTCTAATCAGGTCTGTCCAGCGGTGGTTTTCAAAAGCCAGTTCATGTCTTCTTTCGTTGAGCACATTTTCTTTAGTGGCTTCAGACAAATCTAAAAGTCCAGCCCTTTTTCTTACCGCATTAACAAAGGGCAGGGCTTCCCCGTTTTTACCTTGTTCCGCCAAACATTCCGCCAACAACAATAAGACATCAGCATATCGGAATACCGGCCAATTTTCGCCGGTATTGGTAGGCCTACTGTATGGCCCATGTAAAAATTTTGCTATAAAAGGGTAATATACTTTATCCGGTTCGGGAACATACGCACCAACCTCTTTGATTGTCAAGTAGGTTACCGGGTCATTAAAGGGTGTCCCTCCATTTAGCGTCCCTTCTATTACCTTTATTGACAGGGGAAGTCTCAAGTCCGTTTCTTCATAAGAATCTATCAATTCCTGGTTGGGCACATTCCAACCTCCCGCGACAACATTGTTTACCACTACACCTGTTGCAATTCCTGTATCGGAAGTTTTGGGAAGCATTTCATATAAAAAGGTACTTTGTTGCCCATCATCTCCTTCCTTGTATTGAATTTCAAAGACAGATTCGCTATGGTTTTTATTTCCGGGATCAAAGCAATCAGCATAATCTTCCAAGAGGGTATAATTCATACTGGTTATATCCCGCAATTCGGTTTCGGCTTTTGCATAATCCCTGTTGGGTTTAGACATATAAGCTTTGGCTAACACCATTTTCGCTGCACCCTTTGTAGCCCTTCCGGATTGGGGAAAAGAGGCGGCAACTGAAAGTTTGGGAATCGCATTTTCCATATCCGCAATGACCTGATTGTAAACTTCTTCCACCGGGGAGCGTGAAATATATGCGGAATTTTCTTCCAATACCTCTTCAAGATATAATGGAACCCCCCCATAATGCGTTACCAAATCGAAATAATAAAAGCCCCTCAAAAACAGGGCTTCCCCTGAAATCCTTGATTTTGCCTGATCAGAAAGTGCTGACTCATCGATCCGTGATAAAATCGTGTTGGCCCTGGAAATTCCCTGATAATCACTGTAATAACGGCTGTTTACTACCGTAGTCTGAGATTGATCGGTCCATTGAATGATGTCTTCCACCCAATTTGCAGGACCTCGATTAGGCGAATAATAACGAAAAAATGAATTATCCGAACGCATTTCGTCCATGTAATGGGCAGGGGAAACCAACCCCCTCAATTGGGAATATACTCCTACTAATGCCAAATCAAAATGAGATTCCGTTTTAAAGAAGGCAGCTGAAGTTAGGTTGGTTTCTGGCGATGTCTCTAGAAAACCCTCCTGGCATGAGCTTATCATAAACATCAATACCACTATATATAATATCTTGCTTTTCATGATCCTGGTTATTTAAAAATTAATATCAGCTCCAATTGTGAATACTCTTGGTATCGGGTAATGGGCAAAATCCCGGCCCTCATCAAGTCCATTTAACCCGTTTTGACTTGCCTCTGGATTCATTCCTGGATAATTCGTAATCATAAACGCATTCTGTGAGCTTATATAAACCCTTACATTTTTAATGGTCTGTCCAGGTGAGATGGGTAAGTTATATCCTAAAGAAATATTCCTGGCAGCAATGTATGAGCCGTCATAAATATGGCGGCTATTGTTAAAGCGGTGAAGTGGGTTTGAATTTGTCCTTGGTATTTCCCCTTTTCCCGGATTATCAACTGACCTCCACCTATCCGCAGCTTCGGGGCGGACATTAAACACACCATCAATGTTTTCAGTCCATAATAACTCACCCATAAACAGATCTCCACCCACTCTGCCAACCATATGAATATCCAAATCAAAATTTTTGTAATAGAAGCGGTTGGTTATCCCAAAATTAAAGTCAGGATTTGGATCGCCTATAAAAGTCTTATCGTAAGCCGCATCAATGAATCCATCTGGTCCAGTCCCATTAGGGCCATTAATATCTTTCAGTCGTACAGAACCTACATCTGACCCACCATAGTTTGTTATCTGAGGACCTTTATCCAATTCTTGTTGATCCATGAAAACCCCATCATAAACATATCCGTAAAATTGTCCGATTGGATGCCCAACCTCAGTCCTTACAAAGTCAACGTTTTCTCGAAATCCTCCAATTGGGGTGTTTTCTGTACCTAATTTATTGACCACGTTGCGATCCAAGGAAAATGTCAAATGAGTATCCCATTTAAAATCTCCTACAAAATTCTTTGTTTCCAAGCTAAATTCATGGCCCCAGAACTCGAATTCACCTATATTAGATTGAATACTCCCAAAACCGGATGCTAGTGGGATACTTACAGAATACAATAAACCAGTGGTGGTTTTCCAATAATAGTCATATAAGAAAAAGATCCTGTCATTAAAGAGGCCCAAATCAAATCCGATATCTCCCTGAACCGTTGTTTCCCAAGTTAATAATGAATTACCTAAGTTTGATTTTGTTTTACCTGCTACCAATGCGTCATTGAATACATAATTGGCATCGCCAATAGAACTCAAATGGGTATAATTGCCAATGTTATAGTTACCTACTTCTCCATAACTACCCCTAAATTTTAAAAAACTTAGTGAATTGTCAAATTTAGACATGAATGGCTCTTCTGTTGCAATCCAACCTACCGAAACTGAAGGGAAAACTCCATATTTTTTATCACTTCCAAATCTGGAGGACCCATCTCTTCGAATTGCAGCAGAAATCAAATACTTGTCATTGTAACTGTAATTTACCCTTCCGAATGAGGATAAAATAGAATACTCTGAGAAAAAAGCGTTTCCTCTCCTTACTGACGCTGCAGTAATCCATGCAATTTCATCATCTGGAAATTCGGTTCCTATTATTGAGCTCGATTCACTTTGGACTTTCTGGGCTGAATAGCCCAACAAACCTTGAATCTTATGCAGGTCATTAAAGGTTTTTTCATAGTTTAGAGTATTTTCCACTTGCCAATTTAAATAGCCGGATGTATTGTATGAACCGGTTGCAGGGGTTGGAGGAGCAGTGAACATGCCTCCTTGAGCTGTTGAAGGGCTCCAATACCTTCCTTCTGAATCCCCGATGTCTGTATCTGCCTTGATCTTATACTTCAAACCCGGTAAAATTTCGTACTCCGCAAAAGAATTTAGTAGTACATTTTTCCTTAACAAGGGGTTCTCTCTTTCAATCAAAACCCTATACCAATTTGGGTTAGGAAACATTCCTGGGGATGAATATCCAATTGGTAGTGTGCCGTCACCGTTTTTATGTTCCAAAGTGGGATCCATAATATACCCCGCTGAAATAATACTCCAAGTACCATCTGTAGGTAAATTATGGGAATTCCTATAGTTTGCAGATAGATTAAACCCTATGGTAAACTTATCAGAAACTGTAAAAATGTTATTTGCTCTAGCAGTAATCCTTTCCGCAAAAGTGTTTAACATTACTCCATCCTGTTTATTGTAGCTGGCGGTGAAAGCGGTTTTCACTTTTTCGCTGCCAGTTAAAATAGACAGCTGATAATTTTTGATAGCGGCATTAGGATTTAACAAAACATCAAACCAATCCGTACCGTCATTGGGGCCGTATTGCACCGGATTCATATACCTTTCAGGAACAGCCTGCCCTTGATCGTCGTACCATTCATATTTGAATTGTGCGAATTCACGAGCATTCATCACATTTGGCCTTCCTCTCTGAGGTACATTCTGCACACCGTGATAAACACTGAATTTTATATCGGTTTCTCCTACTTTGGCTTGTTTTGTCGTCACGATAATAACTCCATTGGCAGCCCGAGACCCATAAAGTGAAGTTGCAGAAGCATCTTTTAACACTGAAATCGACTCGACATCATCTGGGTTAATTGTCTCAAGACCTGTACTAGAAGGGAATCCATCAATAACAATCAATGGGGAATTCCCTGCACCTATTGAGGCCTGACCTCGAATTCTCACTGATATTCCTTCACCCGGCGTGCCAGTTGATTGGCTTATTCGAACTCCTGGCAGCCTGCCCTGCAATTTTTGCCCTATCTGCATCATGGGCATCTTTTGGATATCTTCAGAAGAAACAGTACTTATCGAACCGGTAACATCTTCCCTTCTTTGAGTACCATAAGCCACTACTACAACTTCATCCAAATTTTTAATGTCCTCAACCATTGTCAGATTCAATATACTCCTTCCTGCTAGAGATACACGCTGAGTAAGATAGCCTATCGATGAAAAAACCAATGTTTCGGATTCTTCTGGGACATTGAGATTGTATTTTCCTTCAATCCCTGTTACTGTACCGGTAGATGTTCCTAAAACTAAAATGGTTACACCTGGAATAGGCTCTCCATTTTTATCAGTCACAGTCCCACTGACAATCACTTCTACCAAAATGGGATTAACCTTAAGGCTTTTGGTAGTTTCTTTGACACTTATCCTATCATCTACCTGCTTAAAAGAAAGGTGGTGACTAGCAGAAAGTGACAGAAGCACATTTTCTAAGGTTTGGTGTTCTACCTTTAAATTGACTGGTCTTGATTTATCTACCAATCCCTGGTCATAGATAAAATAAAATGCTGTTTGGCTTTTTATAGTATTAAACGACTCTGCCAAAGAGGCTTCTTTGAGATTTAGACTCAAATACACTTCTTTGATATCCAATGAACTTTGCCCCTTAGTGGGGGATGCGTACATAAGGTTTAAAAACAACAGCTGTAAAAAAAAGCCGTATAAGTAATATTTTCCCACCATAATGAGTGCACGTAGTGATATTTTCATAAATTAGAATGTTTTATTGTTAGTGATGGCATTAAAACTACAGTTAAAAGGAAGCCTGAGAACTTTTCTTTCTCCTGGAACTGGCCGATGAATTGCTATTCATTGGCCTTTTTATTTTTTTCTCATAGGCTATTCGCTGGCTTTAAATTGAATGAACACTGCTTTATTTTTAATCGAATAATCAAAATTATAGGCATAACCCAAACTCTCAAGTACATCTTTGAGATAGGTGTTTTTTTTAAACTCACCAGAAATTCTCACTTTATTAGGAGGCATGTTTTTGACTTTAATTTCAGCCGCATACCAACGTTCCAGAACTTGAACTACCTCCTGAAAAGGAATCCTTTCGAAGACCAGCACACCTTCCTTCCATGGGAAGGCCTTTTCTAAATCAAACTTATTTTTAATCAACTGCTTATCTGTCCCTATGACTACCTCTTCTCCAGGGACAAGATCAATCGCTTGGCTTTCCTCAGATGCATTTGATACCCTGACCTTACCTGTAGCCAACTGCACCTGGACCAAATTCTCTTTATAAGAATTAATGTTAAAAGAAGTACCCAAGGCAGTGGTAATTAATTCGCCACTGTGAACGCTAAAGGGAAGGAGACTATCTGAAGCCACTTCAAAAAAAGCTTCACCTTCTAAATAAATATCCCGATGCCCCCGTCCAAAATCATCTTTAAAGCGTAATTCGCTTTCCGCATTCAAGACCACTACGCTCCCATCGGGAAGCTGCACGCTGGACTTCTGTCCCCTTGGATTGGATTTTATAATCCATTCGGTTTGTTTTTCAATTTGCGTGATAGTTTCTTCCTTTTCATTTGCTAAAAAATTCTGTAAGAGAATTACAGAAAACACCATCAACAGTGAAGCAGTAATGACAGCCCTTACTCGCTTTTCAATGGTTGAGCTGTAAGAACCATATATTGGGTAAGTGGATTTTTTATTGGCCCGGTCAACGGACTTGATCTTATCTTTGATGGCTAGAAATGCTTTCTCCTGTCTTTGGGGCTCCCATTTTTTTGCAGAAGCATCCAGTTCCAGAAGAATAGTTTTAGCCTGTCCCAGCAGCTCAGCCGAGGAAGGATGGGCAGCGATCCAAGCTTTCCAATATTTATCTTGTTCGGCATCACCATTCAGCACCCACTGCTTAAAGGATTTATCTTCTAAAAAGTCTTCTATTTTTTCGTAGGATTTCATTTATTAAACATCTATACCTTAAAGAGGCAGATTGTTGGTAAATCTCACCATGTTATTGATGTTTTTTTAAGAAAATTTTAAATTTTAATATTTAGAGATAAAAAATTAGGCCTCTAGGCTTATAAAACCAAATAAAACTATGACTTTAGCTGTAAAATCAGATGAAGTAAGGAATTGCTTCATTGACTTAAGGCCTTTTAAAACCAAGTTGTAGAGTGAAGGCACTTTTATTCCCATCAGCTCTGAAATCTCATCATAAGACAAGTCTTGAAGGTATTTGAGATATATGGCCTCTTTTTGTCTAGTGGATAAATTATCTAATGCTGAGGAAATTTTTCTGCTGGATTCTTGCGTAATCTGGTTTTCAATCAACATTTCTTGAAATGAATCCTGCCAAGCTATACTTGAATGGTAATCTTCCAGCACTTGGTGTTTTTGATTTTCTTTAAGCCTTCTTAACAGTTCTCTGCGGAAGGCCGAAAACAAATAAAACCTAATGGATGAGTGGATGGCCAAACTGGTTTTAATCTCCCAAAGGTGTAGGAACACATCCTGAACAACGTCTTCTATTAGCTCGAAATCTGATGTGAATTTCTGACCATATTTAAATATATCGTCTGAATTGGTCGTGAAAATATAGGCAAATGCCTCCTGATCGGCGGATTGAATCAAACCCCACAATTCATAAGAACTTAGCTGTTCGTACTTCATAATAATTTGGACGTTAGGGTTTAAAACACTTAAAAGTGTGGATAAAAATTATAACTTCCAAATATCAAAATAAATTATCCCCATTTCCTGTTTTTGACAAATAACCTAAGGAATAAAAAATAGGGCATTTTTTAGGGTGACGAAAAATCTTTTGGTTGAGAAAATTCTATCAATTGAATAGGTGAAATTTGCTGGTTTTGGAACCTATGGTATCATTTTATTAGGGTAAAAAAAATAGTAAACAGCCATTCTGACAAAGATGCATCACTACCCATAGGGTAACCCGATAGGATTTACGGACTCTTCTCGAAAAGTTTTACAATCTCAAAAAATAAAGGGCTATGGACACTGAGTCAAACCAACTTTTATTCAATACCAATTAACCTGGGTTCGAGATAAGATCGTCTTAAAAAATCGAATAAATCGTCACAGCGAACCCTTTTTGGGTCTTGCAGAGGTGGGAAAGAGTGTGGCAGTCTCTTGTCCCCTGAGCTCGGCCCCTGAGCCTGTCGAAGGGTGTCGAAGGGGTCCCACGGCTTTCTCCACGCATAGCCCTCTCAAAGCCTACCGATGACAGATGTTAAAACTCACGAGTAAGGGGCCACTGGCATTAGTGAAAAGCCGGTTTCACTGTTGAGCCTACTGGAGGCTAATGCCCTACAAATGGCAACTCATTTACACCCCGGGTCGCACCTCCTGCGTCGGCTTACCCAGGGCTACCAAGATTGCACCCCACCGGGGTGCTGCATTGGATACTGTCATCTGG
>Ga0209390_10005655_pt1 | contig 17460 bp, 11 predicted proteins | sample BON01_FD_187212 | JGI IMG/M metagenome (GOLD analysis project Ga0209390, IMG submission 187212) | Freshwater microbial communities from Lake Bonney liftoff mats and glacier meltwater in Antarctica - BON-01 (SPAdes) (version 2) | ecosystem: Environmental > Aquatic > Freshwater > Ice > Glacier...
ATACATATATATATATATATATATATATATATATATATATATATATATATATATATGTATATATATATATATATATCGCATTGACGTTCCTGGTAGAGCACGGGTATGGTTCAGAATAGAGTATGCTGTGGGTGATTCGATGCGTTAGAAGCTGTCACACCTGGTGGAAGGAAATTGGCCAAGCTAGTCAGACACGTTTCAGGATTGAGCGCGGGCGTTTCGAACTCTAGACTACGGGTACGTTGTAACGGTGAAATTCAAGCGCGCGCGTCCAAGCTAAGCGATATGGCCACGAGGCCTTTGAATAGGCGAAACGGCCACGGGCCGCCGCCGTGATCGGGAGAGGTGGTTTCAGGTAAGAGTAGACTGTATGCGAGATGCTCTACTGGTAGTAATGCGGCGTACGTGAAGCTCTGCCAGGATGGATCCGTGTCCGGGGCGTCGGAGCGCGGCGACAAAGTCGTCGACGGAAAAGGGCGAGAGCGCGAGCCGCGAGGCAAAGGCACTCGCGAAGGCCCACGCACCCATCACCTCGCTCGCCAGGTCGGGCTGCTCGAGTTTGAGCTTGCCGGGCGGCTCGGGCCGCTCGCACGAGGGGGCCAGCTCGGCAGCGGCGGCGGCGGGGTCGACCTCGGCGACGGCGGCAGACTCCTTGAGCGCGGCGGCGATGCGCTCCTTGGTGAGGACCAACCGCTCCTTGCGCACCAGCTTAGCGCGCGCCAGCACCTCGGCCGCGCGCGCCTTGCCCTCCTTCTGCTTGCGCCGCACCTCCTCGCGCATGAGCTGCGCCACCGACTTCTTGGCATCGCGACGCCGTCGCTCCTCCTCAGAGATGGGCTTGTTCTTGGCGGCGTAGATCGGGTTCGGGTCCGTCTCGAGGTTGAGGTGGCGCAGCACCTTGAGGCGCGAGTTGAAGCTCTCACCCGTGGGAGACATGTACGAGTGGTCCACATGCTTGGTGGGGACATCGCCGTTCACCCGCTCCCTGGACTGGCGCATCCACCCAGCGCCAAACTCGGGGCACGGCTCCTCTGTCATCGGCCTCTCGGCGCCAGCACCGCCGCCGCGCGCCTTGCCGCCGCCACCGACGGTCGCCTTCCCACCCTTCTTCTTGTCCGAGCTCTCGGCGTTGGCCCCGTCCCGCGACGCCGACGCAGCGGCCAGCTTGAGCCGCTGCTTGGCGGGCAGCGGCGTGCCGTTTGACGCCAAGGCCGAGGTGCCTGGCGAGTCGGCCGCGGCGGGCCGCTTCTTGGCGGGTGGCTGCTTCTTCTTCTCCTCCCCCCCCTCGTACTCCTCCTTGGCGGCTGCGGCACGCTGCTCATATGGCATGCGCCCCTCGGGCGCCATCGCCTTCCACGCGCTGCGCAGCCCCCACTCCTGCTCCGCGCGCCGCCACTTGCAGGCGCCGACGCGCGAGATGGCCGCGCCCGCACGGTGCATCAGGTCGCTCCGGCCCGCGCCGGCGGAGGGGTCGTCGCCCACCAGCTTGAGGATGTTCTCCAGCTGGCGGTCCGTCAGCGCGCCGAGGTCAGGCGTCTCGTCGTCTGAGCCGTCGGGCTGTGGCGGCTGCTCGCGCTTCCACAGCTCAAACGCAGTCTTTGGCCGCTTGGACTTCCTCACGGCCCCGCTCGACGCGCCCCCACCGGATGAGCCCCCAGGCGCCGCGCGCTTGGGCGCACGCGACGAATCCGCAGCCGCCTTGGGCGACGCGGCGGCCGAGGCCTTGTTGGCAGCCAGCGCCGCCTCGACAAACGGCTTGCGCTCGGCCAGCGTCATGTCATCCCACTCGTCCTCGTAGTCAGGCTCCGCAGCACTGGGGGCGAGCGCGGATCGCCGCTGCCTCTCAAACAGCTCGTATCCCTTGGCGACCGCGTCCGTGGAGCTCGCCATGCGTGAGTCAGCGCGCCGACTCCAGCAGCCAAAAGTTGGCGCGAGATCGAAAAAAAAACTCTCTCTATTTTGGTCTCATAGTTTAGGTTCCCTAAATAGATTTATTTTAATACTAACTAATGGCGCCAGTGGTTTTATCGTTGGATATGGATAGCGCGGTCCCTGTGGCGGCCCGGCCCGAGAGCTGCGAGGCGCCGACCAACGCCGGTGAGGGAGCCGCAGCCCTTTCGGCGCGTGCACGACCGCCCCCGGCGCTTCAATCCAAGCCTCCGCGGCCGCCCACATCTCCGGTGGCCGGGCCTTCGCGCGCGCCCGCGTGCGCGCCGGCCACTCCGGGCGGCTCTAGCAGCTGTGGCTCCTACCCGCTGGTGCCCGATTTTGCCATCGTCTCGCCGCCGCGCCTAGAAGGCGGCCAGACCGCTTCGATCTACGACTCGGCCCTTCGCTCAACTTGCTCACCCGCCGGCGCAGCAGCCTGCAGCCTGGCGGCCGCTGCTGGCGCGGCATCGCTGGGCACGACGCTGCCGGCCCTCTCGCCCGCCGCCGCGGGCTCAGCGTCTTGCAAGAGCCAGCCGCCAGAGCACCCGGCCGCCGAGGAGGCGGCGGTGGAACCTGCTCTCGCGGCGGCGGCGGCGGCGGCGGTGGCGGCGGCGGCACCAGCGGCGGCACCAGCGGCCGAGGCGGCGGCGGCGATAGTCGCCAGGGCCGAGGGGACGCTGATTGAGGAGTCGAGGGCGGACCCGGGGACGCAGCTCGAGGCTGGGCGCGGCGGCGAGGACGAGGAGGCGACGCAGGTGCAGGAGCCGCTTGCCTCTCACGCGCTCGGCTTCTCCGCAGCGGCGGCGGCTTCCGAGACGGCGCCGCCACCCGAGGCCACGCCCCGACCGCCGCCGCCCCTCTTTGCTGAGACCCTGCTCGAGTCGCCTCTCGCGGGCACGCTGCTTGACCTCCCCGGCACCCTGCTCGAGCTCCCGGGCACCCTGCTCGAGGCCGGCACCCTGCTGGAGGGGACCCTGCACCACGCCACGCCGATCGACGAGACCCCGGCGGCAGCCTTCACGCCGGACATCGCCACGCCGCTCGCCACGCCTCTCGCGGTGCCCAGGGAGCGCACGGTGCCCCCGGCGCCCCTCCACCGCCACGGAGGTCGCGGGCCCGAATCGGCGACCAGCACCGCGTACGGCGACTTCTCCCAGCTTAACGCCAACGCGTCCGCGCCGCCGGTGGACGCGTCCAGGGACACCTCCCTCGAGCCGCGGCCGGACGAAACTCTAGCCAGCGCGCCCGGTCAGCCGGCGTCGCAGAAGAGTCCGACGCAGCCCAGCGCCCCGCATCCGGCCGAGGAGGCCTCTCAGCCCGGCGAGCTTTGGCCGCAGCCGGCTGCGACTCAGCCTTGCACGCCTCCTCCTCCCCCCCCTCCTCCTCCTCTCCTTGCGTCTCCTCCGCCGCCGCAGCAGCAGCTCGGTGCACCAAACCGAGATGCGGTGCTCGCGCCAGCTACGCCCGAGCGCTCTCCTGAGCCGCCGCCGCTCGCTGAACGGCCGACCCCACCGTACTACAGCGCAGCCTCGGCCTCGCAGGGCGGCTCACAGGCCGCCTCGCAAGCCGCAGTCTCTCGGGCCGCTGCGCAGGCCGCTACTCAAGCCGCCTCGCAAGCCGCCTCACAGGGCGCTGCCTCTCGAGCTGCTTCACAGAGCTCTGGCACGAAGGGCGTCGGCTCCCGAGCTGCCGCACTGGGTTCTGCTTCACAGGGCGCTGCCTCTCATGGCGCCGCTGTTCAGGGCGCCGCCTCACCGCGCGGCGCCGCTCCGGAGCGGGCCTCCGACGCCGCCACCGCCGGCGGCAGCTTCTCGCTGCTGCTCGCGGAGCCAGAGTCGCTGCCGGACAGTAACAAGACTCCGCCCGCGGTCGCGCCACCCGTGGCCCTGCCGGAGGACCCAGACGCCTCCCTCCCCAGCGGTATTTCCGACGCTTCCCCCGGCGGTATCTCCTCCCAGGACTCCGTGGACGAGTCCGCGTCCGGGTCGCCCGCGCCGCGCGCCGCCGCGTGTTCGTCTCAGGTGGAGGAGGCGGAGCCGGCCGGCCCGTGCATCGTCTGCGCCAATGCGAGCCCCGCCAAAACACAAATCCACCGAACCCGGACCGCCAGCAGCCATGGCAGCCAGGCCAGCGAGAGGCCCGCAAGCCAGCAGTCCGCGCCCCACTTCGCGGCGACCTTCAGCTACGCGGCTGGGAGCCTCGAGCGCTGCCGCGGCTGCGCGTGCTCTCTCTGCGAGCCGTGCGCCGCCAACTGGCTCCGCTCGCGCTCCTGCCTCTGCCCCGGCTGCGGCGCCGCCGTGCGCGGCTACTCGGTTCCCGCCACGGGCTACGTCTGCGAGTTCGAAGCGTCGAGCGCACAGCGAGCCGCGCCAGCCTCGCCAGTCGCACCGCCGCGGGCAGCGAGGGGCGCGGCGGCGAGCGCGGAGGCGAGCGCGGCGGGTGGCGGGTCTGTGAGGCGCAGCAGCGGCGGCGCGCTGGCGCTTCGGCCGAAAGGCGCATTGGGGAAAGAGACGCAAGTGGTGGCGCGGAATGTAGAGGAGAAGGAGGAGGCAGTGGCGGCAGGGGTGCGTGCTGTCTCTGGGTCGGGCGACAGCGGGATCCTGTGCGTCGGTACCGCCAACTCGCGCCGCGGCTCGAGCACCAGCTCGGCGGCGGCGGCGCTCCTCTGCGCCTCAACCGCGGCCGCGTCGTTGCCGCGGCTGCCGCCCGTAGCCGCAGCGCTGTCGAATGAGGACATGCAGGACGGCCAGCGTCTCGAGACGGCGTGGGAGTCGGATGCCAACCAGCTGGACAACCGGCTCGGGTCGCGCGCGACGGGGCCGTGGGCGGATCCGCAGCTGCCAGAGACGACTCCCGCCGCGCCGGCCGCAGGCGCCTCGTGCGTTGACGATGGCGCCGAGGCCTCTTGCGGGAGGGGCCGCTCCCCAGAGACGGAGGCTGGGCGAGCGCGGCCCACGTCCCTGGGCGGCGGCGCTGGTGGTGGCGGTGTCGGTGGTGATGGCGACGGTGGCGGTGGCGAGGGAGGCGGCGGGGACGGCGGCGGCGGCGAGGGCGGCGGCGGAGAAGGCGGTTGCGGCGGCGCCGGGGGCAGCGAGGGTGATGCGCGCTGGCGAGCAGCGCAGGGCGCTGCGGAGGCCGCGCGTGGCCACGAGGTGCTCGTGGGCCGCTCGTGGCTCCCCACGCCACTCCCCACGCCGGACCCCCTTGAAGGCACCGAGACTATGGCACCGTCCGCCGGACTGGCCGTCCCGCCCGAGGTCGTCGCGCCCGACGCCGCCGGGCTGGCCGCTCAGAGCGCCGGCAAATGGGGCGGCGGCAGAGTGGGCGGCGGGAACGGAGGCGGCGACAAAGGCGGCGGCGGCGAGGCGGCTGGCGCCTGCGCGGTGGCCGAGATGGCCGAGACCCATGCGGGCTGCGGGCCCGGGGCGGAGAGTCTCGGTGGGGAGCAGGCGTCGCTCTTCCAGGGATCGCTCCCGCAGTCTGGCTTCTCGGGGGCCTTCACGCCGGAGCTGGCGCTTCCGTCGCTGCGGGCGGCGGGGTCGGTGGAGCTGTGCGAGGGGCGCTGCGTCACCTGGGAGGCCGCGTGGGGTGGCGAGGGGATGGGTGGGGCGGCGCTAGAGGCGGAGGAGGATGCAGAGGAGGCGGTGGGTGAGGAGGCAGGGCAGCTGGTGGAGGAGGTGGTGGAGGGGGAGGAGGTGGTGCAGGAGGAGGAGGTGGATAGCGGGGGCGAGAGCGCGGCTGAAGAGTTGCGCGCGTGGGAGGACGACGGCAGCGGCGGCGAGAGCGGCGGCGACTTGGAGAAGGAGGCGGACGAGTCCGGCGACGAGAATCTCTTCCACCAGACGCAAGACGAGCTTCCGTGGCCAAAGCGCACGCGGCTCCGTCCCGCGCCCGCGTTGCGTCGCGGCAAGAAGTACCAGCAGGCGCTCCTCGACCAGGCTCCACAGCGCAAGCCGCGGTCTACCTCCACCGCAGACAGCGACAACAATAAGACAGACACCAGGACGGGTCCTTTGGCCGACGGCGACAAGGACAAGACGGGTCAGCGGAGGCCCAAGGCTGCGGCGCCGCCTGTGCGGCCGCGCGCCCCCCTGGCGGAGGAGGCGACGGCTCGCTATGCCGACGGGCCGAGCGACGACGAGGAGGAGGAGCCGTTGGCGGGAAGAGGGCCGTGGGCGGGAGAGTTGGCGGGAGAGGAGCCGTGGGGGAGGGAGCCGTTGGCGGGAAGCGAGTCGATGGCAGGAGAGGTGCCGTGGGCGGGAGCGGCGCGGGAGGCGTCGGGGGTGGCGGCGGCGCCGTTTGCGGAGACGCAGGTGGTGAAGCCCGAGTCTGCTGAGCGGTGGCGGCAGGAGTGCGAGGAGGAGGAGGAGGCGGGGGGCGAGTCGGGGCGCTGGGGCCAGGTGGGCCGAGTGGAGGAGGAGGGCGCGACGGTGGTGGTGGCGGGCGGCACGGCGCGTGCGGAGGAGGAGGAGGACGAGGCGTACGCGGTGCGGGTCGAGGCGGAGGCCGACGCCGAGCTCGCGGCCCTGCGCATGCCCACCTCTTCTTTGGGAGGGGACGCGGCGCCAGGGGGCCCCGCCCCCCCTTCTTTGGCGGGGGGGGCGGGGTCCCTCTGGCCGAGCAGCCCCGCGCCGCCCCAGCACGTCTTCCGCTCTCGGAGCCTCGACTTGGGCGCGCGGAAGCTGCAGGCGGTGCGCCAGCACGGGGTGGTGGCGAAGGAGGTGGTGGCGAAGGTGGCGGCGGGGACGGAGGTGGTGGTGAAGGTGGTGGCGCAGAGGGCGGGGGTGGCGAGGGTAGTGGGGGCGATGGCGGCGGCGCCGATGGCGGTGGAGGTGAAGGCGGCGGCTGCGAAGGTAGGGACGCCACTTGACGCGGCCCACCGGAGCGATGGTCCGTCAAGCAAAGGAGGAGTCACATGCTCGCACAGCCAGAGACGAACTACCGGAGGGGGGGACCGCCGCCAGCGCGACGAGGCGCTGCCTGACGCGCCGCTCCGCCGGCCGGAGTCGCCCGGCCTCCTCGCGCGGCAGGCGGCGGCGGCGGGCGCTGCAGAGGGCCGCCGGATGCGGCTGCTCAAGAGGCAGGGGGAGGAGGCTCCTGGGCGCAGCACGGATTCGGCACACGGCGAGGCCGAGCAGCCGCGGCAGGGGCGCGTGGAGGCGCCTCCCGTTGCGCCCGCACCGGTCTCCTTCGCCACCACACGCGCCGCCGCCTCCGGCTCCGGCGTCGGTGGCGGGGTGGGCGGCGGCGGGACGGGCGGCGTTGCTGGCGGTGCGGGCGGTGGCGTTGGCAGGGCGGGCGGCGGCGGCGTCGGTGGCGGGGCGGTCGGTGGCGATGGGGGCGGCGGGCTTGGAGGCGGCGGCGATGGCGGTGCCGCCTTCACCGCCGCCCTCGTCGCCGGCCGGGAGGCGCCGCCGCAGAAGTCCGCCGCGGTGGAGAGGGCAGCGCGTGGGGCCAAGCGCTCGCAGCCCCTCCCTGCGACGCGCGCCTTGGCCCCCAACCCCCCCGCCGCGCCGCGAGCTAAGCGCGCCGCCTCCAACGCCTCGGGTGCGCCCTCCAAGCGAGCTGCGTCCGCTGCTCCGCCCCGCGCGCCCCTCCCCTCCGCCTCCGACGCCTTGGGTGCGCCCGCCAAGCAAGCCGCGGCTGCGGGCAGCTCCGGCAAGCGCGCCGCCTCCGACGCCTCTGGTGCGCCCTCCAAGCGAGTTGCGTCCTCTGTTCCGCCCTGCGCGACCCTCCCCTCCGCTTCCGACGCTTCTAAGCAAGCCGCGGCTGCGGGCAGCTCTAGCGCTGCTCCCCGGGACGACGCGGCTGTCTCGAGCGGCGAGTTGCCGGCTGGCTGGTTCGCCGAGCACCGAAAGGCGCCGAGCCGCAACTACCTTGTCTTCCACGGCCCGAACAAGGCCGGCTACGCAGAGTCGGTTCCTGCGGCGTGGCGCGAGCACGAGCGGCGCCTGCGTGCAGCCGGCCAGGCGGCGAGCGGCGGGGGCGGCGGAGGCCGGGCGTCGGGCTGTGGTGGTGGTGGTGGTGGTGGAGGTGGTGGTGGAGGCGGTGGGGGCCGGGCGTCGGGTGGTGGTGGTGGTGGTGGTGGTGGTGGTGCGGCTGTCTTGGCGGCGCGCCTGCCCAAGGCTCGATCACCTTCGGAGCCCGCCGCGACGCTCACCCAGGCGTCGGCGCCCGACTCTGGCGGCGGCGGCAAGCGAAGGCGGAAGCAGGCCAGCCAGGCGCCCTCCTCGGCCCAACGCGCGCGGCCTAGCTCGGGTTTAACAGCGGCGGAGGAGGATTCCGCCTCGCAATCTGCGCGCCCGTTCGCCGGGCTGGCCATGGTGGTGACCGGGCTGCAGGCGGAGGGGAAGCACGAGCTGGAGGCTGCGCTTCGTGGGGCTGGCGCCGACCTCGTCGACACGGCAGAGCTCAAGGCGGCCTTCGGCTGCTCCGACGAGCGCACCGCCGACCTCGGCCTGCTCTCGCTGCCCCCCGCCGAGCTGCGCGCGCGGCTGGCCAACGGCAAGCTGCTGCTTCTCTCGCCCGGGAAGGCCAAGACTTTAAAATTCTTCTTCGGACTCGCGCTCGGGCTGAGGCCACTTCTTCCCGGCTGGGCGAGTAGTGTCGTCCGGCAGGGCAAGTGGGCGAAGCCGCACTCGTCGGACTACGCGCTCAAGCTGCCCGTGATGGCTCCGGCCTGCTCACTGCTCCAGGGCCAGGTGGTGGTGCCCGTCGGGAAGGAGTCTTGGACCAAGGACGTGGCTGCGCTGCTCGCCGCCGCAGGGGCAGACGTGCAGCAGCGCCTACCGCGGGTACACCACGCGGAGGCGAGCAGCGCCGGCCGGGCGAGCAGGAGTGGTGCGCCGGCGCCGTGCATTGTGGTGGCCGAGGTGCCGGACGACGACCGCGCCGGGGGCCGGCTCGTGCCCGCCAGGTTGCGCCGCTTGCCCATCGTGAGCCTTCTCTGGTTCCAGAACAGCCTGATGCAGCAGCGCTACCCGCCCAGCGCAGGCCGGTAGCCGGCCTGCGCCGGGGAAGAACCGCTCTAGTCGGAGTCGTGTAGTTCTAGTTACATTTGTATGTGTATTTAATATTATGTATAGTTCATGCATTTGCATTGTGTGGAGTGACATCGGAGCGCGGAGCTGGAGCTGATTCTTGTGCACGTGTGCGCAACCTTTGCCTTTGTTTGCTGTTTGCGTTTGCGCAAATTATAACAAATAAGCTGGAATATGACATATATGACGATATAGATTATATTATATAGATAGATTTTCTTCACCTTTTTCTTCATCTTCTTCTTTTTCTTCTTCCTCAGATGTTTTTATTTGTTTTCGCAACCCGCCGCCCCCCTAACTACTACTAACTAGAACTTGTAATATATAACTGAACTTTCACTATATATTAACTAAAAGTTTATAAGAGGAGGCTACTAGGTTGATCAGGTAGTGTTAATTAAGGATTAAGGGGACGTACGCGTTGTATAAGGTATAAGGGGTAGGTACGTAGTACGCGTAGGAATAAGGGGCCCACGAGCCCACACACGCGGCACACACACACACCACACGCGCATGCACACACAAACCCGCCCCATCGCCCCTACGGCACTAACAGTGTCTAATACTAACACACTAGCCCACTCACACGGCGACAGTGGTCACGACCCGCTTGGCGCTTGGCCCTGACCCTGACCAGTGACCAGTGTCCAGTGTCACTCAGTGTTTCATTGCGATGTTGCTCTTTTTTCGTTTTCATTTTTCACTTATATATAAGCAGTATAAGTTGGGCATTTTTCGCTTCGAGGTTGCGTATTGTGTGCGCGTGTTTCGCGCGCAAAACGCGCATATATTTCGCGTGCTTTCAGCCAGCCGCGGGTGGCATCGTCATGTTCGCATTTTTCATTTTTTCTTTTCTTTTCTTTTCTTTTAGACGTATAGATATAGAGCTCTATAACTAGATACAGACAGCTAGTCGTTGCCCATCTAAGGACGTGCGCTGAGAGGTGGAGGGTGAGAGGGGGTGTGGAGGCGGAGGAGAGGGGCAATTTCGGCGGTATGTTTTTTGCTCTTTTATTTTCGAAATATATTTTTCGCGAAACTCTGGTCAGGGCCAACACGACCCACAGCTGCACACCGACAGTAGTGGGTGCTTGCGTCCAGAGCTAGCGCTAGCTCTTAGCTACTTGTCAGGTGCCCTACTCGTAACTGGAGGAGTAACTATGGTACTAGTAAATATTTCACTCGACAAGTGTGGATTTTGAATCAGAAGTTTTGTTAATGTTTTGTTTACGTGAAATTCGAGTTTCGTCAACGGTTTTCAGTGCAAAACAGCAACACAATGCAAACTAGGCTGCTGGTTACGCTGTTGGCTCTGGGTCAGAATCGACCCCCGCATCCGCCACCGACATCGCTGGCGCCGCTTGTCCCGCCGCCGAGGCCATCACGGCCGGCTCCGTCGCCTCCACTGGCATCGTCGCCGCCGGTCCAGCTGTCGCCAGGGGCGCCGCCGCCTTCTCCACCCACTTCGCCCGGCGTGTCGCCTCCACCAGGCCCCGCGCCTCCGCTTTCCCGCGTGGAAGTCGTAGGCCCCTGCTCCATCTCGCCCGACGGCGCGTGCGTCCGTAGCCCCAACTTTGGCGGGAGCTACCCGGACTCAACGACGTGCGTGATCAGCAACGTGCCTCGGCTGCCGCTGTTTGCCACGCTCTTTGACACGAAGCCCTTTTACGACTTTGTCTACGTCAACGGCGAGGGCGTCTCGGGCACCGACTGGCCCGACGGCGTGATCGCCAAGGACGGCATCCTCACGTGGTCATCGGACGAGGCCTACACGGCTCGCGGCTGGCAGATCTGCTGGTCCGAGCAATTGCCAGAGTCGCACAGGCCGCCACCATCGTCGCCTGCCGAGCCGGTGGAGGCACCCGTCAGCCAGGTTGTCTGGATCGCCGCCTCCAGCGCCGTCGTCGCCCTCGCTTGCTTCTGCAGCCTCGCCTACCGCTCGCGACTCTGGCAGCGTCGCCACGCCGGGCGGTCGCGCCCGTGGCTCGACTGTACGCGTCGACCGCCGCATCGTCCCGACCCGTTCGCGCCGACGCGCGCGGAGCGCTTGCACGCCTCTGGCGCCAAGATGCGGCGCAAACTCGGCTTGGCGTGGCGGCGCGGCGCGGCGAGAGGCGGTGATCTCCCCGTCTGGATCCACGGAGAGAAGACGGAGCTTCCCCTGGCCGAGGCGTACCCCGAGACGCCAGCAGCGCCTTCATCCTCGGCTAACAAGCCGCACCCCTCCGCACGCCTTGCCTGGGCCTCCCGCGTCTCGATCATCTGGCGCGCGTCGCGGCCCGCCGCGCCTGCCATCAGGCAGACGACGACTTTTGGACAGCGCCCCCCTTGCGAGGGCCCACTTTCGCGCGGCGCGCCGCCTCCCGCCGAGGATGCCGGCTCGCAATTCGACCCTTCCTCGCGCTATCTCGCGCCGCAAAGGGCGACAAGTGGCGGCCTGACAGCTCTGGCGTGGCTGGTGCGATCCGGCGCGCAGCAGGCGGCAGCGGCGGCGGGGCCGTGCGGGGCGGGGGTGGGCGGTGTGCCGGGCGAGGGAGTGGCGCGCCATTCGAGCCGGGAGTCGGCGCGCCGCTGGCTCAGCGCGGAGGTGGACGCCTGCACTGCGCCTGTCCGCTCATCGACCGGGAGCCCGGCGCTGTGGGGCGGCGAGGAAGCGTCGACGCAGAGCGAGCGACGGCGAGCGCGGCGCTCGCTCGCGCAGGGTGGCAGCCCCACACAGCAGGCAGGTAGCCCGTCCCAGCGGCACTACTTGTTCGGCCGAAAATCGTCAGTGCCCGTGATCACGCGGCCCGACGTCGACCCCCCAGTCTACCCGGTGCGTGACGAGTTTGTGTGACGCACTTCTCCTCGCTGTCCTTTTTCCTCAAATATATGCGGGAAATAACCCGATCTGCTATATCTATCTATTTCTATTGTATGTTATCTATACGTGCCTTGTAAGCCCTCCCCTGGAGTATATTTTTGGCCATATCCCGTTTTCGAGGCGGTGGGATACGGTGAGATACAGCGGGATACAGCTGGATACAGCGCGATACGTACAGATACAGCTGGATACCGTGAGATATAGCGGGATACAGTGTGGATCTGCTTCAAAATTGCTAGCAGATCTAGATGTAGATAGATACAGCGCTACAGCGGGATACCAAGGATATGGTGAGATACAGGCGGAATAAAGGTTGCATACAGGCGGGACATCCCAAAAATACACGCCAGGGGGGAGGGCTCTTGTAGTACCGTGACGTGTACGAGGTGACGAGTGACGACATTATAACAGGTTGTGTGGTAAATATACTAAAATACTCCTACTATATTTAAATTTATACATTTAATTTTTGTTTTTAGAATCGAATTTTTTATCTATATGGGACGAGTGTAGCTCTCGCGACACACCCCGTGCACATGAGAGACCAGAGACTTGATACGCGAGCAGCTTTCCCGCGTCCGCGCCCCCCCCCGCCCGCGCGCGTCCCATTCATACATAACACATACCCATGCAAAGTGTAAAGTGCAGCTGTCAACTGTACAACGTAATAGTCCTCTCTGGTGGCGGCGGGCTTGCTCGCAGCAGTTAGCAGCCGCGTCCGCCCGCGCACATCTCTTCACTGGTGCTCCTGCAGGCTGAAGGAAGATCCCAGACAGCAAAAAAAAGAGAGGCGCCGCGAAATCAATCGTCCTCATCGTCCGAGTCTAGGGGGTGGAGCGTGTGGCGCCCCGCAAGGGGCATGCGAGCGTGGGCCGAGCCCCACTTCTGTGCCCCCGGCCGCTGCAACCTGCGCATGCGCTGCGCCTCCGCCGCGTGCGCCGCGTGCATCGCGTCTACCTGACGGTCGAGCCACTCCTGCTCCTCGTCTGTGGGGACCATCGCGTTAGGCGGCCCCTCCATGAGCGCCAGGGCGGCGCGCGTGTCATTCGCGTCCGGCAGGTGCTCAGAGCTCTCGGACACCACTCGGCTGATGCCCGGCGGGCTCAGGTGGGAGGGTAAGGAGCCGAAGTGCGGGACGAAGCACGGAGCGTTGATGTTGAGGTGCGATCCAGTGCGCTTGATCCCTGACAAACAGCAAGAAATGAAACCATAAATCAACACACACACAGAGCATACCCCTACAACCCCCTTCGAACACCTCAATAAGTGTTCAGTAGGGGTGAGAAACTAAAAAGCATCATAACAGCCGCTCTCTCTCTCTCTCTCTCTCTCTCTACCGCGCGGCGCTCGTCGTGTTGCCTAAGTCGGTGTCGCTTCCTTTATGAACCAGTTTATATAAAAATAATCATAAAATACAATTTAATTACAACTACTCACCACTCGAGGCGGAGGCGTCGGAGCAGCGCGAGATCGAGGGGTCGGGAGACGAGCCGTAGGGGTGGCGGGCGCCGCACTCAATGCCCTGCATCAGCCCCGACACGCCGGAGTGACGGAGTGGCACACCAAGAGAAGTGGACTCAGGGCGCCGTTGGCCGCAAGTTCGCCGCGCGGCCAACACCACGTCCATCTCGTCGAAGCCAGACTGGATGAGCTCGGCGAGCGCACCCGATGCCCTGGCCCGGGCATCGGCGCCAAAGCTCACCGACGTCTCGATTGCGCGGCTCCGTGCTTTTGCAACTGGTAAGTGCATCTCGTTCGGGACGTTGGACCCGTACTCGTCGAGCGCCACACCCTTGTGGATCGGCGGAGAGGGCAGCGAGGTGAGGCGATACTGGTTCTCAGACCAGCGGAAGGGAGATGTGCTCAACCGGAAGGGGGATGTGCTCAACGGGGCTATATTCATGTCGGACTGGGACTTGAGCTTGGACTTCGAGAATAGTCAACCGCGCGAAATTATTTCTATACCGTGGGGGTGAAGGGCACCCGTGATAATGCCAGGGGGGGAGCAGGGGGAAGGGAATAATGTAAGAGGGGAAGAGGCAGGGGGGACAAGGGGACGAAGGGGGAAGGAAAAAGGAAAGAGCAATAAGAAGCCCTTTCATCACGGATAAGGCAACATTGAAGACATAGCAATAGAGGCATTAGCCTGTTACTGAGCCACGAATTTTGAATCGGCCGTTATTTCGGCCACGTAGCTCTTCAGACCTGGGCTCAGTGGAAGAAAGGGAACCCCCAGTACCCCTACAGGCCGACACAGCAGCTCAAGTGCCTCTGACACAGCTTTACAACTGAACAGAGACCTCAAACTCAGCACCGGCCGTATTGAGTGCCTGTTAGCGAGCCACGGTGTGAGCAGAGCGACCCATGTTGCGGTCGGTGTATAGCCGTGAGCATCGCACTGAGCTCATCCAGATGACGGTCCTGGGTGGTGCTGCCACTGCCCAGCTCTTCAGGAGCAATGCCGCGCTCCTATGCGGTCCCAGCTGGGCTGCGCCGCACGCTGTTGGCGCAAAATGCGCCAAGGCCAAGAAAGACGAAACCACTAGCTGCTGGACCCCGACGCCGACGCGCGGCGAGGCGGCGTTTGAGTACTGGGTAGCTCTAATGGTACCTAGTGGCGTACAACCAGCTCAAAGGTCGGCTCTCTAGCGGCCACAGACCGCCGTACAAGCAAATGGCTCGTGTCGAAGCGTGGCTCGTTAACAGGCGAATGCCTCTACTACATATACATAATATAAGAATAAGATAATATAAGACAAAAAAGGAAAAGAGGAAAGAGTCGGAAGAGGGGAGGCTGAGGTTAATTAAGAGTTAATAAGAGGTTACTTTCTTTAATTTATATTTAATAATTTCAGTTTCGAAAACGTATTCAAATTCAATAATACTATTATATACGCCGTATTCTCATGTACAATAATCTGCAATTCTCCGTCTCCGTATTCGTATTCGTATTCGGTATATGTGTCGTATGTGTATGTGTGCTCGAAATCTCAATCTCGAGGAGAAAGGGAAAAGGAAAAGGACAGCAGCGGAAAAGAGGAAGACGTTTTCCCCAATATATAAGCAACGAGCAACGACAAACAAAAAGCAAGTGCAGCGACGGAACACGATGTTGATGTTGTCTCACATTCCGCGAGCGCTGCACATGACGAATCTAGGGTGAAGACTGACTGGTGGCTGGTCGCCGCGAGCCCTCTAGTTCATTAAAATGACGCGCATCCCTTCTTTGTAAGCAACATCCCAGTAAGGATGCGCGACGCACATATATGTACAAGTCGGATTCGCAGTCGTCGCGGAGTGTTATGTACAAGTCGGAGTCGCAGTCGTCGCGGAGTGTCGACGACGCCACGAAAGATCAAGTGCTGCTCGCAAGGCCTGCACTGCACTTTTGGTCGAACCCGCGCGGCGCCATCACAAGCAACCCCAACCAGCTCTCACGCCCCTCTCATCGACCCCGCGGCCCGCGTCATGCCGTGGCGCCCACCCGCCGCTGCTTTGCCGGGCTGCCTCCTCCCTCCTCCGCCACATAGCTCTCAACGACCGCCCGGTCCTCCTCAGCCACTCGCTCCGCCCCCTCCGCGCAAGCGGCAGCCTCCCGCGCCCATGCCGATGCCACACACCCCGCCACTGGAGCCGCGGCAACGCCCTCTGGCGCCGCCGCAGCGTCGCCCTTGGCGCAGCCGGCGCCTTCCGCTGCCACAGACACGCCCGCCGCCGCTAAGCCCGCCACCGCCATCACCGCCGCCTCCGTCACCGCCGCCCCCCTCGCCGCCGCCTCCGTCACCGCCGCCACCATCGCCGCCGCTGCCGCCCGCTCCCGCTCCTGCTCCTTCTTCTTCTCGGCCGCCGCGCGCTTGCGCTTAAGCCGCCGCTCGCGGTGGTAGCGCAGCCGGTCCCGCTTGGCGCGCCGCTCGAAGGGCGCGCGCTCGGCCTCGCTCAGCGCCTCGTACTCCTCGCGCGCGAAGCCGAGCACCTCGGCCAGCTCGAGTGACGCGTCAACGGCCTCGCCCAGCAGCAGCACCTCGACGTGGCGCTTGTACAGGGCCAGCGCCGGCATCGGCGGCACCACGCCGTCGTGGCCGCGCGCCTTGCGCGCCGCGCGCCGCGCCTCGCGCTCGGCCGCCGCCCACTCGCCGTCGGCCGCCCGGGCCTCTGCGCGCGCGGTGCGCACCCCCTCCGCGGTGCCTCGCCAGAGAGCGAGGGCGGCGTCCACCTCGAACTGCTCGAGGTCCTCCTCGTCGCCGTCGTCCATCACAATGTGGAAGAGCACCTCATCGTCGCCCACCTCCTTGGGCACCACCGGGGGAGCAGCGGTGGAGTCCTCCGCCGAGGCTCCGCCCTCGGCCGCCGAAACGGCCGCCGCCGCCGCCGCCGCCGCCGGAGGATCCACCTCCATCCCCTCGGCCCCGACGGCCGTCCCAAAGCCGACGGCCGTGTCGCCGTCGCGAGCGGCTGGCGGCGCCGACTCCTCCCCGTCAGCCACCGCCGCGACCGACGGATCGGTGGCTGGCTCGAGGGGCGGGAGCCACCGCGTGATCGTCCCGAGGTAGGGCCGGCCGCCGCCAATCCCCTGGAAGCGCCGCGCCACGCGCACGCCCATCAGCTCATGCCCTTCCGTCTTCCAGCCTTCGGCCCAGATCGCCGCATCGGCCGCGGCCTCCTCGGCCGCCTCGGCCGCCTCGGCCGCAGCCGCCTCCGCCTCGGCGCGCTCCTCCTCGTCCGGTGCGACGTCCATCGCCGGGGCAGCCCGGGCCTCGTCGACCGCCTTCTTCCACTGCTTGCGGAGCACCTTGGACTTGCCCGAGTAGGGCATCTTGGCCCCCCACTCGGCCAGCCGCTCCTCAAACCCAAACATGGTGTGGCCGCAGCCGATGTTCGCGAAGTCGCGCGAGTCTCCAAAGCTGGTGCCGCAGAAGCGGATCCGCGCCCGCCAGCCAGGCGCGCCGAGCGGCTCGGCGCTCTCAACGCCGGCGGCCGGAGGGATGCGTTCGACCCGACGCACGCGCGCCGGCCACCAGGGGAAGCCCTGCAGCTTGGCCCACACAAGCTGGCCGCGCGCGTAGGGCGCAGGCTGCCCCGCCTCCGACGTGCTCGCCTCGGGGCTCGCCTCCGTCGTGTGGGCCGATATGCAGGGCTCGAGCGGCCCCGCCTCCGCCATGCTGGCCTCGAGGCTCGCCTCGGAACGTGACTCAACCAACATCATGGCTTGCCGGCAAAAGTTTGGCGCGAAAAAAATGGTCGGCTAGATTCTATTTTCGAATTCGGTTTCGTTCCGTTTCGTCCCCTTAGTTTCGTTTGCTACTGACGAAGGGGGCGGCGAAGGAGGCGGGGATGGAGGAGGCGAGGCGCGAGGGCGGCGGCAGCGCGTCGAAGGCGGCGGTAAGGGCGGCGGCGAAGGCGCAACTTCAAACGACATCCCCTTATCGTCTTAGCATACCGCAATATAATAGAACTAGATAGTTCTATATAGAGCATGAGCCGTAGACGAGCTGTTCGCCCGCGGAAGAGCACCTGCCCGACCCTGACTCTCTCGGCAGCCTCTCGGACTACGTCGCCTGCGCTGGCGATGAGCGTGCTGAGGAGATCAGCCTTTTCCGCCGCGAAGTCAAGGGGTTTACTAAACGGGGC
>Ga0209390_10005656_pt1 | contig 17459 bp, 17 predicted proteins | sample BON01_FD_187212 | JGI IMG/M metagenome (GOLD analysis project Ga0209390, IMG submission 187212) | Freshwater microbial communities from Lake Bonney liftoff mats and glacier meltwater in Antarctica - BON-01 (SPAdes) (version 2) | ecosystem: Environmental > Aquatic > Freshwater > Ice > Glacier...
CTCTACAACACGCAGTTGCCGCAATCAGCCTTGGGGAGCCGAACGCCAATGCAGGCGATGAAAGACTGGCACAAAACACACCCACATCTCTTCGTCAAATCACCGCGCAATCATCCGGGACGCGACAACTAAGGAGAGAACGTCTGGCGTGGGGTTTGGTTCCGTGTGCGGGGAGCGATGGTTCGGTGGATATGGAAAAAAGAATGCTGTCGGAAGCACCGCTTAAATGCATTAAAATGGTAAATCAAAAAAATCGGGTGTAACGCCGAGTAGCGCTGCGGCTTTTGGCAACTCATTTTCACTCAAATGCCAAGCCTGCGTCTTTAACGAACAGAACAGTTTGTTTACATCGTCATCCTCCCCAATCCAGCCAACTTGATCGTTTTCAATAAGTGCATGAAATAGTGATCGTATTTGCCCCTTTGTGAAAGAGTCATACTTTGACAGCTCCGAAACGACTAAGTGAGTTTCTGCAAAGCTTGATGACTGAATCAACCTCTGAACTAGGTCGTCTTTTTCAAACTCAGAACTCAATGATACAGCAGGAAAGCGCTCTCTGAAGTAATCAGAGAGTGTTCTAAAGAGAGAAACCTGCTTATACTCCGAGCCCTGAGACCATTCATTTTTCAGATATGGATGCATCTTTGAAGCATCTAAAGGGCTAGAGAAATCCGCGTCTAGTGAAACAATATCAATGTTATACGGGTTTGCTTTTATCAAGTGAAGCCAGTGAATTGCATCACCAATTGAGCCGCGCTTGCCCGGAGGGTCACTAATTTCTACTCGACGCAGCGCGCACTGCACGTCCTCGTCCGAAATTTGAATATTAGTCCCCAAATCGAGCAATCCACTAATTAGGTGATCGGCTTTAAGGGTGTTTTGGTCGATATCAGTCTGTACTTTTTCAACAAGTTGCGAATGCAACTTGGCCACTTCCTTCAGTTTTGCACGTATTTCATGGTGTTCTGAATAATCGTTACAGTATCGTGGAAGTTCACGGCCAAAATTAGTTTGTTTTAGCGTTGAGTATCCTTCAGCAATCTTGTTCGCACGGTTTCTCATGATTTCCGCACGAAGATGGGTGTTGGTGTGAAGAGTAATCTCTTCATCACCAATTAGTTTGACCACTTTTGCCATTTCCTCGAGGTCATCTTTGCCAAAAAGGTAAAACGACAGATAGATATTTGCATCGAGAAATAGGTTGCGGGACATTTTTACCGCGCAAACCGCTTATACTTCGCCCGCTTCGGCTCCAACGCGTCCGGCCCCAAGCGGCGGATCTTATCCTGCTCGTAGTCTTCAAAGTTGCCTTCAAACCATTCGACATGCGCGTCACCCTCAAACGCGAGGATGTGGGTACACAGGCGGTCGAGGAAAAAGCGGTCGTGCGAGATGATCACCGCGCAGCCGGCGAAATCTTCGATGGCTTGCTCTAGCGCTTGCAGGGTTTCCACGTCCAAATCGTTGGTCGGCTCGTCAAGCAGCAGCACGTTGCCGCCAGACCGCAGCAGCTTGGCCATGTGAACGCGGTTGCGTTCCCCCCCCGACAACAGGCCAACCTTTTTCTGCTGGTCCGTGCCTTTGAAGTTGAACGAACCGGCATAAACGCGGCTGTTCACATCCATGTCGCCAAGGTGAATAACCTCGGCCCCGCCCGAGATTTCCTCCCAAGCAGTTGCATTCGGGTCCAGACTGTCGCGCGACTGGTCAACATAGGCCAGCTGCACGGTGTCGCCCAAGGTGACTGTGCCTTCGTCCGGTTGCTCTTGGCCGGTGATCATGCGGAACAGGGTGGATTTGCCCGCGCCGTTCGGCCCGATCACACCGACAATCGCACCCGGTGGGATGGTGAATGTCAGATCCTCGATCAACTGCTTGTCGCCCATATGCTTTTTCAGGCCGACGACTTCGATCACCTTGTTGCCAAGACGTTCACCGTTCGGAATAACGATCTGCGCGGTGGTTGACCGTTCCATAACCGTTTGCCCCGCCATTTCATTATAGCGCGCGATACGGGCCTTGCCCTTGGATTGGCGGGCCTTGGCACCAGAGCGGATCCACTCCAGTTCTTTCTCCAACGCCTTTTGCTTGGTCTTGTCCTCGCGGCTTTCCTGCTGCATCCGCTTGGCTTTTTGTTCTAGCCATGCGGAATAGTTGCCTTCGTACGGGATGCCGCGACCACGGTCGAGTTCCAGAATCCAGCTGGTGATATCATCCAAGAAGTAACGGTCGTGGGTCACGATCAGGATCGTGCCTTTGTATTTGATCAGGTGCTTTTGCAACCAAGCGATGGATTCGGCGTCAAGGTGGTTGGTCGGTTCATCGAGCAGCAGCATGTCAGGTTCTTCAAGTAGCAGCTTGCACAGCGCCACGCGGCGGCGTTCACCGCCCGAAAGGTCTTCAACATTCGCGTCATCCGGCGGGCAGCGCAGGGCGTCCATGGCGACACCAACGGATGCGTCCAGCTCCCACAGGTTGCCTGCGTCGATCTGGTCCTGCAGATTTGCCATTTCATCGGCGGTTTCATCGGAATAGTTCATGGCAAGTTCGTTGTAACGCTCAAGGATTGCGGTTTTATCCGCCACACCCAGCATCACGTTTTCCTTGGCTGTCAGGTTCGGGTCCAGATGCGGTTCCTGCGCGAGATAGCCGACGCGTGCGCCCTTGGCGGCCCAAGCCTCGCCCTTAAAGTCCTTGTCCATGCCGGCCATGATTTTCAGTAGCGTGGATTTACCCGCACCGTTCACGCCAACCACACCGATTTTCACACCGGGCAAGAAGTTCAGTTGGATATTTTCAAAGCATTTCTTGCCACCCGGATAGGTCTTTGACACGCCGTCCATGTGGTAGATGTATTGATAGCTGGCCATGATGTTTTCCTATGCGTTTGGGTGTCGGGTGGGCAAAGGCCCACCGCCGCGTGCGTTTGGCGGGTGTTTTAGTGCGGAACGGGGCAAAGGGCAATCAGGGTTGCCCCGGATATGAGTGCATTCTGGTTGAAACTAGCCGCAGGGGCTGGCACTCCTTGGGGCAGACGTAAGAGGTGGGGCAGGTGCGGCAAGGATTTCCTATTGCGACCAAGGGCATGGTTGTCGGTCTTTTGGGCGGGTCATTTGATCCGGCCCACGCGGGCCACGCACATTTAACGCGTGAGGCGTTGAAGCGGTTTGGGTTGGACCGGGTGTGGTGGTTGGTTAGCCCCGGAAATCCGCTGAAAGCGCGCCAGCCTGCGCCGCTTGCCCATCGGATGGCGCGGGCGCGGCAGGTGATGGATGATCCGCGCGTTGTTGTGACCGACATTGAGGCGCGATTGGGAACGCGTTATACCGCAGCCACGCTAGAGGCATTGATCCGGCGCTATCCGGGCGTGCGGTTTGTCTGGCTGATGGGGGCGGACAACCTGCTGCAATTTGACCATTGGGACCGTTGGAAAGATATCATGCGCATGGTTCCCATTGGGGTTTTGGCGCGGCCCGGCAGCCGACTGCCTGCGCGTTTGTCAAAAACGGCTCAGGTGTTTTGGCGCGCAAGGTTGCCCGATGGGATGGCGCAGACATTGGCGCAAGGACCAGTGCCGCGCTGGTGCTTTTTGAATATGCCGCTGACGGGCGCGTCCTCTAGCGCCATTCGCGCGCGGGGAGAGTGGGAGCAGAAGTAACGGCAGGCGTGCCGTTCAACTTTTGGCCAGCACTCTGGACTTGGGCTTTCGGCTTGGGCTAGGTTCGCCACAGGAATTTGGGGGGCTTAAGCATGTATTCACGGCGCTGGGTTTTGGCAGCACTTTTGGCGGGTGCTGCGGTTCCAGGCTGTGCTGAGGCGCCGTCACGCTCACCCCGCCCTGCGTCGCGCCCCGGATCAGGTGTTGCAAGGTCGGGCGGCAGTGAAGCGCTGGTCAGTGCGGCGGGTTTGGGCGGCACGGTTGGGTTTGTCGTGATGGAAACCGCCAGCGGCAAAGTGATTGAGGCGATGAACGAAACCGCAGCCCAGCCCCCCGCGTCGGTGGCCAAAGCCTTGACCAGCTTTTATGCGCTGGACAGGTTGGGCGCCAATTATCGCTATGCCACGCGGGTAATGGGAACCGGGCCTGTCCAGAACGGTCGTTTGCAAGGCGATCTGATTTTGGTGGGCAGCGGCGACCCTAGCCTTGATACAGACCGTCTGGGAGATTTGGCGCAAGCGCTTGCTGCCAAAGGGATTAAAGAGATCACGGGCCGTTACCTCGCCTATGCCGGCGGCATTCCGCATATTGATGAGATTGACCGCGATCAGCCCGACCATGTGGGGTACAACCCAGCGATTGCGGGCCTGAACCTGAACTACAACCGGGTGAATTTTGAATGGAAACGCGGCGGCGGCGGTTACAATGTTTCAATGGATGCGCGTGGCAAACGCTTTGTGCCTGCGGTGGCGATGGCCAATGTTAGCCCCGTATCGCGCGAAGCCCCGCTGTTTACCTATAAATCTGGGCAGGACCGTGACACGTGGACCGTGGCGCAAGCTGCCTTGGGGGCAGGTGGCAGCCGATGGTTGCCGGTGCGCCATCCCGAAGTCTACACCGCCGAGGTCTTTGCGACCTTGATGCGGGCGCATGGCTTGCGTTTACCGCAAGCGCAAATGATCAACAGCTTGCCCGCAGGTGCGGTTTTGGCCGAGACGCGCAGCGAGGCGCTGTCTGAGGTGATGCGCGATATGCTGAAATATTCAACCAATATCACCGCCGAAGCGCTGGGGCTAACCGCATCCGGGGCAGGTGGGTTGCGGGCCTCGGCTGGGCAGATGAATGCGTGGTTGGCAGCCAAACATGGGGTTCAAAGCCAGCTTGTGGATCATTCGGGCTTGGGTGGCGACTCGCGTATTTCAGCCTTTGATATGGCCGCGGCGTTTCGGGCCGCGCGTGGGGGCTTGTTGCCCGGCCTGTTGAAAGAGCAAGGCATTCGCGACGCTAAGGGCAAAGAGATTAAGGGCCACCCGATCCGGGTTGTCGCCAAAACCGGGACGCTGAACTTTGTGACCAGCTTGGCAGGCTATATCCAGCCGCCATCGGGTAAAGAGCTGACCTTTGCGATATTCAGCGCCGATACGCGCCGCCGTGATTCCTTGGCCATGTCAGAGCGTGAGCAGCCCAATGGCGGGCCACAATGGACCCGCAGCGCGCGCAACTTGCAAGGGCAACTGATCAGCCATTGGGCGGCACAGTTCACCTGACTTAGCCGAGTTTGGGCTTATATCGTCATATGCCGCGCGCGCGCCCCGCGTTCGATTGCAGCTGCGTGCAAACGATCTATCGCCAGTTCGTCGCGAATTTCTTGCAAAAATTGCAGCTCTTGCTCATAGAGCATTCCGTCGGCGGCCGCGACATCGCAGGCCAGCGCATAGGCGGTTTCAAACAGCTTTTCAGGCAGCGCCTCTTGGACAAGGCCGAACAGGGCGTCAAGACCGTCTTCTTCCTCAAACAAATCAAACACCAAGCGAGAAATGCGCAAAAATCTGTCCGGGTCATAATCGGCAAACACCGGCAAATGGTTCACGATACGCTGGATGGCGACCAATTCAGCGGTGCGCACATCCTCATCTGAGGCCGAAACTGCGACCATAATCGCCAAAAGCGCATCTTGCGCGGTCATTACAGGGGCGAGATCGGTCATGGCGGGTGTCCTAATAAGGGTCATTGCGGTGCAGATTATTGACCTATTGCCGGGGGGGCAATAGGAGAGAGCGACTGTAACAACACGGTGTTGTCGCATGTACATAAAAGGATGAGGGATATGTCTGCCCTGCGCGATGCTGCGATGACGTCAAAAGCCTGGCCGTTTGAAGAGGCGCGCGCGATCCTGAAACGCTATGAAAAAAAGACACCGGAAAAGGGCTATGTGCTGTTTGAAACCGGCTATGGCCCCAGCGGTTTGCCGCATATCGGCACCTTTGGCGAGGTGGCGCGCACAACAATGATCCGCCGCGCGTTTGAGGTGATGTCTGATATCCCTACCCGGCTGATCTGTTTTTCCGATGATGTGGACGGCATGCGCAAGGTGCCTGAAAACGTACCCAATCAGGAGATGCTGCGCGAGCATATGCAGCGGCCACTGACGTCCGTTCCAGACCCTTACGGCGAATACGACAGCTTTGGCGCGCATAATAACGCGATGCTGCGACGCTTCCTTGATACCTTCGGGTTTGAGTATGAGTTTATCAGCGCCACCGAGTTCTATAAATCGGGCAAGTTTGATGACACGCTGCGGCTCTGCGCTGAACGCTATGACGGGATCATGGCGATCATGCTGAAAAGTCTGCGCGAAGAGCGTCAGCAAACCTATTCCGCGTTTTTGCCGATACACCCCGAAACGGGCCGCGTTTTGTATGTGCCGATGAAGCATGTCGATGCAAAAGAAGGCACGATCACCTTTGACGACGAGGATGGCCGCGAATGGACGCTGCCTGTGACCGGCGGCAATGTGAAATTGCAGTGGAAGCCCGATTTCGGCGCGCGCTGGGCGGCGTTGGGCGTGGACTTTGAGATGTATGGCAAGGACCACAGCACCAACACGCCGATCTATGACGGGATTTGTGAGGTATTGGGCGGGCGTAAACCCAACCACATGACCTATGAGCTGTTCTTGGACGAAGAAGGCCAGAAAATCTCAAAATCCAAGGGCAATGGTCTGACGATTGACGAGTGGCTGACCTATGCCAGTTCGGAAAGCCTGTCGTATTTCATGTATCAAAAGCCCAAGACGGCCAAGCGGATGCATTTTGATGTGATCCCGCGCGCGATGGATGAATACCATCAGCAACTGCGCGCCTATCCCGGCCAAGACGTGGCAGGGCAGGCGAATAATCCGGTGTGGCATATCCATTCTGGTACACCGCCCGAAAGCAAAATGGTGGTATCGTTTTCGATGCTGTTGAACCTGGCATCGGTTTCGGCGGCAAAGGATGCGGCGGGCCTATGGGGGTTTATCAAACGCTATGCGCCCGGAGCGTCTGCTGAAACGAATCCCGATCTGGATGCGGCTGCGGGCTATGCCGTGCGCTATTTTGCAGATTTTGTGGCCCCGAAACGGGTGTTCCGTCTGCCAACCGACCTTGAACGCGCGGCAATGCAGGATTTGCGGGATCGTTTGGCAGTGTGGGATGGCGGTTTGGATGCTGAAGCGCTGCAAAGTATGGTGTTTGCGGTTGGCAAAGAGCATGGGTTTGAGCCGCTGCGCGATTGGTTCAAAGCACTTTATGAGGTGCTTTTGGGTGCCAGTGAAGGGCCGCGCTTTGGTGGGTTTATTGCTCTTTATGGCGTGAAAGAATCACTGGCGTTAATTGACCGCGGTTTGGCGGGCGAACTGGTCGGCTGAACTTAATCTCATCACAAACGTCACAAGCGGCGGCCCAAAAGGCGCGCCGCTTGTCTTTTTTGCGGCATGGGCTACCTTTTACCAACCTAGGTATGGGAAAGGGTTGCACATGCGGCAAATTTTCATCGTGTTGGCGTTGTCGTTTGGTCTTTCTATCGGCCTCGCCCCGCCTGTCGCGGCAAAAGACGCCAATCAAACAGCGATTGAGGCGATTATAACGGATCAGATTGCCGCCTTTCAGGCAGATGACTTTGCCCGCGCGTTCAGCTTTGCCTCGCCTACAATCAAAGGCTTGTTCGGCACACCGCAAAACTTTGGGATGATGGTGCAGCGCGGTTATCCGATGGTGTACCGCCCCAATTCCGTGCGTATGCTGGAGCTGCGCGACGTGGATGGGCAGTTGTGGCAACGTGTTATGGTGACCGATCATGCCGGGCCACGCATCTGCTTGATTACCAAGTTGTTGAAACCGCCGAAGGTTGGCAGATCAACGCCGTGCAGCTTTTGCCGCAATCGGGGGTGGGGCGTGAAAACTATGCCAGCGGGGCGTTGTCCGCTTGACGAGGGCGGCGATTCCCCATAACAGACGGCAATGGAATTTTGGCACACTGCCTTCAAGCGGTGGCCTTTGATGTTGAAGTGACGTCCCTTGCGGCGTTGAATAACAAGGATCACGACTATGTCGCGCGTCTGCGAATTGAGCGGTAAAGGCCCAATGTCTGGCAACACTGTCAGCCACGCCAAAAACAGAAACCGTCGTCGGTTTCTGCCAAACCTGAATGATGTCACGTTGTTGTCTGACGTGCTTGGTCAGTCTTTTTCATTGCGTATTTCTGCCGCTGCCTTGCGCACGGTCGATCACCGCGGTGGGTTTGACGCGTTTTTGGCGAAAGCTAAGAATGACGAGCTGTCGCCTCGCGTATTGAAGATCAAAAAAGAAGTTGAAAAGGCACAGGCGACCGCCTGATTGCGTTTTAGCTTTTCGCATGGCCCCGCTGCTGGCGGGGCTTTTTGCGTTTTTAACGCTGCGCGTTGCCTGCGCTAAAATGACACTTTCGCGGTGATCGGCCTGTGTGTAATGTTCGGCCATGAACCGCATCTTACGCCTTCTTAGCCTGACAACACTTTGCCTTGCGCTGGTCGCGGGCAGTGTTTCTATGGCTATGGCGCGGGGCCAAGCGGTCGCCATGTCCAAGGGCGGCATAACCTTGATCATCTGTATCGGCTATGGCGTGAAGACGATCACGCTGGATGATCAGGGTAATCCGATTGGCCCCGTCCATCCTTGCCCTGATTGCCTTGCTGGGTTGTCGGCCTATTTGCCACCGGGCTTGCCAGCGCTTTTTCCGATAATGTTGCCAAGTCAAAATGTTGTGGCGGTTGAGCTTGCTGCTTTGCCGCGTGCGGCAGGGGTACTTGTAACCCGCGCGCGGGGGCCGCCGTTGGTGGGCTGAATCGTTTATTTCAGACCCATTCCCAACATTAGGACCAATATCATGACCAAAACCACAGTTTTCGCGGCTGCCTCGGCAGCTTTTCTGGCGCTTGCCGCAGCCCCAATGGCCTTTGCGGCGGACATCACCATCACCGACCCCTATTTGCGCGTCTCGGGCGCCATGGCCACCAGTGCTGCGGCCTTTATGACGATTGAGAATCATGGCGCCGAAGACCGTCTGATTGGCGCGCGCTCTGACCTTGCAGAGCGGGTAGAGCTGCATACCCATTTGCAAGACGCGGGTGGCGTGATGAAGATGGTTCACGTCGAAGAAGGCTTTCCCATTGCTGCGGGCGAGGCGCATATGCTGCAACGCGGTGGCGAGCATGTGATGTTTTTAGGGCTTACTTCGGTGCCAGCCGAAGGCGATAAGATCAGCCTGACGCTGACCTTTGAAAAGGCAGGCGATGTGACTGTCGAAGTACCGGTTGATAACGCGCGCTCGCCGGAAATGGGCAAAGCGATGGATCATGGCAAGATGGGCCATGGCGCAGCAAAAGCCGCACCGTGAACTGCCCCCGGACTGTCTAAAACCAAAAAACGGCCCCATCGGGGGCCGTTTTGCATGGTATTTAAGCTCAGATTTATTTGCTAAAGGCCTTAGCCGCCGCAATAGGCCGAGGCTGTTTCACTGAAGTTTTTGTAGCGCGCCCAGAACGCATTGTCGCGGTCACTTTTGGACATGCGCACCTTTTGCGCTTGGTCTGGATCGCGGAAAAACTGTGCGGCGCGGCGTTGCTCGCCCCCGCTTAGCGTCATGTCGGCGACTTGCTGGATACAGCCACACAGCGAACGGCTGGCAGCTTTGCGATCAGATTTCACACAGGCACTTTCAATTGGGCCTGCGATTGCCGACATAGGCAGTGCAAGCGCAAGCAAAGTTGCGGCGATAAGGGTCTTTGTCATGGCTCGGCCTCATGGATTACGCAGGGTATGCCCTGCCGATACGATTATATTTTGTAAGTATAACGATTCTTGCAAGATTTTTCAATAAAATAAGGGAAAAACAGCGGTTTAATACCGAAATACAAGGTATTGGGGGAGTGCAGCCCATGGGCCACCACATACCGCTGCCCCACCCATGCGGTGCTGCGTGTCAATTGGTGCAAATGTCTTGCAGACTGACCCAATCGCCATCGGGCAAAAGCGCCGGTGGGATGACATTTTCAAACGGGTCGGCCTCAATCAAGGTTGCGGTGGTTGCACCCGTCGGGTCAAGCGCGTTGGCATAAGGGGTGGTGGCGAGGCCTGCCGCCTCAAACCGCGACAGCAGAAAGCTTTCGGGCGGAGAGGCGGGCGGGGCTGCAATCAACACATCACCGAACCCCGCAACCGCCGTCGTGGGCAAGGCGCCCGTGGTCAGCAAGCGGAAGGTGGCCATAAACCCTGCATGATGTAGCAAGGGGATCATGGTATCGTTCAACTCGGCCGCGATCCGGGCGGCAAGGGCAAAGCCTGCCGCAATCTCTGGGCCATCTTGTTCTGCCAACAAAGATTCGGGCAACACAATGATACGCCCCGGCAAGTTTTGCACATGGGGCAAGCCTGTGCGCACGACCACCAGTTCTATCCCTGCATCAGCCCCAAAGATTCGGGCCGAGAGTTTGGCGAGGGCCGCTTGCCCACTTTTGGCACGGCAAGGCTGCCCTGTTAGGCGTGTTAGGTCGAGCAGAGCTGCACGGCCAATCTCTTGCCGGGTGCTGAGCGGCAAGAAGGACGCGGTGTGCTTTTCCAACGCATCCGGCAGCCAAAAGATGCCAATCGCCAAAATGCCCAGGGCCACGGAACCAAGAAACGCATTGCGCAAACGCCCCGGACGTGGACGCGCAGCGCGAATGGCCGCATGCACCGTTTCCAGCGCCGCGATCATCGTGGTGTCGTCTATTTCCAGCGTCTCACCCTCGGCGGCATCGGGGGCAAAGACGGCAGGCATTTCGCCGGGGTTCAAGCGTTTGACGGCAGGTAAGGACCAATGGCTTAGCGCGATTTCGCGCTTTGGATCGGACAAAATAAGCGAGGTCGCGCCCAAATTGGCAACAACTTCCCGCCTCTGGCCCTGCGCGTTTTCACGCCAAAGACCCGAGCATTCCAGCTTTTCATACTTATTCAGGGCCGTATTTGCCATTTATGGCCTTGCCTGCTGCCTTATTGATCACAAGGATAGCTGACTGGCCCAGATTGCACAATCTGGCAGCTGCGGGATGGGCCAGATCAAAGCGCCTTTGCCGTGACCCGCAGCACAAATTTCTGGATTTTTCCGGTCGCGGTTTTGGGTAACTCGCCAAAAACCACCCGTTTGGGCGTTTTGAACCCGGCCAGATGGGTGCGGGCAAAGGTGATCAACTCGGCCTCGCTCACCTCCATATCTGATTTGAGTTCGACAAAGGCGCAAGGCACCTCACCCCATTTGTCATCGGGTTTGGCGACCACGGCGCAAAGTGACACGGCAGGGTGGTTCATCAGCGCGTTTTCCACCTCAACCGAACTCACATTCTCGCCGCCCGAAATGATGATGTCTTTGGCGCGATCGGTGATTTTGATATATCCATCGGGGTGGCGAAACGCGATGTCGCCAGAATGGAACCAACCGTCTTTAAATGCCTCAGCCGTGGCTTGCGGGTTCTTGTAATAACCCTTCATCACCGTGTTGCCGCGGATCATAATCTCACCGACGGTCTGGCCGTCGCGCGGCACTGGCTGCATCAGCTCATCCATCACATCCGTTTCGCCTGCCATGGGTTGCACCACGCCTGTGCGGGCCTTGATCGCGGCGCGTTCGGCTTGGGGCAGGGTGTTCCAATGGTCATGCCACAGACATTCGGTGATATGGCCATAGGTTTCGGTTAGCCCGTAGACCTGCTTCACCACAAAGCCCAAAGGTTCAATCGCGGCCAAGGTGGCGGCAGCAGGTGGGGCGCCTGCGGTAAAGACTTGGACAATATGGTCAAACTGCCGGCGCTGATCTGGTTTGGCATTGATCAGCGTGTTCAAAACAATTGGAGCGCCGCCAAAATGGCTGACGCTGTGGTCGGCAATCGCGTCATAAACCGCGCGTGCCGTCACGTCGCGGCAACACACCAGCGTGCCGCCCAAAACCGGCATCATCCAAGTATGGCCCCAGCCGTTGCAATGAAACAGCGGCACGATGGTCAGATAGACCGGGTGCATCACCAACCCCCAGCTAACCACCGTCCCCATGGTCAGCAAATACGCGCCGCGATGGTGGCACACAACGCCCTTGGGCCGCCCCGTAGTGCCAGATGTATAGTTCAGCGCGATGCTTTCCCACTCATCCTGCGGCAACTGCCACGCGGCGTCTGGAGTGCCGGTTGCCAAGAAATCTTCATATGTCGTGTGGCGGCCTGTGGCGGCATAGCCTGCTTGGGTATCAACCACCTCGATAATCCGGGGGGGCGGGCAGGTTTGCAGAGTCATTGCCTCTTCTACCAAAGGCACAAGGGCGGTATCACACAGCACAATCTTGGCCTCGCCATGGTCAAATATATAGGCAACCGTGTCTGCCTCTAGCCGGGTGTTGATGGTATTGATCACGGCCCCGCAGGCTGGCACGCCAAAATGCGCTTCGGCATGGGCGGGAATATTAGGCAAAAGCGTGGCCACCACATCGCCGGGCCGCACACCCGCCGCTGTAAGGGCCGAAGACAGGCGGCTGACGCGCGCATGATACTCGGCATAGCTGCGCTTCGTTTTTCCGTAGATCAGCGCCAATCGGTCGGGGAACACATCGGCGGCGCGCGCCAAATGCGACAGTGGTGTCAGTGCTACATGGTTCGCCGCACAGCGCTCCAACCCAGTCTCATCTGCAAGCCAACCCATATTTCCCCCTTAGCTACCGAAAATGTCGCTTTCCGCCATGCATCATGGCCGATTTTATCCGAGTCGGTAAAGGCAAACCAAAAGGTAAAACCAGATGAAACCGACACTTGACCCAGTATTGGTCGCAGCCGTCCTAGTCTTGGGCTTTGCGGCGGTGATTGGTTTTACCGATAATTTTGTGCGCGTCATCGCAGCCGAGGCGGGTTTGTGGCAATTCCATGTGACCCGCACATTGATGATACTGGCAATGCTGGCCTTGGTCGCGCGGCCTTTGGGGCTGAACATGCGGCCCAAACGCTTGGGGGCGGTGGTGGCGCGGTCTGCGTTGCACGGGGTCGCGCTGATGATCTATTTCGGGTCGCTGGCGTTTTTGCCTGTGGCACAGGTGGCGGCAGGGCTGTTTACAGCGCCCATTTTTGTGCTGCTGCTGTCACGCTTTGTGTACGGGCATAGCATTGGAATTGTTCGGATTTTGGCTGTTGGCATCGGGTTTCTTGGTGTGGGGTTGGTGCTGGGGCGCGATGCGATTGCCGGACTGTCCTTGCCCGCGCTGATGCCCGTTGTGGCGGGCGCGTTTTACGCCATGGGCAATATCGCGACACGAGAGTGGTGCGCGGAGGAGACGACTGAGACGTTGACCATGGGGTTTTTCGCAGGGATCGGGTGCTTTGGGCTGATCGGGCTAACCTTTTTGGCGCTGTTTCCCGTGGCTGTCCCTGAAGGCACCGCAGGCTTTGTCGCGCGGGGCTGGGTCTGGCCATCGGCGGCGTTTTACTGGTGGACATTCGTGCAGGCGGCAGGGTCGATGATTGCGGTCGCCATGTTGATGCGGGCCTATCAAATAGCCGAGGCAAGCCGGGTTTCCGTGTTTGAATACATGAACCTACCCTTGGCCGCCTTTTGGGGTTGGGCCTTGTGGAGCGAACAGCTTGGGCTTTGGGCGGTGTTGGGCATGGTGCTGATTACGCTGGCCGGGGCAATGATCGCCTTGCGCGCCCATCAATCGACCGAGCCATCGCCCACGGCCTGACGCCAATGGCGGCGGCAGAGTGAGACATAGCTTTCGTTGCCGCCAATTTGCACCTGATCGCCCTCGCGCAATACCGCACCATCTGGGCCTTTGCGCACCACCATCGTCGCCTTTTTACCGCAATGGCAAATCGTGCGCACCTCGCGCATTTCATCGGCCCAAGCCAGAAGTGCGGCCGAACCGGGGAAAAGATTTCCTTGAAAATCAACGCGCAAACCGTAGCACATGATCGGCACATTCAAATCATCGACGGCGCGCGCCAGTTGCCACACCTGAGCTTTTGTCAAAAACTGAGCTTCGTCGATGAAAACACAAGCAATCGCCTTGTTCGCCAGTTGGGTGGCGATCTTGGCAAATAAATCTTCGCCAGGGGCAAAGGTGTCGGCGTCTTGGCCAATGCCAATACGACTGGAGATGCGCGCCTTGCCTGCCCGATTGTCCAACTGCGCGGTGATCAAATACGTTGCCATCCCACCTTCGCGGTAGTTGTGCGAGGCCTGCAAAAGTGCTGTCGACTTGCCGGCATTCATGGTGGAGAAGTGAAAATAAAGCTTTGCCATTACTGGGTTTTAGCCTGTGTTGCGCAGAGGCGACAAGGGAAAATTTACCGTTTAAAACAAGGTAACTGGCTAACATTCAATTGGAAAAATGGGGTTGCGTTGATCTGAAATATGATCAGCTTCGCAACCCCACAGCACTTTTTACATCCCAGATCGGCCCGCCGTACCGTAGCAAAGCCAGGCCCGCCACTCTCTATTGAGACGAAGATACGACGGGCCAAACACATGCCGATGCTGGGGACACCGGCCACTCAGAACCATTCCAACACACACTGGAACTGAAAACATAGATGACAAATTGTTAAGGGCAGCTTAATGGGAAAAGGTGAAACGATTTCCCCCAGATGGTTCTGGATCCAAGCGAAGGCCCCAAACATGAAGTACCACGGATACCTGAAAAAGCACACCGAAGCCTTGGTCAAGGACGTGGGGATAGAGGCAGCTTGCGCGTTGTCAGGAAAATCGAAGGCCACAATCGGGCGCTATTATTCCGATGCTGAAGAACATTCTGATCGGTTTATGCCTGTCGATGTGGTTGCAGCCCTAGAAGCGACATCAAGTTTTCCGCATGTTACCAGTGCCTTGGCCGATTTGCGTGGCATCACGCTGGCCTATGATGGGACCAAGCGAAACTCTACCTCGCAAGGCATCAACTCGGATGTGGAGGCTTTGTCGCAGCGGTTTGCTATGCTGATGGGTGAGTATAATTCCGCGATTTCCGATGGCAAGATTTCCATCAATGAAGCAAAGCGGTTGCTGCGGGAAACGCTATCAATTCAACAGGTTTTGCTGGAAATGAAGCTGAATCTGGAAGACGAGGCGCATTGAGCAAAAAAGGCTGGCGCGGATATTCGCACCAGCCCGATTTTAATTAAGCGACGTTGCTGCGGCCTTGTGGCCTTGGGCTGCGCTTGGGACCCGACTTTTTCGGAGCAGCCAGACCACCTTCAACACCGCGCATGGGTTTGCCCGGAGGCTTGCCTTGCGGCTTGCCACCACCGGGTTTGCCCTGCGCCGACCGAGGCTTGCCTTGACCACCGCCACCACGCGGAGGGCGTGCGCCGCGCTGCGGAGGCTTGGGGGCGGCCTTGATATCAGCCAGACCCCAAGGGGCGCCGCCGATGATAGGAAGCGTTGTTTTTAATAGCTTTTCGATGTCTTTCAACTCACCCATTTCAGCAGGTGCGCAGAACGCAACGGCGCGGCCTTCGGCGCCGGCGCGCGCGGTGCGGCCGATCCGGTGGACGTAGTTTTCAGGCACATTCGGCAGATCATAGTTATAGACATGGCGCACGCCGGGAATGTCGATGCCACGGGCGGCAACGTCGGTTGCGACCAGCACATCCAACTCTCCATTGCGGAACTCGGTCAGGGTGCGGTCGCGTTGGTTTTGGGACTTATTGCCGTGAATGGACCCAGCCTTGAAACCCCATGTCACCAGCAATTTCATAAGCTTTTCAGAGCCATGCTTGGTGCGGCCAAAGACCAGCGCCTGTTCGCCGACATGATCTTTGAGGTAGGCTTCCAACAGCTTGGCCTTGTCACCTTGCGGGGTGTAATGCACGGATTGCTCAATCTTCTCGACCGGCTTGCCGGGGGGGGCAACCTGCACCTTGATCGGGTCGCGCAGGTAGGTGCCGGCCAGATCTTCGATCAGTTTTGGCATGGTCGCCGAGAAGAGCATTGTCTGTCTTTTCAAGGGGATATACTGCGCGATTTTGCGCAGGGCGTGGATGAAACCCATGTCGAGCATCTGGTCAGCTTCGTCCAGAACCAGATAGCCACAGGCTTCCAAAGTCAGGGCTTTGCGGTCCAACAGGTCGATCAGACGACCGGGGGTGGCGACCACAACATCGGCACCTTTGGCCAGCTTTTCCGTTTGCCGGAAAATGGATGCGCCGCCGGTGATTGTGACCACTTTGACGGGGGTGCCTTTGGTATAATTCGTAAGGTTATCAGATATTTGCGCGACCAATTCGCGGGTTGGCGCGAGGATTAGGCTGCGCACGGTGCGGGGGGCCGGCGGGTGGCCGATATCCAAAAGGCGGTGCAGCAAAGGCAGGCCAAAGGCTGCGGTTTTGCCGGTACCAGTTTGGGCGAGGCCCATGATATCGCGGCCCTTCATGATATGCGGGATGGCCTGAACCTGAATAGGTGTGGGCGTGGTATAGCCAGCTTTATCCAGGCCGGCCATAAGCTTAGGGGAAAGCCCCAAGTCAGAAAACGTCGTCATAATAGTCTTTCCGGCCCGCGCGGTCGCGTGCCTAGCACCGCACAATCGCGGCAAAGAGGGAGCGGCGCGCGCCTCGGGTATCTGCACCTGCAAACACCCCGTCGGCACCGCGGAACCCCTGCGTGACGGTGGGAACCTTATATCCGGGCCGTTCACATGCTCACGCGGCACGGGCACTCGGATAGCTGCCAGATGGGCCTTTTGGGGGCGTATGTCAAGTGTATGCCATCCGTATGCCACCCGTACATACGCAGGGCTTACACAATTTTAGGTATTTTTCGTCAAGGTGAGGGTTGGGTTGATTGGCGAGATTTGGGAGGGTTTTATGGATTTGGAAAAGCAGACCGCGAAACAGCGGGCGAACTATTACTATATGGCTGACGCGATGCGGCGGCTGGAATGGGATTTGCACAACACGATTGAGGCGACCTCGCGCATTCCCGAAGAGTGGCACGAGATTGCGCGGGGATCGGCGGCCCCCTTGAAGGGGCGCGTGACCATGCGGATGGACGCGGATGTGCTGCGGTTTTTCAAATCGATGGGGGCGGGGCATTTGCCCCGGATGAACGAGGTGCTGCGCAGCTATATGTACGCGCGGCTGGCAGGGGTTATTCGCGGGGCGGAAACGGTGGATTTTTACAAAGCGCAGCAGGAGACACATTCGGACGCGCGGCCGATGTGGGGCGATACGGGACGGGTGTTGGAAGGGGACGCGCCTGCGACGGCGGCGGAGGTGGCAGTGGAAAGGAAGGCGCAGTTGAAGGAGCGGATGAAGGTGGGGAGGGTGGAGGGGTGAGGAACAGAATTCGGTTGAGCTAGGCTCAGGACTCATTGATCATATCCAGAAGATGACGATGGCTGCTATTGCGATTGCGGACATGAAGGTGTGGGCGCATCGGTCGTAGCGGGTGTGGATGCGACGCCAGTCCTTGAGTTTGCCGAACATGTTCTCGATTTT
>Ga0209390_10005660_pt1 | contig 17450 bp, 14 predicted proteins | sample BON01_FD_187212 | JGI IMG/M metagenome (GOLD analysis project Ga0209390, IMG submission 187212) | Freshwater microbial communities from Lake Bonney liftoff mats and glacier meltwater in Antarctica - BON-01 (SPAdes) (version 2) | ecosystem: Environmental > Aquatic > Freshwater > Ice > Glacier...
TCTTCTGGAGTGTCAAATCTGTTTGTGTCAGACATTTTATTTATCGCCGAACCTATAGCATACAGACGGTTGCCTATCCGCTGTGGATTTGCTTTTTAAGTTCTGCATATCATTTACCTTGAGTCAACGCTTTTGTGGTGTGAACTCAACTGTTTTTAAATGACAGACCTTGCTTAATCGCTGACCAGAATATGCAGAGGTAAGCTTGCGGGCTATCCAGAACGCTGGATGTTCTGTTGGTTTTAAGATAAAATTCTCGCAAAACTTTGTCCGCACAAGACTTGTGTCGCATACGGTCAATTTTGAAATGCAGAACCGGGCCATGCCATTTGTTTTGGTTGGAATCTGAGGTGATTTGATTGGAACGTCCCATTCAATTCGACAACGAAGAACTCCCAGCCTGGGGTTCCAAATATCTTCAAAACGTGGTCTTCAGATCGATCCATCCCCCTTATCCAAGTAGCCAGGAAGCGTCATGAAAATTGGTGAAACTTGAAATCGGGTCTCCCGCTTTGCGAGCATTGCACAGTGGTGAATTTAACTAGGTTTTAAGGCATTGATGCTCAGCCGAGGAGGCGATCGTGGTGAATGATTTCAGGGGGTTTAGATCGTTAGCACGCAGTCGACACGCTTGAAGATGCGACTCAAACGAGCGGTTAGAAGTTAGAAGCTCAAAGTAACACTTGTCCACTGCGCCCCAACCGGGCTTCTTGAACAAATGCCTTGAACATCGGCGGCGTTCTTATGGTCACTCTGCGACTTCAAGGCCTTTTTAATGTTAACCAGACGGTTTGACGTGACGTGTGGCCAACACCTGCGGTGAGGAAGGAAATTGTGAGGTTCGTCAATGGGCTTCTGGTGAATAGTCCAAACGCAGTGACTTACGCCTCGTTGCCCGGTGGATTGGGAACCGCTGCGGGTTGGATTTCGGCGGTCGCTTGGGTGACCACTTGCGAAGCGATTTCTTCGTCGTCGCCCAATTCGGTTTCTCGGTTCATTTCTTCCATGGCCAATTGGAAATCGCTTGTGTCGACGGCAACCGACCCATCGCGAAGCACAATCATTCGTCTGGCGTTTTTGGCAACAGCCGGATCGTGCGTGACCAAGATGACGGTAATCTGTCGTTCTTGATTCAATTCTTGAAACAACGCAATCACTTCGCGACTGGTTTTGGAATCAAGGTTACCTGTGGGTTCATCAGCCATCAAAATCGCTGGATAGTTTACCAACGCCCTAGCGATGGCAACCCGTTGCTGCTGCCCACCCGACAACTGGCTGGAATGATGATACAAACGATCACCCAGTCCCACCTTAGTCAACATTTCCTTGGCCCGCATCCGACGTTCACGCGAGGAAATACCGGTTGAATAAAGCAGGGGCAATTCTACATTTTCAATGGCTGAAGTACGATTCAGAAGATTGAAATTCTGGAAGACGAAACCCAGTTGTTTATTACGAATCTTTGCGCGCTGATCGCGAGACATCGTGACGATTTCGTCGCCATCTAATCGATAACTTCCGTGGCTGGGGCGATCAAGACATCCAAGAGTGTTCATCAAAGTGGACTTGCCTGAACCGCTGGGTCCGATCAGTGCAACGTATTCGCCTCGTTGGATATCTAACGTGACCGTGCGCAATGCGTGCACCTCGACTTCTCCCAAGTCGTAAACACGGCGAACATCTCGTAATTCAATCAATGCCATTTGGGGGAACCTAAAGTGCCAGTACTATTCGTAGCGTAACGCATCGATGGGGTCTAATTGACTGGCCCGGCGAGCCGGATAATAGCCAAAGAAAATTCCTACGGCAGCCGCAAAGCCCATCGCGACACCCGCCGCTGGCAAGGAAATAATGATGGGCCAATCGGTCCCCGAGCTGACTGAATTGATCAGCAATGTTACACCTACCGAAGCCGAAATTCCTAGAACCACGCCGATAAAACCGCCGATGCAAGAGAGTACAATTGATTCCACCAGAAACTGGCGCATGATGTCTTTGCCTCGGGCACCGATCGCCATTCGAATGCCAATTTCCTTCGTTCGCTCGGTTACCGAAACTAACATAATGTTCATAATGCCCACGCCACCCACTAACAAAGAGATGCCCGCGATGGCTGAAAGCATCAGTGTCAATGTGCCCGTGATCACGCCCAGAGTGTCGGCAATCTCAGTTGTGTTTTGGACACGAAAATCCGGTTGGCTTCCCGGTGGGATCCCATGCCGTTCGAAAAGTAGTTGTTCGATTTGAGTGGTTGCGGTCGGCATTTGATCAGGCGAAACCGCAGAAACCATGATCGCATTGACTTCGCCGAAGCTTGAGCCTTGAAGTCGTTTTCGCACAGTCGTATGGGGCATCAGAATAATGTCATCCTGATCGTCACCCACCATGTTGGCACCTTTTTTGGCCATGACTCCAATGACTCGGAATGGAATATTTTTGATCCGAAGGATTTGGTCGATGGGGTTGGCGGTCTGAAACAATTTGATGACCAGTGTATGACCAATGACGCAGACTTTGGCGTTGGCGGAGATATCCACTTCGGAAAAGAATCCGCCGGCTTCGATGTCCCAATTGCGAACGGTCAAGTATTCGGCTCCAACGCCTTGCATCTCGCGTGGGCTCCAATTGGAATTGCCAAAAATGACTTGCCCGGCGGTACCCACAATGGGAGACGACGCAAGTACCGCTCGACAGTCTTCTGTGATAGCCTGAGAATCGTCTGCGGTCAAAGTTGGAACCGTGGCTTGGCGAACGCCGCCGCGTCGTTGGCTACCTGGGATAACCACGATCACATTGGTTCCCAACGCTTGGAATTGCCCCTGAACCATGGCGCTGGCACTTTGCCCAATTGAAACCATCGTGGTCACTGCAGCGATGCCGATAACCACTCCCAAAACGGTTAAGGCTGCTCGCATTTTATTTTTCAGAAGCGCACGAACCGCGATCTTGAAGGTATCCCAAAGCGACATAAATTATTCGAACTCCGGCTTTCACAAACGTTCTATCAAAATGGAACAGCAACAAGCAATGAAAAGTAATGAACGGCCTAGAAATTCAACCGCAAGTAAGTCTTGTGTCCGATCAAGTTCTTGGCCGCAAGTAGTCGTGAAATCGTTTCCAAAAATTGCTATTTCTTTTTCAAGCCGGAAACCAATTCATCGCCATCTTTCAAATCACCTTCGACCATCACAGTGTATTTATTTTCGATTAGCCCAGTAACGATTTCGACCGCACGCAATTGATCACCGTCTTTGACCCAAACGTGCCGCTTGTTCTTTTCGCGTTGGGAGTCGGTCTTTTCCTTAGCTGTTAATTGGGCTTGATCTTCAGTTTCCTCGGTGCTTTTCCAGCTTGAACCGTCCAATAACGCTCGATCTTCTTCTCGTACATACAGAATGTCTTCGGGATAGTATCGCAGCGCAAGGTTTGGAATCTTAACCACATCGCTAACTGAATCTACTTCGAACGAGAGACTAGCCGGCATCCCTGGTAGCAGTTTTTGCTCGAGATTCGAAGCGGAAACAATGACCGGATAGGTTACAACGTTCTGCACCTCAACTGAACTGACTCGAATTTGTTCAATTTCACCTGTGAATAATTCATCGGGGTACGCATCGACCGTAAATGTGACGGGTCGCTTTTCGGCTTTGGCTTTTTTAATCAACCCGATGTCGGCTTGATCTACCGATGCAAAGACGAGCACCTTTTTCCGCAAATCGGGGGCGATAATAAAAAGCTCGGGAGCTTGGAACTGGGAAGCTAAAGTTTGGCCGGGTTCAATTAACCGATTAATGACAACTCCATCCACTGGCGATCGAATTACTGTGAACTCGAGGTTTGCTTGAGAATTTTCCAAACTTGCGTTCGCCTGAAGAACCGATGCTTCGGCAACTTTTAGCTGCGCTTCCAATCCGTCACAGTCAAATGTAAGCGCGTCCATTTCACGATCCGACAAGAAGTCTTCGTTTTTTTCGCGAAGTCGTTCGCCGCGCAGCTTGTTGTTTCTGGCTTGCTGCAATTGAGCCTGAACGCGACTAATATCCGCCTTTCGAGTTGCCAACGTCGCTTCATCGCGAGCCACATTGGCGGCGAATAAACGCGGATCAATTTTCGCCAGGATTTGGTCTACTTTGACCTCGTCGTTGAAGTCTACCTTCAATTCGACAATGGGGCCCGATACGAAAGAACCGATCGAAACCGAAAGCACCGGTTGAACTGTGCCCGTCGAATTGATCATCCGCACCGCATCGCCACGGGTGATCTTGGTGGTTTCCCAATTGGGTTTATTGCGTTCCTTCCAATAGTTGATCAGTGGCGTGTAGGCAAAGCTACCAGCGGCAACGATAACGCCAATGACTAAGAAGGATTTTATTAGAAATTTCAACATAATACGGATTCAAAATTGGGCATGGTGATTTTACAGATTAGTTGCTTCTAAACGATGGAGTCGCCTAAATAAAAGGTGGCTTCACCTAAAGCAGCGGATTCATGTGCTAATTACAGGACGTCAACCAAAATTTGCCAGGGAGTCTAACACTCAGTCACCACCACCGACAAACAACGGAGTAACAGTGGCATGGTGATTAGTACCATAATCGAGCAGACTCTTTATCTTGAAAAGTCATCAGCCAATGATGTTTCTCAATCAAGTTCTCCGCAATCTAAGCGACTTAAAAGTCCCGCCCAAAACGAAAGTGCCGGAAATTGGGTCGTCTGGCATGGCCCGTTACAAGTTACGAAATCGAAAAGGTCGGGCGCAACTTGATAAATCCGGTAGCGATTCTGTACAACACGGGCTCGAAACGCGTTCTGGTCAACTTCAAAATTCAGTCGACCTCTGGCATCAGCCAAATCCAAATCACTATGTGTTTGAACCGTGTTTGAACCAAAAACGCTGTCCAGGCAAGGTTTCCCGCAGGATACCTGCGTAAACGTACCAGTTTACACCAACCGCACCCAACTTCGGATTCGAAATGGCTGGTATTAATGTGTTTGCGCGGATTCTGATTGAATTTTCAGGTCAACAGCAACCCACAACTGTTCACGTCACGACAATCGCCCCAATCTCTGGCAAGATACCCCCTTGAATTCGTTCGCAATCGGATCTGACCTATGGCCTGCGAAGGCCGTCAAGAGTTTCGGATGCTCCACCAATTGCCGAAAGTTTTGACGACTTTCGCTACGATCTCCTTTAGTAAACTTTATCAGGACATACCGCTGGGGCTGGCCTACACCAAACCGATCGCCGCAAAATCGATCGCCGCAAAAAAGCTCCCGCAAAACCGAACGCTGCACCGGAGGCTCATTTCGCAAACGATGACTTACCTATCGAATTCTGAATGTGCCAGTTGGGACTGTGACGAGAATTGCTGTAGTATTTGGAATCGGCTGGCAGCATTATCGCATCAGGTTAGATGTACTCGTGTGAACCCTTTAAAGTTGCAACCATTCGTTTAAAAACAACAAACATTTCTCCATTTCACGGCAATTTAGGAAACTCGGCATGACGGTTTGGTATTCAATCGAGAACGAAGAAAATATTCCTACGCCGACTTTGTTGTTGTACCCAGAGCGAATTCGCCAGAACCTTCAGCAGATGATTGGCTGGGTTGGCGACGCCAATAGATTGCGCCCGCATGTGAAGACTCACAAGCTTCCTGAAATTATTGCGATCAAACGCCAGCTGGGAATCCGAAAATTCAAGACGTCCACCATCGCAGAAACGGAAATGACGGCTGCTGCCGGCGGTGAAGATATCTTATTGGCCTATCAACCCGTTGGGCCCAACATTCAGCGTTTACTAGAATTGATGTTGAAGTTCCCCAATACGAAGTTCTCTACCTTGGTTGATGACCTTGCGACGGTACAGCATATCGCCGCCAGGATGTCGCAAGCCAACAGGGTGTTAGAACTCTATGTCGATTTGAACATTGGTATGAACCGGACAGGGATCATGATCGGCGAAGCGTCGTTCGAACTGTATCAAGCGTTATCGTGCTGCGATGGTGTTCGTCCTGCTGGACTGCACGCTTACGATGGTCATTTGCATGGCGTTGCAAAAGACCAATTGAGCCAGGTGGTTGCAGACACCTTCGAACCCGTTTGGAAGTTTCGGCACAGGTTGCTGGATTCCGGCTTGGCGGTACCCACAGTGATTGCAGCGGGAACACCAACCTCCCGGTTACTTGCTCAGAACCCTGCCGTGTCGGTTGAAGTGGGCGCCGGTACCACCGTGTTGTGGGATTTCGGTCAGCAGGATGCGGTCGCGCTTTCAACCGAATCGACAGGCGAGTCATTTGAGTACGCTGCGGTGTTGATGGCCCGAGTGGTGAGCCGTCCGGGTGAGGATTTAATTTGCTTGGATCTAGGGCACAAATCGGTCGCGTCTGAAATGCCGCATCCACGGGTTCGATTTTTTGGGCTCGAAGACGCGGAAGCAACCACGCATAGCGAAGAACATTTGGTGCTGCGTACTTCGAAAGCGGATCAATATCCTGTCGGGACAGTGATCTATGGCGTTCCCAAGCATGTGTGCCCAACGGTCGCACTGCACAGCCATGTATGGTGTGTCGAACATGGTCGAGCCGTCGCGCAATGGGATGTCGTGGCTAGGGCAAGGAAAATTACGATTTGATGCAACGAAGCGTTCCGGCGATTTGCTGCTTGGGTTGCTGGCATGTTAAACTAATGTGTATCGACAGGGTTCATGCTTCGATGGTCTTCTCTTCTGAGCGGAAGTAATAAAAAATGATTGCGACGTTTCCTGGGCTGATAGCACTCTATTGCTTAACGATCTTACATGTGCCTGCCGGGCTTTGGAGTAGTGCCGCGTTGACGGACGAACCGCTGTTTGATAAAGTGCCAGGCATCGTTTCCTACACGTTTCGTCGCGAATTTGCCAAGGACGTTCCGGGCACACTGGATCGAATCAAGTCACTGGGAGTTACCGATATGGAATTCTCCAACTTGTTTGGGCAGTCCGCAGAAGATCTGCGAAAGATGCTAGATGAGCGTGGCATGGTTTGTTCCTCGTTGGGAGTTAGCTACGACGATTTTCGAGACAATACTGACGAAGTCGCGGCAAATGCAAAAGCTTTGGGGGCGAAATTTGTTCGCGTGGCTTGGATTCCACATAAAGGCCAGATGACGCTGGAGAAGATCACAGAAGTAGCCGGTGATTTTAATCGTCGTGGGCGTCATTTGAGGGAGAAGCACGGATTGATATTCTGTTACCATAATCATGGATATGAATTTGTCCCTCATTTGGATGGTACGTTGTTCGATGAACTGATGCGGCAGACCTTACCTGAAGACGTTAGCGTCGAATTGGATATTCTGTGGGTCAAGCATCCGGGTGTTGAGCCGGAAACGATTTTAGAAAAATATGGTTCACGAATCAAATTGATGCACCTAAAAGATTTGAAGAAGGGTGTGAAAGGCGATTTTACTGGTTCTACAGCAGTCGAAAACGATGTCGCGTTGGGAACGGGGCAGATTAACATGCCTGCCGTGCTAAAGGCCGCCAAGAAAGCTGGGGTCAAACATTATTACTTGGAAGACGAGAGCCCCAATATCCAAACGCAGATTCCAGCTTCAATCCAGTACCTGAAGGACTTAGTTATTGAGTCTGATCGCTAGAGGTATCGCAACGTCCAGCGATAGGAGTTTCGTCAGAAGCCGTCCTGAAAGAGGTTCCGCGATGGGAAGGCAATCGCAGTCCTAGGTTTCCCGGAACGAGTCTTCCGAGGGCAATAAAACGCGGTGCGGATGGTCTGTGAATTTGATTTGATTTTAGATGCTTATGGGGCAAGTTTTGCGTGTTCTGTCTTTGTCGGACTGGGCGGGATCGAAATCTCTTCGTGGGCCGTTAGGCGATTCAGGCTGACAGATTTTTGCGATCCAATCCGACTGGCTTGCCCAATCAGTCCTGTGTGGGTGGCTTCCGCTTGATGCATCAGGAACAATTATTTTTTGCAGTTTGGTTTTAGATTGTTTTCCGATTTAACCTGAAATTAGTTGTACCCGATACCAAGGTGAAGATGATTTTGGATCGGATCATCGATCGGTAAGGGTTCGGTTGGTAGTCAATGCAGGTCGGGATTCAAAAGATACTTGTCAGAATATCCAAGTTGAATGGCAACCGCAGATTCGTTTGTGTTGTCGTCGTTAAACTAATCGAGTGTGAACAATCCAGTAGGAAGTGCTCCATGAATAAAGTATTGATAGTGATTGGCGATGCGACAGAAATGTTGGACACGATGTATCCCTATTATCGACTTCAAGAGGCGGGGTTTGAGCCAATCATAACGGCGCCAGAGAAGCGAAATTACCAAATGGTGCTACATGAAATCGCGCCGGGTTGGACGATCACAAAAGAGTGGGCGGGATACACGGTGATGTGTGATGTTCCGTTTGCAGAAGTGGATGAAACTCAGTTCGCAGGCATTATGTTTTCGGGTGGAAGGGCTCCTGAATATATTCGTTACGATCAGGATTTGGTTCGAATCACTCGACATTTTTTCGCAACCAATAAGCCCATCGCAAGTGTTTGCCATGGTGTCGAGATTCCGGCCTATGCGGATTGTGTACGTGGTCGGAAGATGGCGACGGTTGCCAAATGTCGTTTTGATTTAGAGGTTTGTGGCGGGGTGTATGTGGATCAGCCTTGCGTCATTGATGGAAATTTGGTGAGTGGGCGTACGTATCATGACAACGGAGCGTACGTCGGTCCGTGGATTCAACTGTTACAGGCGCAGAGGGAAAACCAATCAACACAAGCCGCGGAAGAGGGATGATTTACGTCGCACTATTTCGAGGCATCAACGTTGGTGGAAAGAACCTGTTGCCAATGAAAGATCTTGTTCGCCTGCTTCAAGATTTGGGCTGCGTCAACGTTCGGACCTATATCCAGAGTGGGAATGCTGTCTTTGAGTCTACAGGTAAACGGTTGCAGGCGTTGAAGAAGACAATCGCCCAGGCGATTAACCGTCAATCCGGTTTTGACCCTGAAGTCTTACTGTTGACCGTAGGGGAATTACAGGCCGCTGCGAACGGGAATCCTTTCGATTCGAACGTCCCGAAAGCACTGCATCTTTTTTTCATGACCAACGGTTCGCAATTCCCAGAGACAACCAATTGGGGTCCGTTTCGAACCGAGGGTGAACAGTTTACAATCCACCAGAACGTGCTTTACCTTTATACACCCAACGGTGTCGGACAATCCAAGTTGGCTGCCAAGATTGGGACCGCGACAAAGTCAATGGCTACGGCCAGGAACTGGAATACGATCGTTAAGTTGATCGAACTTGCCCAACCGGCTGCTCAAGGCTAGGAGCCGGAATCGGCGAAACCGGATCCGTTCCCGTAATTGGATTCAATTGTCCGAATGACTGGAACGTTGCCTGGGCAACCAACACTGCGTGCCAACCAACACTGCGTGCCAATCAACTGTCGTTCGCGACAAGTGATGTCTATCTACCGGCTGTGTCATCGAACCGCTGTGTCTATCGAACCGCTGTGTCTATCGAACCGCTGTGTTTACCGACCGGCAGCGACGGTCATCGTTTTAATTGTCTGGGCCAACGCTGGCGTGAGGGCGCGTTCGGCTAATTTCCAGCCCCAATTGCCTTTTGCCAAACCTGGCATGTTCATCCGAGCTTGGTTCCCCAGTCCCAATAGGTCCTGGACGGGAACCACTGCCGTATCGGAAGCGGATTTTAGAACCGCGTTGATCAATTGCAAATGCACATCAACATCGGATGTAATTACGTCGGACAGCAAGTCATGCTGGCTGGGATCTTTGGTACGTTTTTTGTACCAGCCCATCACTGTATCATTGTCGTGGGTTCCCGTGTAAGCAACCGATTCTGGGATGTAAGTCGAAGGGCGGTGCAGGTCATCTTCAAGGCGGTCGAATCCAAATTGCAGGACTCGCATGCCCGGGAAACCAAGTGCTTCGCGCAAGTGATTAACTTCGTCAGTGATCAAGCCCAGATCTTCTGCGATCAAAGGCAACGGCCCTAAACGTTTTGCCGCAGAGTTGAAGACTTTGGCGCCTGGTCCCTCTTTCCAAGTTCCATGGACAGCGGTTTCAGCAGACGCTGGGATTTCCCAATACGATTCGAATCCTCGAAAGTGATCGACCCGAAGCAAGTCAAACTGCTTCAAAGCCCTTGCAAATCGTTGGGTCCACCATCGGTAGTCTTGATTTTCCAGCACGTCCCAACGATATTGGGGGTTTCCCCACAATTGACCGGTTTCACTAAAATAGTCGGGTGGAACGCCGGCGACCCAGGTAGGTTGCCCCAGTTCATCCAAGCAAAATAGGTCTTGATTTGCCCAAACGTCGGCGCTTTGATGAGCAACGAAGATTGGCATGTCGCCATACATGTCGATGCCAAGTGAATTCGCGTACGACTTCAGCCCGTTCCACTGTCGGTCAAACAAGAATTGTTTGAACTTCGAGAACTGAATCTGCTTGGCTAGTTTCTGGTCCCATGCTGCCAGTCCTGCGGTCGTTCGTTTTACAAGTTCATCGGGCCATTTGGTCCAATCGGACTCACGAAAGTGCTGTATGAACGCCTCAAAACGTCCGAAGTCATCCAGCCACAACGCATTGGATCGGCAATAGCTTTCAACTTCGGAACGTTGGGTGGTATCCGCGTGTTGATTGAAATTGTCGAACGCAGTTTCCAACAGAGGCAGCTTAAATTTGGCAGCGCCGCTGAAGTCGACTTGAGTGGTCCCAGCATCAAGAGACGGGGCAGCAAATGCTTGGCTACTGCTAAGGAGTCCTTGTTCGACCAGAGGTTGTAAGCTGATCAACAAGGGGTTCGCTGCAAATGCCGAGTAACAACTGTAGGGTGAATTTTCGTGCGCAGGTGGTCCCAGTGGCAAGATCTGCCAAATTCGCTGCCCAGCAGATTGAAGGAAATCGACGAACGAAAACGCTGAGGGTCCCAAGTCGCCAATTCCGTATTGGCTTGGCAGACTGGTAATGTGGCATAAAATACCCGAACGCCTTGGGAATCGCATCAGTGTTCACGTAGCGGTTTCACGCCCCAAATGTCATCCGCGTATTGTTGGATCGTTCGATCACTGGAAAACCAGCCACTATTGGCGGCATTCAAGATGCTCATTCGGTTCCATTTGTCTTTGTTTTGGTAGGTAGCTCCGGCCAACGTTTGAGCGTCAAGGTAGCTACGCAAATCGGCAATGGTAAGCCATTGGTCTTGCGGGCTGCGAATGCCATTGGTCAACAGATCAAAGATGCCGGGCTCTGATTGATTGAAACAGCCACCTTCGACTAGTTCCATGATTCGGCGAATGTCTTCGTCTTGAGCGATGATGGCATTTGGATCGTAGCCTTGCTTGGTTTGGACAACACCTTGGGCATCCAAGCCAAACAAGAAGAAGTTCTCGGCGCCTGCTTGTTCACGAATTTCAATATTGGCTCCGTCCAATGTGCCTATAGTTAGGGCACCATTCATCATAAACTTCATGTTGCCTGTTCCCGAAGCTTCCTTGCCGGCAGTGGAGATCTGTTCCGACAATTCGGTGCCGGGGCAAATGATTTCCATCGATGAAACGCGGTAATTCGGGAAGAATACCACACGTAGCAAGTCCTTGGTGGCAGGGTCTGAATTTACAACGGACGCTACGTTATTGATCAATTTAACGATCAACTTTGCAACGTGATATCCAGGTGCTGCCTTGCCGCCAATCAAAACACAACGAGGCACCATCGCCTGGGTGTCGCCACGCCGGATTCGGTCGTACAGATGCACTACATGAAGAACGTTTAGCAGTTGACGTTTGTATTCATGTATTCGTTTGACTTGTACGTCGAACATGGAATCCAAGTTGAATTGAACTTTTGTGTTCTTAAAGACGTAATCTGTCAAACGCTTCTTGTTGTTGCGTTTGACCTCGGTCCAGCGGTCGCGGAATTCCAAATCGTCGGCCAATGGAATCAACTTTTTCATCTGTTCCAAGTCGGATTCCCACTGGGTGCCGATCGAATCATTGAGTAGATCACGTAAGCCCGGATTGCAGTGCGATAACCACCGACGTTGGGTTACCCCATTGGTTTTGTTGTTAAACTTCTGGGGCCACAATTCGTAAAAATCGGCGAACAGACCGCTCTTGAGAAGTTCGGTATGTAATTGAGCAACGCCGTTGACCGAAAAACTACCAACAATGCTCAGGTAGGCCATTCGAACATGAGGCTGGTCACCTTCTTCGACCAACGATAAACGGCGGCGAAGTTCTGGATCATTGGGGCGTTTTTTCGCCAGTTCGGCTAGGAATCGTTCGTTGATTTCGTAGATGATTTCTAGAACCCGAGGCAGCAAGCGGCTAAACAAGGCAACCGACCATCGCTCCAATGCTTCGGGTAAAAGTGTGTGATTGGTGTACGCCATGCACCCAGTGGTAATGGCCCAGGCTTCTTCCCAACCCATGCCGTGTTCGTCCATCAGTAGACGCATCAATTCCGGGACCGCACAAGCGGGGTGGGTGTCATTGAGTTGGAAGCAATTCAATTTGCCGAATTCGGTGAAGTCGTTACCGTACTGTTCCTTCCAGTTGTGGAGCACATCTTGCAGGCTGGCCGACACTAGGAAGTACTGTTGTTTTAGCCGCAGTTCCTTGCCGTTTTCGCTGGCGTCGTTGGGATACAGAACCATCGAAATTTGTTCGGCGGTATTCTTCTGAACAACGGCGTCGGGGTAGTTGCCCAAATTGAATTCCGCCAAATTAAACACGTCGGTTGCTTCTGCTTTCCATAAGCGTAGCGTGTTGACCGTATCGTTTCGGTAGCCAGGGATCGGCATATCGTAAGGCGTCGCCAACAAATCGTAAGTATCGACCCAATTGCTGTACGGTTTGCCTTTGTCGTCAAAGCAACGTTGAGTATGGCCGTAAAACTTGATGGTTCGTGTCGATTCAGGGCGTTCGATTTCCCAAGGGTTACCATCGCGCAACCAATGATCGGGGGCTTCGACCTGTCGACCATTTTCAATATGTTGGTGGAACATTCCGAATTCGTAGCGAATGCCGTATCCAACGACCGGTAATTCAAGATTGGCACAGCTGTCCAAGAAACATGCCGCCAACCGGCCAAGGCCGCCGTTGCCCAATCCCGCGTCCCATTCGACTTCTGCAACTTCTTCCAGTGCCAGACCATAATTGTGTAAGGCAGCACGAACGTCTTCGTCAATATCCAAGTTTTGGATCGCGTTATTTAACGAGCGTCCTAACAGAAATTCTAACGAAAAATAGTGCACCCTGCGGTCTGTACTTGCCGCAAATTTCTCTCGAGTCGCTCGCCAGGGCTGAGTCAAACGATCCCGCACGGCGATTGCCAACGCGCGGTAGTAGTAGTTGGGTTGAATGTTATGCTCGCGATGTCCCAGCGTGTAATACAAATGTCTTCGAAGTTCCTCCGAAAGCGGGGCAAGGATGTTGTCGGTCGCTTCGGCAACGTCTGAATTCGTATCTAACATGTTGGTTCCGTTCCTAAATTTCAATTCTTCGCAACAATCAAATTCATTTTTTGCAAGCTACAATTGTTGCGAATTCTTTGTCTCTTGTCGACGTTCATCCAAGCTTCTGGCGACCTGATCGCCATCGATTTTCGGGCTTTTTTACAGAAGCCTGATATTCTTCCTTAAGCTTGGGTTTAGGGAGTCAAGACTTGCAATGCCCGTAGATCAAATTCTTGCTTTCCTGCCAAAACAAGATGAATCTCCACTTCTGAAGTCCGACATTTCCTCCACTAATTGTATATTCGATTCATTCGGGTGGTTGGATTCGCCTGGAATCCCAATTAACTTACCACTTTAATACGATTAGATAGAGTGGAACTACCAGGTCGGTTCACAAGTTCGGATTCGCCAGTGGCACAACCCAAAAAGTCTACGATGGTGTCACCTTCGAATTGATCGTTAAGGTTGGCGGCGTCGTTAGAATAGCTCGCCGTACGCAGCGTCCATGCCAGGAATCCTTAGTCGTGTTCCCAGGCAAACCGAAGGTGATTCCCCGAACCGTCGGGCAATACCCAAAGTTCGGAGTGGTAACGCAGTTGCCAATTTATGTTCCAGCAGCAGCTGCTAGCGGTTGTGCGGTGTCACCGTCGCAAAGATGGCTTAGCGGTTTGGACGACCGTAAATCTTGGCCCCTGTGCCATGCGGATTCGTCAGTACGTTGCTGCTGCATCCAAAAGCTATTAGGAGACGCAAAATTCAGCGATTGCGGCCTTTGATTGCCGCCTTCGCCTTACCTATGATTTCTTTGGCGGTTTAACCAAGGACGTCCCGGTCGGTGTTGACGATCAAGCCATAGCAAGCAGCCGCTAAGAATTTCAGTCGGAGGTCGAATGGTTTGGAAATGTTTGGTTTGGAAATGTTTGTGTTTCAATCGCCACCACCCGCAGTCCGCTTACGTTTGGGCACCTAATCTTCCGCGGTCAAGTACTTCTGCAAGCCGGCTAGATCGTCTGTATTGATCAGGTCAACGCCGGATTTGTCCATCATGGCCCATAGAGCCGGGTTGTCTGGGATCCCCCAAAATCGAATTTTGCGTCCTTTGGCGTGAACTTGTTGGACAACTCGTTTAAGTTTCGCTCGTTCGTCCGCTGATATTTGCCCTTCGCCTCGCCACTGAAAGTGATTCCGCCAATTGTCGCTGATCAGCGGTAGCAGATTGGCCGGAAGGTCACTTTCCAAATCTGACAGTCGTCCATCGATGCCGACGTAGCGGTTCTGGTCGGCACTGATTTCGTCAAACGGGCGGTCTCCGCTGATAATAACATTGACAGCGCCTGGCACGAATTCGCCGTTTCGGACGGACGAAAATACGTCACCATATTCTGCAAGCATCGAATCCAGTTCTCTATAGACGCTAATTCCATCTTTCTTGATGTCGATCACTAAGGTGAATGGCTTTGCATCTCCGTGTACTGAACCACCTGCAGCCCGAATTCGAGCAACCAGTGGTTCTAAATACAGCCCCTTCAATGTGCGGTCGGTAGAGACTTCTGATAACGAGTGGGCCACTAACAATTGATCCTCTACCAAAAATATGTCGGCTTCTACACTGCAGAAACCGTGATCCAGCGCGTCAAGCAAAGGTCGGGCGTGCTGGTAGTCATTGTGAGCGTGAGCCGTTGGCAGGGCTTTGACCGTTTGACTTTGAACCATCTGAGCGTGTTGCGAACCGAAGAAATACACACCGGACAAACACAAGGCGTTTTTCCAAAGCAACTTAGAGAACGTTCGCAACCAAATTGAGTAAGTTTGATTCGATGTTTTAGGTTCAGGCATCGGATGGCTCATCGGAAAAAAGAGGGAACAGCGCCTAGGTCGTCAGTGTTTGTGATCACTTTGCGTTGGGAATCGTTCGTGCCTACATTGTGCCACAAATCGTGTAAGTATGGATACGTACTGGTTTAATATTTCATCGATCGTGCTTAAACGATGGATCGTCTGGAGTTGGCAGTTCTAAGCGATAGGCAGTTGAGGCATTAACTTTGCGAGCTAGCGCAAAAAAAAACATCGACCGCCAAAGCATTCGATGTTTTCATTTACTTGAATTTCGATCCCTCGCCCTAGGGCAAGTGTTTTAATCGAAGCTGTTTCATTGACGCCTTGGCGTCCTTTGTCAGATAGTCCACGCGCTGCTGCATTGGATATGAAGTTCAACAAATCGCTGAACCGATGAGGAACTAATCAGTTAGACGGACGTTCTCTGCACGAGGGCCTTTAGGACCTTGTCCTACGTTGTAAGAAACGCGTTGACCTTCACGCAGTTCTTCATAGCTTACGCCTTCCAAGGCCGAGCTGTGAAAAAACATGTCCGTACCTGATGTTGTTGCAATAAAACCAAATCCTTTGTCGGTGATTCGTTTAACTGTGCCTTCTGCCATCTCGTTTATCCAATACTCTCAAAAATATGTCTGCAGTCATCAACATGTGAACGTTCACATCATCTGGACCACATACGTGTAGGTTTAGCCATCAATCGGGCCTAAGCCTTATCGATGACACCTTCCAAAAAACAATCGTTAACTCTCGAGGTCAGAATCCCGGTGCCTGGGCAACGCTGTCTGCCTAAGAATCTATCGCTTCTTGGGTAGGATTTTGTTTGTTCTCTTTTGATACTTGATTCAACCGACACTCTGCTGCGAATCGCATTCTGGCGAATCGCCCTGCCGCGAGTGATCATTCGGGAACCGCTCTAGTCGCGATTGGGTTCAGTTTCATAGTCATCGACTAAACCATATCCGGCAAGGTCGTCCAGTGTCGGATTGTCATCTGTGGGTTTCTTGTCATTCTTACGCAGTAATTTATCTTCTGCCTTGCGCTTTTTATCCATCTCACGCTGACGCTTGGCAAAAGTGTTTTTGTTTTTTGCGATAAGTCTCTCCTTGCTTTGGCGATCTATTCGGGAACGCTATTGGGCAATGCCTTGGTTGGGGAATGTCTTGATTGGGGAATGTCTTGATTGGGGAATGTCTTGATTGGGGAATGTCTTGATTGGGGAATGTCTTGATTGGTCTATATCTTAGTCTACTAAGTTTGTGCTTTTGCTAAAGATTACTCTTTATCTCTTTCAGCGGCTTTAGATATCCGTTGAACAGGAATCTTTCCACTCAAAAGCCTTACTGATTTAACAGATCGACAAAGGTTGTCGATCAGCTGAAATTCGCGATCCAAGGCCGGTTTCCGGGCGACTCAGCACATCCAACACAAATTTGTTCTGGGATAGTAAGACCGTTGGGTTTGGAAAGTTGGGTGTGGTGGAAAGGATGTGTCTAATTCTCCGGCACATCATGAAAGCAGTCAACCGATTATTCCAAATTGCAGCCAAATTCTGCTGGAATGGGTCAAATGAATCAAAGTTCGGTCACACGCTTCGAAACTTGATTACGCCGCAAAGAGAGTAAAATAGGCGGCAGGAGATGGAGCTAATGTGCAAGCCTCAAGGTAGTTTTCCCTCTAAACAGGAAACAACGCCCAACCGGCAGCCAATACTGACAAAAATCTTCTGACATCTAAAACATATGTAGGCGATCGTCTTCAAACTGAGTCGAAAAACGAGTCACCAGCAAAGATCATACCTCAAACGCCTGTATCGTAATAGAGGCAACTGGCGGAATTGTTGGATCCTTCCTTACTAATGCTTTCGGTTTAAGTCGTTTTTTAATTGAGGAAATTCATGCTGACTTGCACCAACCGTCAGTGGTTTTCCTTGTTAAGTGCCCATTTGACTCAAAAAACTTCCTACAGCCCACCTTGCAGTCCAGACTGGGTTGGTGGGTCTTCCCTCTGTGCCAAGATAGCTGAGACAACATTGAAGTTTCTAATTAAGCTTGAGGGCTTGGAGAACTTTGATGTCAGATCCTGGAAAAAAAGCAGATAAAATATCGTCGGAAGTATCGGAACGTGCCA
>Ga0209390_10005673_pt1 | contig 17406 bp, 18 predicted proteins | sample BON01_FD_187212 | JGI IMG/M metagenome (GOLD analysis project Ga0209390, IMG submission 187212) | Freshwater microbial communities from Lake Bonney liftoff mats and glacier meltwater in Antarctica - BON-01 (SPAdes) (version 2) | ecosystem: Environmental > Aquatic > Freshwater > Ice > Glacier...
CGCGAACTAATGAAATTGCTTGGGTCTTAAATTCGGGCGAATAAAAACTCTTTTTCTTTGTCATAATAATACTTCTTTAGATTAAAATCCTTGTATAGGATTTGTCCTCTAAAGTATAGCCACTTCAATATGCTCTGATAGATAATTTATGTCTACGGTTGATGTTAACGAGGAAAGCATAAAAATATATTGAATAACAAGGAAAAGCGGGGGGTAAGAAAAGCTTGTGGCTCGGATAAAACGCTTGGGACTATTGGGCTTGTCCCGTAGAGTTTCACTTAACTAACTATCAACATATGAAATAACGGGGCAGAGAAATTTGACCAATTAGCGTTTATTTTTCTGCACCACCGTGTTTAAAAGTTGTCTTTCCTGTTAAAATACTTTCATCAAAGTTAAAAAACTCTACCATAAAATATTCATCTTCTGGAAGTTTTTTCTTAGGAAATATAGTGCTGTTATCGGAAGCGTAAGACTTAAATAGTCTGCCTGGAGCAATCACTGTTCTAGTGCCTACTGGTATTTTATTATGTAGAGCATGAGAAAAAATAACAGGATAAGTTAATGTACCAATAACCATGTTGATTTTCTTACCGGAATCAACGGAGTTATAGAGAATTTCACCGTCGCTTAATCTAGTTATCTTAGCATCATAAATTGCTTGGTTTGCGCATACAAGAGGGATGCGATAAGCTAGCTGATCATCAAATATTTTAACATCATCATTAATAAAATTTTCCGTCATAATGCTTTTTAGTAAGACATTAATTTTAAAGGAACTAATCTTGTCTTTGACTGTTTCTGGTATATATTTGTTGGTGATAGTTGCATGACGTGTTTGCCCTGTTTTCATTCCAACAATTACAGCGTCCATGCCTGGAGCTATCTTTCCTGAGCCAAGCGGGAAAGTTGCAGTTTTTTCTTCTAATACAACATTAGTACTGCTGAGTATTTTATATTGAACAGTAACGATTTGTCCACAAGACACAGGTCCTTTTTCGCCTTCGCCGAAAGTGCTAATTTTAAAGATTGAGGTTATAAAGGATTCACTGTTCATAGAAAAACCACCACCAGAACCAGCAACTGATTTGTTCATGGGTTGTAGCATACTCTCCATAAACATACGTCCTTCATCTGTTTTTAATACGTTAATTAGTACGCTAGATAAGGTTTTTTCAAAAAAACTACCAGATAATTCAGTTCCACCTTCTGGACTATCTTCGATTTTTTCAGATTCAGTCTGTGGTTTTAGATGTGCTGGCGGAGCAATTGACTTTACATTTTGTTGAAAAATCATGTAAATAATGGCGCCTGTTATTATTAGGGTTAATATTTTTTGCATAATTAATTGCTAATATTCTATATTTTATATATTAGTAGAATGATAGCGAAAATAATACAAATATTCAAGAAATGAACGAGATTAAAACCAATAATCATTATCATGATGTGTTAATTATAGGGTCTGGTGGTTCTGGGCTGGCTGCAGCCATATTTGCAGCAAATAAAAAGCTAGACGTGGCGGTAGTTAGTAAGGTTCATCCTTTGAAGAGTCATACGGTGGCAGCCCAAGGAGGTATCAATGCTAGTTTGGGAAATGTTTCAAAGGATGATTGGCGTTGGCATGCATATGATACTATTAAAGCTTCAGATTGGCTAGCCGATCAGGACTCGGTAGAAGAAATGTGTAAAGAAGCTCCAAATATTATCAGTATGCTAGATCAGTTAGGTGTTGAATTTGATAAAAATACGGATGGAAAAATTTCTCAAAAAATTTATGGTGGGCAGAGTACTGATTTTGGTAGAGGTAATCTAGCACATCGCGCATGTTATTCTAAAGATAAAACTGGTCACTCTATCATGCATAAGCTGTATGTAGAGGCGAAAGATAAGAATGTATTATTCTATAATTATAATTTTGTTATAGACTTGCTTATGCAAGATGAACGCTGTTTCGGCTTAGTATGCCTGGACATAGAAAATGGTACATTAAATGTTATCAAAGCAGGAAACGTTATTATTGCAAGTGGTGGTTATAGTCAAATTTATACAACAGCAACATCTTCAGCTGTTTGCACTGGAGATGGTAATGGTTTAGCTGAGCGTGCCGGCGTGAGCCTACAAGATATGGAGTTTGTGCAATTTCATCCAACAGCTTTACATAAAGTCGGTGTATTAATTACTGAAGCAGCTAGATCGGCAGGTGGAAGATTGCTGAATTCTAAAGGTGAACATTTTATGCAAAAATATGCGCCTAAATTTGGGGAGCTAGCGGCGCGTGATGTTGTGGCACGAGCAATTGCTACAGAAATTAATGCCGGGCGTGGATGTGGAGGTAATAAAGATCATGTATTTTTAGATTTAACACATCTTGATTTGAATGATATAAAAGAAAATTTACCAATGGTGTTTGAAAATTGTTGGAAATTTGCAAGACTTGATCCAAGTGTTGATATGATTCCAGTCGCACCCGCCGCACACTATACAATGGGTGGGATACCCACGAATAGTAGTTGTCAGGTGGTTAAATATAATGAAAGTGAAGAAGTAGTGACTGGCTTGTATGCAATTGGTGAGGCGGCCTGTATTTCTGTGCACGGCGCTGGAAGATTAGGTTGTAATTCTTTATTAGATTTATTAGTTTTTGCTAAAAAGGCTGTAGATTCTTTAAGTGAAATTAATAACCAAAAACTTAATATTCCAGATAATGTAGTAAGTGAGTTTATGAGCGTTTTTATAGGTGAAGAAGTAGATATTGATGCTATGACTATTGAGCTTAAAGATATCATGAGTAAGTATGTAGGAGTGTTCCGTTCGGCTAAGGGGTTAACAATAGCTTTGCAAAAAATGAATGCTTTACAGAAGCGATATGAAAAGGCAACAATATCTGATAAGTCATTACAGTGGAATATAGAGTTGCAGCATTTTTTGGAATTAGGAAACATGTTGAGCTCAGCACTTATAGCTATCAAGTCCGCTGTGTGGCGTGAAGAAAGCCGTGGTGCACATTGGCGCTATGATTTCCCAGAAAATAACAGTAAATTTTTAGGACATACTATATGTAATAAAGATGCAGACAAAGAAATAAAAATACGACCTGTAAGGATAAGTGTTAATAATGTGGGTTTTTATCAACCAAATGGCAGAAACTATTAGTAGAATTTGCAGTAGACTATCTATGTAAGTTTTTATTTGTTACTATCATGTATAATTTCATTTTTATATTAATTATTATGAACCAACTAAAATTATTTATATTAGCTGTTAGTTTTTTTTATCTTTCAATTGCTTTCGCAGATGGGGATGATATTTATCTTAATAATTTGAATTATTGCAATGTAAGTAAAATAGAGATAAATGACTACGAGCCTCTTGAATTTGAGTCAACTAATAATTTACTAAGAAAAACAGGACAAGAAGAAATTTACTGTGGTGAAAAAATTATAGTACATGGAAGGGTGCTTGACCAAAATTGCGTACCTGTATCTGATGCAACGCTTTACGCGTGGCAAGTGAATTGTAGTGGAAAATACACTTATCAACCTTTGAAAACTTTAGTCGATAAGAAGCTAATAGATCTGGATAATAGCACAAGTTTTACTGGTAATGGTACTGCAACTACAAACAATAAGGGTGAATTTTATTTTATAACAGTATATCCGCCTGCAATGCATGGACTTACTTCCCATATTAACGTAAGGGTGGAGCATAATAGGCTCGGATCTTTGCAAACAAATTTAAAGCTAAAGGGCCAAAAGGTTAATAACCCCAAAGATAATCCTGAGTTAAATTCTATTTCTGGTATTGCTGCTGATAATGGCATAAGTATTTACGACTTTGAGATTGTTCTTCCAGGCTCTGGTTTAAAAAGTTATTGACACTCTTTACTACTTAAAGTAGGTATTAGTAATACACTTTAGAGGTCTTGTATTTGTTTATGACTAATAATTCTGATTTATCTAAGTTTATAGATACCCTTAATCAATCTGCTCAAACCAAGTTTGGGGTGGATGCTTCTACAATAAATATTGATTCTATAGAAAAAATAATAACTCCAGAGCAAATTAGAGATGAGATACCTACTCTCAATGAGTATGGGTATATGAAGATTGAATTGGATGAATTTGCTGCAGAGTTTATAGAGTATGCAGGGCAAGCATCATTGCCGTTGTTAGAGCTTGGCTCAGCTTATGGGTATACTGCTCATAAAATATTAGAGAAGGGTGCTAAATTAGTCGCTAATGATTTAAGCTATGAACATTTAGCAATATTGTTAAAAGGGGTCAAACCTCAATGTTTACAAAACCTTACTATCAAAGCCGGAGCATTTCCTGAAATAGATTTCCCTAACAACTCATTTGGCGCAGTGCTTACAAGTCGTATGATGCATTTTTTGAGTCCCCAAGAAGCAAGCGCTGGTTTTAGTAAAATTCATAATTGGTTGGTTCCGGGCGGAAAATTATTTTTTATTGTAATTACACCGTATCATTTTACGCTACGTGATAAATTTTTGCCTATTTATAACAAACGGGTTTTGGCAAATGAGTCATGGCCGGGAAGAGTGGAGCATAACAAGAAATTAGCTGGAGATTTAGCGCCAGATGTACCAGATTCGATTTTGGTATTTGACGTTGAAGAGCTTAAATTGCTATTACCCCAATATGGTTTTAAGGTTAATAAAATTAAGCGCTTTGACTATAAAATTAATGATAGTGATGGCAAGGGTCATGTCGGCCTTGTAGCCACAAAAATCTAGGTTTGCTTATCTTGACCCGGAATTGCGATAGATATTAATACGCCAAGCACTAGTAATCCAATAGTTACTACTAGAGGAATATAGGTTGGAATATGTATAAAATGCGCAACGAATATCTTGATACCAATTAAAATTAGGATAAGTGCTAATGAGTATTTTATATATTTAAAACGTTCTACAATATCAGCTAGTAAAAAGAATAGCGCTCGCAAGCCTAAAATTGCAAATATATTTGAAGTGTAAACTATATAAGTATCCTGAGTGACCGCGAAGATAGCTGGGATGCTATCAATAGCAAATACAACGTCCATAGTTTCAACAGTAATAAGCGCCATGAAGAGTGGAGTAAAAAATAATTTTTTGTTTTTAATAATAATAAATTTATTTCCAACTAGTTTAGGATGTATGTTGAGTTTGCTCTTGAGCAATTTATATATATACATATCTTTTATTTCTATAGATTCATGTTCAGCCATCATGAAGGTTTTAACACCGGTAGCGATTAGAATTGCTGCGAATATGAATAATACCCATTCAAAATTAGCTAGTAATGTAGCGCCAGCTGAGATCATTATAGCTCTTAGTATAATAACTCCTAATATTCCCCAAAATAGCACGCGATGTTGGTACTTTAGCGGTATTTGGAAAAAGCTAAAAATAATAGAAATAACAAATATGTTATCTAATGACATGGCTTTTTCTAATAGAAAGCCCGTAAAGTATTCGCGAGTGCTCTGAGCACCAAGCTCGTAATAGATGTATAAACCAAATAGGCAGGCTATACTAATATAAAAGATGCTTAAGGCTAAGCTTTCTTTTAAACTAATAACCTTATCTTTTTTATTAAATAGCCCTAAGTCAAGTATAAGTAGGGTGATTATTACGGCAGAAAAAATTATCCAAGACACGTTAACCTAACAATTAAGATTCATATTTAATTAGTTAGTCAATCACATATTGAGAAGCTAGTTAAGTTAAATGTATGGCATGCCAGGTATGAAAAATAATATAAGTGTTTTTTAGCCATGAATTATTATAAAAAAAGAGCCTCATAAAGAGACTCTATTTATTTTTTTATGTAGAGATGAAGATCTAAGCTTGTTTTGCTTTGAATCGCTTATTTACTTTATTGATAACAAGCACTCTGCCTTTTCTTCTTACAAGTCGGCAATTTTTATCTCTTGCCTTTAAGGACTTTAAGGACTTTACAACTTTCATGATTCCTCTATCGTATAATTCAATAATATGCAACATTATAGCTAGCTAGGTAAGAAAGGTCAATAGCAAACATAATTCTTGCGTGAAGATTGATTTTATAATAGTTTTACGCAGCATTAACTACTTTGTACTTGACCATTTTATACAAGAACATTTAATATAGACATTATAAAAATCAGGAGTAAAGCTATGAAACCATACAATGACCTTGCTAAAGTAATTCACCGGGAAGGATATATATTTATTATTTTGTTCGCTATAGTAACCTTTGTACTGGGGTCATTTAGCCCGACCTTTGGGTGGTTGGGTGGAATCTGTACTGTGTGGTGCGCGTATTTTTTTCGAAACCCAGAACGCATGACACCACTAGGAGATAATTTAGTAATTAGTGCAGCTGACGGTATTGTTAGCAAAATTACCGAAGTAATGCCACCGGCAGAGCTTGATATGGGTGATGAAGAAATGATTCGTGTCAGTGTATTTTTAAACATATTTAACGTTCATATCAACAGAATGCCAGCTAATGGAAAAATATTGTCACTACAATACTATCCTGGTAAATTCTTTAATGCATCTTTGGATAAAGCAAGTATTCATAATGAACGCCAATCAGTGCTTATGGAAACTAAAAATAAAACCAAATTAGCTTTTGTACAAATTGCTGGCCTCATAGCTAGAAGAATTGTTTGTGATCTAGAAGAAGGACAAGAGCTAGATGCTGGTCAAAGATATGGTCTAATTCGATTTGGTAGTAGAGTAGATATTTATTTGCCATTAAAAACTGCAATTTTAGTAACAGAAGGTCAGACTTGCATTGGCGGTGAGACATTAATTGCTGATTTACAAATGAAAAAAACTGAACAGCCTAAATTTGAAAGACGCTAAGATTGATTGGTAGTTTTAAGGAGCAATAAACCTAATGCAGTTTAACAATAAACGAATTTTAAAACCTGTGCCATTTACAAAATTATTACCAAATTTGGTAACGTTGATTGGTTTGATCATAGGTGTTAGTTCGATACGCTTTGCTCTAGATAGTGCGTGGGAAAAATCTGTATATTGTATTTTAATTGCTACCATAGTCGACGGTGTTGATGGAAGGGTTGCGCGCATGTTTAATGCAACAAGCCATTTCGGTGCGGAGCTAGATTCCCTTTGTGATTTTGTAAATTTTGGCTTATGCCCAGCAATGCTCATATATTTGTGGTCATTTCAGCAATATGAATACAAGGTTATTTCATGGGCTTCAATTATGCTGTTTGTAGTGTGTATGGCAATACGTCTTGCTAGATTTAATACTTCATTAGTTGAATCTAAGGAAATTAAGATGGATAGTCGTTTTTTTACAGGCGTTCCAGCTCCAAGTGGTGCTATTTTAGCACTAATACCTATGATATTAGATTTTGAAATAACTTCGTTTATCAGTGAGTTTAGTATACGTAATTACACTTTAGGCATTAATCTATATATAGTTGTTGTAGCCTTATCTCTTGCAAGTAGGATACCAACTATTTCACTTAAAAATTTCTATATTAAGCCAGAATATTTATCACTATCAATGATAATTTCAGCTGCAATTATTATCCTTGCAGTAATATACCCTTGGTATGTACTGCCTAGTGCTGCTATCATATATATATTGTCTATGCCTGTATGTATGTATTTAGCGTATAAATCATGATTATAACCAAATTACTTTCACACCAAAGAGCCAAGCCAATAATGGCAGTTATAGCCATTATTTTGTTATTTATTATATATAAAATATATTCTTGGGCTAATACTCAATCTACTGATAATGCTTATATAGAAGCTGATATATCTAGTGTCAGTGCTGAAGTTGGCGGAGTTATTGATGAAGTGTTTGTAAAAGAAAATAATTTTGTGCAAGCTGGGCAAATTATTGCTAAAATCAAAGATGCTGATTATATTGCTCAATTGGCAAAAACTGAAGCAATGCTAGACGGAGCTCAACATGATATTGCTATGATTGAGCAAAATATTAAGTTAGCTATAATAGTCCAGAGTAAGGCGGCTGAATCCTATGAATTCGCAGAAGAAAATTTTAAATTTTCTGAAACGGATTATAGGAGAGTAGAAGAGCTTAGCAAAGATAATTTTGCTAGTAAAAAGAGTCTAGATAGCACTAAAATTGCGTTTGAAAAAGCAAAAAGTGAACTGTCTCAGGCTAATTTTAATATGCAAACAAGCTCTGAAGAGCTAATTTTGCTTGAAATTAAGCGATTAGCTGCAATAGCCAAACATAGTAATGCACTTCAGGAGCATAATTTAGCGCGAAGAGCGTTAAGTAATACAAATATAAAAGCGCCTATTGACGGTATGATTGGTAATAGTTCCTTGCGTTCTGGAAATTACGTTCTGCCAGGAGTGGTGTTGTTTTCTGTTGTGCCTGTCAACGAGCTTTATGTTAAAGCAAACTTTAAGGAGACTCAGATTTCTAAATTCTTGCCTGGTATGAAGGCTAAGATTACTATAGATTCTGAACCTAATGCAGCGATTATTGGTACAATTCGTAATGTATCGCCGGCAACTGGGGCTAAATTTAGCTTATTACCACCATCTAATGCTACAGGTAATTTTACTAAAATAGTTCAGCGCGTTCCAGTGCTTATTGATTTTGTAGCCCCTGAAGATATTAAGCATAAAATTGTGCCTGGTATGTCTAGTTATATTCAAGTTAGGATTGATCAAGCTATTCCTGCAGAGCTAATCGCTGAATAAATCAAAGTATTTATAAGAACAATAATAGGCAATATTATCTTAACCCTAACAGCAACCACTTAATTAGTGATTACTGTTTCTTCCTTTTATTGCCAAAAATGCAAAGCCAAATTGTCCAATGAAACAGCAAATTGGTATTATTGCTAAAGCGTAGATAAAGTTATCTATACTATACAATGCATTACCTGTTTCACTCAGTAATCCATCCCAGCTTGCTTGAAATGCGTTACCAATAGTCGTATGAAAAAAGTGTCCAAAGGACATGTTAATGCAGTTTGTAACTGCGATCGCAAGACCAGCTGATGAAGCTTCTACTTGGCTACTAACAACGGTGAATACTAGAACCTGATAACAGCATAGTATGCCTAAAGTAAACATTAATACAGCGCTCATTGTAAAAGATAGAGGTGGTAGATAAAATAATATTACAAATATAGCTATAGTAAGCACGCCAGTTAAAAATATCATTAAATTGGCTGAACGCAACAAGCCAGCCGCTAGTGCTAAGACAGGGCCACCAAAGCACATACCAACATAAACAAAAGACGTTATAGTTGTGCTTTGCGTAGCTGTCATTTGAAAAGCTTGATTAAAAAATGGTATTGCCCATACATCCGCAAAACCTTCCAAAGCCCCTACCATTAAACCACCAGAGATTCCGATTAATATAATAGTTGGATTTGATATTAATTTCAGGATTGCTTTGGCTGTATCGCCGACAGTAGCGTGAGTGCTTTCGTCATTATTTTCTAATTTACCAAAAATAAGCATCATCACAGCTAGTACAAACCCAATCACGGTTAATACATTGAAAGTATAGTCATAACCAAAATGTTCAAATAGTAATTTCATTGGAGTTGAACCAAACACAGCACCAATTAGCCCAAACGAGAAAGATAAGCCAATTAGCATTGAATGAAATTTTTTATCAAAACGTATTTTTATAATTTTAGCTACAGCAAGAAAGGCAACACCACTTCCAGCTCCTATTAAAAAGCGACCAAATAGTAGTAAATCCCAATCATTAGCAGTAACAAACATCATAGTGCCAACAGCAGAAGTTGCTATTGCTACAGATGTTACAAAGCGAAAACTAAGGCGATCGAGCATTATGCCTAGCGGAATTTGAGCGCTAGAATATCCAATATAATAGTAACCGGCTAATGTGCCAAAACTTGCTGCATCAACGGCAAATTTTTGAATAATATCTTCACGTAAAATGCCAGCCGATAATCTAAGAATAAATTGAAAAGCAAAAAATAAGTTGGCTAACGACCAAAGTAATATAGAGTTTTTGATTGAGTTATTATTCATTATTCTACAAATTTATAAGGTATAGGGTAGGAATGGTAACCCTTTTAAAATATGTTTGTCAATAAAATTAAACTAATTTAATAGATGCTTTTAGTATTTTAGTTGCAAGTATTTATACAAAATAATTGCACGCATGCAATTATTTTGTATAATACTCTTGAAGTAGCCTCACAACATTAATATCAATTATATAAAATTATGTTACGGAAAAAATATATAAAAATTATTATCGTTATGTTTGCATCCATTATGCTTTCTGGTTGTTTGGAGACAATGTTTGCAGGCACCGCAGGTACTGTTATGGAGTTTGCTAAAGACCGCCCGGTTGGTGATACGATGACTGATGTTAGGATATCTACTTCTATAAAAGGAGAATTTATTAAAAAGAATTTTCGTGATTTATATACAAAAATTAAAACTGAAGTTGTGCAAGGTCGTGTGCTATTTACTGGTGTAATTGAAAACGAAGAAGATTCTATTACTGCCGTACAAATTGCCTGGAATCAAGAGGGTGTTAATGAAGTAATCAATGAGTTAAAAGTCAACAAAAATAGTGGCAAGTTTAATTTACTGCAGTATACAAGGGATGCAATGATCACTAGTCAGATTAAATCAAAAACATTTATGAATAGGGATATTAAATTTGTTAATTATACGGTTATTACCCTTAGTGATGTAGTATATCTATTTGGTATAGCAAGGTCAGAAGAAGAGCTGGAAAAGGTGGCGGCAATTGCTTCTAATGTGCATGGTGTAGAAAAAGTAGTAAGCCATGTTAGGGTGCAAAATAGTGCTAATAAAATGAGATCTCAGTCTAAAGGATCTAACGATTCTAATGATTTATTGATCGACAAAGATGAAGCTGATTTAAATCTTGATCAAGGGTTGAGTGGTGATTGGTAAATTAAACAACATATTAGTCATCATTGTTTCTTGCCTAGTATTGGCTGCATGCCAAGGACCTGTTTCTAAAAAAAATAGTACATATAAAATTCTTTCTAAAGATGATCCCAAAAATAATCATTATCAAGGCCACTATAAAGTAGGGCAAAAATATCGTATTAAGAACACTACTTATCACCCAAAAGAGGTTAGGCGGTATAGTAAAATTGGTGTAGCATCATGGTATGGGGAGCGTTATGGATTCCATGGCAAAAAAACAGCTAATGGTGATATTTATAATAAAAACCTATTGACTGCTGCGCACCGCACGTTGCAACTTCCTTCTTTAGTAAAGGTAAAAAATCTAGAAAATAACCGTTCAATTATAGTGTTAGTAAATGACCGTGGCCCTTATGCACATAATCGTGAAATAGATTTATCCGAACGCGCGGCCACTATACTTGGCATGAAGAAAAAAGGAACGGCTAAAGTTAGAGTGCAATATTTACACGCAGAATCAAAGAAATTCTTACGAACGTTGGGGTTGGAAAAAAAATCAGGTTCTAAGGCTAAGAAGCCGTTAGATAACCACAAATGCACTGTTAATTGCCATATCAAGTTGGTTAATTTTAAATACCGAAATGATCGCAGAGCATAAACTAAAGCGTAGCTTTAAGCCTTAGTTTAAATGTAGATAAACATTCTTAAGAATTTTGTGTGTAATAGAATAGTTTTTTATTCAACCCTAGTTTTTATAGTTACTGCATGTAATTCTTTTTGCAAAACTTCTGATAGAGCGTTTTTCACTAGCTTGTGTTGTTTAATAAGTGGTAGCCCTCGAAAAGATTCTGAAATAATCTCTATAGAGTAATGATCTTGGTCTCCTACGTAATCTTTAATTATTATTTTGTCACCTGGGAAGTTTGTTTGTAAAATATCCTTGAGTTTTGATTCTGCAATAGCCATATTAATTTATATATTTAGATAATTTATAACATGCAATTTACGCAAAATATTATGAATTTACAAGCCCTGAATTTCTTGCATAACTTAAATTTACGTATCGGAGTACTTGGTGGTACGTTTAATCCCGCGCATGAGGGGCATTTGATGATCTCTAAGGAAGCATTAAAATTTTACAAATTTGACTATATAATTTGGCTAGTAGCAAATCAAAACCCACTAAAAAATGCTAATAGTAAAAATATTTTTTCAAGAGCTAGAGGAGCTTTGGAGATAGTAGATCATCCACGAATCATAATATCAACAGCAGAATATGATTTGAGAGATATATATATATATGATTCCCTAAAAGCTTTAATTAAGCGTTTTCCAACTATTGAATTTTCATGGTTAATGGGTATAGATAATACTGCTAGTTTTAGAAAATGGTACCGCTACAAAGATATACCCAAGTTATGTAATATAATTATTTTCGACCGTCCTGTATCCACAAGGTTGGTAAATAGCGCCCCTTTTCTCTTGAAATCCAAGGGAATTCTTGCTAAAACTCAAACAAACAATATAATCGTTCATAGGAAAAGTTTATGTACGGTTTCTTCAACGCGGATTAGAGCTAATGAATAAAGAAGAATTAAAAGATTTTATATTAAAATGTCTTGATGAAAAAAACGCATCAAATGTAATGTGTATGGAAATTAAAGGCGAGGTACCATTAGCAGATTATATGATATTTGCTAGTGGCAGGTCGGTTAAAAATATACGCGCTATTGGTGAATATATTGCACTAGAGCTTAAGCATGAATTAAAGTGGAACGCTTCAGTTGAAGGGCTGCAGGGGTCAGACTGGATTTTGCTTGATGCTGGTAATGTTATAGTACATTTATTTCAACCAGAAGCTAGAGAACAACTAAAACTCGAAGAGTTTTGGACTGAAAAAGAATAAATTTGTTTTAATAGGGTATTAAGAAATTATGGAAAGCCAAGTTTTAGTCATTGTTATAATGTTGATTGCAACTGCAGTGTTTGTCGTTGCGATTTTTAAACGTTTAAATCTAAGTCCAGTGCTTGGTTATCTTGTAGCTGGGGCGTTGATTGGTGATAATGGTTTTAAAGTAGTAACGTATGAACAGACTAGTTTGCTCGGTGAAATGGGCGTGGTTTTCTTGTTATTTGCAATAGGTTTAGAACTTTCTATCGAAAGGTTAAAAGCTATGCGTCGTTATGTTTTTGGGTTAGGTTCATTACAAGTTATGATCACCGGTTTGATTATTGCTGCAGCTATAATTCTAACTACAGGCGACAACAATTCTGCCATTATTATATCGGGTGGTTTGGCGCTTTCATCTACTGCGATTGTAATGCAAGTTATAAATGAAACAAAAAGCCAATCAATGCAAGTTGGTAGGGTTGCGTTAGCAATATTGCTTTTACAAGATTTTATTGTTGTTCCATTGTTGGTCATTGTACCTATTTTAGGCGGCGGTGATGGGGTTGTGGAATCACTTCCTTATATACTTGGCAATTCGCTATTAAAAGCTATTCTTGCTCTAGTAGTAATTTTTGTTGCAGGGCGAGTATTATTACGTCCGTTATTTTCTTTCATCTCACCAGATCATAATGAGAGTAGTGAATTACCGATTGCCGTAACGCTTCTTGTGGTTTTGACTGCCTCTTGGGGGACAGAGCATTTTGGCTTATCGCTTGCATTAGGTGCGTTCGTTTCTGGTGTACTTGTAGCTGAAACTGATTTTAGAGGTAGAGCAGAAGAAAGTATTTATCCGTTCAAAAGTTTATTGCTTGGTTTGTTCTTTATGAGCGTAGGCATGAAAATTGATGTTATGGAGATGTATGCGGAAATAACTACTATTGTCACTTTATGTGTAGCTTTGATAGTACTAAAAGCGTCTATTATCACGGGACTTTGTATTTTGTTTGGCTTTAATAAAGGTGTGGCTGTGCATGCTGGTCTGTTATTGGCGCAAGGCGGTGAGTTCGCTTTTATTTTATTCGGGCTTGGAAAAGAATACGGAGTCTTAGAAGAGAGTACGTCTAATATACTGTTATTAGTAGTTACTTGCTCTATGGCACTAACTCCGCTTTTAGCCTTAATTGGGCAAAGATTTGCTGAAAAAATTGAAAAAGGCCTGGGGCGAACTCCTAATCAAATTATTGAATACGGAGCACGTGACTTAGCTAATCATGTTATTATTGCGGGGTTTGGTAAAGTTGGCAAGATGGTGGCTAGAGTTTTAGCAACTGAAGGAATTAACTATATAGCCCTTGATGTAAATGATGATATTGTGCGTGAGGAAGTTGCCAATGGGTTGCCAGTATTTAAAGGTGATGCTTCACAGGTAAGTACTCTAAAAGCTCTTGGGGCAGACAGAGCTCTAACTATGGTAGTAACGGTTAATAATGAAATAACTGTAAAAAAAATTAGCAAGGTTATCAACCCTAAATTTAGTAATTTAGAAATGATAGTAAGGGTTAAAGATTTAAAAAGCTCTATTGAATTATATAATATTGGTGTAAGTACCATCATTCCTCAAGATTGTGAAATGGGCCTACAATTGGGTAGTGCAGTTCTAAAGTCCGTGGGTATTAGCGAATATGAAATTAGTCGTATAAAAGGACAATTTAGGGCCGGTAATTATGTGTTAGTAAAGCAAGATAACACATTTTTAGAATCCGAAGAAGATGAGTAAAGCTTTAGTCCTAGTCATTATTAATCTGATATGGATAACAGCCGCTTGCGCTGTCCCTAAAAATTTACCAATACCACGTTTTGTTACCATCAAATTTGACGAAGCTAATGCTCGTACTGGTCCTGTAAATGATTGTCCCATAGAGTGGGTATTTGTTAAGAAGGGAGAGCCAGTAGAAGTAATTGCCGAATATGAACAATGGCGTAAAATTCGTGATATTAAAGGTGAAGGTGGCTGGGTACATTCTAGTGTGATTTCAGGAAAAAGGTCAGTAGTTATTGTTGCTAAAAATACAATGCCACTTCTAGAAGCTCCTGGTAAATATAATCAGATAGTAGCTAAATTAGTTCCGCAAATTCGTTGTGGTTTACATCAATGTAAAAAAGATTGGTGCCAGGTTAGTTGCAAATCTTATAAAGGTTGGGTTGCAAGAAAATTTCTCTGGGGTATATATCCTGACGAAAATAGATAAATAAAATTTTCTATAGTTCTTTGATAATTTGTAATAGGTATCTTACCTAAACAGGTTTTGTTAAGCTTTTCTTAACTATTGGAGTTGTATCATATATCTGTGCAGCCCGAAAGGATGGATTATCGAGAATTATTAATGTCTGAAGATGAAAAGTTTAATAATAAAAACACTGATTCTAATGAAATAGAGGATAGTGATTTTGCTAATACGGAACTAGCAAGACGTATGTCTAATACTCCTGTGGGAACAGAAGGCTATTGGGCTGACAAGGAACAAGATGAATTAGCTGTAATCAGCGAAGATAGTACAAATAAATATGAGGGCATACAAACGCAAATCGAGTTAGGTTCATTTGTTGCCTCTAAGGGTAGTATACAAGAAATATTAAATAATATCAGAGCAAATGGTGATAATGATTACCAATTTACTGAAAGTGATACGGTATCTAACGCAGCTAATATAGCTGTTATTAAAAGTGACATAGTTGACAGCCAACAACAAGATGCAAGTTACACTGACATTCTTTCTGATGAAAAAAATAGTCCAGAAACTAAGTTTACAAGTAATGTAAAATTCAATACGCATTCAACTATATCTAACGAAGCTACTGATCATACTACAGACATCACAGATACTAGTGCATCAGGAAATCTTTTTGAAAGTAATACTAATAATGAAGACATAAATGTCAGAGATGGTAATGCCACTGTTAGTAGCGGCGAAGGTGATGATAAACTATTTGGCGGCAGCGGTAATGACACTGTAAGTGGTGGAGATGGTGATGATTTTATTGCTGGCGACGAAGGAGATGATGAGCTTTCCGGCGGGGCAGGCAATGATACTATCCAGGGGTGGCGCCGGAGATGATGCTATTGAAGGAGGTGATGGTCAGGACATACTAATAGGCGGCAGCGGTAATGACACTGTAAGTGGTGGAGATGGTGATGATTTTGTTGCTGGCGGCGAAGGAGATGATGAGCTTTCCGGCGGGGCAGGCAATGATACTATCCAGGGTGGCGCCGGAGATGATGCTATTGAAGGAGGTGATGGTCAGGACATACTAATAGGCGGCAGCGGTAATGACACTGTAAGTGGTGGAGATGGTGATGATTTTGTTGCTGGCGGCGAAGGAGATGATGAGCTTTCCGGCGGGGCAGGCAATGATACTATCCAGGGTGGCGAAGGAGATGATGCTATTGAAGGAGGTGATGGTCAGGACATACTAATAGGCGGTAGCGGTAATGACACTGTAAGTGGTGGAGATGGTGATGATTTTGTTGCTGGCGGCGAAGGAGATGATGAGCTTTCCGGCGGGGCGGGCAATGATTATCTAGTTGGCGGTGCAGGTGATGATGATATATATGGAGGTACTGGTGATGACCATATATACGGTGGAGTGGGTAGTGATACTATTGATGCTGGAGAAGGAGACGATACTATCTTTGGCGGCATTGGTGATGATGTAATTGAGGGCGGTGCGGGTAATGATGTAATATTTGGTGACAATAACCAAGGCCCTGTATTACTAGAAAATGGTAATTATGATATTTCATCCGGCGGTGGTTTATCTATTTCTGTTGATTCGCTTATATCTACAGCTGGGTATAATAACTCCTTTGGTCATTATTTTGCTGACAGTGAGGGTAATCCAATTTCAGGTGTTATAAATTTTGTTAATGTTAAAGAAACATTGGGTGAAGGTAATATTTCCACTATTACATATTCAGCTGATGATATTCCTGTAGGTGCAGTGCAGGTTGGTTTTTTTATCATTCCAGATGGAGGGCGTCAAAACTCTATTACAGATGGAGATGAAGTAAGTTTTATTCAAAATAGTGACGGAGAATGGACGCCAGTTTTAAATGGTGAAGAACTTAGTGGAGTACAAGGCGTCCCAGCCTTTTTTTCAGACGCCAGCCTAAATTCAGATAATTTGGATCATACCGTAGATAGTAACTATAGTGGTATGCAGCAGCAGCTAGGATTTGAAGATTTAGTAGGTGGGGGGGGATAATGATTTTGACGATGTCGTTATGAATGTAACCGTCGAAGGAGCTAGCTCCGATTCAAGTAACGATATTTTATCTGGCGGTGCAGGAAATGATACGATATTCGGTGGGTCTGGAGATGATTGGTTATCAGGCGGACTGGGAGATGATTGGATAGATGGTGGATCTGGAAATGATATTGTTCAATTTGAAGGTAGCATAGATGATTATGTTATTACTAGGCTGTGTTAACAAAGTAATTGCTGAATAAAGGCGCACGCAATAAACGATAAGAAAGTTGAATCTAGCTTGTCATAGCGAGTGGCCACTCTTCTAAATTCTTTAATCCTACCAAATATTCTTTCG
>Ga0209390_10005676_pt1 | contig 17388 bp, 16 predicted proteins | sample BON01_FD_187212 | JGI IMG/M metagenome (GOLD analysis project Ga0209390, IMG submission 187212) | Freshwater microbial communities from Lake Bonney liftoff mats and glacier meltwater in Antarctica - BON-01 (SPAdes) (version 2) | ecosystem: Environmental > Aquatic > Freshwater > Ice > Glacier...
GTGAACGAAGTAGTGGACATTTTAAACCAAAGACCCAGGAAGAGATTCGGGTTCCGATCGCCCGAGGAAGTTTTTCGAAACGCTACCCTAAATAACGAAGGTGTTGCGTTTATTACTTGAATCCACCTTAAAATTAAAATCTAGTTTTCATAAATTCGGCACTAGACAAAGCCGAGTGCCGTTGGCAGATACCGTATAAAAGAATTTTAAAGATAAAACTGCATGGATGAATTATTGAAAGATAACTGGAAAACGCTGACACTTTTACTGACGAGTTCATTTTTAGGCGCGATTCTGGCTTCAATCATTACATCCACTGTTAATTGGTATTTGGCATCTAAAAACTATAAACTTAAAACATACGAAGAAATAGCAAAAAAACGGATTCCGTCGTATGAGAAAATGGTTGGCATCAGTTACCAATTCAAACTTTATGTCAGCGACAACGAAAGAATTGTGCCTTTTGTGTTTTCTAATGGAGTTAAATATCTCAACGATTTTCAAATGATTCTGATGGAAACTTTTATTGAGTCATTTTGGCTTGACCAACCAATGGGCGATTTATTTACTGAATTAAATATTTACCCCGCTCCCGTCAAGTTTAAAACCTAGCAAATGTTCTTCATCCGTTGGCAACTTGTCGGCAGGAACAACAAAAGTCTTCGACTTGAATATCCTTTCCGCTCCCCATTGCGTCTTTGTTTTATTGGACTTAATTCATTTTAAAACACCAAATTCATCCTGTTCCGAATAAGCTATTGCGCGTTAGCCAGTTTAAGTGTCATCTAGCCTATTTTTTTGACCGTAAACCAAGTACAATAAACCGCGGCGGTAAAGAACACAAGGTAAACAAAGAACACTTTGCTGACGAGTAAGGCCGGGGCAGTGGTGGCTATTTCATCCCAAGTAACTTGGGTGATTAGTTTGAGGGTAGCCACAAACGTGGTAGACCATATCAGCAGTTGCATCATTCGTTTTAAGGTGTTGCTGCTCCTGGAAAACCTAGCGGTTAAAAATGCCACCAATAAGGTACTCAGGATGGTACCCATAATCTGAAATGCGAGGCTAGTTGGAACCTGTGTTTCCCCTACCAGATCCACCATCAGGTCGATCACTGTATGACAAAAAGTGAGTGTAATGGCCATTTGCCAAGCAAAGCCACTCCCCCAATACCCCACTAGGAGTAGGAGAAAGCCAATAAATACATAGTTAGTCAATATCCGCAGTAGGTCATTTCCAATACCACTTACAAGCCCTTGTGAATACCCAGTCGAATCAACCAAGGGTTCAAGTAAAAGGGGAAGAAGCCAGAAAATAGCCAAAGACATGATTGCCACGACTGCTAGCTCAGTCCAGAGTGGCTTGGTATCGTCCTTTTCAGTAGCTTGGGTCACGGTCTGTACATAAGCCCGATTTAGCCAAGCGGCCCAGCCGAGTGCCATTCCCAACATCATCCCAAACGAGAACTCCATCATTTTCCACCAGTTGGTAAACCAGGCAAGTTTTAGTTCGGCACCCAAAAAAAGCCACAGTCCCCCAAGTCCAAAGCCCAGACCTCCTCCTACGGTGCCCCACAGCACAAAACTCCGTACAACTCTAAAATCGCGGGCAGGTAGTTTCATTCGTAACCAGGCCAAAAAGGCCATCGCGCCCATACCTATCGCGGCCCAGGATTCAGCCCGCGGTTTGTTGATCGGATCTGAAAAGTAAATCAATTTTGGATCGTTGATCAGTTTGAAGCCCAGCAGCAGCCCTACAAAAAAAAGGACCATACCGATACCCACAATACGTTTTTCGATACGCCTGTTGAGCAGGCCAATGGACAGGAACAACCCACTAGACAACCCCCATACCGCACCTTTTACCGTGGTACCCACCGTTCCAAACCCAACCGTATCAACGTCACGGAGAAAACGCAAAGTTTGGCCGTAGGTCATTTCGCCGCCTAATCCTACGCCTACAACGGCAAACACCGTTACTAGCGCCGAATACTTAGGGGATAAGTCGAGCAATAAGCAAACGGCGATACCGATCATTGCCCCGGGGATCATCGCACCGAATGGTCCCCCACCAATGTACCCGCGTAGGCCCCAACCTAGCAACATGGCTATACCAGGGAAAAGAATGTAGGCTTGCCTCGTTTGATTTTGGCTCATCGTATGTATCCAGGAAAGTTTTTCTAAAAAAGCACCTTAGAGTAAATACCCTTTTTGGGGTAAGAAAGGCTACGTGGCGCCCGGATTATGACAAAAAAAGAGCCTCCCCCTAGAATTTTATTCAGCTATCAATTTTTATTGTGTTCTAAAATCGTTACTATTATTCATTCAAAACAAGCCTTATGAACAACAGACCTGGGATTTTTAATAATGTCATTGGCCCCATCATGCGGGGGCCGTCAAGTTCTCATACCGCCGCTTCGTGGCGAGCCGCCAGAGTTTGCCTGGATATTCTGAATGAGCCACTGGCCAAAGCCGTTATTGATTTTGACAAAGACGGGGCTTGGGCTCCCAACTACCGAGAACAGGGAACCACCATTGGCATTGAGGGTGGGTTGTTAGGTATTGACATGGCTGATGACCAAATTAAACACACCGAGCAGATAGCCAATGAAAAAGGAATCTCCATCCGGTACGAAATAAATTCCTTTCCCACTACCCACGTGAATACCTTTCGGCTAGCATTAACCGGCATTCATGGAAAACAAAGATTGGTGACTGCCATATCTATCGGGGGAGGTTCGTTCGAGATTCAAGCAATAGACGGTTTCAAGGTAAGTGTTAGCGGTGGCTACTATGAGCTACTTCTGTTGGAAGTGCCTACAACTATTTCGGTAAAAGATGTGGGCCAGCTATGCCCAGAAAACAAAGCTATTTCGGAGTCATTCAATCACGAAAAACGATTGATCACGATTAAGTTTTCAAAAGAGGTTTCCGCAGAACAAATTACTAAGCTAACCCAATCACTATCCTTCGACGAGTTAATTCTCATTAAGCCGGTACTACCCATTATTGCCGGAAATGAGTCTGAGCTACCCTTCTCTACCGTTGATTCGCTCCTGACATTTGCCGAACAAGAAAACCTTGATCTCGGAGATATTGGGTTACTATACGAAAAACATCAAAGCGGATTAACCGACCTCGAAGTAACGGCTAAAATGGAACACGTGGTTGGCATCATAGAAAACAGCATTAAAACGGGCTTGGCCGGTACCTATTATGAAGACCGAATACTACCCCGACAGTCTCATCTGATTGATCAGGCTCAGAAAAAAAAGAAGATTCTTGAAAACTCCATTGTCAATAAAATAATAGCCAACGTATCGGCCATTATGGAATCCAAAAGTGCCTTGGAGGTGGTGGTGGCCAACCCCACGGCGGGTTCTTGTGGTGTGGTAGGAGGCGTTTTACGAGCCGTTGCTGATGATATAGACGCTTCTCAAGATGAATTGATTAAAGCATATTTTGCGTCGGGAATCGTGGGTATTTATTTTGCCATGGGGCCCGGTTTCTCGGCCGAGGAACACGGGTGTCAGGTCGAATGCGGGGCGTCCGCCGGCATGGCCGCCGCCGGAATAGTGCAGTTATTTGGCGGTACAGCTAGACAAGCGATTGACGCCGCATCCATGGCCATTCAGAATATGATTGGATTGATATGCGATCCCATTGCCGACCGTGTGGAAGCCCCTTGTTTAGGAAAAAATGTAAGTGCGGCCGTGAATGCCTTGTCGTCGGCCACGATGGCCTGCGCGGGCTACAACGCTCTCATTCCATTAAATGAAGTAATCGAAACGGTTTCGTCGGTGAGTAGTCAAATGCCAACTTGTAATAAATGCACGGGTAAAGGTGGCTTAGCAATCACGAAGACGGCTTGTGCAATTAAGGGAAAATTGTCGATAAAAAGTACGCTGATTCACTCGTAAAATATTCACAAATAGGTAATCCCCTGTAATTAGCTTGCATTAAATTTTCCAAAGTCGGTCACCTACTATGCGAAGCTTGTAGCTTCATACCTATTACTTGCAGCTCTTAGCCACAGATTTATCATTTTAGAACTCGATTATTTCAATCGTTCTTTCGTAAAAGTAGTAAAACTAATGTGATGCAATACTTTTGAACCAGCGTACCCATAAGTAGTATAACTACTTGTTTTTTAGGGGTATAAATGACGACTTAATAGAAATTAGAAACCCAAAAACAGCATTTTGACCAAAAAAAGAGGTAATTCTAAAAAGAAAGCATTGGGGTAGTCCTACGAAGAATAAATCAATTTTAAGCCAACATAGTTTAGTCTGCCGACATAATTTTAACCCTTGTATAAATGAGGAGGTGACAGAAAAATAATATTGCTTTTAAAACTAAATTTACTGGTATATTTTCACTTCTATTACATATCAAAAATGCCCTGTGATAAAACACATTTTTTTTTCATCTTAATGTCCATCTATTTCTTGTCTTGTGGTACCGATGTGTACGTATCAAAAGAACAGAAAGAGGTAATAACAGTGGACAGTAAGCTTTCGCAAAATACTACGGGTATGTTTAAATTTACTCCTGCCAGGCCATTAAGTAATACTCCTATAAATGTGTATTACCATATTCCAGCCGGAGATATTAAAAACATGCCTATTCTTATGTCATTTCACGGGGCTGGGCGAAATGCTAATGACTACCGAGATTGCTGGATCAAAATGGCAAATGACAAAGGTTTCATGGTTTTTGCCCCTGAGTTTACCATTGATAACTTTCCTAGTTCGGATAATTACCAAACTGGTAATGTCTTTATCGACGCGGACATGCCAAGCTTAGCCTCCATGAAACCTAAGAACGAATGGACATTTTCTATCATTGATTCCTTATTCAATCATATCAAAAAAGAAGTAGCTGGAAATCAAAAATCTTACAATGCGTGGGGGCATTCAGCTGGTTCGCAGTTCTTACATAGGTTCATCCTATATGTACCAGATAGCAAATTAGAAGTAGCAGTATGCTCTAATGCCGGCTGGTACACTGTGCCTGAATATGGGATATTATATCCGTATGGTTTAGGCGAAAGTCAAATTGAAAAAAAGCAACTTTCTGATGCGTTTGCAAAAAAAGTATTCATTCATTTAGCCGAAAACGATACAGATCCAAACGCTTCAGCCTTGAGGCGTAATGAAATAGTAGATAAACAACAAGGAACAAATAGGCGAGCCAGAGGAGAATACTTTTTCAAAACAGTTATAAAGACAGCCGCTGAAAACAACTTTTCACTCAATTGGTATAAAACCCCTGAAGTCCCGAACGTGGCACATGACTATATTCCTATGGCCGAAGATGCGGTAAAGTATTTGTTTAAATAAGTGAGTTTAAACAAATTGTACACTCTCTTACCTAAAAACATAAATTCCCCCTTTTACAGTTTCGAACTCAACAACACCATCTTCGGTAGAAACGACAGCAATTTTCTTTCCATTGAGTGTCGGTGTTAGCTGAGAACCTGTATTGATTCGACATAAAGAGCCAGCGTTAGATTTTACGCTGATAGCTGTTACTTTGTCGTCTTCCCAAGTATAGTTAAGTTCAAAACCTCCTCTGACACGCACGCCATTGAATGACCCCTTCCCCCATTCCCCTGGCAGTGCGGGAAGTAATACAATCTCGTCTTCGTGCGATTGGACGAGCATTTCGGTGATGGCGGCCGTCATTCCAAGAGACCCATCAACTTGCAACGGGGTAAAGCATTTGGCAAAAAGTGACATGTAACATTGTTCTTCCAAATACCCTTTGTAGATAGCATGTGCCCGTTCGCCATCCGATAACCTTGCCCACAAAGCTGTTTTCCAAGCCCTGGAAAAGCCGGTTCCCCCATCGCCCCGTTGCTCCAAAACCGCCTTGATACCGTTCACTAATTCCGGGGTATGCTTTGCCGACAACACATTTCCGGGATACAAGCCGTACATGTGAGAAAAGTGTCGGTGCTTATCCTCAAGCTGTTCCAAATCATCAGCCCACTCTTGAAGATTTCCGCTTTTTCCAATTTGGGAAGGGACTAATCTGCCACGGGCAATTTTTACTTTTTCTACATATTCTTTGTCCGCTTTGAGTAGTTCAGCGGCGGTAATGTAGTAGCTAAATAAGTCTTTCAAAATCTGCATGTCCATGGTGGCTCCAGCAGCTATGGTGGTGAAGTAGTACATAGCCGTAACTTCGTCGTAGAAGTACTCATACCCCGGCCCCTTCGGTGGGTTTTCGGGAGAATTGGAAGGGTTGGTTACCAACCATTTGCCATTGGTATGCTCAACTAAAAAGTCCATAAAGAAATCTACCGACCCTTTCAGAATGGGGTACATTTCTTTCAAAAATGTTTCATCCTTCGTGTACAAGTAGTGTTCCCACATGTGCGTGACCAACCAAGCCCCTCCCACCGTGAATGTACCCCAAGTGGGGCCATCCATGGGTGCGGCCACCCGCCACAAATCAGTATTTTGATGAAAAACCCACCCCGACGCACCGTAATGTTCTTTCGCCACCTGACTTCCCTGATCCGTCAGTTCCTTAATCATCGTAAAAAGCGGCTCCGACAATTCAGAAAGGTTAGCAGATTCGACGGCCCAATAATTCATTTCTGTATTGATATTGGTCGTGTATTTAGAATCCCAACTGGGATTCATATCCTTATTCCAGATGCCTTGTAAATTGGTAGGCTGAGTACCTACCCTACTGGAAGAAATCAGCAAATACCTCCCAAATTGATAGATCAAGGCCGCCAATTGTGGATCGGACGATGTTTTAATCTGCCTCAGCCTTTCATCCGTGGGTAGATAAGAATTTTCTGTAATGGGCAGTTGCAATGTTGCCCGATCAAAGAATTGCCGGTAATCAGCTACCGCATCATTTTTAATACTCCCGTAATTCTTTCGGTTTAGTACATTGAAGTAGTTTCTTACTCTTTTTTTCTCATCACCGCTGACATCTTTATAGTTTACAAAGTTGGTAGCAGCCACAAAATAGAGGGTTACCATATCGGCATCTTTTACTTGAATTCTCGTGCCTTTTATGGTGGTACCTCCCCCTTCTGATTTCACTTTTAACCTCGCCTCAAACCTTAATTTACCCCCGACGCCCAGGTAGTCAGCCGACTTACCTCGTAAAATCAATTCGTCGTTCCCTTCCACATCCATGCGAAAGTAGTCCGTGGCATAGTTTGAATGGGCACTATTCCGTACGCCCCGTAGTTCTGTCTCAAAATTAATCTTCCCTTTCTCACTAGCGGTGAACCGGATAGCGATGGTTTGATCGACGGCAGAGGCAAACACTTCCCGGGTAAACGTCACGCCATCTATCTCGTATTGGACCCCAGAAATGCCATTTCCTAGGTCTAACCACCGCTTGTAATTTTTAGCCTCCACTTTGTTTTCGTAAAACAAATGCAAGTTGGCCAGCGATTGATATTTTTGTTGCTCCACCGGGTACCCCATCAGTTTCCTACCAAAGAGTTTGTGGGCTTCAATGGGTTTTCCTTCGAAAATCAGTTGTTGGATTTTGGGTAATGACTCGTGTCCTCCTTTCACCACGGTGCTGTAAGGTCCGCCGCTCCAATACGTTTCCTCGTTGAGTTGAATTCGTTCTTCTTTAACGCCCCCAAAAACCATGGCACCCAAGCGACCATTACCTACGGGCAAGGCGTCTTCCCAGGCAGCGGCAGGTTTGGTATACCATAATACATTGGCGGGGTCAAAGGATTTGCCGTCAATTACTTCCGCAGTGACTACCTTTACCGGCTGATCTTGAGCATACGAGTAAACTACGGTAAACGAAACGAGAAAGAGAAGAATTGGGATTCTCATGGGCGAATGAATTTTGCTAGTGTAAACCAATTGAAGAAGTTGCTTACCTTAAGACCCTATTCCAGTACTTCATCATCGTTTGGCGTAAATGATACGAGGTATTTTCCCGTTCATAGATACCGTGTGCCCGCATGGGGTACGACATCATATCAAATAATTTATTGTGTTTAATTAACTCATTAGCAAGTCTTTCAAAGTTTTGATAGTGTACATTATCATCCGCTGTACCGTGAATAATCATTAGATCACCTTCCAGCTTACGAGCGTGCGTAATGGGCGAACCTTCGATGTAATTGGCCTCATTATCTGCCAAAAGACCCATGTAGCGTTCTTGGTAGATATTATCGTAAAGTCGTTGATCCGATACGAAAGATACTGCCAGTCCTGACTTATAGATTCCGGGATAGCGAAAAAGGCAATTCATGGTCATCTGACCTCCACCACTCCACCCCCACATCCCGATTCGTTCGGTGTCGATAAAATCATAGTTTTTGAACAGCACCTTGGCCGCCGCCGCCTGATCTTTGGCGGCCAAAATACCAATCTGCCCATAAATCGACTTTCTAAAATCCCGACCCCTCGGCGTTTTTGTGCCTCTGTTATCAATACTCACCACAATAAATCCCTGCTGCGAAAGGTATTGATGCCACAGGTCACCACCTTGCCAGGCATCTTGCACCGTAGCACCCGCCGGCTCACCGTACACGTAAAAAATGAGCGGATACTTTTTGTTCGGGTCAAAATTGGCGGGTTTTATCAGCCAGGAATCAAGGACGACTTCCCCAATATCTAATTTGATAAACTCCTTAGTATTTAACTGTAAGGCCTTCACTTTATTGGCTAGTTCATGGTTGTCGACCAAAACGCGAATCGGTTGGTGCGATTGAAGATCAATGAGTGAAATATACGGCGGGGTCGTTGTGTTCTGAAAGGTCTGGATGGCATATTTTGCATCGGCAGAAATTTGATACTCGTGTTGCCCCGATTGATTGGCTGGGCTAACCCGCTCGTGGAGGCTACTTCCATCTAATTTGCTACGGTAAAGGTAGCGTTGCGTAAAGTTTTCGGGAGATGCAATATAGTACACATAACCGCTTACGGGATCAATGCAGTTAATTCGGACTACGTCAATTTCTCCTTTTGTGATGGTCGTAAAGTCTTTTCCATCCCGAGAGACCCGATATAGATTCAGCCAGCCATCTTTTTCACTCGTCCACGTAAAATACTGCTCATTTTCCAGCCAGATAATGTTGTCATGAATATCAAGGAATGCTTCGTCACGATCAATAAAAAGTTCTTTCAATTTCATTGTAATAGCGTTGCCCACCCAAACCGTATTTTGATTTTGCTTCCGGTTGAGTTGCTGAATCATCACTTCGTTAGAGTTGGGTATAAAATCCATCCGAGCGAGGTAATTGTTGGTTGGGTCACCGGGCACAGAAAACCACTTAGTGGCCCCGCCAGTAGCCGCTACGACCCCTACTTTTACATTGGAGTTGGCCGTTCCTACTTTCGGGTACGGAAGCGGTATGGGCTGCGAATAAATGGAATCAACATTATTGATGAGGTAGAACGTACCTATGTTTTTGGTATTGGATTGCCAATAAGCAATTTTGCTCCCGTCGGGACTCCACCGGAACCCGTCACGACAACCCAATTCTTCTTCGTAAACCCAGTCGAAGGTTCCGTTAATGATAGACTCGCTGCCGTCGGAGGTAATTTTAGTTATTTTACCCGAAGTAATGTTTTCTACGTAAATATTATTCTTGCTGACATACCCCACTCTATCCGCAGTTGGCGAAAACTTGGCGAACATCATGGTGGTGCGTTCCACCGACTTTCCGAGTTGAGTTAGTATGCCCGATTTTAGATCCAAAACCCAGTAGTCTCCCCGGGTATTATACCGCCACACCTTTTTGGTATTCGTAAAGATGAGCAGCTTGGAGTCGTCGGCAGACCATTCATAACTCTCGATCGGAAGTGGTCTGGTTTTGCCCGTCGGAATCAGCTTATCAGCCGGAACGATTATAGTTCTATCACCGGAAATTGCTTCGTATCTGACTATATCTTCACCGCCAATCCCTGTATTTTTCTCTAAGGTAGAATAGCCTTTATTATCCTTCATCCACCTTACTGGCCCAAATCTTTCGGCACTATAGGTGTCATTGCGATAGATATCTTCCAGCTCGAGAGCGGTTTGAGCAAACGTTGGGCACGAAAACAAAAAACAAGTTAAGAGGAGCACGATCTTTGGATGAGTCATAAATACAAAGTGGGTTGCGGTGAAAAATCTAAGATAGCAATAAACACGGGGATCTTTGGTAATTTCCTCCGCTTCCGCTGGGACTGAGTGTATAGCCCCTTTTGCCGATAGGGATGTTCCCAATGGCCATACCCCTTACAAACGGAGATATTGGGAATTTTTCAGAATCAATTGATTCCTCAGGACTTACCAATATTTGAGGTAGGATTCAACCAAATTCGACAGGCTCCTTTCCTGAGTGGCGGCGTACTCTTTCGCTTTTTTAATTACATCTTTGTCGAGGGTTAGGGTTAGCTTGGATTTCATGGTGATTTTGGGAAATATTGGATTTCTTTATGGAATTATCCTGCCTATCGCGTCACAGACGCCAGGTGATGTGCGCCCCGATTGCAAATCAGGGCGAGCGGATACCTTTCTGTGAAGGTGCAGTCACAGGCTACGGGCTATGTTTGGCCGCCAGATGCAATCTGGCGGCAGCGGGGGGCCATTAGATGCAATATGGCGGTAACGGGGAATGCCGGTTTCTTTCATTGATCTAAGCCTTACGTTTTCATTTGTGTTTTTCAAGCAAGTACTCCCGATAAGCGGTTTTATAACCAAAATTGGGCGGAAGTAAGTTTCCCTTAACCATGCTCCTCACAAACGGTGTTATCGGGATTTTCTCATAATCTATGTATTCCTCACGACTCACCAGTAATTTGAGGTAAGATTCTACCAAACTTGACAGGCTCGTTTTCTGAATGGTGGCGTACTCTTTCGCTATTTTGATTAAATCCTTGTCAAGTGTTAGGGTTAGGCTGGATTTCATAGCGATTTTGGACTGATAGCGGATTACTTGATGGAATTATCATAACCTGTCGCGTCGCAGACGCTAGGTGAGGTGCGCCCCGATTACAAATCAGGGCGAGCGGGGGGGGGGGGGGGGGGGAATCTGTGCCGACGGGGATTTGGCTTGGCTGTGTGGGGTACCTTGCGGTGAAGGTGTAGTCGGAGAGTGCGGGCTATTTTTGCCCATCCGATGCAATCGGGCAGCAGCGGGGGCGCACTTGGCATATCAAACTTAACAAATCACGATCAACCTTGAACGACTCAGTTGAATGACGTCATTTTCTTTCAAAAGGGAAGTAATCAGTTCGAGGTTGGCTGCGAAAAGATCAAGAAGTTGAGCATTGGAGCAGTTTCCAACAGTTAGAAAGAGCAATTTGAAAGGCTCCTTTCTACTAAAAAAGCTATTGTAGAAGTCTGAATCCTTGCTGATTACTACTCGCTTTTCTGTGAGTGAAATAGAATTGATTTGGACATCGAACGTTCGATTTTGATCAGCCAAATCCAATGTGTGGACTGCGTCAAAACCTTCCGAACGTAAATAGTGAGCCAATCGCCGGGGCAACTGTGCATCGACGAGGAATTTCATGCGACCAGGTTGAGCGGATAGCTACCTCTCGTACGCGTGAGCCGAGCCGCGAATAGCAGACACGCCCATAAATCATCCTGCTCCAGGTCTTCGTAGTCGTCCAAAATTTCCTGATGCGTCATGCCGGAAGCCATCAGTTCCAGTATATTCTCAACCGGGTAGCGTAAGTTGCGAATAACGGGCTTGCCGTGGCAAATGGCTGGGTTGAGGGTTATTCTTTGGAGTAGGTCGCTGGTTTCTTTCATCGCTTTAATTCTGATATTTTCACTTGTGCTTTGATTTTATGCTCCTTGATATAATCATCCTGCCTGTCGCGTCGCGTTACAGACGCTAGGTGAGGTGTGCTCCGATTAAAAATCAGGGCGAGCGGGGGGCAACCAGTTTTTTCAAATCGGCGTAAAATTTATCCATTTCAGTCTCTACCAAATAGGGCGAAGCCGCCACGTATTCTATCCGGCCGTCAGAGGTGGTAACATACATGTTGCCAGTGCGTACTTTCCCCTGCGTATGACCCGGCAAAATATGGGTGGTGATGATCCGGTGCGCTGTTTCGATATGTTCCTGAGTACAGAGGTTTGATTTTGCGTACAAATAAGCAGTATACAAGTCGTCAATCTTTTGGGTATAGTCAGGCGAGAATTCTATTCCAAACCGCTTGTGCTTCACGTAGCTATCCAGCTCAATGGCCTCGCCCTCGATCCTGGAAGAAAACACCGCCGCTACCGAGGTGTAGAAGCTGAATGAATCCGTAGAAAGCTCACTGTCTTGCAGTTGCTCATAGCATTGTAGAGCAGCCTCAGAGATAGTTTCGGAATATTTTTCCAGAAGATCGGGGGATAGAATATCAAACTTCATTTTGACCATGATTCAAATTTCAATCTTTGCGCTACTGTGTACTCAAGATCGGCAAGAGCAGTGATCATGATTACTTAAATGATGATATTGGCCCAGCCCCAATAGGTTAGGCTTTTATAATGGTATAGGCCAAATCCCAGCGATAAAAAGCAGTAAAAGAGATTCAGAATAGCAATTCCTTTCAGAAAACGCGTCGTGCTTTTGCCCGTATTCAAGTAACAATACAAATCATACAACCCAAACAAGCACGGGAACAAGGCAAGTACATACAAGGTTGGAAGGGTATCCCAAAAACTTTCACAAATCTGACCAACACAACACTCAATAAAAGGGCTAATACTATTGCCCCAAACCCATCCGTCAGAAACAATCTTCTGGGATTTTCCTTGACCCATTCTATCAATCTTTCAGCTGTCATGAATGTTTTTGAGATGCATAGGGGCGATCTATACCTCACCCCAGTGGCGATACAATATAGGGATGATTTTGCTTTACATAGGTATACAGCGGAAAGCACGATTGCAGATCAGGGTGAGCGGATAACTTTGCTTGGGCTACCCAGAAAATCACTGATTTCAACCGCCTTACTTCAATCGAATAATCTGCTCGTCGTAATATTCTACCGTTTTAATCACCGAAGGCAGATTGCTCGGCCTATCTTCGGCATCCCGTTCAATGTAGATAGAACCCGAGAACTTCTGGTCTTTTAATTCCTGAAAGATGGCAAGGAAATCAATTACCCCTGTACCTACGGGTACATCCTTTAATTTCGGATCATTATAGGCGGCAATATCTTTTAGGTGTACCCCAATAATATGCCCTTTCAATTTTTTTACGGCATCCAGGGGATTAATGCCGCTCTTGGGCCAATGGCCCAGGTCGGCGCAAGCCCCAAAGTTGGAGTGATCTTTCACGGCGGCTAGTACTGAATCCGGATGCCAGTAGGCACTCGTGCCTTTCCAATGCTCATGAATAGCCACTTTCATACCATCTACCCCGGCCAGGCTATCCACCTCATCCCACATCGTTACCGGCGGCTCGGCGGTGACGAATTTTGCGCCCAGTTGTTTCGCAATCTCAAATTGATCTTTCCAGCCTTGAACCGTTGCATCTCCTGCAATATACACGGATTCTGCTTGAAGGTTCTTCTGATCCATCAGGGTTTTGAGTTGGGCAATTCCGGCTGGTGAAAGTTGCGAGATTGTGGAGTCTTTCTGGGCAGGACCGGCTTTGTGAAAGGTATTGGGCTCAATGTACGTCAGGCCTGCACTGTCTACTTTATCTAGGGCCTCCGGAAAATTGAACGTATGGAAGGTCCATAAGGCTACGCCAAATTTCCAGTCTTTGGTAACATCCCCCGTACTAGCGGTGGCACTTTCGGCGGTGTTGTTGGTGGTATCCCTGCTCGTACAGGGAACTATACCCAACAGGCACAGGAAATAGGCATACAAACGTGTTTTCATAGGATTGGCTTTACGTTAATGGGGGTACTTATCCCACTAAAAGCCTGGAACTGGGCGCTTCTAATGAAAGCTGGGAAATTAGTGGGATTGGGTTAGGAAGAAAATTTTTAGTTGAAGAGTAACTGGAAAAAATTCTGAATCACCATTGCCTTTCTTCATCAAGGTACTGGTCAATAATATCAACACTTTTCCAGATATCACTACCCAAGCCAGAAAGTGCGGTCAGGCGCACCGAAGGGGGCTTTTGAGACTCTGAACTTTTGAGTAGATGGGCCATACGCTGAAGCAGCGTTAGCTGATCCTCTTTGTCGAGCCGCTTTACCTGAGAAAGAATGTCGTTGATGTTTGCTGATGTTGCCATAAAATCTAGGATTATACAGAAAAGTCCTACACGGGTTACCGCTGTTGTGCGGTACAGAGGTTAAAACCTCCTTGCCTACAAGCTACTCTATTTTCAGCTCCACTAGATCAAACTGTCCAATAAAATTATAATCCTTCATCTATGCATAAGGTACCCTGCTTATTGCATAAAATAACCAGCAACGGAGGGACTGAAATGGAGACGTTATGCTTCTCGCATCACAGACGCTAGTAGATAGTGCCCTGATTGCAAATCTGGGCGAGCGGGATATAGCTGGAAATATATGAGAATATTTTGTTGAAAATCAGGTACTTGTACAAGGCCTGTGAGACACAGGCCACGGAATAGACAAAAAATACTTCATTTGGAAGCTGAAAGACGAACTAAAAAAAGCACTTGAAGAAATTAATCTAACAGGCGAACAACAGTTTTCAGAAGAAATACCGACAGAATTTCAAGAGATTTTAATTGAAGGAGCGAAAAGAACAATAACTGAAAATTCATACGAACGAAATAATAGAGCAAGGCAATTATGTATCAGACATTATGGGCTAAAATTCCAAGTTTGCGACTTTGACTTTGAAAACACTTATGGCGAAATTGGTAAAGACTTTATTCACGTTCACTATTTGACAAAAGTGGCAGACATAAAAGGAAAATATGAAGTTGACCCAATTAAGCATTTAAGACCTGTTTGCCCTAACTGTCACGCTATGCTGCATAGACAAGAACCACCATTTACAATAGAAGAATTGAAAGAAAAACTAAACAAATGACGACTGAAACAGGGTATTTGATTTTATATTGGAAAGCCCTTTTCAAATGAATCTAAAAAGGGCTTTTTTTGACACCGAATTGATGCGGCTACTTAATGACGAAACCTTTGATTCTTAAGACTGCAAAAGTAGAATCAGTATTCATTTCTAATATAATTAATTTTTCTACCTGCCCTTCATCAACTGGCTTGAACACAACATTTACGAAACCTTTTTCATTTGGTGGGATTGATTCGCGATTCCACGAAGGCACAGTACAGCCACAACTAGCACTTACTTCATTAAGTATCAAATCAGTAGAACCCAAGTTGACAATAGAAAACTTGTGTTCTATACTATCTGTCATACTAATTTCACCGAAGTCATAGACTTTTTCTGGCAAATTAACAATTGCGTGTTCACTCTTAAAATCTTTTTCAGCAGTACATGAGATAAGAATAACAGTAAAAAACAAAAAAATGGTGCTTTTCATTACTTCTTTTTAAATTCATTAATTAGGTCAACAGGATTGTACACGAGAGGCACCATTGAGGTATTAAGCGGTCCATTGAATCTCACATAATTATTACCATCAATAATTATAAGCTTAGGATAAACTTCGACCTTAAAAAACCCATCAAACGTTGCATCGCTAAATAAATTAATGAATTTATAATCTACCATTTCAGCAGCTACTTTTTTAACTTTATCGAAATCTTCCTGAGGTAATCTCACATTTATTGAATAAAACTTAACCGTACTATCTTGTTCAAACTTTAAAGCAAGCTTTTCATGCTCTGGGAATTTCTTAAAGCATTCGACGCAACTAGTATTCCAAGAATCTATTACTTTAATCTTTCTAGGATCCTTGAATTCAAGTAATAAACGCAACGGTCGTTTAAAAAAGCCCGGCAGCCCTGATTTGGGCCATGGCCCAAATCAGGGCTGCCGGGCGGCGTCAGAAAACTTCATACTTTTGGGTCGCCAAACTCAAAATAAGCATGAGCCACCCGCGCGGGCGGCCCCGTGACGCTGGAACAAAGGTACCAAATTTCCGACTTGCTTGGTGCAGGTCACTCACAAGGCAAAATTGCCGATCAGTTAGGCGTCCACAAATCGACCGTCAGCCGGGAGCTTGCGCGTAACAGCGACGGCCGTAGCGGAGCCTATCGCCCCCAACTGGCTCAGCGTAAGAGAGACGAGCGGCAGAAGGCTAAGCCAAAGAAAAAGCGATTTACGGCTGCCGTAGAAGCGTACGTGAAGGATAAGTTGGAAAAGGACTTCAGCCCTGAACAGATTGCTGGAGAAGCCAGGCGGCAGGGTATCGAATGCGCGTGTGCTGAGCGGATCTACCAGTACGTGTGGGCCAACAAGAAGAGTGGTGGGCGGCTGTACCGTCGTTTGCGGAATAAGGGGAAGAAATACGCCAAACGGGGCAGTTTGAAGGGAAAAAGGGGCCAGATCAAAGGTCGTGTAGATATTGACCAGCGCCCCCACATAGTCGAGCAGAAGCAACGGGTGGGCGATGTGGAGATGGATCTGGTGATCGGCAAGAATCATAAGGGGGCCCTGCTGACGATCAACGACCGGGCCACAGGGATGCTGAAAATGGGCTACGTGGAGAGTAAGGAGGCGGCCGTCGTACAGGCCAAGGCCGTCGAGTTGCTGGCCGACTGGAATCGGACCGCCGATGCGGGCACTTCTGCACACGGTCACAACCGACAACGCGGGGCGGCCCGTGCCGAAAGGAGTTTGCCTACCACAAGAAAGTCTCGGAAGAACTAGAAGTGGACTGCTATTTCGCCAAGCCTTACCACAGCTGGGAGCGCGCAGGGCGGCCTGTGCCGGGCGAATGAAAATTTGAACGGGCTGGTCAGGCAGTATTTTCCGAAAGGAATGAACTTTGGCCGAATCACGGAGCAGAGAGTGAACGAAGTGGTAGACATTTTAAACCAAAGGCCCAGAAAGCGATTCGGGTTCCGATCACCCGAAGAAGTTTTTCAAAACGCTACCCTAAATAACGAGGGTGTTGCATTTATTACTTGAATCCACCGTATCAGGTAAGTAAAAAATCAGATAATTACTATGCACAGGCAGCCACGCTTACAGAATTAAAGAAAAAAGAAGAAACTAATTGGCTTAAAGAAGTGAACAGTCAATCGTTGCAGTTTGCTTTACGATGTTTAGATACCGTTTATGTGAACTTTTTTAGAGGCAATGCTAAGTTTCCAAGATTTAAGTCAAGAAAAAATAAAAATACATTTACTGTCCCACAATTTACAAAACTGGAAGATAAAACACTTTACATACCAAAATTTAAAGAAGGGATTAAAATAAATGTTCATCGTGAAGTAAAAGGTGAAATCGGTAAATGCACTTTAAGTAAAACACCGACTGGTAAATATTTTGTATCAATTCTATCAGAAGAACAATATATTCCAAAAGAAAA
>Ga0209390_10005677_pt1 | contig 17388 bp, 15 predicted proteins | sample BON01_FD_187212 | JGI IMG/M metagenome (GOLD analysis project Ga0209390, IMG submission 187212) | Freshwater microbial communities from Lake Bonney liftoff mats and glacier meltwater in Antarctica - BON-01 (SPAdes) (version 2) | ecosystem: Environmental > Aquatic > Freshwater > Ice > Glacier...
CGCCAAAGCAAGAGGAAAGGAGGACTCAAGAAGGGGGGCTTGCTCCGAGGGACGCATGCCGATTCGGAGTCTCCTCGCATTCGAATTTGAATCGAGGCATGCTTCTTCTTCATCTTGCCCTCCATTCGGAAAGGCACACTTTGCACGCATCGTTTGTTAGGGTGCTGGCAGAGTGGATTTGTAATGCTACTTGTTTGTTTGCAAGCAAGGCAATCGTACCAGTGCCAAGGCCGCGACAAGCAGAGACCTCTGATTTGTCGCAAGCCAAGTCACCTGACTCTTTGTCAACTCGAAGGAGCGATGTCAAGGCGAGGAAGGGGGTTGGAAGGGGCCTTTACGAGGTGGCGCGATACTTTGACCGACGGAAATGGCTGAATTATTTGCGAAATGGGTCTCAAGTCGCATGTGCTCTGGATCAGGGCCTTCTGTGATATATACTGCCCCTCATTCTTACTTCTCGGGGAGGGGAGGCAGGGCGGGAAGGATCGCGAGGGGGAAGGGAGAGAGGGACGCAGAAGTGAGAAATCGGGAAAGTAAGAGCATGATCAAAGGAATATGGATCTCTTGCTTCCAAATAGCACAACGAGGTAGACTTTTTATTTCTTAATAAAGCAGGAAGGGATGGACGGCCTCATAGGTAGATAAGGGGTCAAGGCCGTCGAGCTCTCTTCCAAACTTGAGAAAGATCGAGTCTGCAAATTAGCCAGGATAAGTTGTTTAATAAAAAATATTAAATCAGTTTAATTGCCATTCCAATTCTTTATGTTGCCCTTTTTTGTCAAGTCAAACTGTGGTTTTGCTGCTTGAATTCATTTATTCGTCTTGCATGCATTGTTTGGTTTCTCAATCTTACATGCATTGCTTTTGTCCTGTTCAAAGTTTACATCCCAATCATGTCATTTTCTGCGTTCCATCTTTACTCAGCTGTCCACCGCAATCCAACCACGTTCAGTTTTCGCCCTTATCTAAACTCCTTCTCCCCACCGCCAACTCCCATTAATCGCGTCTTCCACCCTTCCTTCTCGCCCATGGCCAGCACTTGCTTGACCGCGCTTTGCTCTACGGGCGGCTGGTGCTGCTGGTGATGCTGCTGGAGCTGCGACAAACCTCCTCCTTCATGGCCCCCCGAATGCAGCTTGCAGGGCGTACCAGTCCCACCCAACCCATCACAACCAGCTGCGCCATCGTCATTGCCACCGGCATGACCGGTACCGCTCTCTGAGAGCGGTGAGTGTTGCCGCTGCAGATTTTGCTCGGCTAGTAATCCGTCGCGAAGCCCGCTGTAGGCGTCGACGATAATCGCCAAGACCAAGGCGCTCTCCAACGATAAGGAACGGTCCACCACCCGATCATAGGCCAGCGAGCGCGCAGACAGCATCGAGCACTCGATTTTGAAAACAGTCACGGAGCGCAACGCCGCCTGATAGTCGGTAATGAGATCGGCCAAAAACAACGCCCCATCCGTGCCAATGTCGTTCCCACTCAGGCTCAACGAAATGACAGACGCCACGTGCGGATAGGCCTCATCGAGCAAAGCCGTGTGATGCAACCCCGCCGCCGACAGCGGCGACATTGCGTCCGATGCCAGCCTCTCCCTGCCACTGGCCGCGAGAGGACTGATCCTCCCACCCGCAGCCCCGCCCTCTGCTGTGCCGGCGGCCAGCGCGGAGGAGCTTAGCATGTTCCTTCGAAGCTGCAACACCAACGACCGAATGCCATAGTCTGTCAAGGCATTGCCTTCCAACAATAGACTCGTGGGCAAGCCTGTCGCCGTAATGTCCCACAAGGAATGCAAGATGTGCTCCAGATACGTGTCGTCTATGCCCATGAAACTCAAGTCCAGCCGCAAAATCGCCCCGTCTGTCAGGTGCTTCGCCACCACCTCCTCGACCAGCGCCTTCATGGCCAAGATCTTCATATCCTTGGTGCTCTTGTGGTCGTGCTTGATCTTGCGGAAGACCTTGGCCAGAAAGCCCATGCCGTCGGTGAGCCGGCTGCAGTTGACACTGGAAGCCCCCCCCGCACCCTCGCCATCCTCCATGACGTTGCCGCGCTCGGGTTCAAGGATCCACTGCAGGTCGCGAGGGTGGTGCAAGGCAGCGGCAGCCGTTTGGCGAAGCTTGACGTCCATGGAAGATGACGCGGCTTCCTCGTACAGCCGTCGGCGCAGCACCGAGATAAGGCTGCCTTGGTGCGGGTGGCTCGGCGAGGACGCAACCATGTTGACATCGTCGTCCTCTTCGTGGTGGGGATGCAGCAGTTGGCCCTCATAAACCTCGGAGCCGTAGGTCAAGAGAAGGTCTAGACAATCCCGCGACCAGCTGCAAAACGCTAAGCCCACCAAGGAAAAGAAATCCTCTTGGTGCAGCCGCGCAGCCTTGTCGTCATTCGTGGCGCCCTCGCCCCCAGCCGCAGCACCAGCCCCAGCACCAATCTCGGCGCCCTTGCACCGGAACAAGGCGTGGTCTGCGGCATCCAGCGCCATCGAGTCTGTGCGCGTGCCCCATTTGCCATGATGGTGGTGAGACGGATGAGGAGGCGCAGCACCTGCCACTGCTTCTGCGCCGTGCCCTTGCAGCTGGTGCTGCTGGTATTGGCGTGCCAAGAGGCGGTGGTGGATCGAACCGCCGGCCGGCAACGACGAGCTCGGTGCGCTCAAATCGTGATGATGGTACCGGATCAAGGACCCCTCGGCGGAAAAGGTAGGCGGAACCGCCGGCAAGGACGAGGGTGCCGACGATGACACAGCTTTGTGCTGAATGGGGTTGTCACTCCAGGCCACGGGCGCCAGGACGGCCTGTGACTGATCCGTGTCGTCTGAGGAGAAAGAGGAGGTAGGTGTCACGAGAAGCTGGGCCTTGACCGAAGTGGCCGGCGGTACCCGCGACAAGGACCACCAGGGTCGCTTTCCTGCTGGGTGCCGCTCTCCCTTGCTACTGTCCTTGCTACAGGCGGTCAACAGTTTGGAAGGCGTGACCAGATAGGCCCCTACGGTCGACAACGGCACCACCACCCACCGAAAGAGCAACCCGTACCGCGAAAAGGTTTTGCTGCTCCGGACGATTTCCTCCTCGGCAAAGAGCGTGTGGTGAGCGAGCAGCAATTCCAGGATCTCCGCGCGCCCCATATAGACTGCAATTTGCGTTGGGGAGTACCCTTCAAAGCCAACAGGCTTGACGTCCTTGGGCTTCTCATACCGCACATCAGCCTTGCCCTGCGCCAGCAAGTCCTTGACCCGTTGTACGTCTCCCTTGAAAGCTGCATCGAAGAGCGCCCGGCTTTCCCGGTCGGCAAACTCCTTCTCGCATTCCCGGTGTTCCCGGCTCCTATCCTGGAACTGCCTGTACTTGAACCGGAGGGCGCACCACAGAGCCCGCGGATTCATGATATAGATCGCCACCGACAAAACTAAGAGGTTGGGAACCAAGATAAGATACACCACCCACGATACACCCGAGCTGCTAGCGGCCAACCAGCCCTCGTAAAGGCACAGCGCAATGCTAATATTAAAAGTGCTGCAGAGATCGAAAAAGCTCTCCAGCAGATTCTCGTTGCGCTTGTGGTAGGGCCGGCAGGCCAAGAGCGCCAACGCGGTACCGCCAATGATAATGAAGCTTGCAATGATGGTGCTCAAACTCTTGGCCACCTTTTGCCCGTCTTGCGTCACCACCAAGCCCACCAAAAAGCCGCGCTCCAAGTAGTATGCCCACAGCTTCCACCAGTAGTAGCGCGGTCGCAAGGGTCGCCAAAAGTCGTCGATGGGGTGGCCTCGGGCCAACTCGTACACAGCCTCGGTCCAGCGTCGGCTTTGGCCTGCCACCGCTTGCTTCCGTTGCAACGAGCTCTCAACGCGCCGCAATACGGCCTTGCGCTTGGGCCTGTCCGTAATTAAGGGCATGGACCGCGCATAACTGCTCAGGTTCTGCACTTGTTGCTCAAGCTCCAGATAGTTGTACGCCAGGAGGTCATCGTCCTCCACGCCCTGGCTCGCACCAGCGCCCCCCGCCGCCCCGCCTTTCCACCCCGCCACGGCCGCAACCACCTCGGCCTTGGCCTCGTATCGCCCGCCCTCCTCGTGGTCGGTGGGGTCAGGCACCCACTCGTACGACACCCGACGGCGCGCAATCTGTCTGTAAATTACCGCCGGCAAGCCAATGGCATAGACCGCGGCAAGGAAGACAGCCACGATCCAGGGAGCCGGCGCAACGTGGTGCCCCTCTTCGTGGTAGTGCTTGGCCTTGTAAATGACTTTAAAAAGCTTCCCCAGAATTGGCAAGTACGCCAGATTGAGCGCCACGAGCACCAGGTAACGGAGGCCATAGCGCACTTGCAGAAAGAAGCGCATGCGTTCCTCTTCTCCCTCCAAAATGACATACAGCTTGCGGGCCACGTTGCCGAGCCCCACAAAAGCCATATAGGCCACAGCAGTAACGATGGTCACGGACCAGGTCAAGGCAAACGCGTCCACGGCCTCCAGCGCACCAAACGACACGACAGCCGCGCAGACCAACGCCGTCGAGATGATGAGGTACGTACAAGCGCGCCAAGCGGCGGCTTGGTTCTCGGGCCAATGGTGGATGTACCTTTCCCGCCAGCACGCGCTATTGTCCCAAAAGACCTCGCTCAAGTAGTAGCAGAAGCAGGGAAACACCGCGCAAGCCGCCAAAGTGCTGTACTCCCATTGAAACAAGTGAAAATCCAAGAGAAAGATCTTCAGCACACTAAACAGTCGCTCGAGAGCAGGAGGCCACTTGACGTTGAGGGAGAGGATGGTGGCATTGATCTGCAAAAATTGTAGGAGCTGGCTGCTCATGCCGAAGCTACGAATGAACTCGGCTTGGTACGCCATGGCCTTCTTGGCGTGCTCAATATTGTTGATAACGTCGTCTGCGAGAATGGACTCGGCATGGTGGCTTAAGCCACTGACCGTCTTCCTGTGACAAGGCTGCGGGTGCTGCGACAGGCAGGGGGCCTCGTTGCTGTCGATGCTGCTGCTCATGTTACTACTGCTGCTGCTGCTGCTGGCGCGGGCGCTGCCTTCGTCACCCGCCCCAGACGGCATTATGCTCGCGCCTCCGGACCACAGTCCCCGCCTAGTCAACAGACTGGTAAGGGGAAAGCTCCCGCTCGTCTTCAGAGGAGGCTCCGCTGGTGCAGCACTCGTCGTCGTCAGCTTCGGCGCTGTCTGTCTCTCCAGAGAGAAGGACGACAGTGTCGAGCCTGTCGCCAGCTTCTGTACGGGGACCCGCGCGACCTGCAGATGCGGATTCCAGTGCACGAAGCTCGCCACGCTGCCATTGCTGGCCACTCGACTGTGGCCCGTGGCATCCAACTCCCGCCGCGGCTGTGCCAATGCGGACGCCGAAAGCCCCACCCCACCTCCCACCGGCCCTGCCACGGGCACCACCAATGGCGCCGCTGTTCCACCGCGGCCCCAAAGCCTCCACCAAGGCGATGCGGCTGCTCCCTTAGCTCCTGCTCCTGCTCCTGCAGGCGTCGGCCGTGAACCGTCCCCACCCTCCTGACCCTCATCATCGTCGTCGTAGCAAGGCTCATCCCCCATGGAGCTTGTAGAGCCCACGCGGCCATGCCTCTGCCTTTGGTCGTGGCGGACCACCGAAGAAGACATGGACGATCGGTCTCCATCCGACCAAATGCGTTGATGGTGCGGCACGCCCACGGGAAAGTGGCCGCGGCTTTCGTTGTTGCTCGCAGCGCTGCCTCGGTGGTGGTGGTCCTGCTGCAAAGTAGCCGTCCCTCGACGCTCCAAAGGGTGTTGGAGGTAGATGGATGGCCTCTTCGAGAGGTGGGCCTGGGCGAGGACGTGCTGGTGAAGTTGCTGCTGGTGCGGCGGCGAGACGGGCAAATGCACGCTGCTGCCACTCGCATTTATGCTGGTGGTCGACTCATCCAATCCGCCGCCGCCACCGCCGAGCTTGCTGGGCTGCCGTGAGAAGGACAAGGGGTGATGGTGGTGATGGTGAAGAAGAGAGCTGCCTGCCCCATGGGCAGGGCCGCTGCCGAGCAAAGACCGCTTGCTCATTTGGCGGGAAATTACGGGCGGACCATCCAGCAAAACAGTCTCCTTCTCGTGCCTTTCAGCGGGCGAAGACAAGGGCGAGGACAAGGGCGACTCGAGGACGGGGAGCGCGGTCGCGGAAGCGGTGGTAGTGGGGACGGGAAGGGTTGTGGTGGTGGTGGGGATCGAGGTGCTGTCGTCGTCGTTCGTGCATTCGGTGGCCAACCTGGACGGTTGCCGGGCCACATTGATAGGTCGCAAATGGGGTGGAAGGGCTGGCGCGATGGCAGGGCGGATGACGAGGCCCGGGGGTGCCTGCACAGGGATCGACCTGTCGTGTTGATTCTGCTTCAGGGCCGTGTGGAAGGAGGGGAGAGGGGGCTGCACCGCTGCTGGTCTTGCTACTGCTTGTGCTGCTGGTGGGCTTGGTGTTCGTGCACGTGCCGCGTCGTGCGTTGGCTGCGAAGGGACATGGGATGATGCGGCCGACGACACGTTGACGGGTGATGTTGCTGTTGGGCTGGGTGTTCGTGCACGTGCTGCGTCGTGCGGTTCCTGCGAGGAGAGAGAGGGTGATGCGACCGACGCTGCTATTGGGCTCGTTGATGAATGTCCCGCATCGTGTCCTTCTTGTTGCGGTGGCTGCAAGGGGAGAGGGGTCGGCGTAGGCTGCTGCAGGCCCGTGTGCAAGGAGGGGGGAGGGGAGGACGGTGCTGCTGCTGTCAGGCTTGGTGGTGGCGTTGGTGCGCCCACCGCGTCCTGTCGTTCTTGTTCGCGGTATGTTGCTGCTGCTGCACAGGTCGGGTTGCCCTCTTGCTGCTGTCCTTGGCCTTGATGGTCGTCCGGAAGAACCTGCTGCTGAAGCTGCTGCTGCGGGGGTGTCGTGGAGGGGGCAGACGAGGACGACAAGGCTTGATTGTCAAGGCCCTCTTCCAGCACCGGCGCCCGCGAGTCCGGGCCGCTCATGCTATTCTGTATGTGTGTGTGTGTGTCGGGTGATGGTGGTTGGTGGGTGTGATTGGACATGAGAGAGGCATTTAGACGGGGCAATTCACGTGCAAAACGATGCCGTTTCTCACTTTGAAGGCAAGCCGTTGCCATTTTTTGAATTTCCTCCGCAGCAGGACACTTGAGTAGCCAAAGCCACCTCCCAATCACCCTCAAAATGACCAGCAAGACAAACTTCACTCTATTCTTGCTCACTTTCAACGTGCCTGCTGAGGACGTGAGGTAGTAAGTACGTAGTGGACACAGCACCAAGCCATGGCCACCCGCACAGCACATCACTAGGATGCCCAGCAAGCAAGAAAGCCTACCAAATTGTACTAGTTTTCCAAGCTATATCATCTTAGGCTGAACAACTGGGCATTAGAGACCCTGAAATGGTATTTTTACATAGGTAGGAATGGTTTGCAATTTTATGAAAAAATAAAGCGGGGGGGAAAAATACACGCTCGTCCTTAGCGCTCTCTCCTCTACCCTAGGATACCAGGGCGCTCGAGTGATACCAAGCAAGCTGATACTCCCATTTTTTGCAAGTGACTGTCACCATATCAAAAGACTTGACGGGCGCTGGGGTCCGTGCCGACGGCGGGGGACGACCTCACGGCCACACCAAGGGAAGGAAACCGCCCTATTTTGGTCGGAAACCCTTGCGCTATCTAATGAAGAACATCGAGGACGGTTTCAGACGCGTGCCTCGTTAACTCAGCGAAGTTGGTAGAGTACGTCCTTAGTAAGGATGAAGTCGTGAGTAGATGGAGGAGCTCCCTAGTTTCAATTCTAGGCTATGACCGCATCGCAATGTCGATCCTCACACGAGGCTTTATGGAGGGGTATCAGCACCCCCGTAAGCACGCCTTTCTTTTTGATTTCCTTTGTCCTTTTTTTTTGAGCTTCCATCCCTTAATGCCTGGTGGATGGGCATTGGCCTTGCGTGTTTTACTTCTCGGATGAAGTGGTAATTCTTCTTTCAGCCTGTGGCCCATACGCTGCTCCACCCGAACGACGCGATTAGGCAGGACAACTTAGAGTGCTCAAGCGCATGACTGAAGCCACTAAATACGTTTTCTGGAATATACAATTTTTTTCTTAGACGTGCAAATCGTTGCTTCTGGTGGGATGGCAGTCTCGGCTTGCACGCAAACTTCCTTCGCGCGCTGAATCAAGAGAGGGTTGTGGCGGCGGGCAAGGGAAGGAAAGAGACAATGTCTTGTGCGGACAGGGCACATTTTTATTACGAAAGAGAGCAAAAAGCGTTTGTTTACACAAAAGAGCTCTTGTCGTTTCTGGCTTTTTGGGGTCGAGCTGGTCTTGTTGCTGGAGGTGTCTCATACTCTCTCCCTGTGTGGAGGCCTGGCCCATCGGGATGTAATGTACGTAGGTCTAGTACTGTCCTCCATGTGACCGCATTGTCTTACAAAACCCAGGGACAACAGCAGAAGATAACAACAACATCACATCAGCACAGTGACTGTGATGGTGTGGCTGCGAGATTGATAAGGGGTTTGACACTCAACGGGGTTCGACCGCTTCCTTCCTTCGTCGGGGTCTCATTCCATGTCTGCTCCTCCAGGACATACATAAACCAACACACAGCCACGGCCCGGACACAAGCTTTATGCAGGCCCCCGCCTGGCTGTGCGACGGCATTACATTGAGCGTGGGAGCAACGGACTGGGTTGCCTCGTCTTGCCGCCAGCAACCGACAGCACTTCCCCACCACAACACATAGGCTACCTGCATCTTTCATGCTCCTCCTAATCGTCTCCCCTCCCCGCAAACCACTACAAAACTACAGGCAATGTCCGCACCACCACCGCCACCACCGCCACCATCGTCCTCGTCGGACCCTGGCAGAGCCATCGAACTGCCACCCCAACACCCTCCAGGCTCTATCAGAGGCCGGTCCATCCAAGCCTTGGCGGGAGAAGACTGCGTACAGCTGCCGTCCCACCATCCTTTGCCCATCCATCGCAAGCTCCAAGCGTCTTTGGGCGCCGAGTATGGTCTATTGCCATTAGGCGGCATTGCTTCTCCGTCTGCCTACCATGCAGAAGAGGACCGAGGGACGCCAGCAGAGCAAGAAGTGGAGGAAGCAGAGGCAGAGGTCGAAGAGGCCGTGGAGGCCACCACCGAGACCTTGCCTCCCCTCCCTCCCACCCCTCCCGGTGGCAGTACCGCTGCTATTGCTGCTGCTGCTGCGGCTGCGGCTCTTGCTGCAGAAGGATACGACGAAGAGACGGGTCTTATGCCGCCGGCGCCACCACCACCTCTTTACCCACCCTCGCCCGCTCCCTCCGTCCTATCTGTGTTGTACCATCCTGCCACCGCCGCGGCCTTTGTGCACCCCCACCTCAACGCCAAGGCTGCCGCTGCCGGGGCGATGGCCAAGAAAAGGCATCTGGGAACGATTCATGTTTTTTTGACAAGGTAAATTATTCCCCTTGCCTCTCTTGTCTTTTGAGTCCCTCCCTCGTGTCCGCTCAATTCCTGTCTCACCCTTCCATACAAATTCACATACCCACCCAATGCAGTGCTGAGACCATGTGGGGTATCCTCATCTTCCTTCGCTTTGGCTGGTGCGTGGGGCAAGTCGGCCTCTTACCGACCCTTGGCGCAGTCCTCCTGAGTGCGACGTGTCAGTTTCTCTCAGCCTCGTCCTTGTCAGCGGTGGCCACGAATGGCCTGGTGTCTCGCTCGGGTGGGTCGTACTATATGCTTGTGAAAGCTCTGGGACTCGGGGTAAGGCGAAAGAGGACGAGGGAGGGAGCGATTAAATAAGAAGCAAATTTATTTTGAAGTAGTCTTACCTACACAAACTCTTCCTCCCTCCCTCCCTCCCTCCCCTTCAGCCAGGAGGTGCCATCGGCTCCTTCTACTTCCTAGGCATGACCAGTTTAATGGCCGTGGAAATCTTCGGTTTCGCCCAAGGCGCTGAACTGCTCCTCCTTCGCGCCGGCCGGCCAGTAGACGCCCCACCCGACGTAGAGGAGGAAGGAGGAGTGGGAGGGCACCAGGAATTGCATACAGGTCTTTCTCCTTCCATCTATTGGGATCGGGTCTGTTTTTCCTTTGTGGGATGGGGGGCTTTGCTTCTTCTCCGGCTGATGGTAAAGCAAAAATATCGGCATAAGCTTTCTAGCCTTGTGATTTTGTTATTTTTCCTGGCGCTTGGTGCGTCTTTTGTGGGCATCCTGGCTGCGGCTGCTGGGGCTTGGATGCCTCCTAGTCTAGAAAAAGCAAATTACCCTCAACCGTCCTATCATACTTTGGCCGATAACTTGTTGTTGCCAAGAAGAGTGACTTTTGAGGAGTTTAGACGGGTGCTGAGTATTGGTGAGGAGGGAGGGAGGGAGGGAGGGAGGGAGGAGGGTGCGATTTCTGTTGGTGTGGGTATTACTATCTCATCGTCTTGTCGCTTTCTCACACATTCTCCTTCTTCTCTGCCTCCCTTCCTCCCTTTCCCCCTCTCTCAGTCTACCCCTCCTTCATCGGGATCTTCCAAGGCGCCAACCTCTGCTCGGAGCTCAAGCACCCCTTTTACTCCATCCCTCGTGGCACCTTTTCTGCTGTCGCCGCCTCGGCCTGTCTTTATTCCCTCGTCTTTATCGTGGCGGCTGTTGCTGCTCCTGCTTCTTATCTTCGAAAAGACGAAGAGATCTTCCTCCGTTACTCTTACCCTACCCCCACGGTTGGGTATGCTGGTACGTTATGGGCCTTCTCCTTTCCTCCCTCCCTCCCTCCCCTTTCTCGGTTGGCCAAACCACTGCTACATTTTGGCTAAAACTTACGCCCCTCCCTCTCTCCCTCCCTCCCCGAATAGGAACCATGGCCGTCGGTCTCATCAGTGCCCTCTCCTGCTTTGAAGTCGCCCCAGGGATTCTCAAATCTCTTGCTGAGGACCGCTCAATTCATTGGTTGAGCTCTCTGGACCTAGGAAGAGTTTACTCCTTCGCTTATCGTGATGGTGTCCCTGTCCGAGCCATCCTCCTTACCTCCCTCCTCGTCCTCCCCTTCTTCTTCGTGCCCAACATTGACTTGGTGGCACGTTGCGCCGCTGTGTGCTTCTTGACGATGGTACGTTTCTGTCCCTCTTTCCCTCCCTCCCTCCCTCCTCCCCTTCCTCCTTCTTTTCTTACGCACTCCTAAACCTAGCTCATCTCCCTCCTTCCCCCCCTCCCCCCCTCCCCCCCTCCCTCCTTCACAGTACGCCAGCATGAACTTTGCTTGTCTCCTTCAATCCTCCCTCCAGCTGCACACCTGGCGCCCTGCCTTCCCTCACTACTCCTCCTTTACTGCTCTTCTAGGGACGCTGGCCTGCTTGTTTTGCACCTTTTATTTAGATGGGTTGATCTCTTTGATTGTCCTCGTTCTGGCCCTCGTTTTGTTCCTGACGATTGAGTTACGGGGGGATGTTACATCGTTTGGACATGCATTAAAGGGATTGAAATACCACGTGGCTCTATCGGCTCTATACGGGCTAGAAGAAAGCATGACCGCCAACGCCTTCCTAGGCGCCAAAAGCCCATTTATTCTCAGGAGGAAGGGCAGCCCGGGGGGAGGGAGGCCGCTCCCAGCGGGGGTGAGGGGAGAGGAGGGTGGTGCTGGTGCTGGTGCCGAGCAGCAGCCGACGGCGTTGCAGAAGGAGCAGCAGCATTATTGGCGGCCGCAGATTTTGGTTTATCTGCATGCGTCTGAGTCGGCGCCTGAGGCGGAGGTGCCTCGGAAGCGACAGCTGCTTTCGTTTGTCTCTCAATTAAAAGCGACGCGAGGGTTGACCGTGGCAGGGGCTGTGATTGTAGAGAGGAATATATTGGAAGGGATGAAGCAGCGCAAGGCGGCGGCTGCAGCAGTGGCAGCAGCGACTGGAGGGGTGAGAAGCACCACGTCGTTGAGGCGGCGGTTTCCTCCTAGCAGCAGCAGTTGTAGCAGTGGTGGTGGGTCAGATGTGAGTAGTATTATGCAGGAGCAGGAGCAGCAGCAGGAGCAGCTGCAGCAGCAGAGCCTGGCCTCCCTTTTGGGGGCAGAGCACGAGAAGACTCTGCAGTTGAAGAGAGAGATGATGTCTGATTTGGCTCGGGAGGGCATTTTGGGGTTCGCTGAGGTAGTGACAGCACCTGATATACGCACGGGGCTATCGATGCTGCTGCAGCTGACGGGCCTTGGGGGGTTAAGACCTAATACTTGTGTGATTGCTTGGCCGGACATTGCGATATTGACGGAGGAGAGAGCGTTGCGGTCGCTGGAGTTTGTGGCCCGGGCGGCGGTGCATGAGAAGGCGATTGTTGCGGTGAAGATGAGCAATATGTCCAATACGCATTTGCCTTTTCCGACCTCCACTCAGGTATGTGCGCATATGCGTTTGTTTATGTCTTGTATGTGTGTGCGTGAGTGTAAAACCCTCTCTCCCTCCTTCCCTCCTCCCTCCTTTTGGCGTTGCATCGGGATTTGGATTTCTGCATCATTTTGCACTTAATCGAATCCTCCCTCGCTCCCTCGCTCCCTCCCTCCCTCCGCTCAGGTCATCCGGCAAGGCAACCTCGACGTGTTCTGGCTACTACAAGACGGAGGGATTATGATCCTCCTCGCTTACCTGCTGCAGCGGAACGCTACCTGGCGTTTGACTACTCTTCGTATTTTTACGTTTGTCCAGAAAGGGCAGGATGTCCTGAAGACTGAGGGAGAGCTAGCGACGTACCTGCAGGCATTGAGGATCAAGGCGGAGGTACATGTTGTTTCACTGGAGGTGGAGGAGATGGGGGCCTATGGCACAGATTGGACAGTGAGGAGGGAGAGGAGGGGGGAGGGTGCTGCTGCAGGAGGAGGGGGAGGAGGGGAGGGAGGGAGTGGGAGGAAGTTGCGGGATATGTTTTTGGACCCGGCGATGGAGGGGAAGAAAGACAGCAACGGCAGCAGCAGCAGTAGCAGCAGCAGCAGCAGCAGTAGTACCCTTCCTCCACCTCTTCCTCCGCTTCCGCGACGTGCTCCTGTCCCGGCGCAAGGCATCACGCGGACGACCTTTGATGAAGGGAGTAAGATCCGCCAGGCCATTTTAGAGAAGTCGAGGGACTCAGCCCTCGTCCTTCTGAACCTGCCCCCTCCCCCCAAGAGTAGTTGGTTGGAGCCCCAATCTTATTTTCGATTGGTCGAGCATTTGACCGGGGAATTGTCACGGGTAGTGTTGGTGTATGGCTCGGGGGCTGAGGTGTTGAGTACGCGGTTGGGGGAGTAGTAGTGTGGGGAAGGGAGGGAGGGGTGGGAGATTAGATCGGATGGTCTGCGAATGCAGTTTTGAAAATGAAGCAGTCTGTAAAAATATACTTAAAACAACATTTTGGTGCACGTTTGGTGGTTGTGGAGTGCCTTCACAGGACAAGGGAGGGGAGAGAAGAGTACGGTAGGTAGAGAGGAGGGAGGAGGTTCAACTCATTCATCAAATCAGGGGGTCAAGCGCGCAGGCAGCAGAACCCATCCCAATGCAATCAAATTTACCCATTCAATCGATCAATAATCAAAGCAAATTATTGACTCAGATAGAAAATCCGTAGGGCCCATGCCATACTTCAGGTGAATGGGCCAATCATTGCTTGCACGTTTTTGCTTTGGAATAAAAGTAGGGCTTGTGTTGCCTTCCTCGCCTCCCCACTCTTTCGGTAGCAAGCTCCGCCTGATCATAATGAAAGATTAGGGGCAATACACCAAGATCCGCTGCATACAGCTTGTTGCCAAGACACTTAGGCCACTCCCCGCGTGTAAATCCTGGCCCAGGACCTCTTCTCCGACTCCGACGACTGCCGCGGCCGCAAGAGCGACGCGTTCCGCTGCGCTCGGCAAGTAAAGTTGGGCAAGGTCCAAACACGACTTGCGCACGATACCAAGTGCCACCGCCTACCCCCTGCACAGCAGGCATTAGTGTGTTGTAGGCTCTTCGCCTTGTCTTCTTTGTTGGATGCGTCGATATTGTAGCTAGGGCCAGATGACCAGACCACCACACCCACCCCGTTCTCCGGAGCGAGCCCCCAATCTCCCCAATTTAATGCCGCTTTTGCTTGTCTCGTTGGGAGGGAATGTTCGTACTGGAGCGCTTTTGCCCGCATGCCTCCCTCACCTTTGTCTGTATGTATGTCTCAAGCAGGTGTTTGCGTGGTCGGCACGTTTTTAGGATGGTTGCTTTGTGCTTTATTTGAGACTTGCCGAAGACGAAGTATATAACAAAGTCGTGTGCTAGTCGCCCCGCCCGCCGTGGCCTCGCCCGCTGCCCCGCCTGCCTCATTCACTTTCTCATTGCCCCTCCACCTCCCCACCATCACAATCACAGACGTCGTCGTTGGCAGTAGTAGTGCCCGTAGCCCTTCTCCTCTTTCCCTCTTCGCTTGGGCATCATGGTTCTCGTCGACGAGGCCACGAAACGCATGGCCCGCATGCTGGGCGCCGACGAGTCCGAGATCCAACAAGACACGGAGGAAGAAGCCCTCAGCGGCTCCTTTTACGATGAGGCGGGCCGACCCACTCTCTTCGTGGGTCTGCAGTCGGATGAGGACCGCGAGAACCAGACCAAGAGGTACGTGGAAGGGCTGGGGAGGGAGGGAGGGAGGGGTTGGAGAGCGGGCGTGGACTAAATACCCCGCCGCAGGCGCGGGAGATAGACCGTAGGGACACAAGAACCTATAGACACCCTCCTAGATAAGTTATGGCATCCCTTAGACACACCACGACCCTACTGAACTCCTATTCTGGCCTCCCACCCCTTTTCCTTTCCTCTTCACTTTGACACCAATATCTACCCCCCATGCTCGGGGGCGGGATGGGGCGTGTGCTTCTTTCTGCACTTAGTTATTGAATCTCCCGACACCCAACTTCCTCAAATACATTTATCCGTGCCACTCACCGCCTCCCCCACAGTTGCTTTCTGTCCTCCCTTCCTCCCTCCCCTCCCTCCTTTCCACCCCTCCCTTCCTCCCTCCCTCCCCTCCCTCCTCCCCTACCCACTAGGCAAACACCGTCCGCCGCCCGACACAGACTCAACATACCCACCAACAATCAATGCATTCCAACGACCTGCCGACTCACACCCTCCCTCCTTCCCTCCCTCCCTTCCCTCCCTACGTCCCCTCCCTCCAGGACGATGACCATGGTGAAGCAAGCCACCATCAAGATGCAGCTCGAGAAGCAAAAGACAATGAGCAAGCAACGATCGGGCGCCTACGGCTCGTTAGGAGAGAGCTCGTCGCTCTTGAAGAAGGGGGAGACGCCGGAGGAGGGCAAGATGCCTCTGTTGAGCGAGCGCGACGATGGGCCCCCGAAGCTGACGCTGCAGAAGACCAAGACCGTGAGCAAAATGTACTCCGAGGGCTTGACCTCTGAGTTTGCTGCGGAGCTGTTGAAGAAGTTTGGGAAGAACGAGCTGCCGGAGAAGAAGAAGGCGAAGTGGGTGATTTTTATCGAGCAGCTGATTGCGCCTATGCCTTGCATGATTTGGGCTGCTATCATCATTGAAATTGCGATCAAGTCCTGGCCGGATATGGCTATTTTGCTCTGCATCCAATTCATGAACGCCTCCCTTTCCTACTACGAGACGACCAAAGCCGGGGATGCCGTTGCTGCGCTCAAGGCCAGCTTGAAGCCTGTGGCGCACGTGAAGCGCGACGGGAAGTTCGTGACCATGGATGCTGCTTACCTCGTGCCGGGTGACTTGGTGTTGCTCGGGGCAGGAGGCGCGGTCCCTGCTGATTGTATTCTGAACCATGGGACGATCGATGTGGACCAGGTATGCACTAATCCCCCCTCCCTTCCTCCCTCCCTCCCTCTTTCTCCCGCTTTTCTGTTTTGTACCTGTAATCTTTCAATCGCTCACCTCTCTCCCCTCCCTCCCTCCCTCCCTCCCTCCCTCCCTCCCTCAGGCCGCGCTGACGGGCGAGTCCTTGCCGGTTACTTTCTTCAAGGGCGACAGCGTTAAGATGGGCTCGACGGTGGTGAGGGGGGAGGTGGAGGGTACGGCTGAGTGCACGGGCCCTAATACTTTTTTTGGACGGACTGCGGCTCTGCTGCAGGGGGGGGATGAGAGCTCGAATTTGGATAAGCTGCTAATGAAGATTATGATTGTGTTGGTTTTCCTGTCGATGACTCTGTGTGGGATCGCCTTTGGGTATCTCCTTTCTTCTGGGGAGCATGTGCGTGATGCTTTGTCTTTCACTGTCGTCCTCCTCGTCGCCTCCATCCCTATTGCTATCGAAATTGTCTGCACCACCACCCTGGCCCTTGGCTCCCGCGAGCTCGCAAAGGACGGCGCGATCGTCTCTCGTTTGGCCGCGATTGAGGATATGGCTGGTATGTCTATTTTGTGCTCTGATAAGACGGGCACGCTGACTTTGAACAAGATGGTGATCCAGCAGGAGACTCCTATTTATTTGGAGGGCGAGACGCAGTATACTATTTTGAGGTATGCGGCTATGGCTTCTAAGTGGAATGAACCCCCTAGGGATGCCTTGGACACGCTTGTGCATGGCTGTGCGGATCTGGCCAGTTTGTGCGATGTGAAGCAGACGGATTATATGCCTTTTGACCCTACCATCAAGAGGACGGAGGCGACGGTGGTGTTGCCGAGGGGGGAGACATTCAAGGTGACTAAGGGGGCGCCTCATATTATCTTGCAGTTGCTAGATCAAGTTGACTTTGCTTCGGTGGTGGCGCAGTGTGAGAAGGACGTGGAGGCCTTGGGGGAGAGGGGGATTCGGTCTTTGGCGGTGGCGAAGACGAGTAGTGCGGGGAAGTGGGAAATGACTGGTTTGTTGACTTTCCTCGATCCTCCTCGTCCGGATACCAAGGCGACGATTGACCAGGCGAGGAATTTTGGGGTGGAGGTTAAGATGATAACGGGCGACCATTTGTTGATTGCGAAGGAGACAGCGCGGCAGTTGGGGATGGGGCAGGATATTCGTGATGCGCAGATGTTGCCGAAGCTCGACCCGGAGACTAAGAAACCGCCTGCTGATTTGATGGATCACTTTGAGTATGTCGAGGCGACCTCGGGCTTTGCGCAGGTGTTCCCCGAGCATAAGTTTTTGATTGTCGAGGTGCTGCGCCGTGGTGGCTACAAGGTACGTTCTTTTCTCCCTCCCTCCCTCCCTCCTTCCCTCTCTCCCTCCCTCCCTCCCCCCCTCCTCAAAGTCGGGCAAAATGATGCCCCCCACAACAAGACATAAGCACCCACCCTCCCTCCCCTCCCTCCCTCCCTACCTTTCCTCCTTTCCCACAGACGGGCATGACCGGCGACGGTGTCAACGACGCTCCCGCCCTCAAGCGCGCCGACGTGGGCGTTGCCGTGCAAGGCTCCACGGATGCTGCCCGTGCTGCTGCTGATATCGTGC
>Ga0209390_10005678_pt1 | contig 17381 bp, 14 predicted proteins | sample BON01_FD_187212 | JGI IMG/M metagenome (GOLD analysis project Ga0209390, IMG submission 187212) | Freshwater microbial communities from Lake Bonney liftoff mats and glacier meltwater in Antarctica - BON-01 (SPAdes) (version 2) | ecosystem: Environmental > Aquatic > Freshwater > Ice > Glacier...
TCAACGAAAAAATCAAAGCACTGGAAAAAGAAATAAAGGAAAATAAAGCATCCATACCAATTATAGAAAAAGCAATTAAAGATTTGGAATTGCAATTGAAATCAGCGGATGTACAAGTTCAAAACTTTAAAAGAATTAAAGAAGAGATTAAATTCTTCAATTTAAAACTTATTGAAGAAAAGGACAGAATCGTTACTAGTTACTTTAAATCAATAAAAAAAGTTGTCGAAGAAATAATGAATGATTTCATTGACGAAAAGGAGTCCATAAACTTAGTACTAAGTTTAGAAAAAATTGACAGAAATATTGATGGTGAAATATTTCAAACGGAAGTAATAATGGCGAAAATTGTTCAGAAAAATGGTGATTGTACAACTCCCGATATTTATTTCAATACCTTTCGGTACAAAGTATTTTGTTTAATGATTAGCTTGAGTATTGCTCTATCAACACGAATGAGATACAAAGTAAATTTACCACTAGTAATGGATGACTTATTTTTTGCGAGTGATTTTATTAGTAAAAATTCATTCTCAATATTCTTACAAAAAATCATTGGGCTATTCTATAAATACACTCCCGAAATGCCACTTCAATTTATTCTATTCACGCACGATGATTTAATTTTTAGAAGTGCTTTGGATGCGATTGACGATTATTCAATTGTAGCTATTTCAGACCTACATGATGAAAATAAAATGAGTTTAAGCGACAAAACTTTTATAACAAGAATGTTTGATATTAAAGATAAAGATAGTCCTGTAATTTCAAATGAAGGAACTAAATATTGGGAACTACTTTACAAACTACCAAAGAAAATTTCAATTCAGTAATTATGAGCCAAACAGAAAAAGGTGTAAACCTAACAAATATTCTTCTTGTCATTTTTTCAATACTTGTTGTTGCATTATTTTTATTTCATTGGAATAAAACGGATGACAATTTAGAAATTTTTAAAAAGGAATACAATGAGAAATATGAAAGGCTATTAAGTGTAAAAACCAATTTAATTGATGTTGAAAAACTTAATCATAAGGATTCTATCATTCTAATAAAGAGAAATGATTTAATTGAAATTAATAAAAACATCAATTCATTAGCAGAAGTGGTTTTTAATGAACGGAATAGAGCTGAAACTATTATTGATAAAGACATTGATAGATTAAACCTTTATATGGCAATTGGAATTGGCTTTATGGCTTTGATAGGAATTTTTTTGCCAATACTAGTAAATCTTATTTCTGCACAAGATTTAAAAGAAAAACAAAAAAATCTTGAAAAACGGATAGATGATACAAATATTGATGAAGCCAAAAAGAAAATTTCAAACATTGAATCAGATTTAAATGTTCATTTGCCATCAATTTCAACTTTATATATACAGAACTCTTTAAATAGATACTTTAATATAAGCCCCATTTTACTTACTAACTTAATACGACAAAGAGACAAAGCTTACTTCATTGAAATTTTAGAAAATATAAAAATAGGGTTTGCAAAATGTAAAGAAGATAAAAGACATATAATTAAAAATGATAAATTCTTAATTTCTACACTTAATGATTTTGTTTATTTTTTAGAAAAGCCAAGCAATCACTCATCCTTTTTTAACAAAGAGATTCAAATTGCTTATGAGAATTTGAGGGAACATCTTATAACTTTTATCAATAGTGATAAAGAGGATGAAGAAGCTTTTTATTCTGGGGTAAATCAAAAAATATCTCAAATAATTAATTTAATTGAAACAAAAAATGCTTAGAATAAATCAACAACTCAAACGAATCGAAATCAAAGAATTTGAAATTGAAAATCAAATCGTTTTCAATTACTTTGACAATCTTCCTGCAAACGAAAGAGATGAAAAGCTACTAAGAGCAATTTATATCGGGGTGTTGGCATTAATGGAAGACCGTATTTCTGCATTTCTTTCAAAAACTTCCAATGAGTTAGGCACAGAATTAGAAAGTCTGAAAATGATTTTTGAAATGAAAAAGGAACTTTTCTATAAATCAACCATTAAAGGCGTTTTAGCGGAAGATGAAATTGCAGAGTTTTTAAATCAGTATTTTTTAGATAAAAAGTTAAAAGACAGGGCTTTTTTAACTGGAAATACCGCAGGTGTTCTTCCAAAAAACAAAACAGGTGATATTATTTGTGAAGTAAACGGAACGCCAGATTTGAAAATTGCTATTGAGTGCAAATTTGATAAAAGCGTTCGTTTGGGAGACATTGAAAGCAAAGACATTTTCACTCGTAAATCTGATACCGCTTGGAGCCAGTTAATAGAAGCACAAGCCAACAGAGACAGCAAAGTAAGTTTGATTGTTTTTGATATTTCACTCGTTGAAAATTCCATTCTAAAGAATTTTGAAAATGTAGGTTACATTCCGGGAGTAGGTTTCATTGCCATCATCAATTCACAAAAAGGAGATTACAGCAATTTGGTAATTGCCTATATGTTGGCGAGGGACATTGCTTTAAATGCAAGAGAAATTGATTTGGATAAAGATGTTTTGGCAATGATTGTAAACCGTATTATTAAAGACATCAGCGAAGTATTAACTGTAAAATCTTTGGTTCAAAATAACATTGACAACAATAAGGCGATTTTGAAGCAACTGGAAAAATCAGTTCTTTTAATGGAATTCAACCAAGAATATTTGAAACGCTTTTTAAGTCAAGGAACATTAACCAAAAAGGATTTACTTGACTTTTATACTGGGGAAGACATTAAAGACAGATACCGTTTAATTGAAAAGGAAATCAATGAATTATAAACCTCTTTTGAATGAATATTTCCTCCTTATCTCAAATTCAACTCTTTAAATCCCTCTTCAAAGGACGTGAAGATGTGTTTGCCGTTCGTTGGGAAAAAGGGAATAAATCGGGCTATATGCCTGCTTATTTTTATGACCCTTACCGATTTCGAGCACATAAAATGAGTGGGGGAACATTTCAGAATTTTACTGAAAAGTCTTATTTGAAGCTTACTGATGAACAAATTCAAAAGCACTTGGACGGTTATCATCAGATAGGAGTTTATCCCCTATTACAAGACAATACAACTTGGTTTTTAGTAGCTGATTTTGATAAAACCAACTGGCAAAAAGAAGCCATTACCTTTCTAAATGCCTGCATTGAAAAAGAAATCCCTACCTATTTGGAACGTTCTCGTTCAGGAAATGGCGGACACGTTTGGATATTTTTTGACAAGCCATACCCTGCGATAAGAAGTCGAAAAATATTCATTTCCATTTTAGAACAATCGGGGGCATTTTCAATGTTTGATAAAAGTTCAAGTTTTGACAGATTGTTTCCCAATCAAGATTTCCTTTCAGGGAAGGGTTTCGGAAATTTGATTGCATTGCCACTTTTTAAGCCAACTTTTGAAAAAGGAAATAGCTGTTTTATTGACCCTGAAACTTTTCAACCGATAACTGACCAATGGGTCTTTCTGAAAAACATTCAAAAGATTTCTACAGATTATTTAGATGAGCTTTATAAGGGATTAACACCTTATGTTCAAACAAAAAAATCGAAACCGACAAATGGAAAACTAAGCATTACTTTAAGCAATAATGTAAGGTTAAGCAGAATTGGATTAACTCCAACTCTTATTACTTTTCTGAAAGAAGAATTGAATTTCGCTAATTCTGAGTTTTTTATCAAAAAGAAATCAGGAAGAAATACATTTGAAACAGTCCGTTATTTTAAATTAGTTGAGGAAACCGAAAGTGAAATATTGATTCCAAGAGGTTTTATTGGTAAACTATTGCGTTTTTGTAAAGAATCACAAATCGAATTTGAATTTGTAGACGAAAGAAAATTAAAGCCTTTAATTCCTTTAGTTTTTAGTGCTACTTTGAGAAATCATCAATTAGGAGTAATAGAAACTGTTTCTAAAAAGGATTACGGAGTAATTGTAGCCCCTCCAGGTTCAGGAAAAACAGTTATTGGGCTAAAAATAATTGCAGACAAAAGACAACCTGCACTTATTATTGTTCACCGCAAACAATTATTGGAGCAATGGACAGAACGGATAGAAGCATTTTTGAGTATTCCGAAAAGAGATATTGGCGTTATTGGGCAAGGAAAGTCGAAAATTGGCAAACAAATTACTGTAGCAACAATTCAAAGTTTGCCAAAACAAATAGAATCTGTACAAAATCAATTTGGAACTATCATTGTGGATGAATGCCATCACGTACCTGCCGAAACTTTCAGAAATACGATTGAGAAATTACAAGCATATTATCTGTATGGATTAACCGCTACCCCTTTTAGAAAATACAGTGATGGTAAAATTATTTTCACACATTTGGGGGAAATTATTGCCAATATTCAACCTACTGAAATTGAAAATTATAAACAAGCACAAATCATCATTCGAAATACGGGATTAGATGTCCCCTACAACTCTAAAACGGATAATTTTGAAGTTTTATCAAAAATATTGGTTCACGATACCGCCCGAAATAAACTGATATTGGAAGATGTAAAAACGGAATTGAATCAAGGAAAAAAGGCGGTAATCATTACCGAACGAAAAGAGCATATTGATACGTTGTATTTGTTTTTAAAACAATCTTATGAAGCCATCACATTAAGCGGAGATGATTCAGAAACTTTCAAAAAAGCTAAATGGAAAACATTACAAGAAGGTAACTTTCAAGTATTAATAACTACTGGACAATATTTCGGAGAAGGAACAGACTTGCAAAATATTAGCTGTTTATTTTTGGTTTATCCATTTTCTTTCGAAGGCAAACTAATCCAATATATCGGCAGAGTGCAACGCTCTGAAATAAACCCAACTATTTATGATTATCGAGATTATAAAATTGATTATCTCAATAAACTGTTTCTTAAACGCAATACTTACTACCGAAAAATTGACAAGCAAGCAACTCTGTTTGATGAACCAAAGGACGAAATCACAACTTCAAATCACATTTTAACTATAGAAAAGAAAATCAAAGTTCCAATTGAGGAATTGGAGTTTCATTACGGAAGTGTGGCGTTCAAATATCCAGTTGTTGAGATGAATACCGAACTTCAATTTCAGATTGAAAATATTGAAATTAGACCAGAATTTGAGGTGCTTAAACCATATTTCATCAAAACACTAAAATCAAAAAATATTACTGTTGAATTGTTAGCCGAGTTTGAAAACGGAAAATTGGTTTCTCAATTAGCACTGTCAACTGATATTGACCGTATCAACAAAGAGGTGGTTGAGGGGGTGAAATTTCAATTTTTAAATAAAGGATTGCTCAAGCAGTTCAGTCCCAAAAAGAAAAATATTTTGACTTCTGATGAATTACAAGAACAGGATAAAATTTATTCTAACGCAGAAGATTTATTGAATGAAATTCTGAAAAATAAGCAATACAAACATTCACAAAACATTCAATACTTAGCTGACAGGCACGAAAGTCAAGTAATGAAGATTCGATTTGTGTTAAATCCATTTTCATTTGTTTTTCTCCTTGCTGGCGAGAATGGTTATTTCATTATTTTGGAGACTTTGGACACTGAAGAAGCGACCTATATTTGGCATACCCCTAAAAATAAAGCATCATTAATTGAGGAAGTAAAACAAATTGACAATCAACTAAGCGTTATTAGAGAAAAAGGAAGACAGACATTTTTGGATAAAAGCCCTGAAAACTTTGCAAGAATTATACACGATTATTCAGACAACAAAAAAGGATTTTTAATATGGAAATCAGCATTAGAAGAGATAATTTAGTCCAGCCCACAGGTGTAAGCACATTTGCAATTACTCACGGCTTGTTAATTTATTTTGGTGTTCGTGAACTTCGTTTCGCTCAAGCCTACGCACAGACCAAAAATTGCAAAAGAGCTTCCTCCCTTACCACCCGAAGGAAAAATTATTTTTTAAAATTCCTGCCCTCTAAAATTTTTAAAACAGACAACGCACTAGCCAAACAGACAGAAAATGACATTAAAAGCCCGGAATTATCAAGGCGCTTGAAATCGTGAATGAGTATATATCTCTTGCTATTATTCCTGATAGAATTAAAAATGAACTTGAGTTAAACAAGCCAAAGCAAGAAATTAGTTTACCAATGTGGACAGAAAATACTCCTATCATAAAGCAAGAACCAAATACAGGTAGAAATGAGCTTTGTCCATGCGGAAGCGGAAAAAAATATAAAAAATGCTGTATGAACAATTAATAACTACAAGGCTCTCTGCGATTATGCCACTAAAGCTCTTTTTGAAGTTATACGTATAAATTTGTCTAAAACCCACCAAAAGAAGTTCCTAATTTCACCTTATTCTAAGAATTCAGTGCTCCTTCAATATTTGATACCACAAAAATGTTCAGGAGCTTTTGAACTGGCCCCCATAGGTACCGGGTTGTTCTTCACTGCCTATAATTTGAGGCTAATCTTCACTATCCTCCCACAAATCAAGCTCAAAGCATATCTAGAGAAGCTTTATTCCTTTTTTTATCCGAAAAAAAACCTCTCAGAACTGCTTACGGCCATTTTTGGTCAAATTAATTTCCCTTCCATGAAAAATCCACCTATTTTAGCATGGCCTTAAAACGCCTCAATCGCTCTTATTATTAACCCGAATGGAGGGTTTTTAGACGGGCTGACGTTAGCGGTAATATTTGACAATATACTATTGACGATGGTTTTCATTTATCACACGATTGTTTTTCATTATTTTTTCAAAAAATTAATGATTTGCATCTTTCCTTATATTTATTACAACGGCTCAATTTCTTCGCCTTTTACTTTTGGTTTCATAGGCTCTGAATTAGGTTCAACATATTTGTTAGCATTTAAATGATTTAAGAAATCTAGCAGATATTCATTGAACTCATCAGATTGTTCAAGATTAGACACGTGCCCTGCATTATCAATAATTTTTAAAATTGAGCCTTCAATATGTTCATGCATAAATTCAGATTGTGCAAGTGGTGTTACTTCATCTGCTCTACCACAAATAATAAGTGTTGGAATGTCAATAGCGTCTAAAGTAGAACAGGTTTCTGATCGCTCTGCTAAAGCAGTTAACCCAGCGGTAATAATTTTCTTAGAATTTGCAAAGACAATACTTCGTAAATTTTCAACTATTTCCGCTTTTTTTGTCAATGAATCAGGGTGGAAAACACTTTTTATAAATTTCTCATTAAATACACTTGCACCATCACGGTTAATTTGTCTTATTGCCGTATTGCGTTTTTCTTTTACTTCCGCAGTATCAGAAATGCATTGAGTGTCGCATAAAATCAAGGCCTCAAATCGGTCAGGAAACCTTTTCATTGCATTCAATGCAATGAATCCTCCCATTGAGAGACCGCAAACAATAGCCTTCTCAATATTTAGTTTATCCATGAACGACACTAAATCTTCCGCAAACAAGTCAATGCTTAAGTGTGAATCCTTGTCTGTTGATTTACCAAACCCACGAATATCGCAAGCAATTACCCGGCTTGAAGACTTTAAACTATCCAATTGTCCTTTCCACATTGACTTATCAAAGGGATAGCCATGAAGAAATATTACCGGAACAGTTCCTTCTCCAGCATCATTATATGAAAGTGTAATACCGTTGACCTCCGCCCATAAGTCTTCATAAGAATTATCTAGTTCCATATTTTTAATGATGGTTACTGATGCATCTTCATTTTTTTTTGTCAACTCGTTTTTAGCATGATTACACTCATATCCATCAAGTAAACTTACCAATGAATCATAGTAGGCTGCCAAGGTTTTAACAATTATTTTCGGATTGTCTTTGTCTGGAATTGTTTCGGGCATTTCATTCATATTTTCAAGTAATTCAGGATATTTTGTTCTGATTTTTTCTGTTATCCTTACTATCTTTTCGTTCAACTCTAATTCTGTTTTCATATTTAATAAATTTCTTTGGTAATTAATTTCTTGTCAACACCTAAACTGTTTAATATTTCTTCAATTTCTGATATCATCGGAGGAGGTCCACATATATAAAATTGCTGATTAAAATTTTTGACGTTTTCTTTTATAAACTTTTCTGTAATTCTTCCAAAAGCGTAATCATTATTTTGCTCATCAGATAATATATTTAGGAATGCATCACCCAATAAACGATCAAATTCTTTTTCAAGAATAATATCAGCTTTTGTCTTATTAGCAAACAATAACATGTTACTGCCAATTTCATTTTTTGCCTTCAAATCTCTTAGGATAGAAATAAATGGCGTGATGCCCGCACCACCCGCTATAAAAACACCTTCTCCCTTATAAGTAATAGCACCAAAAACACCATGCAACACCAACTCGTCATCCTTTTTTAATTCCAGCAATTCATTGGTAACACCGTCTTTCTTAGGATAGGTTTTAATGATAAACTCTAGCGAATTATTGTCTGGTAAATTAGTCATTGTAAAAGGTCTTTCTTCTGATAGCCAACCATTTTTATTTATAGCTACTTGAGTTGCTTTCCCTGGTTCAAAATCAAACCCAACAGGTTTATTAGTAACAATTTTCAATACGTCTGGTGTTACATTATTAATTGATTCTACTTTTACTTTATAATTTCCCATTATTTATTTTTTAGTTGTGAATTTATTTTCCTAAATACTTTGCGCCATAAAGAATTTTTATTTTCGATTTGCTTGTTTTATTAATTGATTTCTGATTTCTAATTATTCCCAAACTAAAATTATTTTGATGCCATGTTTTCACATTTCTTCTTGCACATTTCAGAATATTCGAGATGTTTACGCAATGCAGGAAGTATGGATGTTGCCCAGTTCCGGATGTCAGGGTCAGCAGCATCTGTTGATGCTTTTTCAAATTTGCTTATTACATCTTTGTGTCCGTTAACCATCATATCGCACTATTCTTTGTCGAAATCTTTTCCTTCTTTATCCTTTAGTTTTTTATACGCATCCTGTCCTTTGTCAGTTAATGATATCGGAATAGAGATTTGTTTTGTGCAGCAAGTGCCAGTAAATATTTTTGTGCTTTGCTGTATTCATTTTCTATCATTTTACTGTGGTATTTTACATCAGCCATCATACTGTTGGTTTGTGCCAATAGCCCCAATTGAACTTCTTCTAAATTTATTTAGGCAACAGCTAAAAGAAAATGAGCATCCTATTTTTTTTTCCGTGTCATATTTTGCTTAATTATGTTCCACAGCAGCTTCTTTAGGGTCTTCAAGTTTTGAATCATTGCATGATGGCGTGAGCGTTAATACTAAAATTAATGCTGCTGCTGCAAATGCAATTTCTGGAAGGCGTGATTTTAAATTTGGTTTTTCTTTTTCATTTTTATTTAGTTTTTTAAATTGTGATTGGTGATAATGGTTTGCATTAATAAATTAAGATGAGATGGCCTTACAAAATTTTTTATAATGCTTCTCACCTTAATTTTTAATCGTGAATAATTAACGATTTCCGCCCTAGTTTTTATCCTGGCTGTTTTTGTTATTTCCCTGACGGTTTTGTTCAGCCGTAGGAGTTATTGATTTTTTCTGCTCCTTAGAAGAATTTTCTCTTTCTTCTCTTTCTTTTCTTTCTTTTTCGGCAGTAATGTTCCGTTCAGAAGGATTGCCTTCTTTGCGTTGGTTGCCCTCTTTCTTTTGTTGACTTGTAGGAGTTTTTTGTTCCTGTTGGTCATTTTTGTTTTCTGACATTTTATTTAAGTTTAATTCGTAACTGAATTGTTACGATACAAAATTCTTCTTCTAAATACCCAATAGCATTGCACAATTAATGTTAATAGTTACATATTTCACTTGTTGACAGGCAAAAGACAAAGACAATGAGAACACGAATAATACTAAACACTACTGCTAACATATAAGGCTTAAACGAAGCTACGCTTCGATTTAATCCGCAGTTTATGTTGAGCCTGCCGAAATCCCGTCTTAGCGGGGAAGCTATCGGTAGCCAAGTCGCGTTATATGGGGTTTGAATAATTTGGGGATTGTTTTGTGAACAACCATTGGCCCATTTTTCTTGGGTGGTTTCCTTTTACACTGCATATCGGAGCGAATTAATTGATGGTATTAAGTTCAGGACGGGCAGGCAGTTTGGTGCTTCGATCCCGTCCCGAAAGCAATCGGGAGCTATCGGAACGCCAAATCTTGTGGCCGAAAATCGTCATGAGCGATTCCTGCTTTCCCCATTACTGCCGGTTTAATACTGTTTTCAATTGCATATTGGCTTTGTTTGTCGTTTTTGGGTTCGTTTTTAGCTCATGTCTAGGTCTGCTTTTCAAAGGTATTCGCTGAATACTTCGTATTTGAACAAGCAAAAAGGAACGGAAAATGATCGAATTGAAACGGAATTTTCACTTCTAAGAATAATAGTCAGTAAATAACTGCTCCCTGCTGAGTGAAAATTAAAAATGGGGATTAAGTTTTCACGATTTCAGTCCTAAGGTGGGAGAATTCAGGCATGGTGGTATAATTGCGGTGAGTCATGTTATTTAAATACAGTGATGCATATTTAGAAAAAGGAAAGAACCTCTCCCCGAATCAATTAAAATTTGATGCTATTCCTCAAGCTACTCAAGAAAATCCCTTCAATGGTCTCTTTGGCGTGTTCGCTGATTCTTTGCCAGATGCTTGGGGAAACTTGCTTATCAAGAAACACCTCAGTGCGGATCGGATTGCCTTTGAATCTCTTAATGCGTTGGATCATTTGACATTTTCCGGGAAGAATAGTTTGGGAGCACCTCAGTACAGACCAAGTGTTGAGGTAGAGCAGAAGGCTTTAAAAGTTAATTTGGATCAACTAAACAACACTATTTTTGACGTTCTCAGCGGCGAGAGCAGTGTCGTAATTGATGATCTGTTCAGAAGAGGAGGTAGGCCTGGTGGAGCACTACCGAAAATTTACGCAGGTCATAATCCGAAGACAGATATACTCATCAGTGGCATCGCTAATCTTCCAGAAGAAAATGAACACTGGATCATTAAGTTTGCCGCAAAGGAAGATTCGAAAGATATCGCCAATATTGAGCTGGCCTATTATAAAATGGCCTTAGATTCAGGTATCGAAATGTATGAGTGCAGCGTGTTTAACAGTGAAGCTGGCAATAGCTATTTTGGAACGAAACGATTTGACCGAATTGGGAATGATAAGCTTCATATGCTCTCAGCTGCAGGACTTCTTCATGATGATTATGAGCACAGTACCTTTGACTATGGAAATTTAATATTCCAGGCAAAAAAGTTAACCAATAACGCGAAAGCTGCTGAACAAATGTTTCGTAGAGCTGTCTTCAATATTCTGGCACATAACCGCGATGATCATTCTAAAAACTTTGCATTCCTAATGGATGCTGAAGGCGTGTGGTCACTTGCACCAGCGTATGACTTGACATTCTCCTCCTCTTCTCAGGGATATCATAGCACAGCTTGCGCTAAAAACTATGTAGATCCAGGAAAGAAAGAATTACTAGAATTGGCGGATATATTGTCGATCAACAAAGCAGAAGTAATTATCAATGAAATAATGGGCATCATTGGTGCCTGGCGACTTTATGCTGAATTATCTGGCGTTTTAGATTCCACAAAAAAAACCATAGAGACGGGTCTGACGACGATTCGTTCAAGATTTTAGACTGGTTTACCTCAGGTATGACAACACAAGAAATCTTGAATGATTTTCCTGAATTGACAGCTGAAGATATTTAAGCAACACTGTCCTATGCAGCAGACAGGGAGCATAAATTACTAATTGCTTCGTGAATCACAGTAACACGCAGAAAATATAAAATCCCACCTACTCACCGAACATTTCGACAGGCTCATTGCGACTCTGTGCTTGAAGGGATGGCAGAACCAGATTTGCTACCTCTCCCCTGTTAAAGAGAGATGCTCGCTCACACCAAGCTAAGCCTTGGTCATAATGATTCTGCGGCCTTATAGTCCAGTCATTTAGAATACATGATTCACCGCAATTGTGCCACTACGCCTGAATTCTAAGGCGTGCGAATTTAAATCGTTTTAAACTCAAGACTCTTTTTCAATTTCTTACATTCAAGTGATAAATCCAACAGCTTTAGCTGTTGGATAAAAGCCCACCCTTGGATTTGCCCTAGGGCAAATCCAAGGGTGGGCTGGCGAAAAACTTCATATTTTTGGGTTGGAAAACTTAAAGAATATGACACATTTAACGCTAGGCCCAAGGTACGAAATTTCAATCTTAAACGAGCAGGGAGTCTCTAAGACTGAAATCGGTAGAAATCTCGGCAAACATAGGTCGACCGTAATCAGAGAGCTAAAAAGGAATTCCGACGGCCGAAACGGACAGTATAAAGCCGAATTAGCTCAGAAAAAGTCTTGTACCAGGCACAAGCAGAAGAACAAACACAAGAACTTCACGGCTGATGTGAAGGACTATGTCACCTACTGGCTGAAAAAGGCCGGAAGGGGACACATTCCCAATAGAACCGATATATCACAGAGACCAGCAGTAGTGGACAAAAAGCAGAGAATAGGGGATTTAGAGATCGACCTGATCATCGGAAAAAACCACAAGGGTGCACTCTTGACCATAAACGACAGAGCTACGGGAGTGCTCAAAATGGCGCATATAAAAGGCAAGGAAACCAAGGACGTGGAAATAATGACCAAGGAACTGTTAGAAGACTGGATACCATTCATACATACCATAACTAGCGATAACGGAAAGGAGTTCGCCAACCATGAGGCCATAGCTGGGAAAGAGGAGCCAACGAAAACCTGAACGGTTTGGTCAGACAATATTTCCCAAAAGTACTACCTTTACTAACTTAGATGAAGAAGCCGTCAAGAAGGCGGAGGATATTTTAAACAACAGACCCAGAAAAAGGCATGGGTATTTAACACCTAATGAAGTTTTTGCAGCAGCCATCAACAATGAAGGCAATGTTGCATTTATGACTTGAATCCACCCAATTTTCGAGAATAGCGAAAAATGCTGAAAAATTGAAAACTAAATTAAAAATTCTACACCTTGAAGACAGTCCTGCTGATGCTCAATTAGTAGAAAGAGAATTGAAAAAAGGAAAGATTCAATTTGAAAAGTTGGTTGTTGACAATAAAACAGCCTTTGTAAAGGCACTCAAAGAATTTGCTCCAGACATCATCTTAGCCAACCACACTCTTCCCTCCTTTGATTCTAAGGAAGCAATAGAGATAATCAAGCAAAAGGAAATTAAAATTCCTTTTATACTAGTTACAGCTACTGTTTCTGATCAATATGCTGTAGAAATAATGAAAGCCGGGGCTAACGATTATATCCTCAAAGACAGTTTGAATTGCCTGCCGCATGCAGTACTGAGTGCAATTGAGAAAAACAAGGCGGAGAATCAACTGTTTGAAAGCGAAGCATTCAACAAGGGAGTTCTCTCTTCGCTCAGTTCACATATAACCGTGATAGATAAAAGCGGGACACTCATAGCTGTAAACAAAGCCTGGGATGATTTTGCAAAAGAAAATGGAGAAACAAGTCTTTCAAGTGTTTCTATAGGAAGCAACTACTTTGATGTTTGCAAACGTGCAGTAGAAAATGGAGATAATGATGCAGCGCATGCATTAGCCGGCATTCAATCTGTTTTTAAAAATGAAAAGCAATATTTTGAAATGGAGTACCCCTGTCATTCTCCTGAGCAGCAGCGATGGTTTATACTTAGTGTCAAAAATTTTGGAAACGATACCCATCAAGTTGTTATCTCACATCAAAATATTACTGAAAGAAAGATCGCTGAAAATAATCTTAGTAAAACTTCAGTTGATTTGCAAAAAACAGTTTCTGAACTTAATACAATACTAACCGAGAAGAAAAGATTGGAAAAGGCGTTTGAGGTTGAACGGCAGCGGTTTTTAGATTTGTATTTTCAGGCTCCATCCTGCATGGGGATTTTAAAGGGGCCTGACTATGTATTTGAAATGGCAAACCCACTGTATTTACAGTTAATTGATAAAAAGAATATAATTGGCAAAACGGTAAAAGAAGTTTTACCTGAACTGGAAAGCCAGGGAATTTTTGAATTTTTGGATTCCGTTTATTATACAGGTAAAACTTTTTCAGCCAACGAAATGCTTGTAAAATTCGATCTCCATGGCACTGGTGAACTGGTTGATAGATATTTGAATTTTATCTACCAAGCTCATCGAAACAGAGATGGCGAAATTGATGGTATTTTCTTTTTTGTAAATGACATTACAGAACAAATTTTGTCACGGAAAGAACTAGAAAAAAGCGAAAAGTTTTTTAAAGGAGTGATTGAGAACAGTGCAGACATGATTACGCTAACTGACCCTGTAGGAAAAACAATTTACGCAAGCCCGGCAGTTTCCAAAAATTTTGGATATACCTATAAAGAATGTTTAGATATAAATATAGCTGACATTGTTCACCCAGACGATGCGTTGATAATGCAGGAATTTGTAATGAAGATAATGATGCATCCTGGAGTGCCTATAGAAGCGCCATTGATCCGGTTTAGAAAAAAAGACGGAAGCTATATTTGGGTGGAAGGCACATTCACAAATTTTCATGAAACGGAAGGTATTAATGCAATTATTGCAAATTTCAGAGACATAACTGAGAGAAAAAAAGCAGATGCAGAAAATAGGTTCAGAGCAAAGTTATTAAACACTATCGGGCAGGCGGCAATAGCAACAGATTTAAATGGCATTGTAAATTATTGGAATCGGGCAGCAGAAAATATTTATGGGTGGACAAAAAAGGAAGCTTTAGGCAAGCATATCATTGATCTTACAACTTCTAAGGCCACAAATGAACAAGCCACCCAGATAATGGAAGAGCTAAAAAATGGGCAAACATGGTCGGGAGAATTTAAGGTGCGGAAAAAGGATGGAACTTATTTTCCTGCCCTAATTACCAATTCTCCAATTTATGATGAGCATAATTTATTACATGGCATCATTGGAATTTCCTCTGATATTACTGAAATGAAGAAATTGGAAGAACTTTTAGATAAAACTAATAGGCTTGCATCAATTGGTAGCTGGGAAATTGATGTAGTAAAAGGAACCGTTTTTTGGTCAGACATTACAAAGGAAATACGTGAAGTGGATAAAGATTATGTTCCCCGCTTAGATGTGGGAATAAGTTATTTTGAAGAGGGTATTCATAAAGAAACAATTAGCAAAAAAGTACAAGAATGTATAGAATATGGCACTCCATGGGATGAAGAATTGAAGATAATCACGTTTAAAGGGAATCGTAAATGGGTTCGCACCATCGGTGAAGGAGAATTTTTAAAGGGGAAATGTTTAAGGATACATGGTAGTTTCCAAGACATTACCGTTCGCAAACAGGCAGAACAATCTCTTCAACAATCAGAATCAAACCTGCAAGCCATTATTGAAAATACAGATGCTACCATTTATTCGCTCGACACTGAATTAAGGTTCATCGCTTTCAACAATAGGTTGTGTAATTTGGTGAAAGAGGCATACGGTATAGAATTAAAAATTGGTGACAATGCATTCAGTTTTCTCGAAAAATTAGAACCCGAAGAATCAAAACGCTGGAATGAAATATATTCAAAAGCCCTCAAAGGTAAAACCCTTAAATTCGAAAAAGAATTTAACATAGGCGATGTCTATAATTGTTCGAGTTTCACTATTTACCCCATATGGTCAAACAAAACCATCATTGGGCTTTCGTGTTTTATCTATGACATTACCAACCAAAAACAGGAGCAGCGTGTAAAAGATAAAATGGCAGCCGATTTAATTCAGCGTAATCGGGACCTAGAACAATTTACCTATATCATCTCTCACAACCTTCGCGCACCTACTGCCAACATTATAGGTTTTACAGAAATTTTACAAGACGAAACGCTCATTCCGAAGGAGAAAAAAGAATTACTGCAAGGACTTTCTAAATCCGTAACAGCACTCGATAGCGTTATTAAGGACATCAACGACATCTTGCAGGTAAAAAATGACATCAACGAGCAAAAAGAAGTCATATTCTTTTCAAAACTTGTAAACGATATCATCCTAAGTATAGGTAATCTTATTCATAAAAATCGCGTACGCATCATATCCGACTTTTCAGAAGTGGACGAAATTTACTCCCTTAAAGTGTATATGTTTAGCGTCTTTTACAACCTCATAAGCAATAGCATTAAATACCGCAATCCAAACGAACAACCCTTGATTGAAATAAAAAGCAAAAAAGAAGATGGAAAAATAATTCTCACATTTAAAGACAACGGATTAGGAATTGATATGAAAACACAAGGCAATAAAATTTTCGGGCTTTATAGACGTTTTCATTCACATGTGGAGGGCAAAGGCATGGGACTATTCATGGTAAAAACACAAGTTGAATCACTTGGAGGAAAAATAACTATTGCCAGCGAACTCAATAAAGGAGCTGAATTTACAATAGAATTTGAAATTTAAATCTGAAATAATATGATACCAATAACAAAACGGTTTCTCCTTGTTGACGATGACCCATTAAGTAATTACATTACAAAAATAATTCTGAAAAAATCAATTGACGGAGTGCACATTAACGAGTTTACTATTCCGGAAGATGGTTTGGAATTTATAAAATCTGAACCAAGTCAAAATCCTCCCGATGGAAAAACAATACTTTTTCTCGACATCAACATGCCTACAATGTCAGGGTGGGAATACCTCGAAGAGTTTGAGCTTTTCGATGCCTCAATAAAAGAGAAATACAATATTTACATCCTCTCATCCTCTCTTGACCCAAGCGACATAAACCGAGCAAAAGCAAATCCACTCGTAATAGATTATATAGAAAAGCCGCTCAACAAAGAAACCCTGCTTAAAATATTTGGCTGAAGGATAGAAAAATCTACTAACTTTTCTATCAACATCATCTCTTTAATTTTGTTGTCATGTACTTTAGCTTCGCTAATATTTACCATGTCGGGAATCATCATTGTGTCATCCCAGCAGGTATGTATCTTGATACCACCTTGAGCTGTCCGAAAGTTAACGCAACGAACTGGTCGTATGTCTTGTATTTACTGCATCCCTTATCACTCTGGTGTTTCGCTTTACAGCGGTTCAGCATCCAATCGGGTACTAGATCTATAATTTGGCATATCAGTAGCTTATTCGTATTCTTACTTCGCCTGAAGAGTCCCATAAAAGTATTTTTTTTCTCAAAACACGAATACGGGATTCTCAGGCTTCTTTTTTTTATGCCTTTCGGATGCTAGTGAGAATATGTGAATTATATAAACTAAGGATATAATAATATAAACTATTTCATGAGTCACCGCCTTTGTACCACTAAATTGGCTTAACGCTAATACTGACAAGCCTTTCAAAGATATTCAGCCCAAAATTACGTCTGTTTAGTCGATAGCTGAATTCAGCAAGGTAGCGCTGCAAAT
>Ga0209390_10005684_pt1 | contig 17375 bp, 13 predicted proteins | sample BON01_FD_187212 | JGI IMG/M metagenome (GOLD analysis project Ga0209390, IMG submission 187212) | Freshwater microbial communities from Lake Bonney liftoff mats and glacier meltwater in Antarctica - BON-01 (SPAdes) (version 2) | ecosystem: Environmental > Aquatic > Freshwater > Ice > Glacier...
CAACCGGTTTGAAAGGTACAAGATTAAAAAAACTTGTTGTTGGGGTAGTTCCGTAACCGATTCTTCCATTATATGTGCTACTCATTGCGGTAGCATTCATGAACATATTTGATAAACTAGTTGTTGTACCTACACCTACAATCCAATAACGTATATTTTGATTAAATGCCGAAGCATTACTAAACATAGTATTCATACTCGTAACCTTTGAAGTATCCCATCCACCAATATCTTGATTAAATGCGAAAGCACTACTAAACATAGAACTCATATTCGTAACATTCGAAGTAATCCATCCACCAATATTTTTATTAAATGCCGGAGCATTATAGAACATATTACTCATAGTCGTAACCTTTGAAGTGTCCCATCCACCGATATCTTGATTAAATGCCGAAGCACTATTAAACATAAAAATCATATTCGTAACATTGGAAGTAATCCATCCACCAATATTTTTATTAAATGCCGAAGCACTAGCGAACATAGCACTCATATTCGTAACATTCGAAGTAATCCATCCACCAATATCTTGATTAAATGCCGAAGCACTAGCGAATATACTACCCATGTTTGTAACCTTTGAAGTGTTCCATCCACCAATATCTTGATTAAATGCGGAAGCACTAGTGAACATACTATCCATGTTTGTAACATTGGAAGTGTTCCATCCACCAATATCTTGATTAAATACGGAAGCAATTTGGAACATAGAACTCATATTTGTAACATTGGAAGTAATCCATCCACCAATATTTTTATTAAAGGCCGAAGCACTTCGGAACATACTACCCATGTTTGTAACATTGGAAGTGTTCCATCCACCAATATCTTGATTAAATGCGGAAGCACTAGTGAACATACTACCCATGTTTGTAACATTGGAAGTGTTCCATCCACCAATATTTTGATTAAATGCCGAAGCACCATAGAAGATAGTACCCATATGCGTAACCTTTGAAGTGTTCCATCCACCGATATCTTGATTAAATGCGGAAGCACTAGTGAACATAGCACTCATAGTCGTAACATTGGCAGTGTCCCAATTACTTATATTAGAGTTAAACGTCGATTTACTATTAAATAAACTACTCATATCAGTTATCAACGATGTATCCCATGTGTTGATGTTTTCATACGTGTTAAGAGCAGTCGCGTTATCGCTTATCCAAAGATTTACCGCTGTTTGGAGTGCAGCCTTGTCAACCGGTTTGAAAGGTACAAGATTAAAAAAACTGGTTGTTGGGGTATTTCCGTAACCGATTCTTCCATTATATGTGCTACTCATTGCGGTAGCACCAATAAACATATTTGATAAACTAGTTGTTGTACCTACACCTACAATCCAATAACGGATATTTTTATTAAATGCCGAAGCATTACTAAACATAGTATTCATACTCGTAACCTTTGAAGTAATCCATCCACCAATATCTTGATTAAATGCGGAAGCACTAGTGAACATAGAACTCATAGTGATAACTTTATCAGTGTTCCATCCACCAATATCTTGATTAAATGCCGAAGCATTATAGAACATAGAACTCATATTCGTAACCTTTGAAGTGTTCCATCCACCAATATTTTGATTAAATGCGGAAGCACTAGTGAACATAGTAGCCATACTCGTAACATTGGAAGTGTTCCATCCACCAATATATTGATTAAATTGGCTAGCAGCAAAGAACATATAACTCATACTCGTAACTTTCTCAGTGTTCCATCCACCAATATCTTGATTAAATGCGGAAGCACTAGTGAACATACTACCCATGTTTGTAACATTGGCAGTGTCCCAATTACTTATATTAGAGTTAAACGTCGATTTACTATTAAATAAACTACTCATATCAGTTATCAACGATGTATCCCATGTGTTGATGTCACCGTAACTAGAAACAGCGGAAGCATTGTTACTAATCCAAAGATTTACAGCGTCTTGGAGTGCAGCCTTGTCGGTCGGTTTAAAAGCCATTATAATATATATAGATATAATTTTATATTCAAATATAATCACTATTTAGTCTAAATACGCAAATTGGTGATATTCAGGATTATGCGTCTATTTATTTATAGTTCTATTTATTAGCTCAATTTCAGGTTCAGTTAACCCGTATGTTTCATATATAATATCATCACTTGTAATACAATCTAAATCTATCATTTTCATATTTTGTATAACGGTATCATCAATAACAACTTGGTGTGTCCATGTTCTATTAAATATTTACACAATAATAGCATAGTAATACTTTTACCACTTCTTGGTTTATGAGCTATACACCACATACTGTGTTTAGTTGTCAGAAACGAGTTTATAAATTTTGTTTGTGTCATATACTGATGCGTTTTTTTAACTAATTGTTGTCTAGGACACAATAAGTAGTCAGAGTTGACGAAGTCAATGAAATCCTCAATTGGTAGTGATTTTTCTGAAAATCGTTGACAGAACACATTCAACGCGTTTATAATATCGGTTTCGTCATACAATAAATTATTTTCAATAACACTGTCATAAATTTGTTTATGTATATCGTTTTTTTTACTCCCACTAATTTCTTCTTTTGCTTTTACGAAAAGTCCGATTTTGTAATCCACATAGAATCGTTGTAATGTACTATCTAAATCATTACACCGACTAAAAAGAAAAATGAGACAAGATTATCTTAAAAAATAAAATTATCGGTCATTTCTCCTTTGCTATTTGATAAAATGAATTATCAAATCAGTGGTGTAAAAGCACCCTTTTTCATAGGCATTAGACTACATTTGACGCCCTCTTCCTTTTTTTCTTCGTTATAAGGGTTCGGCGGTTGGTCTATTCTTTCAATTTTGTATTCTCTACTGTATTTCATCGGTCGTTTTCCTGTCTTCTTGTAGTAGTCGAATACATATTGGATGTTCCTACATCCGTTCTTATCACGATTGATACACCCTTTCCTGTTGTTTTCCATTTGATATGTTAGGATTGAGTGGATTTTTCTGTATTCGCCTTTCTTATCAGGCAAATACAGGTTTTTACAATGGTCTTTCGTTTTGTAGGATATACAAGATGTTCTAAACTCATCTATGTTATACACTTTGAAACGCTCCTTTAATTTTCTTTTTAGTGATAAGTTAGGTGTGGAAATAAAGTGTCGCAACTGCTTTCCTATACTCCAATCACCTATGATAATGGTATGGTCTTTACTATACTTCTTTTCAATCATATTCAGCATATTATCCTCGCTTCGCTTCTTATTTATGTAAGCATACCATTTGTATTTACGAAAATGAATGTCTTTGTATAGTGGAACGACTACCTCATTTACTTCCAGTTTCTTTGCTATGTATTCTTTGAACTTATCCAAATTACAACTTTTGGAATTGAAAGAATTGAGTGTTTGTTCTACTTCTGTAATATGTGTTTTGTCCTTGTGATTTTTCAGTAAGCGTTGGTATTTCAACCGTTTTGTTTCTTTGATACGCATACCATTAAGAAGCAATATTATTCCAAAACACATTATCATTGATACAGCAAGTTTAATAAATCTATTTTGTCATGAAAAAGATAAAGATGGTAATAAAGTAAAAAAGGGTAATTTATTAAGTAATGTAAAAGAAAACCAAAATGAAGTATGGTATAATTTTTTGAATTTGAAAAATAAAATATTTAAGAATAGACATTATCAATTTCATAACCAAATACAAACAGATGGTATTTCGTGTTGTTTATTGTTTATTAGAAAAGATTTGAAAGATAAGAAATGGGGCTCACGAGTTCCTGTTTTACAAGAACAAGATTTTTACAACATTGAATATTTATCTAAAGAGCAATTAGATACATTGAAGGATAGGAATATAGTTGGTTGCGACCCTGGTAAGCGTTCATTGGTTTATATGATGGATAAAAATGGTAATAAATTACAATATACAGCACCGCAAAGAAAAAAGGAAAGCAAGGCAAAATGTAATGAACGAATATTATTATTGGAAAGAAAACTAAATGGTATTATAGAAAAGGAAACTCATTTATCATTACAAAATAGTAAATCAGTAGATTATAACAAGTTCAAAGTGTATCTTGTAGAAAAGAATAAACTGAATAAGGAAACAACGGAGTTTTACAAACGAGATGTTTGGAGAAAAATGAAGTTTAGGCAATATAGTTATGGTAAGAAAAGTATAGATATGTTTTTGAATAAAATCAAAAAAACATTTGGGGAAAACATACTTATTGGTTATGGAAATTGGAGTAGGAGCACACAAATGAAACATTTTATGCCTACGATGAATAAAGGATTAAGGAAACTAATTCATAAAAAGTACGATACGATCACTATAAATGAATATAATACAAGTAAGAAATGTTGCGATTGTAATAAGGATTTAGAGTATTATAAGGATAAGGAGAATAAAAAGGTATTTCGTCTGTTGAAGTGTTCTAATTGCGTGAGTTGCGAAAACAAAAAAATCGTATTTAGAACACGAGATGCTAATTCCTCCATAAACATAATGAATTTAACAAGTTGTTGGATAAATAAACAAGAACGACCATTATGTTTTCAAATTTCGTCTTTCACTTCTTCAAGAATAAAAACAGAAGAAGAAAAAGTTAGACCATCGTAGGTGAAATTCCTACTATTGATTTTATATTTTTTATTTTTTTAATGTCGTTAAAATCGGCGTTTGAAATGTAAAAAGGTGTAATAGAAATGAATCAATTTTTATTTTGGAATTTTTTCCTATTGTAAATATTCAAAGGTGTATACGATGATTACATTGAAACATAAAAAATAAAACCCAAATAACATAATTGTTTCAGACGGACAGTATGAAACAAACCAGGTTATCTACTTCATACATATGTGTATAAATTATATGTTTATTATATAATAAAGACTTTTTATATTGATAATATATAATGTCTTTTTTCCATCGACAAAAAGTTCTAGAAAACCAAATAGCAGAAGTTCAACCATCTATTATTCAATTTACGCAACAAAAGCGCAAATCTATTATGGAACTAATTAAAGAGAAACAAAATGACCAAGATTTTAATCAAAAACTCAATGTTGGGATTACATTGATACTAGAAGTATATCGTGTATTGATGGGAGCATTTTTAATCGTGTTTGTTCCTCAAAAATGCTATGATACAATTTGCTCTGTTAATGAAAACATAAACCGTGATGACTCGTTGTCACAAACTGCCATTTCGTTTAACATATTAACTGCTATATCATTTATGGCACTTTATTTTGTAGAGGTAAAGAGAGAACACAAAATGATTAATTATTTAGAAGTAAACAAATTTACCCCAAATGACGATACATCGGTTGGATTGTCACTTGAAAAGTTGGCTACAAGGAAAAAGCAAACTATTTGGGATTACGATAGATATTATCAAAAAATAGGTTATGTTTCTACAGGGGCGTTCACACTAAACGCAATTTTAAGTTTTATTGTAATATATAATAATTATTTAGATAGCAAAACAATTACTGTATTTTTGACAAACGTTTTGCTTATGGGTTTAAAAGTAGCAGATGTGTTTTCTACAGTAAATACACCTAAAAACATATTTTATAGCGCTTACTTAAAAAATAAGGTTCAATACAACGATGTTGACCCTAATAAAATTCAACAGATGGATGATATTGAATCCAGAGTAACCGAGTTAACAACTGAAACTAACATCGTAGAAGAGACGCCAGTTGTTCAAGAGGTGGAAGAAACACCAGTTGTTCAAGAGGTGCCAGATGTTCAAGAGACGCTAGTTATTCAAGAGGTGGAAGAAACGCCAGTTGTTCAAGAGACGCCAGTTGTTGATGAGACGCCAGTTATTCAAGAGGTGGAAGAAACGCCAGTTGTTCAAGAGGTGGAAGAAACGCCAGTTGTTCAAGAGACGCCAGTTGTTCAAGAGACGCCAGTTGTTCAAGAGACGCCAGTTGTTCAAGAGACGCCAGTTGTTCAAGAGACGCCAGTTGTTCAACAGGTGGAAGAGACGCCAGTTGTTCAACAGGTGGAAGAGACGCCAGTTGTTCAACCGGTGGAAGAGACGGCAGATAACTCCGTCTGAGAAAGTTTTTCAATAATAAACATTCGTTTATAAATCTTCTTTCCATCTTTTGTATAGCCAGCACTTATTCTCTTTGGTGTCATTTTATAATGACATGACCTTAAAATTTGTCGCACAAGATTCAACAGGGGCCATTTCTGATTATCTTCGGCATTCGACTGGAGACTTGTTAAAGCAGATGACGTAAATACTTGTTTCAATATAGAGATATCTTCTTTGACTGAGTCGTATACTTCTTTATCTAGAAAAATTTCTCTAGGAATTAAAAGTCCATTCATATCGTCAAAATCACTTACAACAATCTTACATTTAGTTAAAAAAGATTTAATATATTCAACTTGTTTAGAATTCATACTTGAATATATTACATATAGTGCTTTTTTTTAAGTGATTTTATACGCATTTTTTAGATCATTGGTAATTGCTTAGTTATGAAACAAAGTTGGAATACTATACACTTCGCCAGTTTTAACATATTTAGCGACTACTCTTGGATTCTTATTATTGGAAATAATATCTTCTGTGTCGTATACATTACCGACATCATCTAAATAGTATACAATACCTTTAATATCAATCGCATTTACCTCGACTGTTTTAATACTAGAGGACGGTTCTTTATCACTAATCATACCATGTGGTATCCCTTTGCTATGTGTCCCGCAATATTGACAATTATCTTTTTTACGACGTGTACATTGCTCCCCGCTAGCTCTTTTCGCACAACATCTTTCGTAAACTGGAACCATACTCTTGATTCTTTTTCTCTTCATAAAATCATCCTTGTTTAATTCAAAATTAGTATACTGGTACACATAATTACTCAACTCTGACATAACTACTTGATTATCCTTAGATTTAAGTGATTGGATTTTCTCAACTAAATCCGTCTTAAAGACATGAACATAATCAGTAATCTTCTTGTTTAAACGTCTCTCCATGTTACAATTATAATTTAATAATGCTTTATTATTGAATTTCAATTTTTATTTTAATATTAAATGAGTATTTTATTCAACGACGAATTATCATGTATCATAATGTTATATAGTTACGATTGATAATCATCGTGTAGCTTTATCTATATCTATGGGTTCGCTAATACTCATTATGATAATTTATTTTCATCATTTTATTTCTTTACATTTTCAACAGTTTCTGCCTTGGCCTTGGCCTTAGCCTCCGCTTCTTTCTTTGCCTTTTCAATAGCCTCAGCCTCCTGTACAAGTATTGCTTCTTCAGCAATGCGTGCTTCTTCATGTACTAATGACTCCTCTTCTAGTTGCGGTTCATCTACTAACGAGGCCTCTTCTAGTTGCGGTTCATCTAATAACGAGGCCTCTTCTAGTTGCGGTTCATCTAATAACGAGGCCTCTTCTAGTTGCTGTTCACCTGATGTATCCTCACCTGCTGTATCCTCACCTGCTGTATCCTCACCTGCTGTATCCTCACAATTATCGTATTTCTCTTCGTGTTCCAATCCTTCGTCTTCCGACTGTTCGTCACTTATATCACAACATTGTTTAAACATTTGTTGAGCAAGCGATTTATTCAGTTGTGTTGAAAAATGGGTAATATTTATTGAACCAGATGAACCTTGTTCTATAATACCTAACAATGACTCATTTAACGGAATATGATTTATGGGAAGAAATTCGTCCGGTTCCGACGATGAAGAACCAGAAGGACTACTTTCTCCCACTATTGAACGTCTCAAGTCTCGAGCAGCATTTTTATTTAAACACTGTATATTTATATCATTCATCAATGTGGTATTATCTATTCTTTTGCCGGTCAATCCACCTTCAAATTTGATATCAGTTTTTAATTGTGCTTCTAACAAACGAATCTTTGTTATCAATCGTTTCAATAATTTCTCATGTAAATTATAAAAAAAGTTTAGATATTTTTCATATAAATTAATTTGTTCGTCCAATACAATTACCTCATACTTAAAGGTAGAAACAAAATTATCCACATTTAATCCATAACTTTGGTTGGTCGTAAATGCTTGTAAAGATTGTTCTTTACCCCTCAATACATTAATTAAATAAGCCAATACGTATATGATATCTTCATTCAACTGAACAATTAAATTAAAATCATATAGTTTTTCTTCGTCCAAATCGTCATATTTCGGATACTTTTTATTTTTCAACGCGGTATTTAATTTAGTATCAATATGACTTTTTTCTACATAATATATAATTAGTTTATATAGTTTATAATACTCGCTATACATACGATTTATAATAATAATATAATAATCTTTCAAAAATTTATATTCGCGTTTCAACAAGCTATTTTGAAAATAAAACGAATCCAAACTAAATACGAATGCATTTATATATGGTGTTTTTATCAACTTGGTATTTCGAATAAAATCATTGTATACTTCGTGTAATTTAGAAATACGCCCATCTAAACCTTCGAATAGTGTACTAATTTCCTCACGCATTCCTCTTACTTTATCAAATACAACTTTCATATTTGACATTTTGTTATCCATTTATTATTTGATTAGATAATAAAAATATATTATTTTTATAGTCTATAATGGAACATAATGAAGACTCGTTAATAACTGAAACAGATGAAATAATAAACGAGAACAAGATATTTAAAGAACAAGAATGGAAGCGTGAGCATGAAATTATACTTGTAGAATGGGCAGACAAAGCAATGTGCTATAGATGGTTACATACACGTTCCCATCAAGCATATTCTAAAACAAACGCATGGTTTACTATTCCCGTCATCATTATGAGTACATTAACTGGAACCGCGAACTTTGCCCAAGATAGATTCTCAGAAGATATTAAACCATATGCGCAAATGACTATTGGGGCAGTGAATATTTTCGCAGGTATTTTAACAACGATTGCTCAATTCTTAAAAATAGGTGAGTTGAATGAAGCACATCGTGTCAGTTCAATATCATGGGACAAGTTTTATCGCAATATTAAAGTTGAGTTGGCAAAATCAAGGAACGAGCGCACTAATGTAGCTCATATGATAAAATTATGTAAGGAAGAATTCGATAGATTAATGGAAACAAGTCCATCGATTAACGAAAAAGTCATTAAACTATTTAACCAAACATTTCCAACAAAAAAATCAACAGTTGACTACGATAGAAATACAGATATTACTAAACCTGATATTAAACGACCTGAAATCTGTGACGAACTGATTAGTACAGCTGAGATTGTATTTGTCGCCTCTGAAACAGATAATGTGAAGCGGACTTCTTTAATCGAACTTACACGTAAAAAAAACAAGATAATGGAAAACTATGAACGAGAAGTAAATGAATGGATAACCAAATTCGAGAACAAACATAATAGAAAGCCCCTAGAGAGTGAACTGATTGACAATTTACAAGATAAAATGAATCCGGATATTCTCGATAAAATTGTCAAAAAGATATTAAACAGTTTTGAAAACGACGACGAACAATTGGACGCACTAAACAACGTATAAGTGTCGTGTCCTATACCTATATTACATAATCGAATAAGTGTATATCAATGTCATCCTATCGAACTAACTAAAATAGTTGACTGGTTCTGGTAAAAAACCCCAGAATAAAATGAGAGCAAAAAACCATAATAAATAACTGCCGTAGAATTGAACCTCGACGCCTAGAAACGTCATTATTAATGATATCAAGTAATTAATAGTGATAATGGCTATTAATATGTATGCTATAGTAGTCATTTTCATTTTTAATATATACAAATACTTTATTATTTTACATACGAGAAAATATGTTTTTCGTTTTTAAAAATCCAATATATATCATTACTATTATTACTGTCTTGGTGGTTCTTACTATCATCCGTATGGTGATTACTATCTTTTATGATGATATAGTTGTTGTCTGCTAGGTCGTTTAATGTATCACTAAATTCCATGTCTTCAATAAAACAAATTGTGCGGACGTTATCATTTACTTTATATGTATTTAGACGAATTAATGGACTATTTTCTCTCTGACAATACTGAATAGACCTTGATTTATTTATATAAGTAAGATGACACACTTCTGTATAACTATATAAAACAATCGGAGACATACACTTATTCTTATTCAGTATTAGGGTACTTATTTCACAGTTTACGGTAAAAAAATCGATTACATTAACATTGATTTTCTCTCCAAAATATTGTTTATTGACAATTATATCCCACATAGAGAGCCAATTTAAATGGTCTGTATTCTCTCTTACTTGAACAAACGCGTAAATATTATTTCCCAATATAATATTTCCCTTAATACGTTTGGACCCTGGAATATGGCGCAATGTATCATTTAGATGAGTAGACAGTATAAGACCGTCTGTCATATGTAACGAGAGAAAATCATTTGTTAAATAAAATTCAACAGTTGTATGTTGACCATATTTATTAATTCTATAAATAATTAAATGTATTTTCTCTCTACATTGAGATAGGTTATTTAAATCGAGTGATAAATTTTCAATATATGGATGTTGAATAATAGTATCTAATATAGTAGTGTTTACATCTACAGTTTCATTCTTCGGTTGGATATCATACATAGATATGCTGCTATCGTTTGGTCCGTTGTTTTTAATCACTAAATCGTCACAACTGTCATCGCTTAAATCACTATCACTGTCATCGTGACCAACACCAACACCAACACCAACACCAACACCAACGACATTTGATATTTTATTATAACGAAACATTGATTATTGTAATAAAATAGTACCTTTTAAATTATTTTTCTTTTTTACGCTTAATAGATTCTTTTATCGTTTCTTCTCTACTATTTAATATATGTTCACTGACTTCTTGGGCTAATTCTTTATCCTCCTTAAAATAAATCTGAAGAGAATCAAAAAGCGATTTCTTATTGATGGGCTTTTTATGTTTCGATTTTGCGTATATTAATTTGCCATCGTTTATATCAAAGCAGTCAATCTCATTCGTTTTCATTACATCAACCAAAGAAATTGTCAAAGCCTTTTTTTCTTCTCTCAACATTTTTGCCTTTTTCTGTAGGGCATTTATTTCATTATCGATTTGTATCCATCCACGAATATGTTTGACTAATTCTTCTTTTGTATCCATTACTACTACTATTATAGATAACACCTTTATATTTAATTTCTTTTGAAAAACTATTATAGTATTATAGTATATGGGAACTATTTACACCATAATAAATTTTTGTCTGGCGAATATAATGTGGAAGTGGTTTGGTATAACCCTATAATTGTTACTTAATTTCCTGTATTATCAAATAATTTACTTAAATTAGTACAATTACCGCCTTCAAACATGGCTTCGTACTTCAATGAAGTCGGTTTGGTGTGTGTAGTATCTGGATAATAGAATATCCAATTAAGAGTAGCATTTGTGGCTCCTGAAAGAATACAGTCGTATATATTGCTTTCAAACTGAGCATAGACACCACGGTTCATAGAAGCAGATTGTGGGAAAATATTCATAGGTTGATTACCCAATCCCCCCAGATGGTGTGCGAGTATATGTCCTGCGTCACAATCCTGAGTACCATCATCATCAAGTATACGAGAATATGCTTGAGTACAACTAGTGGTGCCGGTTCCCTGACCTAATGATGCCGGATAAATAACACCCATGGCACTCGTCACTACAGCATGTTCACCGTGTTGAGTGTATATATATGTAATATCGGAATTGCCTCCTTGTATCAAATTGTTTGTACCTGGAACTGGACACGGTGTCGTAGTACAAACACATGTAGAAGTTTTTATAATATCCTGATTATGTAATTCAACATCATCCTTTTGGCTACCACCCATAGTTACATTCAAGTAGTTCAAATGATCACTTGTGCTTGTACAATGTGTAGGTGAACAAGAATCAGAGCAAGTTTTATCTTCTTCTCCGGCCAAATCATTACAAATTTTGTATACCGTATTATCTTCGTTATACCAAATTTCATTCGATATATGTAGGTAACCTAATATTTCTTCTGGGACATGTGGTACAATATCATAATAATGCGTAATCCGATAATGAGTAAATGAATGTGCGTATTGATTGAAACTGGTAACGAAAGCAGGATTACCTACACGTGGAGAACCAAAGTTGATTAAATATGTCACCTTATAATTGGGGAATAGGGTGACTATATCATATGCCATAAGGGTAGCCATCGCAGCACCCAGCGAGTGTCCTGTAAGAAGCAAACTGTTTGTATTGTATTTTTTAGCTAAACCAGACAAATTATTGATTAATCCACCCTTTACATAAGTATATGCCTTATAAAATCCCTTCTCTACATCAATGGATTTATCGTTATATGGCGAAATTTTACTTATTTGGATATTATCAAGCCAGTTTTGTATATTAGAGGAACCTCTAAATGAGACAAAAATAGAGTTTGTACGACTATCATAACCTTGAAGAGCACGTACGCCATTTTCTTCTACTACATATTCTAATTTTATAGATGGTTCGCACGTAACGCAATTCCACTGTTCAGGCGAAGAAACAGTATAACTAGATTGTGCCAAATTAACACAATGTTTAGAAAGAGCCGGGTCATATGCTAGACCGAGAGAAAACAAGAACAATAATAATAGCATTTTCATTTCTTATATTACTACTAAGATTATATTTATGTGTGTTATGTAAGCAATCAGATACTACAAATTATACACATATTCAACGCAAGTATTTTTTCTTCTCCTCATTATCCAAGTATACATTTTTACTTACTGCCCGTATGATTTTGTTTGTCTCCTTTTCGTCCGATTCTATATTTGTCATAGAGTGACTGATTAATGTAGTAAGTTTCGTTTGAATATAATCCTCTTTTTCCCATCCGTCATTTGCGTCTTGCCATTTATTTATCATCATCCTTTGTTTTCTAGCGAGGGTCTTTATACCTAAAAGCATTCGTATTAACTCTGTATCTTTTTCCCAATTATTATCTTCTTTCACGTAGATGGTTTTTCTTGTCGCATCCGTACAATGTATTGGTCTTTCTAGTATATCCAATTTATTTAGGCCATTGGTTATCATATTTGTGAGTGTCTTTGTTAAGCCATTTTCAATGGTGCTATCATATGTATCCGCAGTAATCGGCAACGAATCTATAAAATCCGTCAAGTTCATAGCATTTTTACAATGCTCATTCAAAAACATATGGATATTGAATTGATTATTAGTAGTGTTATGGCTATTTGTTGTTGTATTATGTGAATAATTACCACTCATGGCTGGTATGATTTCCATCATTCTATTTACTACATTTTGATTTGAGTTTGATAAATTACTTACTAATTCAGTAATAAATTCTTGGTTTTTTGACATAATCAAATCTACCAGTTTCTGTGTCATATCAGTTTTATCTTGATATGTAGGCTCATTTATAACTATATCTGTTAATTTTTCCTTTTGGATAATCGAACACTTCTTTTGATGTTTCCAAATACCCGAGGAACTCTTAAATTCTTTTTCACAATGTGAGCATGTATAGGTGTGGCATTTTTTGGCATTTTTTGACACGATATTTGTTTCCATTTGTTTCCGATTGTGTTTTAGTGTATTAACATGTATAATCCAATTACTTTCTTTACTACATATAAAGTCACATTTTTCACAGATAAAATTTTTGGCATTTTTTGGCATGATATTATTTCCATTTATTTCCATAATTTCTATATAATGGAAATATTAAAAAATGCCTAAATCATTTACACAAAATATATAAAATTTTACAATAACAAATTTTAAAACCCCAAAAATAAAATCAGAGCATTATGCTCTAAATCACTTTTTCACGTTTTTTTCAATTCATTTTCGGTAAAATAAAAAAACACACATAAAAACCTTGTGTAATTTTTTAAAATCGAAAATCAAATTGAAAATTATGTAAAAAGTGAATTACCTACTATTCTCAAGTGACAGTGCCTTTTTTTTAGTAGAGGGTAGTCCCTTCATATGTAGGGAGGCTACCTACATAACCTACATATTTTTAAAATAATAATATAAAATATGAATATATGTAGCGCAATTTACCTACATTAAAATCATGTATGGAAAATAAGAAATCGACCAATCTGAAATGGAAACCGCGATTTTCGACGATATAAATATATAAAGATATATTTTTATTGAATATAAAAATATATACTTCTATTTCATAATATGGCCGAAGATATAGATATATCAACTGTAGACGGACCATATACAGAAACATCAGTGTCCTTGAATTATCCAGACATTCAAGAAGGGCATTCGTTTACGAATTTATTGCTTATCAACAGCGCAGTAACGGACTATCAAGTATTTGTGGACGCGGCCAATCCATCTACTTTTCCGATTGTATATTCATCCCACTCTTCGAAATCGGACCTTTTAACCCTTTTACAAAGGCATTTTGCCGTGATTAAGCGAATTGGTCTTTGCTTTATGTCCCAAGGAGGCGATGCCACTGAATTATTTTTAGATAATATACCATTTTCTTCTTATGAAATCAAAGACTATTTAGTGAATATCATATCCACTTTCCAAGTGAAGAATATGGATTTTTTAGCATGTGATACACTTCACTCACCCGTATGGAACGACTATTATAGTCAGTTGACTCAAACGACGGGTGTTATCGTTGGTGCGTCGGATGACAAAACCGGAAATATTAAATATGGAGGCGACTGGGTAATGGAAAGCACCTCGGAAGATTTAGAATCCATTTACTTTAATCAAAATATCGGATATTACAACTATTTGCTGGATATTTTGTTAAATTGTCAGGCGTTTGCTGCTTTAAGAATACCAGGTGGTTCAGTTGTTACTTGGGGTAATTCTTACAGTGGAGGTGATTCTAGCAGTGTAAACGGACAGCTGTATAATGTAGCTCATATTTATAATAACTCTCAAGCCTTTGCTGCTTTAAAAAATGATGGAACAGTTGTTGCTTGGGGAACAGCTTCCAACGGTGGCACTGCTCCTACGTCTGTTAAAACTGCTGGTAGTAACGTAATTCAAATTTATTCTACTGGTAGTTCGTTTGCTGCTTTAAAAATGGATAGAACCGTTGTTGCTTGGGGAAATCCTTCATTTGGTGGCACTGCTCCCGCATCTGTTACAGATTCTGGAAGTAACGTAGTCCAAATTTATTCTACCCAATGTGCGTTTGCGGCTTTAAAAGGGGATGGAACAGTTGTTGCTTGGGGAGGTAGTTCCCATGGAGGCAGTGCTAACGCAGTATATGCGCAACTTGTAAATATAGTTAATATTGGTTCTGCCAGTAGTAATACTGGTAGTGCGTTTGCTGCTGTAACGGTCAATGGAACAGTTGTTACTTGGGGCAATTCTTCCAATGGGGGCACTTCCCCATCTGGGTTGTCTGACGTAGTCCATATTTATTCTACGGAGAGTGCATTTGCTGCTTTAAAAAGGGATGGAACCGTTGTTGCTTGGGGCAATTCTTCCAACGGTGGCACTACACCTACTGGGTTGTCTGACGTAGTCCATATTTATTCTACTCAGACGGCATTTGCTGCTTTAAAAGGGGATGGAACCGCTGTTGCTTGGGGCAATTCTTCCAACGGTGGCACTACACCTACTGGGTTGTCTGACATAGTCCATATTTATTCTACGGATAGTGCATTTGCTGCTTTAAAAAACGACGGTTCAGTTGTTGCTTGGGGTAATGCTTCCACCGGTGGCACTACCCCGACTGGGTTGTCTGATGTATTCCATATTTATTCTACACGATACGCGTTTGCTGCTTTAAAAAATGATGGAACAGTTTTTGCTTGGGGCAATTCTTCCAACGGTGGCAGTGCTCCTACGTCTGTTACAACTGCTGGTAACGTGGTCAGAATTTATTCGAATGATTCTGCGTTTGCGGCTTTAAAAAATGATGGTTCGGTTATTGCTTGGGGCTATCCTGATATTGGAGGCAGTTTAACTACTCCAATCAATGTTTCATCTCAATTAGGTGCTGGTAGTAATGTCGTGAAAATATTTCCATCGTCTCCGTATTCCAGAAGTGATGTTAATCCATTACCAGTCATAGGTAATACGATTACAGTGCCTACAACCGGCCTAGCACTAAGATTGACAAGTGGTTTAGCTTTACAAAATCGTGCTGCTAGAAAAGCATTTGTACAAGAGTTAATTACAAATAATTCTACTGCCCTAGCAACAACGGGAGTAAAGATGGTAGTAGACGCAGATGTGTTCTTAGATTCTTCTATTACATCAACTATTATCAAGTCCAAAGTAAACATTGTAACTTCTTCTATTCTTTCTGGAGGAGAGTTTGATGTGACCACATCACTCGCATCCAACGAAGCTCTATATGCCCCCTTGGAAAATATAGGAGACTTCATTGTAATAAAACTATCCTCCGGAAATAAAATCAAGTTTGAAAAGATTTCATTTACGGAATATAATGTATACGAGAATTATGATAATAATACGATTCCCACGGCTACCTTACCTGAAGGTGTTGCCAGAATATATGAAACATTAGTTTACGTAACTGGTAGTGTAACCGGTGAAATCCGTCAACCAAATGTTTCCATATTGTTTACACCACAATATAATGGTATAAATGGATTGGATGTAGTAGTGGGGTTTAATAAATATGCTTCTGATGAATATAATACAGATTTCGAAGATATACCATTCGCTCCAGCTCCACCTGGAGGCGATAATAACACATGTTTCTTTAGATTATTAAATTCTAATATTAACACGCCTGAGTATCGCATACAACAGTGTCTTTTTGATGGCAATGATTTTTCCCTGCGCAGTATTATTTTTGTTGTGTCTGAAAATACAGACAAAATTGTATATAACACACAATACATAACAAATAATTTTTCCGTGTTGGAAATTAGAGAAAATGATACATCAACTGTATTATATAATTTATTAACAATTAATAGTGGTGAATTATTATTACAGCCAGGGGATTATAATTTATATTTTAAACAAAAGATTTCCATAGTATTTACACCACAATATAATGGTATGAATGGATTGGGTGTAGTATTGGGTTTCAATGTAACTGCTTCGGATGAATATAATACAGATTTTAATGAAGATATAGCATTTCCTCCAGCTCCACCTGGAGGCGATAATAACACATGTTTCTTTAGATTATTAAATTCTAATATTAATACGCCTGAGTATCGCATACAACAATGTTTTTTTAATGGCAATGATTTTTCCCTGCGCAGTATTATTTTTGTTGTGTCTGAAAATACAGACAAAATTGTATATAACACACAATACATAACAAATAATTTTTCCGTGTTGGAAATTAGAGAAA
>Ga0209390_10005686_pt1 | contig 17372 bp, 14 predicted proteins | sample BON01_FD_187212 | JGI IMG/M metagenome (GOLD analysis project Ga0209390, IMG submission 187212) | Freshwater microbial communities from Lake Bonney liftoff mats and glacier meltwater in Antarctica - BON-01 (SPAdes) (version 2) | ecosystem: Environmental > Aquatic > Freshwater > Ice > Glacier...
ATCACAAATTATGAGGCGCAGCAGTATCGCTTATTCATAAATACTTCAAATGTCTAGCTGCTAGGCATTTTTAATGCTCAAAATGAAGGCATTTATTACTGTTAGAAAAAATTTGTTATGCACCCCCCCCTTCAACTCATTTGAAAAAACGCTTTACACGGGCGGGCAATTCTGGCTCTTTCTCACTTTTCCACTAATTTCAACAAGCAATTTACACATGGGTAACCTAAAGAAAAAACGCCGTCTCAAGATGAACAACCACAAACGTCGCAAGCGTTTGAAGTCCAATCGTCACAAGAAGCGCACCTGGTAATCAGACTGATTCCAGTGTAATCGACGGCCTTCGTCGGTAATTTCCGGCACTCACCGCATTACAAAACACTTTGCAAACGACTCTCCCTCAACGGAGAGTCGTTTTTTTCACCTTGGGCTTGCAATTGCTCCCCAGATTCTTTTTCTCCACCAACCTAGTGTGGTTTCCGCACGGGGTATGGACTGTTACCATGAGATAAGACGCTCAATTGTTCCCAATTGATGAGAAAAGTCTCATTTGTTGGCCGCAACCATAACTTTCACTTTACGCCAGAGTAGCTCAGCGGTAGAGCAGAGGACTCATAAGCCTTTGGTCGGCAGTTCAAATCTGCCCTTTGGCACCATTTTTAGATTAAAGCCTTCCGATTCATTCGGAAGGCTTTTTTCGTGTCGAGTGCTAAGGAGGGCAGCTTTGAAAAAGTAGCACACGCTTCCAGCGTGTTTTTTATGCTCGGCACACGCTTCCAGCTTTAAGCAGTAGGCTTCATTCTCGACTAGTCCTGGAAAGCGCTCTGCCTGTGGCTTTATGATGTGCGTACTGGGTGATTCGTTGAGCGGTAGCGCATAGCCCGCCTCGCTGATGCACAGAGCCACTTTATTCTGAGCCCCCGCGAGTGATAGCCGTATTTCGGCCTTACCTGCTAGTAGTGGACGCTGTGGTAGTTGATCCAGTAATGCGATCAAATCTGCTTTGGAGATGGCTTCGTATTCATTGGCTGCAGGAGTTGGAGATTGCTCCATTGGAATGAGTGACACTGCGCCCGCGCACTCGCCTCCAATTTCGCGGAGCATTGCTCAACCAGGCTGGGCTGTAAGCAAAGGAAATACGTCCGTCTTGCTTCTGCTCCAGAACGCCCACCTCATGTTCTAAGAAGATGACTTTAAGTTGCTTCATAATGGATGCGACAGCTCTACGCCGATACCTAGGCAGCGGGCGACGTGTAACGCCTTGCCGATCTGGCAGGTCGGTTTGCCGTTTTCTAAATCAGAGATAAAGCGCGGTGCAGTATTCGCGGTCAAAGCGAGCTCCTGCTGTGTCAGTCCCTGTGCCTTGCGGGCTTGGCGGACTGTTTCGCCAAACTGCGCGGAATTCTGAATATCTGTTTTCATTACTGATCGGTAATATTTGCGCGAAATAATGTATCTGCAATCTTAATCTTACCGATCGGTAAGATGCCTGCCCTTTGAGTCGATGATTGGTTGAATTATTCCCGATCGGTAATCGCTGCCTGTGGCGGCAGTCAGCCTTCGTCTGACTTGTCGCGCGTTGCTTTGTGTTCCCGTATCATGTGTTTTTTTCTGCCCGTTTGAATCGACTTAATGACGGTCACAAGCATCCAGCCGATTCTGATGACACAGAAGATCATCAGGATGTAGAAGAGTATGGAGGTTAAATTCATTTATCCGCTTGGTTTTCGTGATATTCGACAATATTGTTCGGCGAGATTGGAGGAACGGCAGGCAATTTGCTATATTGCGGATTATTATCTATTTAGAACTTTATTATGTTTTTTGAACAATACAAAACAGAGCATTACTTTGATGAGATGTTCGACACCGACGGTACAGTCCGTCCTCACTATCAGGCCATCTTTGAGCGCCTTGGCCCCTTTACTGTGGACGCTTTCGAGCAGAAACGGCAAGCGGTGGATTTGTCGTTTTTGCGACAAGGCATTACGTTTACTGTGTATGGCGACGAAGAAGGCACGGAGAAGATTTTCCCGTTCGACCTCATGCCGCGGATTATCCCGAAGACGGAATGGGAGTTTCTCGAGCGCGGCCTCACCCAGCGCATGCAGGCTCTGAATATGTTTCTGAAGGATGTTTATTCGGAGCAGCGCATTATTAAAGAGGGCATCATTCCCGCCAGCTACATTCTGTCCGGCAAGCACTTTCGGCGTGAGTTTATGAATGTAGAGGTACCCCGTGATATTTACATCCATATTTGCGGCACAGACTTGATTCGAGATGACAAGGGCAACTACCTGGTGTTGGAAGATAATGCACGTAGCCCTTCGGGGGTGTCCTACCTTTTGGAAAATCGCCAAGCGATGAAGCGGGCGTTTCCAAACTTCTTTCCCAAGGCGGGCGTGCGTCCAGTGGAGAACTACTCGGAGGAGTTGCTGAAAACACTGCAATACGTTGCGCCGCATGCCAAAGAAGATCCGGTCTGCGTATTGTTGACGCCGGGTCATTTTAACTCCGCTTACTTCGAGCACTGTTTCCTCGCTCGGCAGATGGGCATCGAGATTGTCGAAGGCAGCGACCTTGTGGTGCGTGACTACAAAGTCTATATGCGCACCACTCAGGGCTTGCAGCAGGTCGATGTGATCTATCGCCGGATTGACGACGACTTTATCGATCCCAGTATTTTTCGTCCGGATTCCATGCTTGGCGTGCCCGGTCTCGTCAACGCGCTGCGTGCCGGCAATGTTAACATTGCCAATGCAATTGGCACCGGCATCGCAGACGATAAACTGATCTACGCCTACGTGCCGGACATGATTCGCTTCTACATGAGCGAAGAGCCGATCATCGGGCAGGTGGAGACTTTCTTCGCTTCGGAGGAGGATCAATTTAAGTATATCATGGAGAACCTCGACCAACTCGTCGTGAAGTCGGCCAATGAAGCTGGCGGCTATGGTATGCTGATCGGACCGACGGCGACCAAACAGGAGGTCGAAGATTTCCGTGCTTTGATCAAAGCCGACCCGCGCAACTTTATCGCTCAACCACCGATTATGCTTTCCCGCCATCCCACTTGGTGCGACGGCGATTTCGAAGGGCGCCACGTCGATCTGCGCCCCTACATCCTTTCCGGTGAAAAGACCTCTATCGTTCCCGGCGGTTTGACTCGGGTGGCTCTAAAAAAGGGTTCACTCGTCGTTAACTCCTCGCAGGGCGGTGGCAGTAAAGATACTTGGGTTCTCTATTCGGACAGTTAACTATTAACTATTTTATATTATGCTTTCACGAGTTGCCGATTCTCTCTACTGGATGAGCCGTTACATTGAACGGGCCGAAAATATTGCACGCCTGCTGGACGTAAACCTCCAGCTTTTGCTCGATTTTGAGGCCTTGGACGATGACAAATTAAAAGAACACTGGGAGCCCGTGATCCGAGCTGCCGGTGAGGAAGAGCTCTTCTACGAGCTCTACGAACAGGCGGACTCGCAGAGTGTGACTGATTTCCTGACCTTTAACCGGGAGAATTCCAGCTCAGTTATCTCCTGCATGTTGGCTGCGCGTGAAAATGCGCGCATGATCCGCGACCAAATCTCGACAGAGATGTGGCAATGCTTGAACCATGCCTACTTGTTTTTGAAGTCGAACAATGCAAAGAAGGTTTGGGACGAAGGCCCCTACGAATTTTATAAGCAGATTCTGGACTACAGTCACCTCTTTCAAGGGATGACCGACTCCACCTTTTCGCATAGTGAAGGCTTCTACTTCATGCAGGTCGGTAAGTATCTCGAACGCGCGGATAAGACGAGCCGTATCCTCGATATCAAATACCACATGCTCTTGCCCAGTGTGGAAGAAGTCGGGGGAGCGATCGACGCGGTGCAGTGGGGCGCGATCCTTAAATCGTGCAGCGGCTTCGAGGCCTACCACAGTATCTATGTGAGCGCAGTGAATCCGTTGAAAGTGGCTAATTATCTGATTTTTAACCAAAGTTTCCCGCGGTCGATTTTATTCTGCGCCCGACATTTGGATACGAATCTGCACCAAATTTCAGGCTGCAACCCGGGCTTTTACTCGAACGACGTCGAGCGCGCGTCGGGTCGCCTAGTGAGTGACCTGACCTATAGCAACATCGACGATGTCTTTAAGTCGGGTCTGCACCAATACCTCACGCAGCTTCAAGAGCGTTTCGTCGGCATCGGTGAGGTGATGTTTGAGAACTACATGTTCCACGCACGCCCCGATATGGAGGACGAGATAGCCACGCAACAGCAACAGCAACAACAGCAGTAAACTGTAGGGTCTTCACCAGTGACGTCCCTACGATTTATCTGCAGCCGGCCCCATGAAATTTTCCGTCCAACACATTACCCGTTACACCTATGCCAAACCGGTGCGGGAGAGCTTCAACGATGCGCACCTCTGTCCGGTCTCCGACGATCTTCAGCACTGTCAATCGTTTGAGCTAAAGATTACGCCAGCTAACCCGAGCGTGCTGCGACGTTTGGATTTTTATACCAATCAAGTGCACCACTTCGAGGTGATGGAGCCGCACGATTCGCTTCAGGTGGAGGCGCGTTCGATCGTGCAGACTTCCGCGGACACGCGGGACTTTTCTGTCGGCTGCCCTTTGGCCCGGTTGTCCGGGCTGGATCGCAATGAGCGCTACTACGATTTTTTGGCAGGTAGCAAGCGCGCGGCACTCAGCCCAATGATTGAGCACGAGGCCAAAGAAATCGTCGCAGGCCTGGGGGATGTGAGGCTGCAGGTCGAAACAATCATGGCGTTTATTTTTAATAATTTCCGCTACGCACCGGGCAGCACCCATGTGGAGTCGGGTGTGATGCATGTGTTTGAACTCAAGAGCGGTGTCTGCCAAGACTTTGCCCATGTCATGATCGCGCTCTGCCGGTCTGTTGGGATTCCCGCGCGCTATGTCAGCGGTTACTTTTATGTCGAGAAGGCCGTGCTTGGTTCGGCCTCGGATAACTCCGCCTCACACGCTTGGGTGGAGTGTTTCGTGCCTGGTATCGGTTGGGTCGGTTACGATCCAACGCATAATTGCCGAGTGGATGCGACCTATATCAAGGTGGCGATTGGCAGGGACTATGTGGATGTGCGGCCACTCGCAGGCACCTTCCGTGGCGGATCGGTCGCTCAGATGGAAGTCTCGGTGCGGGTGGATCGTCAAGGGTAGCGATGTCGCGACAGCGACGTCTTGCAGTGCCGACGGGGACACGATTGGCATCGCATCGCTACACTGGGATGGGTAGCGATGTCGCGCTAGCACGTCTGTATCGGCTTGAGATCTGTAGATTAAACTTTCAATCGCTAAATTCGCGATCCATTTTGACCAACAATGCGGACTATAGACGAGGCCAGTAAAAAGATAGACCCTTTTCGTGATTTTTGCGGAGAGGCTGCCTCAGCTGTGTTTGATGGTCGCGGCGCTGCGCGTGCGCCCTATGCGCCGATCGTCGATGTCATACGTGATTGTTCCAAGAGCGACCTAGGGCAGCGTCAAAAGCGGCTCAACCATGCGGTCGAAGAGTTGGGGCTACAGTTCTCGGATGTCACCTCTAGCCGCTCCAGTGCGAACCCTTGGCGACTGGACCTTTTCCCTCTCTCGCTGAGTGAGCGCGAGTGGCAACGTATCTCCGCAGGCGTGGTGCAACGTGCGCTCGCCTTTAATGCGTATGCGCAAGACCTCTATTCGGAGCAGAAGATTTTGCGTGAGCGCGTCATCCCGCACGACCTTGCGCTGCGCGATCCAGCCTTTTTGCGGCAGCTGAGCGGCATCGAGGTGCCTTATGGGGAGTATTCTCAATTCGGTGCCTTCGATTTAGTCGATGCCGGAGAGGGCGATTGGCGGGTGGTTGAGCATCACATGGGCGCGCCGTTTGGCCTCTCGCATGTGCTGCAAAATCGCCGTATTCTCTCGCAAGTGTTTCCCGAGCTTTACGAGCGTGTTGATGTTGCGCCGGTTGCTGGTTTTAGCACCTATTTGTTGGAGATGCTGCGCGCGCAGTCCAGCCGTTCGAATCCGCACATCCTTTTGTTAACCAGTGGTCAGCCCGGGCAGGCTTATTTCGAGGAGGCCTTTATCGCGCGCCACATGGGGATATCTATTGCGCAACCGGGCGATTTATTGGTGCGGGAGAGCCGTGTGTTCTTAAAAACCATCCGTGGCTTAGAACCGGTCGATGTGATTTATCGTCGCGTAGAAAGCTCGGGGCTCGATCCGATCGCGGTGCCTAATGCGAGTACCTTTGGCCTGCCCGGCTTGATCAATGTGTGGCGCAAGGGCAACGTTGCCATCGTCAACGCGCCGGGTGCCGGGGTGACGGATAACCGCGGCTTGCTGCGCTACAGTGATCGAATTATCGGGCATTATCGGAATGAAAGCCCGATCCTTCGCTCAGTGGAGACCTTCCATCTCAGCGATGTCGATCAGCGGGACTATGTGAAAGAGCACGCCGAAGAGTTGGTGCTTAAGCCTATGCAGGATCATGATATGCTTTGGCAAATCTGTGGCGGGCGCCCGGGTAAATCTGCGGCTTCCTTGGAGCGTATTGCGAAGCGGCACCCCGAATATTTTGTCGCGCAGGCCATCCCCGAGCCAGCGCAGTTGCCCCAGTTTAAGGACGGCGAGTTTACTGCAAGGGGCGGTTATCTCCGCATCTATTACATCCTAGGGAAAGAGCCGATTGTTTTGCCCGGTGGGATGGTGCGGCAAAAAGTGACGGGGCATCGAACCCGCCGCTTAACGATCGAGACCGATGGCCTCAAAGATGTATGGGTGCCTGACAGTGTTGTGGAAGATTCCGCTCCGAAGCGGTTACCTACCGCGATGGGCGAACGTTTCTCTATCAGCAGTCGTGTCGCCGAGTCGCTCTACTGGGCGGGCCGTTACCTCGAGCGCGCGGAAAATACATCCCGCCAGTTTCATACTTTGGAGCGTCTGCGGTGGGATCAAATGGCGCACGCAGAACAGCGCACTTATTGGCCGTTACTTCAAGCAGTCGCCGCGGCCACGGGGCAAAGCGATGTGACGAAGCGCAAGCGGCCGCCGCGCGATACTTTACCGTTCTCGAAGAGCCTTTTGCTCGATGCGAACAAAGGTGCCTCCGTCCGTGCTTGTATTAGCAATGCGCGTAACTCCTTAGAAAAAGTCCGCGAGGCGATCAGCCCTGAATGCCGTGAGGTGCTGGAAGATCTTACGCTCTATCTAAATCATGAGGCGAAGCGCACGGTAACTCGTGCGCGGCTTACCGAGTTGTGCGATCACATCGTCAGCGAGCTCGCGCGATTCAACGGCACGGCCGAGCGTACGATGCCGCACGATGATACCTGGCAGTTCTTCCGCATTGGTATTTTCTTCGAGCGCGCAGTGGGCGCCTTGGCCGTTTTGAAAGTGGCTATGCCGCGCCTGATCGAAGCCTATCACGAGGTGGACGAAGAGAGCGCCGACTTGACCGCGTTGCTACGCCTGCTCGGTTCCTTAGATGCATATCGACGGGAGTTTCGCTCGCGCGCCTACGTTGATCGTATTTGCAGTTTGATTTTGCAGGGCAAGCACGTGCCCAGTTCGGTCAATTTCTGTCTGCGCAATTTGGATTATGCCATCGGCACGCTTTCTTTTACGGGGGATCGAGCACTCGGGAGCGACCTGCGCGAGCAAATCCGTGCATTGCTTGAGGTGCTGGCTGCTTTTCCTTTGGCGCAAAGCCCGATGGACGAAGTCGATTGGCTCGATTCGGGCGTGGTTGAGCCCAAGTCCATCAATCACTCTGCTGAGTTTGTGGCCGAAGCCTTTGAAGGCCTCGCAGATCAGGTCGAGGCCCTACACGGACGGCTCGAAGACATCTTTTTTAGCCATCAGGATGTCTTTGCCCGCGAGCCCACACTCTTTGAAGTCGAATAGCCCCAGCCAGAGGCCAGAAGCCAAAAGTCAGAGGCCAGAAAACAGGAAATGAATTCAATACATCACAATATCTCTTCATTGCTTACGAAGTGGCAATCCTTCTGCTCGCAGTGCATCATTGCGTCGTCACCGTTTACTAACCTCTGATCTCTGTTTTCTGACTTTTTTCATGCGCTTTCGAGTCTCCCATACCACCGAATACAAATACGCAGTGCCGGCCTCCGAGTCCTTTGCTGAGCTGCGCGTGTGGCCACAGACCAATGCCTCTCAGCGCATTATTGAGCGGCGACTAAACATTATGCCAGAGACGAAGGTCGATCACTATGTCGATTATTTCGGTAATAATGTAGAGTTTTTCACTATCCCGCACCGGCATAACTCGCTCTCCGTTACGTCGGAAGCGGAGGTGGAGACCTTTGCCGTGGAGCCGCCCGAGGCGGCGCTGGATATTTCGGTCGGCGAAGTGCGGCAGATTTTTAACAGTATGCGTTATCAACTGTTCGAGTTTTTGGAGCCGAGCTACCATGTGCCGCTCAATCAACATCGCCGTATCCGGAAGCAATTCTTCAAGCAGGCCGATTCTTATGGCGATTCCTTACGCACGCTCTACGCTTGGATCTTCGAAAACTTTAAATACAGATCGGGCGAGACAGATATTTCGACCCCCATCGCCGATGTGGTGAAGCAGCGGCGCGGCGTTTGTCAGGACTTTGCGCATCTGATGCTCGCCATTCTTCGCAGTAACGGCATTCCCGCGCGCTATGTCAGCGGATATATCGAGGCCTACGATCCCGAGAAGACGGATGCGGCATTGGTAGGCGCAGCGGCCAGCCATGCCTGGGTGGAAGTTTGTCTTCCCGGTGGCACATGGTGGGGACTCGATCCGACCAATAATCAAGCCGTCGGCGAGCGACACATCGAGGTCGCCGTGGGCCGCGACTACCGTGACGTGGCACCGATGCGAGGCACTTATAAAGGAGCGACTGATCAACGACTGAACGTCATTGTCTCACTAGAACGAACCAAACAAACCACATGAAACTACGAATTCAACATAGGACTGCGCACACTTACGAGCGCCCCGTAAATTTTAGTGACCACGCGTTGTTTCTGAGGCCGCTCGATAGCCACCTTCGCCATGTTTCCCACTTCGAAGTTGCGACCACTCCCGAGTCGCGCCAGCGCTGGGTGCGCGACGCATACGGTAATCTCGTGCTGCGCTGCAATTTTGGTTTAACCGAATCGAAGGAGCTGAGCTTCAATACCACCACCGAAATCGAAATCGCTGAAGACAATCCCTTCGACTTTATTCTCGAAAGTTACGCCACCGCGTATCCATTCAGCTACCGCGAGCCTGATCTGACCGCGCTGCGACCTTTTGTCGGCACGCAACCCGCAAAGGGGGCGGGCCGCGTTTTGGATTGGTTTTACAAAGTCGTGCCCAATGCGATGCAACATGCCGATGTCGTTCAATTTTTGTCAGACCTGAATGCTGCCGTTGCGCGTGAAATCGCTTACGTCCGTCGCGACGAAGAAGGTATTCAAAATCCGGATACGACTCTTCAGCTCGGCACAGGCTCCTGTCGCGATATGGCGGTGCTCTTTATCGCGATCGCGCGCCAGATCGGTTTTGCAGCACGTTTTTGTAGTGGTTACCTCTATGATCCGCCGGTCGAGGATGGGGGAGAACATGTTTTCAACCGAGCCGTTGGCTCCATGCATGCCTGGGCAGAGATTTACCTGCCCGGTGCTGGATGGAAGGGCTTCGACCCGACCAACGGTATTCTTGCTAATGGTTTCTTTATCCCCTGTGGCGTGTCACACGATCCGAAAGCCGTCGATCCGATTCAAGGCACCTATTTCGCCAACGATTCCGTCGCCTCTACCATGGAGGTCAGCTTAGAAATCGAAAGGATCGAGGGGTGAGCCATCTGACGGGGCGTCCGGCGAGCGGACACGCCACAGCTGGTTTGATGAAGCGTTGGGCAATGTGGCGTGCTCGCTTGCGAGCGCCTGCGTTTTGCTGGTCCTGCTTCGCTGGCGTGCAGACGCTGACGGGGCGTCCGGCGAGCGGACACGCAACAGCTGGTTTGATGAAGCGTTGGGCAATGTGGTGTGCCCGCTTGCGAGCGCCTGCGTTTTGCTGGTCCTGCTTCGCTGGCGTGCAGACGCTGACGGGGCGTCCGGCGAGCGGACACGCCACAGCTGGTTTGATGAAGCGTTGGGCAATGTGGCGTGCTCGCTTGCGAGCGCCTTCGTTTTGCTGTTCCTGCTTCGCTGGCGTGCAGACGCTGACGGGGCGTCCGGCGAGCGGACACGCCACAGCTGGTTTGATGAAGCGTCGGGCAATGTGGTGTGCCCGCTTGCGGGCGCCTGCGTTTTGCTGGTCCTGCTTCGCTGGCGTGCAGACGCTGGCGGGGCGTCCGGCGAGCGGACACGCAACAGCTGGTTTGATGAAGCGTTGGGCAATGTGGCGTGCTCGCTTGCGGGCGCCTGCGTTTTGCTGGTACTGCTTCGCTGGCGTGCTGAAGCTGGCGGGGCGTCCGGCGAGCGGACACGCCACGGTTAGTGCCCTCGACTTACTTCTTAATTGTCAGATTTTTACTCCTATGATCAGTGTTCGACAGATTTCTGACAAGTGACGCCCCTACAATATTTACTATGACCACCACCATTCAAACTCTCGCCAAACAAGTCGAAGACTCCCTCCAGTCTGAAGGCATCGCCCTGACTATGGGAGGCGAGCCGACCTTTATTCCCGCGCAGCCCGACGCTCCCGAGTGGAACACCGCCGCGATGGGCGAGGAGAAACTCGGCTACGCGCGACGTATGACCGCGGAGTTGATTCGTGAGGTCTATCCCGGTGCCTTGTCCATGCAGGTTTTTGGCAAGTGGTATCCCGGCGAACCGTTGCCTCGCTGGAACTGTATGCTGCTGCACCGTCAATCAGGCGAGCCGCTTTGGCCGCAGACAGATCGTTTTCTACTCGATGATGTGGACGGGCAGAACAAACCGAAGGCTGCCGAGCTTTTGATGCAGACCATTGCCGAGCAATTAGGGTTGAGTCGTTTCGTGATGCCCGCCTACGAACCGGAAAAGTCCAGACCGAGTGGCTGGGTACTGCCGCTGGAATATGAAGAGGGCACATGGACTTCCGCGAAATGGCCAGTGACAGAGAAAAAACCGCTTAAGCTTTTTATGGGCGACAGCCCCGTCGGCCTGCGACTACCGCTCGGCGATTTAAAAGAGGGCACGATGCGCACCGCGCTCACGATCGAAGTGCGTCACGGTGCTTTGGAAATATTTCTGCCGCCGCTCGACTGGGTGGGCTTTCAAGCATTGATCGAATTTTTTAAAGAGACAATCGGAGCCAGTAAGTTTGGCGACATCGTCTTTTGCGGTTATGCGCCCAAGGCTGCGGGCGACGAACTTTTGAAGTTTGGTCTCGCGGCCGATCCCGGTGTGCTCGAAGTGAATCTGCCTCCTGCGGCGACATGGGCAGAATACGACAGTTTGCTCGGTCACTCCGCTAATGCCGCCAGTGCCGTCGGCCTGAAACTGACTAAACAGCAACTCAACGGCGCGATACACGGCACGGGCGGTGGCGCGCACCTTGCATTTGGCGGGCCTAGTCTGGAGGCAAATCCCTTTTTGCTGGAGCCCAGTCGCATCGTATCCGTGCTCCGCTACTGGCAGCATCACCCCGCACTCTCGTATTTATTCACCGGGCAATATGTCGGCCCCGGCAGTCAAGCCCCGCGCGTGGACGAAGGCCCACTGCATTCGCTTTACGAATTGGAAGTCGCCTGCGAAGGTGTCCAAAGCTTGCAGGGGGCACCCGAAGGGGAGTTGCTTGATCAGTTTTATCGTAATCTGTTGACCGACTCTTCAGGCAACACACACCGCACCGAGATTTGCTTTGATAAATTCTGTAATCCCTCCGCGCCTAACGGCAAGTGGGGAATCATCGAGCTGCGCTCCTTTGAGACTTTTCCAAAGATCGAGACCATGTCGCTCATCGGTTTATTCATACGGACGATCATAGCTCGCTTGTTCAAAGCGCCCTTCACTGAGCCGCTCAACCGCTTCGGCCCCTTGCTACACGACCGCTATTTCCTCCCCACGTTTTTATGGGAAGATGTGCAAGCCATCTGCGAAGATCTCGAAGCGCATGGCTTCCCCTTCAAAGCCAAGTGGTTGCAGCCGGTGTTGGCATTTCGTTGTCCCAGTTTGGGACAGTTAAAAGTCGCTGGCGGGCATGTTGACGTGCGGCAAGCCTTTGAGTCGTTCCCACTTATGGCTGAAGAAAGCCAGGGGGAGAATACGGTGCGCGTGGTCGATAATTCGAGCGACCGTTTACAAGTCACGCTCTCCGACGCCGCACTGGCGCAGGACGCCTGGCTACTGGTGAACGGCGTAGAAGTGCCCTTCGAATTGGTCGATGGCAAAATGATTTGTGGTGTGCGTTACAAGTGCGCCAGCGCCTATCCCGCCTTGCATCCGCACGTGCCGATTCAGTCGCCACTGGAGTTTGAGTGGGTCTCGAAGAGTTCCGGCAAAACGCTTCGCGCCGCGCGTTACCACTACTGGAACCCCTTTGCGCCGATCTACGCTGGCCGCCCGCAAGATGCCGATGAGGCCGCGCAGCGCCGTGAAGAACGCTGGCAGGAAGCGGGAGACTTAGTCGGACGAAAGCCGCAAGCCTTCAAGCCAAAGCTCGCGCCGGAATTTCGATACACGCTAGATTTACGGCGGCAGTTGCGGGCGTAAGGTTGGAGTCCAGCCTTTAGGCGGCAGCGTATTAAAACCGCATAAATGCGGGACTAAGCCAAACGTAGTGTGCGAGCTTGTCTTGCGCCCAGTAGTTGTTTCAGGCTTCGACCGTGTAACCGCTCTGATGGGGCGTCCGGCTAGCGGACACGCCACGGTGGAGTCGTGACTTCGGTTGTGTGTGCGTCCGCGTTTGTTCAGTGCTCTACTTTTATTGAAAAGACGATTGAGCTGGCTGCATTGTTTACCCGTCGATCTGCTCTTCAAGAAACTCGATCAGTTCGGCTTCGGTCACGCGGCGTTGTTCGCAGGTGTCGCGATCGCGTAGGGTGACGGTGCCGTCCTTTTCGATGGTGTCGAAGTCGATGGTGATGCCGAACGGGGTGCCGATCTCGTCTTGGCGACGGTAGCGGCGGCCAATCGCCCCAGAGGCGTCGTAGAAGACGTTCCAGCGGCGTTGCAGTTTCTTGTAAAGTTTCTCGGCGACCTCAACTAGCTCGGGCTTGTTCTTGAGTAGTGGGAATATGGCGGCCTTGTAAGGGGCCACACGGGGGCTGAACTTGAGTAGGATGCGCTTCTCGACTTTGCCCTTATCATTGGGCACTTCGTCTTCAGTGTAAGCGGCGGTGAGTACAGCGAGTAGGGTGCGGTCGACGCCGAGCGAGGGCTCGATGACGTGGGGCACGAACTTGCTCTTGGAGGCTTCGTCAAAGATCTCCATCGATTTGCCAGAGTGTTTTTGGTGCTGCTTGAGATCGTAGTCACTGCGGCAAGCGACCCCCCAGAGTTCTTGCTCCCCGTGGGGGAATTGGAACATTAGGTCAGTCGTCGCTTGCGAGTAGAACGCAAGTTTCTCAGTTGCGTGAACGTCTTCAGTGATAGACTTGCGGGGCAGGCCAATGGAGACGAGCCAGTTGATGCAGGTGTCGAGCCACTCGCGATGGAGCGCCTTCCAGTCGGCATCGGGTGCAATGAAGTACTCGATCTCCATTTGCTCGAACTCACGCGAGCGGAAGATGAAGTTGCGTGGTGTGATCTCGTTACGGAAGGCCTTACCGATTTGCGCGATACCGAAGGGGATCTTTACGCGACCCGTATCGACGATGTTCTTATAATTGGCAAAGATGCCCTGCGCCGTTTCGGGGCGGAGGTAGGCGACTGCTGAGTCGTTGGCGAGTGGCCCCACCTTGGTCTCGAACATTAGCTTAAATTCGCGGGGTGCGGTCAGGCTGCCGACCTTGCCTGCTTCGGGGGCGAGCATTTGGGCGCGTTGCTCTTCGCTGGCTTCCGTCACTTCTTTGCGGTCGTTGGCTAGAGCGTCCTCGTCGATTTTAGATTGGGTCTTGTCCGCCCAATCACGAATCTTTTTGGCGCGCTTAAGGATGGTCGGCATGTCTGTGCCTTCGACGAAAGCGACGTAGCCGAGCGTCTCGCCGTCGATGATGACAGGCGCGAAAAAGAGTTGATCCGCGCGGTAGCGGCGCTTCGAGTCTTTGCAATCAACCAGCGGATCGGAAAAGCTGTCGATATGCCCGGACGCCTTCCAGATCTTCGGGTGCATGATGATGGTCGAGTCGAGGCCTTCGATGTCGTCGCGACGGTGAACCATGTCACGCCACCAAGCTTGCTTGATGTTATTGCGCAGTTCGACACCAAGAGGGCCGTAGTCGTAGAAACCATTATAGCCACCGTAAATTTCGGAGGAGGCGAAGATGAAACCGCGGCGTTTACAAAGGCCGACGATATCTTCCATGAGTGCGTCATTGGATGCTGGAGCTGTCATAAGCCGCCTAAGATGGAGTTTGCGGGTTGCGGGTCAAGTGTAGGTACACGGTCTTAATCCTATTCTTAATCCTAGGGTGGATGAGAGATTCGGATTAAGATTACCAGTAAGATCAAGAGAGTTGGCTCAGGGAGTGAAATTGTTCTCAGCCCCTACGATTTATCCATCCTCGCCAATCGTCATTGCCATTCAGGCGGCAGCCCGCATCGTTCTTTCAACCAATGACCACGACCGATCAAACTCCCGCCGAGCTCGACTGGCACCAGCGCCTATTGCTCGCGGTGTTGGCCCTGTGCATGCGACTGTGGGGGCGGACCTTGCGTTTTCATTGGGGGGCCGACGTGCAAGCGGTGATGGATGGGGACCATGCGGCCTCGATGGTCATCCTTTGGCACAATCGACTCTTCGCCGCGCCGATTTTTTATCTACGCTACTTCCGTCAGCACCGACTCGCGACATTGATCAGTGCGAGTAAAGATGGTGCCTGGTTGGCCGGATTTCTTAATCAACTTGGTATGCACCCTGTGCGTGGCTCGCGCTATAAGCGCAGCACACAGGCCGTGCGCGATTTGATTTCTGCGCAAAAAGACGGCTTCGATATCGGCATCACACCTGACGGCTCGCGTGGCCCCATCTACGATATGAAGGCGGGTGCTGTGACGGTTGCGATGAAGACAAGCGCACCGATCATTTTACTGTCGTTTAATTATTCCAATGCATGGCGTCTTAAAAGCTGGGATCGTTTCCTTATTCCGTATCCTTTTAGCAAAATTGAAGTGCGCATCGATTCCGTCGGCCAGGGAGCTGCCTTGAGTTCAGACCCGAAGGAGGTCGCCGCCATTTTGAAAGTGCGGCTCGACGCGATGACGGTGGATTGAGCACGGAGTGCGGTAATTTCGCCTTAGGTCACCTTAAAACTCTGTTTTGGGGAGTGACGCATCCTTGACGCGCCGCCTATCTGTGAGTCTGATTCCTCCCTATGAATGTGACGATTGGAACTCCCTTTAAATCTTCTGCTGTTAAAGTGCTTCTTTGCGGCTCGGGTGAGCTGGGTAAAGAAGTGTCGATCGAAGCAGCCCGCGAAAAGCCCGTAATGTCAACGCAACCGTGAATGTACAGCTTTAAGCATGTAACTTGCTATCCCAACTAGAGACCTGTTAATCATACCACTTTCAGAAACCTATGAGCACTGCAACGATCACGCCTAAAGTTCTCATCATCGACGATGATGATGATCTACGCTATTCCCTGAAGCGCGTCCTTTCCGGGCGTCAATACGAGGTGCTCGAAGCAGCCAGCGGCGAGGAAGGCCTGACTATGGCCGAGCAGCACAGCCCCCACGTCATCCTGCTAGACAACCGTATGGGCGGCATGAGCGGAATGGAAGCTCTGCAACATTTACGTGGGATCAACCCCAACGCCATGATCATCCTGATGACGGCTTATGGCACCACGCAGACCACGATCGAAGCGATGAAGTTTGGCGCTTTTGATTATATCATGAAGCCCTTCGATCTGAAAAAGATCCTCTCGCTGACGGAATCGGCTGTCGCGGCCTCCAAGGATCTCGACAAAGCGGGCAAGGAAGAAGCCGGCCCCGCCGTCTCGAAGGAAGACATAGAGGGCGGTATCATCGGTAGCTCTTCGGCCATGCAGGAGGTTTTTAAGATGATCGGTCAAGTCGCCGCCAGCGACGTCACTGTCATGGTCACAGGCGAGAGCGGCACTGGTAAGGAGCTCATTGCCCGCGCTATCTTCCAAAACAGCCTCCGCGCCAAGAAGCCCTATATCGCGGTTAACTGTGCTGCAATTCCGGAAAACCTGATTGAGAGTGAACTCTTCGGACACGAGAAAGGCTCCTTTACTGGCGCGACCAATCAACGCATTGGCAAGTTTGAGCTTTGCGACGGCGGCACCATCTTCCTCGACGAGATCGGCGACATGGCGCTGACCACGCAAACCAAAATCCTCCGCGCCCTTCAGGAGGGTGAGATCCAGCGCGTGGGCAGCAGTCAGACGATCAAGGTCAACGTCCGCATGCTCGCTGCGACGAATAAACCGCTCGAAGAGATGGTCAAAGAAAAGACCTTTCGCGAAGACCTCTATTACCGCATCAACGTTGTCCGCATTCAGTTGCCGCCCCTGCGTGAGCGTAAAGAGGACGTGCCACAGCTTATCGATTTCGTGCTCAAGCGCCTTGCTCGCGATAGTAAGGTCGGCATCAAGACCATCTCGCCCGAAGCCCTCGCACTGCTCAACCAATACCGTTGGCCGGGTAATGTTCGCGAACTCGAAAATATCATTTACCGCAGCGCCGTGCTCGCGCAAGGCGAGATGATTCTGATCAAAGACCTACCGCAAGAAGTCGTGCGGGTGATCGGTGCCACGCCCCTCGCCGCTGCCAAACCCGAGCCCGATTCTGAGCCAGTTACTGCGATTGCAGCAGAGGTGCCCGCTGAGTCACACCCCGCAGCAGCACCCCTTCTCGGTCTGCCCACCGCCGATCCTTACGATGCGGTTTACCAGGCGCTACGCGCTACTCACGATACAAACATACTCGAACACGGTGAGCGCGCACTCATCGCCCGAGCACTCGCCGAGGCTGAAGGTAAGCAAGTCAAAGCCGCCGAGATCCTCGGCATGACTCGCGCCACACTCCGCAAGCGCATCGATCAATACGATCTCGGTAAATCGTAGAAGGCATCAGGAGCGCAATCTATCCAAATGCTCGAAGGTATCACTGCAGGCTTTATTTTTTCGCTGACGCTCTTTCCCGGCACCGTCTGGTTGGCCAAAGTCGGCGTGCAGGGCACGAAGCTTCAGGTCCTTGCCGTCGGGCTGGCTTTTTGGCTGTCGCATTTTTTCTGGCTGTTCGTTGCGGTGCCCGGGCTGATGATG
>Ga0209390_10005687_pt1 | contig 17367 bp, 17 predicted proteins | sample BON01_FD_187212 | JGI IMG/M metagenome (GOLD analysis project Ga0209390, IMG submission 187212) | Freshwater microbial communities from Lake Bonney liftoff mats and glacier meltwater in Antarctica - BON-01 (SPAdes) (version 2) | ecosystem: Environmental > Aquatic > Freshwater > Ice > Glacier...
AGACCTACTTAACGCACTAGACCACAGCAATTTAATTCAATCATTCTCTTAGACGACGTAATCCCAGACAATGAACTTTCTGCATTTCCTGACTGGGACGCAGCATTGAAACTCAAAGACCATGCCGGTCATAAAGATGGCCGCGGGCAGGGGGATGTTTATAAGGTCCTAATCGCAGTAAGTCGCTTTCACCCCGAGCTGGAGTATCGCGTGGTTGGCAAGAGGGACGGGATTGATAATCCGCAGGCTTTGATTTGGAAAAAATCGGAAGCCGGTTTACCGGCCTCCAAAAGAGCCAGTGCTGCACAGCTTGAAGAGATCGCGAGCATGAATTATTCGGATGCATTCCCTGACCAAGAACCGTTGGGTATTTTCGCCCTAATTCCCGAAGCGGAGGGAATCACTCGCGCGCTGTACGGTGTTTCTTAGAGAAAACGGCGTAATTTTTAACGTCCAGTTTTACTAGCGGGATCCTCGTTTTTTGAATATCGCGTTTCTCATGAGCATCAATTTGCTCGGTGGCTTGGGTAGGTGACTTTGCTCATCCCTCACAAACGAGAGAGTTCGATTCCCTTCAATAATTAAGCCGGAATTTTTGTTGTAATTGAGCTGCGTGAACGTGTTTGTGATTTCTGAATCAGGATTCAGATTAAGACTCACACGGATCTCAGCTGGACTCAGATTCTTCTCGCGGAATTGGTTAATTGGTAGATTTGTGAAGTCACACCAGATGAGTTCAAGTTCTGCTCCGTCTGAGACTGCTGCGGCAAGTTCAGTTAATGACACACTGCCGTCATGAATGACGACGTTGGTCCAATGATTCCACATTTTCCTAATTGGGTCTCGAGCCAGTGGATTCTGTTCAACAAGGACGACTCTGTCCCGACTGGGGTCCCCCGTTGAATTCACGTATTCGAAGAAGTCAGTGCGAAAGTCCTTGACGTTCGCACCTTGAACTTCATGCAGTTGGGTTTGCAGGAACAGTTTGCGTGGTTTAGTGCTCCGGCTTTCTTTGAGGAAAGTTTTGTGTTCACGCTCGAAGGTTTGCGAGTCAATGTCTGTTTGGCGTTGGAGTGAGGGTGAGTTGCTTGTTCCTTTGCCAGGGAAATAGTGCTCGTAATAGACGTCTGCCGTGACTATTCCGGCGTAATCTTTGCGTGCTCGAATGTCGAGGTCAGAGTCGCCGTACCACCACACATATTTTGGGTCAGGTCGGAGTTCCGATTGGGTATTCAGGATCCACAGGCAACCCCAGATAACGGGGGTGTAAGGAAAAATGTTGTTGTTCCTGTAATGCCCGGGTCCCCAGTCGGGTCGAGTGGGGGAAGCGATTGTTGCATTCGTTCTTTCAAGTTCACTGTGTAATTTTGTGAGTGTTTCACTGTTGATTTTGAGATCGTCATTGATTACCGCGACAGCGGTGGCTCCACGGTTAATTGCTGCCTCAACACCCACGTTCCACCAGCGTTGAATATTTGGTCGACCCAGATCTTCAATCACCACGCATCCCGGTGGCAGATTCAAGTTTGGCTTTGTCGCGACCAGAATTATTTGTTCGGGGGGTAATCCTGAGTCTTTGACGATTCCAGAGAGAAGTTCGGGGTGGGAGTGCGCGGTAGGAATTGTGAGAAACAACATTGTGGTTGGGATTACAGACCTAGGAGTAGGGCTTGGCGGTCGAAGTCTGGTGCGAGAGCTCTCACTTCTTCGAAGGTCCCTTGGGCAATGGAGTGACCATGCTTCAGGTAAATAAGCAGATCAGCGCGACGCACGGTCGCTAAGCGGTGGGCGACAGTAACTGTTGTCACTTCTGATTCAAGTTCGTTGAGCATTTCAATGATTGCTTGTTCAGTCTCTGAGTCCAGAGCACTTGTTGCTTCATCTAGTACGAGCAGTTTTGGCTTTGTGTAGAGCGCCCGAGCAATACCAAGCCTTTGTCGCTGTCCGCCGCTCAGTCGAAAGCCGCGTTCACCCACATTGGTGTCGATTCCTTCTCGGAATTCGGTGAGGAAGTCAGCCAAGTGAGCCCGCCGCAGGGCGTCCCACACGTAGTCGTCGTCGATAATATCCCTTGGCAGTCCCATGGCTACGTTTTGTCGAACAGTCCCAATTGTGAGCGCTACGTTTTGAGGGACGTAGGAAATCGCACCGGGCCAGCGTTGGATTGCTTCCCGCGGTGAAACTCCACCGACTAGGACTTGCCCAGAGTCTGGGTCGAGCACACTGAGAATTAGGTCAGCCAGGGTAGATTTACCTGCCCCTGTGGTCCCGACAAGAGCGATTGATTCACCGGCCTTGCAGGAAAACGAAATGTTGGTTACCGCCGGATTGGGTGCATCCTCGTACCGGAGTTCAACATTGTTCATCACAATATCTGCGTTGAATTCGGGGTATCCAGATTCAATACTCGCGTGAATGTCCTGGGCTGTGATCCGGGCGGTTGAGGCAATCTCGTTGTCGGGAAGTGTGGTCAGGTAGTCGTACATGAAAAATGTGGGTTGGGCTTGGATCGAGGCGTTGCGAATTGTGATTGCCGCTCCCTGCAGTCGTAATAGAGCTGGGATTATTCGACTGCCGGCAGCTAGAAAAAGCGCCGTGGTTGCTGCGGCCGTTGCCCAATCTTTGGTCAGGAACTGAACGACGGCAAGGACCAGAATTCCCAGGTAGAGCGAAGCTTCGAGCACGTATTTTGGAATTTCCATGATGAACGCTGAAAGCGCGCCCGTTCGCGCATTTGTTAAAGCGTTATTTTCAAACTTTGCGACGTAAAGGTCTCTGCGGTTAAGAACTGTGGATTCGCGATAGGTAGCAAGGGCTTCGGAGACAATTGTGAGATTGGCAATATTTGTATCGGTCATCACTTGAGCGTTACGAGCCGACCAGCGGCCCAAAATCCGTTGGAGCACCAAGACGATTGTCATGAATAACGCGAATGCTGTGACAGTAAGAATTGGATCAAACAGTAGGAGAGCTATTCCAACAATTGTGAAAAGAAAAACTTCAGAAATAATTGTGACGCCCGAACCCAGGAGAGCTACCGTGGCAGCGGAAGCACCATTACCTAAGGCGTAGGTTGCTTCGCTGGTTGTCCATTTCTGAATCACAACAAGGGGCCTACTAAGAAAGTTTCGGGCTAACTTGACCGAAAGCTCCGCTTGCCTGTTTGCTAGGAAAACCATGATCCGGCGTGACATGAGTGCCGAGAGCCCCGTTTTTACTACCAAGATAATGACAGCGGATAAAGCCAAAGTGATGGAAAGCTGAGAAACGGTGAGTTCGCCAAGCCCCACAGCGTCGAGCACGTTTTGGGCCGGATCTGGGATTTGAGTCAGACCAACTCCTGAAACAGCGACCGCGGCCACGAGTCCGATAAGGGCAATTCCGAGAAGGTCAAGAAGACCCAACGATACTTGCAGGAGGGTCGCGAACACCAACAATCTTCTTTTGCCAGGGTCCAGCAGGCTGACACCTTTTTTGACCGAGGCGAGAATTCCGCGTTTGTGAAAGTCGTCAATTCCCTTGCCACCGTAAGTCGTATCGGTTTCTGGGAGCGCGTCGGTTCCCGGGTCAGTCACGAGATGAATCTACCCGGCTGTCCTTGTGACCAAGGCGGGCAACCCGCGCGAGCCGTTAGTGAATTTTCTTCGTCCGTTCGATCCAGCCTAGGTAGCGGTAACCGGTGAAAATGGTGAGAAAGGGGGTTGAGCGCAACGCTTCTGGGACTGTTGAATGCTTGAGCGGCGTTATTAGGTCTGCAACTAGGGGGTGAGCGATTGATTTGAGCTTCCGGGTGGCCCCCCAGCCGCTGGCTGATCCATGGGAGTAAATTTCATGGTCGGAAATTCCATATGTTTTCGCTCGAATTTTGACTTCGCTCCAGGTGGATTTTCCAAGTTCTAAACAGACTGCATCAGAGATCGCGAATCTCGCGTTGTGATTTTGGGTCCAGCGTTCGCACAATTCGGAGTCGTCAGAATGCCGGCGGCTCGGGTCGTAAGGATCAGAACGTAAAAGGTTTGCCTCAAAGAGGGTGGGTGTGCCGATCACAGGTCGCTCACCTTCAGGGAAGCGACCTGTGCGCCAGACATTGAGTCCCGTCGCGACGTAATTCTCTCCTGCGACTCTGGTTTGAGCGCTTACTCCTTGGAAGTTTCCCTCGTGCAGGTAGTTGATCATTTTCTGCAGTTCACCGGCAGGCAGCACGTTGTCAGAGCCCATATTCAAAATTAGTTGACCTGTGGTTTGTGCGATTCCAATATTCCTTGCGTTTCCGAGACCTTGTCCAGAGTCACGGAGGACTAAGTCTGCGAACTCTTCAGTCACTTCTTTAGTGCCATCGGTGGAATTGGCATCAACGACAACTACTTGGCCCACGCCCGAGTCTCGGAGAGAAATTAGGCATTCTTTAATTCCACTAATCGAGTTCATAGTGCAAATCACGGCGGAAACGTCTGGGGGAGTGATATTGCTCAAGGATTTATCTTCTTACCGCAATTGGTTGATCCATGCCGGTAGTCTACTTGCATGGCGCGAGTCTCTGCTTTCATTGGACTTGTCAGCCACGTGGAGTCCCCCTTCGCGGAAAGCCAAGGGTCCGGTGGGTTGACGGCTGGACTGGTAGCCGCCTTCGCTGAGCAAGGTATTGCTTGCCAGAGTTGGATAAATACCGGGAACTTGTTCGACGAAGACAGTTACGAACTCACATCCCGTATGTCTAGATTTAGCGTTCGTGAGGAAATCCGATTGGAATCGGAATGGTTTGGTTTTCTTCAGGGCACTGATCGTCTCGGTCACAGAGTTCGAATGCTGGGTCGGTACGCGAATTTCCTATTCCATTGGCGACGTAATTCAGATAGCAAGGAGTTACGGCGATTGCTCAATATTGAGTATTCGCATGTTGACTTGTATCGCCGGGCGGTTGCCTCGGGGGCCGAGTGGGCAATCATTTTGGAAGACGACGCGTCAGCCACCAACATGAGTGATTTGGTGTCCGGGCTTCTTGGTTTGTGCGAGGCCGACGCTGGCGTGAAAATGATTAATTTGTCGGAGTCATTCACTTTGGATCAGATTGGAGTGCGGGCTTTGCTGCGTCCCGCTGCTGCTCGGCCTTGGCGGGGTCCCACTAATCGCTCGGTTTTAGGCTCTGGACGGCCTGCAACTAACACTGTTTGCGCGATTGCATTTCGAACTGATTTTCTGGCCCAGATCCTGGCGGTATTTGATTCCCAGCCTGCCGAACCGGTGGTGCCAATCGACTGGAAGCTAAATACAGCATTAATGCGACTGTCGGAGTCGGAGTCGATTGGCCCGAACGAGTGCCTATTCGTTGAACCAGCTCCAATCATTCAACTTTCCATGGTCCAAGACCGTGCAGGCAACTGACATAATGCGCCGGTGAGTTCTTTTGAGCGGTTTGTCGACCAAACAGCGCGCAGGGTCGGGCTCCAGATTTCCCGGGTTTCTTCGGGTTCAACTCGTTTACCGGTTGAAGCGACTGCTCGTGATATCCAACTGATTAATTCGCTCAAGCCATTCACTATGACCTCCGGTGAAAGGCTTTGGTCGTTGATCAATGCGGTGCGTCATGTCGTTGACAACCGAATTCCAGGTGATTTCGTCGAATGCGGCGTGTGGCGCGGTGGCAGTGTCATGGCCATGTCAAAAGAACTTTCCTCGCTTGGCGTTTTGGATCGACACATTTGGTTGTACGACACATTCGCTGGCATGACCGAGCCAACTTCAGCTGACATTGAAGCTGGGAGCGGAGTAACGGCATCTGACATGTTGTCTTCCACGCGCGTGGCGGACGGGGACAACGTGTGGTGTGTTGCGGGTTTGCCCGACGTCCAAACCAATGTGTTTTCAACGGGTTACCCCAAAGATAAATTCACTTTTGTTGAAGGTGACGTCGCTCAAACTCTCGGATCCTCATTCCCTGAATCAATTTCCCTGCTCCGACTCGACACGGATTGGTACGAGTCCACCCGCATGGAACTTGAAGTGTTGTATCCGCGGTTGAGTGTCGGTGGCGTTTGTATTTTTGACGACTACGGCCACTGGCAGGGTGCTCGCAAAGCTGTCGACGAGTACTTTGAAAAAATTGGTCACCGGCCTTACATGCACCCGATTGACTACTCGGGCCGCGTGTTGATTAAAACTCAACCGGTGAATCAGGCGTAACGCAGTGAAACCGGAAGAGATCGCGGCATTGGCCGCCGACGGGGATAGATACCACCGGATGAATTACGAAGGAATTGGCACAATCGCTGACCCAGCATTCGCTCAAATGGAAATTATTCACGCAGTTTCTCCCGTATCGTCTGTCCTGGAAATTGGATGCACAACCGGGTTCAGGCTGGAAAAAGCGCGCCAAGCTTTCGGTGCTCGTTGTGCTGGATTGGACGCGTCGGAGAAAGCGATTGCTGAAGGTCAGAAAAAATACCCTGAAACTGATATTCGAGTTGGACTCGCTCCACGGGATTTGGACTTCTGGGCTGGTTCCACTTTTGACACCGTGGTTGTTGGGCATTTGTTGTATTTACTGCCACGTGCGGTTCTCTTCGAATTTGCGGCAAAGGTGGATTCGCTGTTGGCAGAAGACGGGCATTTGATTGTCCTGGATTTTATTTACCATCGAGACACGGTTGCGAGCTACTCACATCAGGATTCACTCAATGTTTATAAAGGTGATCCCTCCACCCCGTGGAGTTGGCACCCGCAGTATTTTTTGGTCCACCGAAATGTCTACCCGCTGAGTGAAAATCTTTCGTCTCAACGTGAACCCAATCAGTGGCAAAGTGTTGATGTGCTGCGAAAGTTCCCGTTGTCACAGGCCTTCGAGAGCGTGCACGCACCAGCTTCGGTCCACGATCCCAAGAGTTCTTCGTGACTGAAGGTCCACCTTGGTTAACAGTTGTCACTGTCGTAAAAGACGATCTAGTCGGGTTTAAACATTCGGCTCGTTCACTGGCCGACCAAAAACTTGCAGGTGTTGAATACTTGGTGATCGACAGTTCTACAGACTCAAATGGTTCGGCTGCCGTGCTTGCCGCATCTGAAATTTCTGATTCCAGGATCCAATGGTGTGAACCTCTTGGGATTTACCCAGCCATGAATTTCGGTCTGGAACTAGCCCAAGGTGAATACATTTACTTTTTGAATGCGGGTGATGTGTTCTTTGATTCAACGGTGCTAGTAGATCTGAAAGAATTCGTTTCCTTGGAGTCACCATCGTGGATTGTTGGGCGAGTAGAGATTCTTGAACAAACTGGAAAACGGGTTGTAAGTGCTATCTGGGACTATCAGGATGAAAAGAAAGCGCTTTTCGCACGCGGGTTGTTTCCACCGCACCAAGGAACGATTGTTAAGACTGCTTCCTTGCGTTTAACTGGGGGCTTTGACGAGACTTTCCGCATAGCGGCGGATTACGCGTCGGCCCTTTCGTTAAGCCTCGTGTCGGATCCGTTAATGACCAAACGTGTTGTTGCTACTTTTGCCGAAGGAGGGGTTTCAACCCTTCGCTGGCAAGAGTCTTTCCGTGAGTTTCACCGCGCACGAATTAAGATTTTCGCACCCCGCGGGTTTGCAGCCTGGGGTGAGCGCTTTCAGTATTGGAAACACTTTTTCAGTGTTTGGTTAGTGCGGAAAATTCGCCAGAGTTAGTTGTTGATTTGTGCCTTGCTCTTTGCTTGGGCGGTGACCCGGTTTGCCGCCCGACGGATCGCCCAGCGCACCGGTGCATCCCACAGCGGTGAAATCGCCTTAAGCGCTTTGGGCAGCGCGGCGCGCTTGGCCCTCTCGGATTCTTTGAGGTTGTTGGTTCGGTCGTCCACCGTCAGTGAGTCCGGGTGCCAGCGGAAACTGGAGACGACTTGGGGAACTGCGACAAGTGGTCCGATTTTTTTGAGCCGCAGGAGCAGATCGAGGTCGAAGGCGAGGGAATAGGAAGTGTCAATCCCTTTGACGTCATGCCAGTTTTTCGCGCGGATCAGCATCCCTGGCTGAGGGATTAAGTCAGGACCCCACGGCAGGATTTTGGGTGCCAGTTTGCCAGCCTTGCTGACCCACAATTCTTGGTTCTGTGTGTCGACATAACGGCAATGACCGAAAGCAACAGTTGCCTCGGGGTTGTGATCGAGAGTTTCTGCGACGAGGTGAAGGGTGTTGGGTTCCAGCAGGTCGTCGTCATTGAGCCAATTCATATATTCGTGGTGCTCTTTGAGGACTGTGGCGCCGAGGATAATCGCGGCTGGGAGCGAACCGGGGTCCGGGAGCATGTGGATTTTGTGTTCGGCGGCGAATGTGACGAGTTGTTCGTTCCCGAGGGGTCCCACGATCACCAGATCAACCGGGATCTGCTGATCCCGGATTGAAGCAAGGGTCTGGGCGAGAAACTCGGGGCGTTTGCCTAAAGTGGCAATGATTAAGAGAACTCGAGCAGGCTTGGGGGAATCCATGGTGGGGCTAGTCTAGGTGCGTGAATGTGGTTAAACCAGTGAACGCTGAGCGCTCTGGGCTCCTTGAGGGTCAGTTCATGCATGAACTCGCGAGGCAAGTGTGGGACTTTCCTCGTAGCTTGACCGGGAATGGTGTCCGAGACACACTCAAAGCGTTTGCGCAGTATTTGCCGGGGCTGGAAACCCATGAGGTTCCAACTGGTACCGAAGTCTTTGATTGGGTGGTGCCCCAGGAGTGGAATATCTCTGATGCGTATCTCGTTGGCCCAAGCGGTGAGCGGGTCATCGATTTTGTCGACAGCAATGTGCACGTGGTGAGTTACTCCGAGCCGGTAGACATTGAAATTGATCTTGAGTCTTTGCAGTCCCACCTGCATTCAGACACAGAACACCCTGATGCAATCCCCTACGTGACGAGTTACTACAACCGAACCTGGGGTTTTTGTTTGACGCAGAATCAACGCGATTCGTTGGTTACCGGTACCTACCGGGCAGTCATAAATTCAACACTTGAACCCGGTTCCTTGACGTACGGGGAGTGGGTGTTACCTGGGGAGAGCGCTAACGAAGTTTTTATATCAACGTACGTTTGCCACCCATCGCTGGCAAATAACGAACTTTCAGGCCCGGTCGTTGCGGTTGCCCTGGCTCGTTGGCTCATGTCGTTGCCGTCACGCGAGTACACGTATCGGTTTGTTTTTGTTCCAGAGACAATTGGACCGATCACGTACTTGAGCCGAAACTTGGAGGACTTGCAGTCTCAAGTAATTGCGGGTTTCAACCTGACCTGCATTGGTGACGAAGGCGACTATTCCTACCTCGCCTCACGTCACGGCAACACGCCGATCGACCGGATCGCTCAGAGAGTTGTTGCTAAGACTCCACAGCCGGTCGTTTATTCCTTCATGGATCGTGGGAGCGACGAACGTCAATACTGCGCTCCGGGAATTGATTTGCCTCTGATTTCGTTGATGCGGACTCGGTACGGAAAATTCGAGGAGTATCACACCTCAGCTGATGACTTGGAGTTTGTTACTCCGGCTGGACTGCAAGGTGGGTTCGAACTTGTTCGAGACTGTATTGCTGAACTGGAGTCGTCCGTGTACTTGACCACGCCGGTGAAGGGTGAACCGCAGTTGGGCAAGCGCGGTTTGTATCACACGATGCACGCTCGAACCGTGGCTGACGAAGTGTTACTTCGAACCCACATACTCGCGTACTCGGACGGTGCACACTCTGAGCAAGATATTGCTACCTTGACCGGCAGACCAATCTCTGAAATTTCATTACTTGCCTCTGAACTTGCCGGACACGGATTGGTTTCTTACTCACGATTAAGAGCGAGGTACTAATGACGGTTGCTTCGCATTACGACGAATCAAAAATACGGACCAATGAGGAATACCCGGCAAACTACTTTCGCTTAAAGCTTGTCCGCCGGATTTTGGCTGACGCTGGCGTTACTACACTCTACGAACACGGTGTGGGGGATGCAACCCCGCTAATAACAATCGCCGGAGACGGAATCCGGGTTGCAGGCAATGACGTGTCACCAGAAATGGTGAAGTTTGCTCGAGTGAACATGAGTGCGCAAGTTCTTGATCCTGAATCAATCAATCTGCTTGACGTCCAAAGCCACGACTCGATTGAATGTGAGCGCACGAGAGTCGGGTCCTTTGACGCGGTCATGGCGCTCGGTGCGATTCCACACGTTGAGGACGACAGGTGGTTTGTTTCCTCTATGGACAAGTTCTTGGACCCGGGTCGCCGGTTGTTGCTGCAGTTTCGTAACTCCATGTTCACATTCAACCGGCTCACCAAGGAGTTCGTCATGGACGAACTCCTGCCCCAAGTCCACGAGGGTATTCGAGAGATTGTCTCGGCTGATTCGGATCAGCGGTTGGCGGTAGATAAACCACCTAAACGAATTCGTCCAACGGGTGATGGTTACGACGAAATTCTGTCCAAGTTCCACAATCCCTTCAAACTCTCCGAGATTGTTAAATCCTTCGGTTACAAGGTCCTGCAATTTCATTGGCACAACTACCACCCCGCCTACCCTATGTTGGCCGGGAGCACTGACCCGAAGGTGTACCGACAAGCGCAAACGGATCTTGAAGGCGACACCTCATGGCGCGGCATGTTCCGGTGTTCGGCTGGGTTGATTCAAGCGGTTAAGGAATAAACCTTGGAAACTTTTGCCATGGTGTGCAAGTCCTATTCGGGGGACTTGGAGTACGCGCAACGCATGGTGAAAAGCTTCAATGAATTCAACACTGACTCCATTCAACTTTTCCTTGTCGTTCCAGAAAGTGACCGTGTTCTTTTTGCACCCCTTGGAGGGAATCAGGTACGAGTTTTGTCCGAGAACTTATTGGGTGCGCATTTGGTTGACCGCCAGGTCCACGGGATGCGACCTGGTTACATCAACCAAGAGATTGTGAAACTTTCTTTCTGGGAACTGGAATTAGCGGAAAACTATTTTTGCGTTGATTCGGATGCGGAGTTTGTTCGTCCGTTTTCGCTCAGTGACTTCATGTTTGATGCGAAGTCTCCGTACTCCGTCCTGGTCCAAGATCTTGAATTGGCCGTGGAGCCGGAGTACTACAACCAATATTGGATTTCGCGTGAATCCGAATTAAAAAAAATCGCGGATCTTGTTGGATTAGATACTCGAGTTGTATTGACCTGCCACGGTCACACTGTTTTTTCTCGAGTTGTTCTTGCGTCTTTTGTTTCTGACTTTCTCGAGCCACGTGGTTGGTCCTATGCCGACGCTTTGGAGTTCTCGCCCTACGAGTTCACCTGGTACAACATGTGGTTGCAAAAGTCCGGGGTGATTGAGATTCACCCGAGGGAACCGTGGATCAAAGTTTTCCACAATCAGTCCCAACACATGGAATACCTTTTGCGAGGGATCACACTTTCTGACATTGCCCGGGGTTATTTGGGTGTTGTCGTGAACTCGAATTACTCACGAGGCCTCGGTGTGGTCAATGCGGATGCTTCCCAGACTGAATCAATATCCACCTACCTGTCCTACCCACAAATCATTGCGTCACTGGGTCACAAAGTTCGATCAACTTTGGTTCGACATTTCGGGAAAGACAAGTAGTACCCTGAAGCCATGAACCAAGTGATTGAGAACGTCCTTCGACTTCCCCGCCTCCGCAACACTCTCAAGGCCGCTCGCGCATTTGACGGTGCCAATCCCATTCCAGATTCGACAGATCCGCAAAGCCAGTACAACATGCGTTCGTCCATGGACTTCCACCCAAAGGTGGGAAAGTGGGTCTCTCGAAAGTCGATTGTTGCCAAAGGATCGGATGCTTGGAAGTTAGCAACAGAATCACCTAGTCGCTTTGTTGACCCAGCTGAGGTTGACCAGGCTGTAGCGGGGATTGTGCGCGATGGCTTCTATGTTTTCTCGCACGTGGTTGACCCTTCAGTTGTTGCCGAGATTCGCGGCTACGCTGAAGTTACTCCCTGTGTTGCCCGTGGAGCACGCACCCCGGCGGGTGTGTACCCCCGTACTGATCCTCTGGTGGGTCGTTACGATTTCGACGAAGAAGCTGCTCTCGGTTCACCAGAAGTACAAGAATTTGTGACCGATCCGTTCATGGCTTTGATCGCGCAAAAGTATTTAGGCCAACCGGTCCTCATGGACGAAGTAGCGTTCTGGTGGACAACCACAAAAAAAGCGGAGGACGCAAATCTTAACGCCCAACTATTCCACCAAGACCGTGACCGACTTTCGTTCCTCAAATTCTTCATCTACCTAACCGACGTTAAGCCAGACACCGGCCCGCACGTCTATATCCGTGGATCCCACGCGAGCATTCCTTGGTCACTTCGCGGTGACGGTCGCAAGAGCGACGAAGCAGTGAAAGCCGCTGGTTTGTGGAATGAAGTCCAGGAAATCACCGCACCAGCCGGAACCCTGATGGCGGTGGACACCATTGGGCTCCATAAAGGAAAGACCCCTATTTCCTCGGACCGTCTTGCATTAGAAAATGAATACGCCACGTCACTTTTCGGCGTGGATTACGAGATTCCCGCATTCACCCCAACCGAATTGACCAGACAACGCTTTGCTGCAATGCCATGGGCCTTGCAGCGGTACGCGAAAGCAATCAACGACTAAGGCTTAGTGCCAATTGCGTAGAGAGATTCGTAGTCGCGCTCAGAGCGGTCTGTCTCAGATTCAAAGTCACGTTGTTTAACGTCTAGGAAACCAGCACCCGAGAGAATATGAAGCAAGTTCTGCTGGTCGAACATGTATTTATGTTCACCATCCATGTAGGCGACGTAATTAATCGCATCGATTGGGGTTGTGTTGTTGTAAGCGGGCGTCCAGCCGAAATAATCCTCGGGCACTGCCTTGATTCCTAGGTAGTGCTCGACGTAAATGCGCGCATTAGGGACACAAATGGAGAAAGTTCCTCCCGGCTTGAGCAGTCGGATGCTTTCGGCCAGGAGCCCTTGGCCTTGGGAATAGGTCAAGTGCTCAAACAGGTGCGAAGAGTAAATCTTGGAAACTGAATTATCTGGCAGAGGAATGGGTAGTCGCAAATCCCAATAGATATCACACTGCTGCGTCATGTCGACAGTGGTCCAGTCTCCCTTGCCCGGGTCTGCTCCACCAAGGTCAAGGCAGATCGACTTCCCTTGTTTGGTGAGCGACTCGAACTTCTTTTTTGAGGGGAGCATTGCTTTCTTGGCAATAACGAACTCGTAGATGTCCGTTGTAAACGGCAAAGTTGTCCTGATCTGCTCTCGAAACCCGGTCATGCATTTCCCCTCTGGTTTGTCGTTTCTAAATACTTGTCGAAGGCTCGATTACGTTTCAGCATGCTGAGATTCTTAACCAGGGAGCCGGTGTCTTCAACCTGCGCGAATTGATGTGCGTTTTCTCTGTTAAACCCTCGGCGTTTCATCATTAACCCATAAGAAACTGCGCCACTCCAGTTTCCTGCTTTTAGATCCGCCATGGCATGTTCGAGTTCCACTTGATTCACAACTTGGGTTGCGCACCCGAGAATATTGTAAGCACTGGGACCCATGACGATTACTGGCTTTTTAGCGAATGCGGCTTCGACACCGCTGGTTGAACCGTAGGTGATCACCAGATCAGCTGCTCGCATGAGCTCGTAGGAGTCTACGTCTGAGTGAGGGTCAAGGTGTAAATCCGGATTGGCAGAGTCGACAGCGGTTATCCATTCCTTGACGTCGTGTTGTGGTTTGTGACGCTTGTGTGGATGCGAGCGCACAATCAAGTAGGTGTCGGGATCTTTCGCGCAAATCTGGGCAACAAGTCCTAGCGCCTCTTCTTGTCCACCGAAATAAGAATCCCAGTCGAGGTCAAGTTCAATGATTTCATCTCCTGAAGAGCTGAAGTAGACCACGATTTTTTTGTCCTTGGGGAGATCAACCATTGAACCAATTTTTTGTGCTTCAACGAACAGCGAGTTCATCTGGTCAAGGTGTTGTGTGCGGTCAAGAAACCATTTGCTTCCGAGTTCATCACGCTTCTCTGGATCCCAATTCGCGTACATGGTGAGCATCCGATTTTGGAGAGCGTCCCAGTCGTGCGTGTCATCTAGTGTGAGATCAAAGTCGGTGTCGTGACCGCCGAGGTCGTAGCTCACTACTGGGATTCCCAAGGAATCAGCAGCAACAGCTGCAGCACGGTCATGCAGGAAACGTCCGTTGTAGACAGCAAGCATTGTGATTCCGCGTTGAGTAATGAGCGCATGTGTTTGATCAAAAACGTAAGCGAAAGATTGTGCAGCGGCCGTGACCCAGGCTCGAGGCCATAAATGCTTGTCGGTGACGGGAGTGTCGCGGTCAGGGTGTATCTGCAGAATTGCACGGCCAACAGCGGCACCGCGGTACGTCATTGCCCGGATATTTGTGCGGCTCAACACGTGGGGAATAACAATTGGCTCGCTGGGTTTCCAATTGTGAACCGGGGGTGTAACGAAGTTTGACTTTCCAATACCAGCTTGTTTTAGGGCTTTCTCGATTTGCACCTCGCGGGTGGGGTTGAATAAAAGACTGCCGATCACGCGCGAGGTTTGCCAGGCGACGTCGAGCATGGGGGTCTTGTCCGCCCAAAATCCGATAGTGACGTTTGATCCGCGGGCATCCAAAGTCAGGGCTACTTCGCCGAGGGCATCTTGAGCGAAAATCCAGTGATTGAAATTAGTAAGTAGGGGACGGGCAAGTTGCTCAGTGGTGAGGACTGATTCGAGGTATTGCTTGAGGGAGTCGTGTTCTGCGCGCACGGTCATGATGGGGTCAGAATACCTGTTCAATTACCGGACAAAGTTGTTTGGTAGACCGCCGCGGTTTCGGCCGCGCATTTGGCCCAGGAGAATCGGGCTGCCTGGGCAATTCCGGCTTGCGCGAGTCGTTCTATTAGCTCTTGATCTGCCGCGAGTGTGAGCATTTTCTCGGCGAGGTCGAAAACGTCACCACTCTCGAAATAAAGTGCTGCGTCTCCACCAACCTCGGGAAGTGATGTTGCATTGGCCAAAATGGTTGCAGTGCCGCTGGCCATGGATTCCAAGGCTGGTAGGCCGAACCCTTCAAAGCGTGAGGGAAATACGGTGAATAGAGCATTGCAGTAGGCAGAACTCATTTCAGCGTCCGGTAGGGATCTTTGTTGAACGCTCCGACTAATTCCTAGAGACTGCATCAGTTTGATTTCCTTGGAAGTGAACTCGCCACCACCAACGAACAGCAATGTCACGTCGGGGACCTCCTTAGTGAACTGAGCAAAAGCTTTCATCAGAATGTCGGCGTCTTTGTATTGGTCCCTGTTCCCAACGAAAAGGACGTACCGCTCGGGCAGGTCAGACCACTTAGGAATATTTGGCGTGAACACCGGGTCAACCCCGTGGTGCACGACCGAGATGGGTGCGGTGATTTCAGGGTAAAGGCGAATCAAGTCCCCGCGGGTTGCTGCTGAGACACAAATAATGTGGTCCGCTTGATCGACGTATCGCCTTTTCATCGTCAACAGATCAAGTCTGCGCCGAGTTTTGGGGAGCAACTCGGGGATCATGTCGTGAATCGTGACCACACGCTTAGCACCTTTGGCGCCGGTGAGGCCGTGCGGCAAATAAAACGTGTTGTGAACGAGTTCAGCACCACGGACGTCGGTCCGGTGGGAAAAATAGTTTGCCAGGGCTCGAATCGAGTTCTTAGCGGGGTGGATGTGCAGCGCAGCGGCTAGTTCATGATTCTCAAGGACGTACTGGTTAACGATCGGGGCCTTGATCGGAAGTAATTCCACTCCCAAAGCTGGAGTTGTGGTGAACTGCTTGGCTAACTCGTAGAAGAGCCGTGAGATTCCGCCATAGCGCTGGATTGCGAAAATCTGCTCGTCCATCGCAACCCTCACTTGTGAAGTCTAAGGGGGACACGGGTGTCTACTCGGTATGCTGCCGGTGTTGCATAAATAGTCCGAGTTTGCGAGTGAGGTTAGCGTTGAAGCGCGTAATTGTTGTCCCTCGTAACGGCTACTTGAACCGATTTCAGTCGATGGCCAGCGTCTCAATTTTGGCGCAGGAACTCGAAGCTGAGTTTTCAGTGTGTTGGCTCCCGCAACCTGCCGCACCTGCTCCCGGATTAGTCGTCTTTGGAGAAACACCGGGGCTGGCGTTCATTTCTGAATCCGAACTACAGACGATTCTGGGCTATTCCTTGGAATCCTTCCCTCTCTACGTGAACTCTCAGGACGTTTCAGGAGTTGGGAAAGTTGTAACTTTTGCTGGTCATGATCTAGGCGAGCAACCATTGATGTCTGAGCTGTCGCAAGAATTACGTGTTAGCGAGTTTGATTACTTGGTGATTGTTGCTGGTGGCCGATTCTCCGAAAGTGTGGGAAGTCAGTCGATTGATTGGGACTCGGAAGATTTTCGAGAGTTGCGGCGTGGTTGGTATCAAGCACTCGAATTCTCACCCGATATTGACTCGGTGTGGCCAGAGTTCGTGCGCGAGCCGTTTCTTGGTTTGCACCTGCGCTACTCCGATCGATCACACCAGACTCCCTCGCGTGCCGAGATAGAACGAGCGGTAGTCGAACTGTGTGGCAGTAGCGGAATTGAGCGAGTATTTATTGCCAGCGACTCACGAAAAGAGCGAGACCATTGGTCCCAGTTGTTGTGGAAACTTGGACTTTCGCCGTGGTTCTTTGAATCAAATTTAGTCGGTGAATTTTCAGGTGATACGGCTGCGCTGGTCGACTGGCGAATCCTCACCCACGCTCAAGCGATCGTGTATTTTGGCGAGTCTTCATTCGGGTACGAAGCAGCAGTGGCCTCGGGCAATTTCAACGCGAGCGTGGCGCTGGCTGCCAACCCATTGGTCAGTTTAGGGGTACGGACTCGAAAAATAGCGGGCACCGTATTGGGTGTACCCAGACGGCGTGGTTGGCTGTAGTTACGGCAGGAAACCTTCTTGCAGCCCCTGTCCCCGCAATTCAAGTGCGGGAATAACAATCGGACTGCAGAGCGGGTAGTTATCCCAGCATTGATCTGATTCGGTAGGAGCGATCACTTCTAAACCTGACACCAACTGTTGCTCAACCGTTGGCGCAGGTGTGATTGGTGTGAGTTTGTAATCAATTGAGATTGGTCCCAGAGTCCACGAGTTGGGGGTCGTAATGGTGCTTGCTTGGAAACGCGTTGCAGTATTGAAAGCGATAAGAGCAATCAGCAGTATCGCCATGGCTGGAACGAGAGTCTTGGTCATTTCCCCAACGAATCTTGGCTCAGAATTTCCAGTCGTTTTATTTTCGTAAAGTGACTTGAGTGGGAACGCGATCAAAATAAAGAAGAATGAGAAAACGACTCCCCAGCCGAAACGGAAAGTTGGCGGTGAGAAAAAGAACCAAGTGATTAGC
>Ga0209390_10005690_pt1 | contig 17359 bp, 15 predicted proteins | sample BON01_FD_187212 | JGI IMG/M metagenome (GOLD analysis project Ga0209390, IMG submission 187212) | Freshwater microbial communities from Lake Bonney liftoff mats and glacier meltwater in Antarctica - BON-01 (SPAdes) (version 2) | ecosystem: Environmental > Aquatic > Freshwater > Ice > Glacier...
CGCCCAGACACACAGCAGTGTGATCAACCACACGCGCGGAAGCCATCCTATCAAACACAGCACCCTCATCCAGGACCATGCGGAAGGAGGTGCCCAAGCTGTCGATGTGGAGACCTTTATTCGCGCCATCTATGCCCACCAAGCCCATCTTATTGTCTGCCCACCTTTGCATACCTACCGCAGCATCGCCCTGCACTGGATTGAACGAAGCTACGGACGCCTTCAGCAAGGCCTGCGCCTCCTCATGTCAAACTGCGACTTCCTCCAAATGCAGAAACCAGACGTTTGTCCTGCACCCTTCTGGCAACACGCATTACCAGCTCTTGGCATCATGCCCGGGCTCACACCAATGACTCCCCAAAACCTAAAACCCATGGACCTCACCCATTTTTCAGCGCTCGAGCGCGAAGCGGCGCGGGGCCGAAAAGTTGCAATCCGCCAAGACTGGACCCTCCTCGAATGCTTGGGTGAACCTCTCTTATACAACGTAAATATGAACGGTGCCTCGCTACTTGACACAGCAGCTACTTTCCTTGCTGCGCGTGATAAGAACCGCTCGGAGGCACAACTCCTACGAGTCTCCCCTGAACGCAGGGATTTCTGCCAATGGTACTACAACCTCACAATAAAAACGGCCAAGATGAAATGCACGCACTTTATACATCTCCTTGAGGGCTTAACACCTGGTAGGCGCATCGCCCTGATCACTTACAACAAATTCAAAGCCCAGGCAGCCAAACATGGCCTTGGCGGCAAAAGAACCCCACTCGATGAGCAGCAATACCGGCGACTGATTGAGAGCATAACATCCCAACCGCCATGGAAGCAGATGCTGACGTGGCTCGCCAGCTGTCGTATCACCAATCGCCTGCTCACCCCAAAAGGGTACCTCCAAGAGCTTATCACCCACGCACCCAACCCATTCGGTGAACGCTGGTTCTGGTTCCCCGATGATGACACGTACGGGGTGGTAGCCTACGGTTTTGGCGCTCCCTCCCCACCCGCCACCCACCAGCGCTAAGGAGAATTGCCATACATTGTAAAAAATACCGGTGTGGGTGTTTTGGCTCTAGCCCCGCCTCCGCCTCGGGGCTGTTCCTGTGAAGCGGCGCTTTGAATTGGTACGTACCTACAATTGCAGAAATCGAATTCCGCGAAGATCGCCATGGCGGGCGCCGAACGCGCGCAGCGCGCGGCAGCGTTCGTTGTGCCCCCGGAAGCCGAGTCGGTCGACGACGCCTGGGATCGCGCGCAAGCGGCCCCTGGGGATGAGGCCGATTCGGGTCACGGCAAACGCAAGCGACCGCGCCGCATTAGCTCGTCCCGGGGCTCGAGCTCGGGCAGTGGATCGCGTTCGCGCCCGTCGGCGGCGCAGGGGGTGGCATGGGCGGCATTGCCGGAGGTGGCGGCGCTGCAGGCGGACTACACCGACGCACACCTCGACCGTGGCACAACCTCGGACCGTGGCACACCTCGGTTGTGGCACACCTCGATCGCGGCACACCTCGATCACAGCACACCTCGGTTGTGGCACACCTTGGTTGTGGCACACCTCGATCGCAGCACACCTTGATCGCGGCACACCTCGACCGTGGCACACCTTGATTGTGGCACACATCGGCCATCGGTCACCAAGCACACGGGACACCTCGGCCAAGGCACATCGGCCACCGACACACCTCCTGAAGGGGACTCGGTCACCAAACACATGGGACACTTCGGCCAAGCCACATCGGCACCAAGGTCGCCAAGCACACGGGACACTTCGGCCAAGCCACATCGGCACCAAGGTCGCCAAGCACACGGGGCACATCGGCCACCGACACACCTTCTGAAGAGGTCGGAGCGGACAGATGCCACATCGCTGTCGCGCTCGGACACCAGCGGGGAGAGGCGGCCGAGGGCTTCCGAATCACGGCCCCGCTCCCCCCGTGGATCGTCATCGCACCCCATCCCGTCCATGTCGCCCCCCACCTCGTCCAAGTCGTCGCCGTCCTCGCCACCCTCGTCCTCGCAGTCTTCGTCGTCCTCGCCCTCGTCCTCATCCTCGTCGTCACCCTCGTCCTCCTGCCCCCTCGCGCCGCGGAGGGCACCACCAGGGTGCCCGACGGCCGCGGCCTCCCCGTCGGTCTCCCCGTTGGTCTCCTCGTCGCCTCCGCTGTGGTCTACATCGCGAAACCGGGGCTCTGATCGCACATCGGAGGCGGCCCCGACTCGGCGGTGGCGTGGATTGTGCCAACTGGTGCCCTCCTCGTCCTCTTCGTCCGATTCGGTTGCCGGTTCCTCTGGCACCGGGGACGGCGGATCGGGCCGCTCGCGCATCGCCTCTCGGATGGCGAGAGGGTCGTCCGACACTCGAGTATTCTCGGGGTTGGCCAGCGCGACGTAAAGCCAGATGTCGGTGGCGGAGACATCGGACGCCTCGGACATGAGCACAGCGTCCGGTTATTACGCTGCAAATGTTTTTGCGCGCGTCACAGGGCCGCGCGGCCGCGCACATTCATTCGCCAAAGTGGGCGCAGCACTGGCCCCAGCATCCGGATCCCCGGTCACGCGTCCGCTGTGGTACGACGGGGGGCGGCAGGGCGGCAGGGGCGAAGTCTGTGCGACGCGGCGTGCTCGGGTGTCAGTTTTCAAACCGCCGCGTGCAGATCCAGGGCCTCTCTCCCGAGCTGCGGGTTGATCCACCCGACGCCGCGCCCAATGACAGCCGCCAGGAACAAGCGACGCCGCGCGGCCGTAGTTGGAGACTCTGGCGATGGCAACGAGGAAAACGACGAAGACGAGTCGCTCGTGTTTCGGCGCGCGTCCGCCGTCTTTTTTCATACCGACGTCATCAAGGCGAGTGTGCTGCGCCTGGCCAACCTCCTCCACGCCGCGGCGGTCTGCGCGCTGAGTGCGCGGGCGTCGCCGCTCGACTCGCCGCGCGTGACGTTATATATACACAGCGAAGGGGGTGATGTGCACGCTGGCCTCAGCGCCATGGCGCACATTGCCAATTGTGTGCTCCCGGTGGTGGCCATCGCCGATGGCCTCGTCGCATCGGCGGCTACGCTGCTCCTGATGGGCGCACACGAGCGCTACGCCTTCCCCAATGCGAATGTCCTGTGCCACCAAGTTCGCGCCGACTGCAGTGGCAAGCTGCAGGATGTGCGGGACGACGTGGCCAACGCCGAGCTCCTCACCGAGACGATGGTGGCGGTCTACCGCGAGCGCACGCTGATGGGCGAGCAGCTCATCCGCCGCTTGCTCCGGCGTGAGCTGTTCCTCGGCACCGAGCAATGTGTGCGCTGGGGGATTGTCTCGGTCGTCCTCGCGGCCCCTCATGGGTGGGTCCCTACACGGGTCGCGGCGCCGCGCCTCGTCCCCACTCGAGCCCAGGGGGGCCGCGCCGCAGCCACTGCGGCCGCCGCCGTCGCCGCCACGGCCGCCACCAACGCCACCGGCGCGCCTCAGCCGCAGTCGACCTCGTGCATGTAGGTGTCGCCACTCAGCTGCACCTCGTCGTCCCGAAAGCTGCATGAGGCGGCCGCGTACGCACTGGCACCGCGCGATTTCGCCGCCAGGGCTGTGATCCCGGCCACCGCGCCGCCGAGCAACAGCCCGGGGCCGCTGAGGAGGGCGAGGCCAAAGCTCCCGGCGATGCCAAGTGAAGTGGCGCCGGCACCCACCACCTCGAGTACGCTGGTCATGGCCATGAGGGCCTTTGTGGCGGGGCACTCCTTGGTGAAGACGGTGAACTGCCCGGTCACGATGGCGAGGATGCGCACGGGGCTGCGATCGGTCCCATTGTAGCCCTTGGCCACCGCGCACAGCCCGCCCTCGAACAGCCAGTCGGCCACTGTGCGCGTCAGCGGGGCGCGCTGCTTGCAACGCGCCATGATCGACGTGGCGAAGTGGGCCTCGGTGGGCAGCAGCCATCTGAAGGGGTTGACGGGCGAGTTCCACTCGGCGTAGCTGGCGCAGAACACGGCGGCTTTCCCCGGCAGACCCGGGCCAGACCAGTGGAGCTGCGTCAGCATCCCGCCCCCCCCGTGGAGGGGGGGGGGGTCGGGTGCCACACGGTACACGCGCGCCAACTTTTCGAGGGTGGCGCCACGCGGTACACTTGCGGCACCGGGTACTGCCACCGACCCCTGACCGAGGTGTGGCCGAGGTGTGGCCCATTCAGGAGGTGTCTTGACTCCCCGTGTGTTTGGTGACCGAGGGGTGGTCGAGGCGTCCTGAAGGGGCCACACCTCGGCCACACCTCGGCCACACCTCGGCCACACGACACACCTCTGTCACGGCACACCTCGGCCACACCTCGGCCACACCTCGGCCACACCTCGGCCACACCTCGGCCACACCTCGGCCACACGACACACCTCTGTCACGACACACCTCGGCCACGCGACACACCTCTGTCACGGCACACCTCGGCCACGCGACACACCTCGGCCACGTGACACACCTCGGCCTCGGCCACATGACACACCTCGGCCATTGGTCACCAAGCACATGGGAAACTTTCTGAAGTGGACAAAACACATCGGCCATCGGCCACCAAGCACATGGGAAACTTCCTGAAGGGGCCAAGGCACATCGGCCATCGGTCATCAAGCACACGGGAAACTTCGACTAAGAAACATCGGCCATTAGTCACCACACACACGGGAAACTTTGGCCAAAACACATCCGCCATTGGTCACCAAGCACACGGGAAACTTCGGCCAAGACACATCGGCCATCGGTCAAACACACGGGAAACTTCGGCCAAGACACATCGGCCATCGGTCAGCAAGCACATGGGAAACTTCCTGAAGGGGCCAAGGCACATCGGCCATCGGTCATCAAGCACACGGGAAACTTCGACCAAGAAACATCGGCCATTGGTCACCACACACACGGGAAACTTTGGCCAAGACACACATCTGCCATTGGTCACCAAGCACATGGGAAACTTTGGCCAAGAAACATCGGCGATCGGCCACCAAGCACATGGGAAACTTCGGCCAGTGCACATCAGCCATCGGTCATCAAGCACACGGGAAACTTTGACCAAGAAACATCGGCCATCGGTCACCACACACACCGGAAATTCGACCGAGAAACATCGGCCATCGGTCACCAAGCACATGGGAAGCTTCGGCCAATGCACATCGGCCATCGGTCATCAAGCACACGGGAAGCTTCGACCAAGAAACATCGGCCATCGGTCACCACACACACGGGAAATTCGACCGAGAAACATCGGCCATCGGTCACGGGAAACTTCGGCCAAGGCACATCGGCCATCGGCCATCAAGTACACGGGAAACTTGTGCCAAGACACATCGGCCATCGAATACCAAGCTCACCGGAAACTTCGACCAAGACACATCGGCCATCGACACCAAGCACACGGGAAACTTCGGCCAAGACACATCGGCCATCGGTCACCACACACATGGGAAACTTTGGCCAAACCACACCGGCCAGTTGTCACCAAGCACACGGGAAACTTCGGCCAAGGCACATTGGCCATCGGTCACCACACACACGGGAAACTTCGGCCAAGACACATCGGCCATCGGCCACCAAGCACATGGGAACCTTCGGTCAAGGCACATCGGCCATCGGTCACCACACACACGGGAAACTTCGGCCAAGACACATCGGCCATCGGCCACCAAGCACACGGGAACATTCGGCCAAGACACATCGGCCATCGGTCATCAAGCACATGGGAAACTTCGACCAAGACACATCGGCCATCGGTCACCACGCACACGGGAAACTTCGGCCAGGACACATCGGCCATCGGTCAGCACACGGGAAACTTTGGCCAAGACACATCGGTCGGCCATCGGTCGCACACAGGAAACTTCGGCCAAGACACATCGGCCATCGGTCGCACACGGGAAACTTCGGCCAAGACACATCGGCCATCGGTCACACACGGGAAACTTCGGCCAAGCCACATCGGTCGGCAATCGGTCGCACACGGGAAACTTTGGCCAAGACACATCGGCCATCGGTCACACATGGGAAACTTCGGCCAAGGCACATCGGCCGTCTGTCACCAAGCACACGTGAAACTTCGGCCAAGACACATCGGTCACCAAGCACACGGGAAACTTCGGCCAAGACACATCGGCCACCAAGCACCCGGGAAACTTCGGCCAAGGCACATCGGCCATCGGCCACCAAGCACACGGGAAACTTCGGCCAAGACACATCGGCCATCGATCACCAAGCACACGGGAAACTTCGACCAAGACACACCGGCCTCCGGTCACCAATCACACGGGAAACTTCGGCCAAGACACATCGGTCATCGGTCACCAAGACACACCGGAAACTTTGGTCAAGACACATCCGCCATTGGTCACCAAGCACACGGGAAACGTCGGCCAAGGCACACGGAAAACTTCGGCCAAGGCACATCGGCCACGGCTCGCTGCGCGTCGACCGTGTCACCACCAGCCACGCTGGCGCCCCCCGAGGACACACCTCGCCAACAGGGTGGCGTCGGCCAGTGGGTCGTGCAACTTGCCCTCGAACGGTTGCCTGTAGAGGGATGTGTACAGCTCGTGGCATGTCGGCGATTTGGCTCGCCCTGCGCGACCCTTGAGGCCGCAGTGGATGGCACTTGCGCGCATCGTGCAAGCCACCTCGCCCCCCTCACACCCAGGGCACGGGGCGCCTGGCACGGGGCGCCACAGGGCGCCTGGCACGGGGCGCCACAGGGCGCCTGGCACAGGGGCGCCTGGCACGGGGCCGCCTGGCACGGGGCCGCCTGGCACGGGGCCGCCTGGCACGGGGCCGCCTGGCACGGGGCCGCCTGGCACGGGGCCACCTGGCACGGGCCACCTGGGCCACATGCGGGCCTGCGAGGTGCGGTCCGGTGCGGCCACCGGGGTGTGGCCACAGGGTGCACACATTTGGAGTGGCCATGGGGGCCATGCCGTGCGGCCTCGGCGAGCGCGGCTCGAGCTTTTCACCCTCGTTGTACTCGGGCTTGGGCTCTCAGGCTCAGGCCCGCACACATCTACGCACCCATAGCGAGTGGGAAAGAGGTCAACCCCGGGGTGTTCGGCGAGGAAGGCGGCGAGGGTGGCGGAGACGGGGGGGGCGGTGAGTTGGACGCACGTCTTTCCAGGGCAACACATCGTGTGGCGACAATCCTCGTATAGCTGAGGGAGGCACTGTGCGACGCACACGCCGCGGTCGCACTCGTCGTTGCCACAGCAATGGCTATCCTGGGTGCACGCTGTGCTGCCGCGCTCGAAACAACAAGTGCCGGTGCCGGCGCCCGGCTCCTCCCAGCATGTGGCACGTGGGTCCCCGCAACAGTCGCCCTGCGCGGGCTCACAGGGTGCGCCCAGGTTAATGTCACATTGGCACACCTTTTCGGAGTTGCACCGGAGTTTGGATTCACAGCAGCCGGAGGCCGCGCACGATTCACCGCGCGCGCCGCATGGCACCCGGCACTGCCCATCGCGGCACACCAGCTCGCCTGCGCAGCAGTCGCCCGCGGCGCACAGCGCGCCCAGCTCCCCGCACGGCGCTTGGCACTGCCCCTCGCGGCACACCAGTCCGGCGGTGCAGCAGCCGGAGGCCGCGCACGGCGCCCCTTGCGCCCCACACGGCGCCTGACACGACCCGTCGCGGCACACCAGCCCATCGGCGCAGCAGTCGCCCGCGGCGCACGGGGCCCCTTGCGCCCTACACGGCGCCTGACACGACCCGTCGCGGCACACCAGCCCATCGGCGCAGCAGTCGCCCGCGGCGCACGGGGTCCCTTGCGCCCCACACGGCGCCTGGCACGATTCGTCGCGGCACACCAGCCCATCGGCGCAGCAGTCGCCCGCGGCGCACGGGGCCCCTTGCGCCCCACACGGCGCCTGGCACGATTCGTCGCGGCACACCAGCCCATCGGCGCAGCAGTTGCCCGAGGCGCACGGCGCCCCTTGTTGCCTACATGGCGCCTGGCACGATCCGTCGAGGCACACCAGCCCATTGGCGCAGCAGTCGCCCGAGGCGCACGGCGCCCCTTGCGCCCCACACGGCGCCTGACACGATCCGTCGAGGCACACCAGCCCATCGGCGCAGCAGTCACCCGAGGCGCACGGCGCCCCTTGCGCCCCACACGGCGCCTGGCACAATCCATCGCGGCACACCAGCCCATCGGCGCAGCAGTCACCCGAGGCGCACGGCGCCCCTTGCGCCCCACACGGCGCCTGGCACGATCCGTCGCGGCACACCAGCCCATCGGCGCAGCAGTCGCCAGAGGCGCACGGGTTGCCAGCGGCCACACACTCCCTGCACCATTCGCCGGTGCACTTGAGCTAGATACAACAATCGTCCAGGGACGCGCACGATGCGCCGACGGCCTGACACGAGATCTCGTCGTCAGCGGACTCTGTTCCCGTGCCCGTGGCCACTTGGGAATTGGTCAGACTCGCCTCGGTGCCGGTGCCCGTTCCCACCTTGGTGCCGGTGGGCTCGACCAGAGCCGCCCTTGTGCCCGTGACGGTGGCATATGGCGCACCCGCGTCCGAGCGCAAGCGGTTGCTCACCAAGATCGCGACCAGAATGGCGATGCCGATGATCGTCGCGAGGACGACGACGCCACTGAGAATCTTTCCCTTTGGTGGCATGATTTTTGAATTGACAGTGCACTGGCGACAAACCAGTGCCACGGGGGTTGCTACCATGTGGGTTGAATCTTTTTGTCGGCCGACGACCCGTCGCCACATGCAACGACTGGGCTTGCCCCCCCCCCCCCACACACACACCACCACCACCCTCACGCCTGGCAGTTTCAATGGCATCACAGTGCGCGCTCGTTCAATCCGCAGGCCCGGTGGAGACCGCTCAACTCGAACACACGCAGGCCGGGGGCGCTGCCGAGCGTGGCGCTACAGAAGAGTACGTGCAACCCGGTGAGGCGGCCGCGCAGCCCAGCGACGGCGCGCGACGCGGCGGTGCGCGGGCGCCGGAGGCGGTGGCACTCGTCGAGCAGAAGCAGGCCACCCCCGGCCCCGCCCGTCCCCTGTGCACCGCCGAGCCAGGCGGTCGCCTCCGCCGCCCGGCCACCCACGAGCTGCGCGTATGTGATCAGGCGCAACCCATCAGCCTCGGCCCCAGTGGCCCCGGCCCCAGTGGCCCCCCCAGCGCCGGCCCCAATGGCCCCGCCGGCCCCGCCACTGGATTGGTCCACGGGCCAGTTGGTGGCGACGGCGTCGGCACCCCACACCGCCTCCACCTCGCGCCGCGCGGGCGCGCGCAGCGCGGCGCTGGCGGTCACCCACAGGACCCGGGTGGCACCGTGCTGCATGGCGACGGCCGCCAGCACCCGGCTCTTGCCAACCCCGGGGCCGTCGCCCAGCCAAAATGCGCCACGCGTCACTAGGGCCGGGCACGCCCGCCGGACGGTCCGCTCCTGCAGGGTCGACAGTGCTCCTCGCGCCACGGCGGCGAGTGCCGCTTGGCCGAGTGTGGAGCCCACGCCCCGTGAGTGGACTGCGGCAAGCGCGTTTGATTCGAACACCGGAACTGGGTGGTCCGCAGGACCCGCAGCTCGGGCGAGTGGCGGCCAATCGTCTTCTCCGGCCAGCATTGCCTTCTCCCATGCCGGTGGCAAATTCCCGCGTCAGCTGTGACCGCAGCGACACCTACGAGCTCAATGCGCCCCCGGCCGCCCAGGCGCACACGCCCGCACTCCTGGCCGCGCAGGGCTTTTTTTTATCGGGGGGGGGAGTAACTGCCCATGGGCACTCGTGTTTCGGGTTCAGGGTTAACCCTATCCCGTAACGGTCTGTCCGTAAACTATTCCAATGTGGAACAGTCCGGCACTCGGGTTTGAATCCCCGCACCGTTAATAGAAACTAGGAATCGGTCAAGTGTCCATGAGCGCGTCGGTCCTTTGCCACCCAGCGGGCTGGCGGAGATGAGAAGGTCGAGAGGAGCGTGGGGCGAGTCCATTGGCCATGCATAGGAGGATGTTCATGCAGGCGAGTTCGTCGCGGTCGGTCTCTCTTCCCAGATCTAAAAATGGTTGGATCGCGCAGCACAGGTTGATCGACCCGCGGTGCCCGATGTGTCGTCGGGGGCGGCGGCTTGCGTCAAGTGGCTGCGGACGGCCCGCATTGGGCACGTCCTCGAGTTTGCACGTGCCACAGGGGCACATCTTTGAAGTATAGAACTCGCTGATGATGGGGGTTGGGCCGCGCATCGCGAGCTCCCGTGCAAACGGCTTCTTGGGGAACCCACCGCTGAACATGCCGTCGCCGAGGGCGACGATGCGCTTGAGCTTCACGGGGGGCGCGACGCCCTCGGCAACGGAGGCCCTGGAGGCGGCGCGATGGCGCCGGTTGTCCACCGCCCGCGTCGACCAGATCTTGTCGGCCAAGCGCGCAAGCGCGCGCATCCGCGTGCGCGCTTCGCGCCACCTGTGCACGGCCCGCATCGGGTTGAGGAGGCGAGAGATGAGGAGCTCGGCCTGCTCGAGGGTGGCCTTGAGGTAGGTGCGGAAGCTGGCGAGGTTGGCCGTCTTCTTGCGGCCCGGGTCGTCGGGCTTGCAGTAGGCCTCGTACTCCGGGTCGGTGGCGCGGGCCTGTGCCTCTCGTGCCACACCCTCCGTTCGCCCAGACTTCTTGTCCCACTTGGCCCTGTTCACCGAGAAGAAGGCGCGCTTGTTTGTGGCCAGGTACGCGGCCAGTTTGGCCGAGTCTTGGCACTGGGACAGTGGCACGGTGGCGGCCTGCACTGGAACCACAACGCCAGGGTTGATCGCCACAAGCTCGACCTCGGCGCTGCCCTTGGGCACCTTGAGGTCGTGGCGCCCCTCCTTGTCGAGGTAGATGCCCGTGACGGCGGTGGTCGCGTCGACTCGGGCGGGCTTGGTCCACGCGTACCCCTTGGAAGCGAGAGCGTCGATGTTGGGGGTCTTGATGCGAGTCACGCTCGCAAAGGTGACGCAGAGCTTGACGCCATTGGTGCGGATGGACACCGGGATCCACACCTCGGCATTCTTCTTGCCCTTGAACTTGCGCACATCCACGAGCTGGGCAAAGATGGCCGTCTCGAGATCGCGGTGCACGGCGAGCGCCTCCTTGGCGCTATCCAATGTGCGATCCAGCTCCGCAGTCTGCCGGTGCACCTCGGCGGGTTGCGACATCGGGGTGGCCTGATCGTCGCAGGTGGCATCCGGGTCATCGCAGGTGGCATGCGGGTACCCGTGCTTTTTGCGGTGAGCCTGGTAGCGGTTGCGAGCATTGTCCACTGCTGTATCCAGTCGGTTCCCTTCGTCAAAACACGCCCGGATGGGCTTCATCGCAGCGGCCAAGCCGGCGTCCGCCTCCTCGTATCGCCCCGCCTCGAATGCACCATCGGCCTCAGCGAGTCGATCCATTTTTCCCGGGAGCCAGTCCGTGAAGAATGAGCCGAGCGCGGTCCCCTCGAATTGCACCAAACGCGACTGCAGGCGCTGCACAGGTAGGAGCGAGAAGGCCTTGGGCACCGTGACCTTGGCCGCTTTCCAGAGCTTGAGGTGCGCCTCCTTCGAGGCGCAGACCTCGACCGCGGGGCCCCACTCGAGCTCTTCGACTGGCACCGCGTGGTGGTCGATGAGTACACCTACAACTGCGAGCGCGACCGCGTCGCCATCGTCGGGGGCATCGCCGCCCAGTCGCGCTGGGTGCTCAGCGGCACACCCGACGTCTCGTCGTTCCGCGCCGTCGCCGACCTGGGCACCTGGCTGCGCGTCAACCTCGGCCGCGTCACCGTCGGCGACCTGCCGCCTCACATGCGAAAACGAGCGTCGCCCGTGCAGGCCTTCGAGTACTTTTGCGAGCGCACCTCGGCCCACTGGCATGCCGAGCGCGCAGCGGTCGCGCGCAACTTCCTCGGCACATTTGTGCGCCAGAACACAGCCGACCTCGGCGAGATCCCGTGCACGTGGCACACAGTGCCGCTGCTGCTCCCACCCGACGAGCGCTCCCTGTACTCGGAGCTCGAGGGCCACTTGGTCGCCCTCGACCTCGTCGGGCGAGGTGGCGGCGCACGCGGCACGGCCGCAGGCGCCAGCGACCGCGAGGCGCGGCTGCGGCGCGCGCTCGCCGGCGCCGCGAGCGCCGACGAGGCGCTGCTCAAGCGGTGTGCACAGGGCGCGGCCGGCGGCGACGCCGCGGCCGTCGTGGCGCTCCGCGCGTCGCAGCTCGACGAGTGCGCGCGCGACGTCGCGCGCCTCGTTGCGCACGCGCGCGGCGCGATCGGCGCCTTTGACGCGGCGCACACCGAGCAGCCCGAGGCCGACCCCCGCCAGCTGTGGCCGCGAACGCACCTCGCCCAGTGGCTCAACCTCGAGGTGAGTGAGTGCGGCGACACCGACGCCGCAGCGCGGCTGCAGGCAGCCATCGCGGAGGGGCAGCGTGCAGACGCCTGCTTCGACGGCGCCGACGGTGGGTTGCCACTCGCCCTGGGTGACGCCATGGCCTGGGGGCGCGACAAGGTCCATGCGCTGCGCCGCGTCCAAAAAGAAATTGTAGGGCGCGTGCGCTCGCTGCGCTACTTTGAGGCCGTCCACCGAGCCACCGCCGGGGCGCCGTGGCCAGTCGGCCACGCTGTGCTCGCCACGTGCGGCCACACCGCTCCCCTGGAGGACCTGCAGCGGTGCGCGGTCCACGGCGCGCCCTGCCCGCACCCCGGTTGCGATGTGACCGCGCGTGCCGCGGCCGTCGTCGCCCTCGACCCCTTCCGACTCGGCGCACGGCCGGGCGCGACCGCGCCGGGCCCCGTTGCACATGGCGTCAAGCTCTCCGCCCTCTGCGCTCTGCTCGACGCCCTGCCAGAGGGCGAGGGCGCCGTCGTCCTCGTGCAGTTCGCCGACCTGCCCGACGCCGTGCGCAGCGCCCTCATCGGCGCCGGCCACGACGTCGCCTGGCTGCATGGCTCCGCCCGCCAGCGCTCGGACACTGTGGCCGCGTTCCAGCGCCAACGACCGGGCGACGGGCGCATCCTCTTGCTCAACGCCACCGACGAGTCGGCGGCCGGGGCCAACCTCACCAACGCGTCGCACTGCGTCTTCGTCCACCCCCTCCTCACCGACGGGCAGCACGACTTTGACGCCTGGGAGACGCAGGCCGTCGGGCGCGTGCGTCGCTACGGCCAAGTGCGGGTTAGGGTTAGGGTTAACCCGCATGTTCAACGCACAGGCCGGGGCCACCAGTAGCGCCCCGCCCCGAGCCACTCGGGTGCAGTTCACCGGCAGCATCGACGTGTGCTGCACCGGCGCCAAGATCCGCTGCGCCATGGCCAGGGTCGTGCCGTCCAGCTACCTCCGGGGCGACGTGCAGATTGTCCCTACCACCCGGAGTCAGCCCGGGCCATGCCAGCTCCAGGCGATGCAGAAGGTGCAGGCCGCCGTCGGCTTCCGGCCGACGGCTCGTGTAGTGTCCAATGAGGCGCCGACCGACAACCGCGAGAGCGCCGCCCGGATGGCCGGCGAGATGCTCAACGCGACCTTCTGCCTTACGCCGGCAGGCGATACCTGCGTCACCTCGCGTCTCTACACCGCCATCGCGGCCGGGTGCATCCCTGTGGTCATCTGCGATGGGCTGCGCGGCGCCTTTCCCAGTCGGGCGCAGTACGGCAGCTACTGGATCAAACTGGCCGAGCGCGACTGGATCCGCGACCCGGAGAGCGCGCTCCAACGGCTCCTCGAGATGCCGGCGGACGAGGTGGCGCGACGCCAGCAGCAGCTCCGCCTGCACCGGGCGGATGTGCTGTACGATGCCGAGGGGAGCCGGGTCGGAGCGCACGTGCTGGAGGAGGCGGCGCGGTGCCTGGCTAGGGGCAGGCCCCTCGACCACCTCTCTGACCGCAGCCGTTCCGGCCGCGCGGTCAAACCGGCGGATGCGCGGGGGGAGGCGGGGGGAAATCGCACTTGGCGGTCGCCAGGCGGAAACGGAGATCCGGCGCGGCCTGGCAGCAGCGGACGGGGTTTGTTGGAGCGCAGTGCAGACAGGCGCTGGCGCCCTCTGGACGGCGACGGCTGCAACTCGTTGGCGCAGGCTGTGGTTGGGCGCGCATCCAACGGTGGGAGCGGCGACCGCGGCTACGGTTGCGGGGCCCACCCAGGCGGCACTGGCGGCGGCGTGGGCGGCGACGACGCATTGCGTGACGCTGCACGTGCCAAGCATGGCAGCTCCGTACTTGCCGAGGTGCTCGGGAAGCTTCGCGCGGCGACCCCGCAGACGTGAACCCCAAGTGCCCCAGTCGAGGCGCAAGTCAGCTGCGACGTGTCGACGCTCCCCGGCATATCAGAGGACGCCCCCTCGATGTTCACGCAAATGGTGAGTGGATCCAAAAACGCAACACGGGTGTACGGGACGCCTTCTGAACCCAGCGACCCTGCCAAGGCGTCATTGCCCGACATGCAATGGTACCCTCCACCCCGGACCTCGCGTGTCGTGTCGAGGGACGATAACTGCTGCAGACTCGTCACTGTATCTGAATCGAATGCATGATCCTCCAACCGCGAAACTGCCGTGTGCAGATCGCCACTCGTTGCAAGACCAAGGAACGGCATTCCCTGACGGCACACCAGTCGAGAGTGCGAGTGTGGGAATTACATAGACAGAAGAAAATAGTGCATCTCTGTTCCCCCCACTCCCGTTTCACGGGGGAGGGGGGGGGAGGGGGGCATGGCCGACGTTGAACACGCGCCGCGGATGCGACGAGGCATGGGCGCGCACGCCAGGGCTCCCGTTCTGGCAGCGCCGCACCGGTGCGGTCGTCAAAAAACTTGCAGCTCTGCGTTGCCACGTGGACCCGAAAAAACTGACCTTCGAAGTTCGAGACGGCGCAGGCGGGTGCTCAAGCCGCGACCGCAGCCGCGGAATGCATCGTCTGCAAAGACCAGCGGGTGGACCGCGCGCTCGGCTGTGGCCACCTCTTCTGCCACCGTTGCGTCGCGGTACTCCGGCTGTGCCCGCTGTGCAAACAGGTCATCAGCGCGGCCGACATCTTGCGCATTTTCATATGAGGAGGGGCGAGCTGGTCGCCATGTCCGGCGCGACCGAGGTGTTTGTGGCCGACCTGTCCGAGGTGTGCCGTGGCCGTTTCAGGAGGTGTGGCCGCTCCAGGAGGTGCCCCCTTCAGGTGGTTGGTCGTGACTGCTTCAGGAGTTGTGGCCGATGTCGTGATCGAGGTATGACCGGACAGGGGTGTGGCCGATATGTCCGGGTCTAACCGGTGTGCCACCTTTGGGAGGTGTGCCATGACCGAGGTGTCTGAGTTGTGGCGTGACCTTGGTGTGACCGGTGTGTCAAGGTGTGCGATGAGCGATGGTTTTTTTGGGTGTGACCAGCTAGCGACGCTCCCGTGGTTGACCGAGATGAGGGCCAATGCGTACCCGATACGGTGTGAGCCACACTTGTTGAGAGGCCCAAACCCCACATCCGTCGCAACAGAGCTCTTGAATTACCACCAACTGCAAGGTATTCCCGGTATCCATGGGTTGATTCATGATGCCCTGTTGAAAAACATTACTGAGAACGCCGAAATTGCAATGGCAATGCGAGCATTGCCGCATCCATATCAGACAGCCCAGATTGTCTCTAGACTATTCGCGTTGTTGAATTGCGCAATCCCAAACGGGCAAGACAATGTGCGGAAAACCCGAGCAGAAGGCTTCGCAAAACTGCACGAACTACAAATAAAGCAGGGTAAACACTTGCGTCCGTTACACGTGCCACCGGGGGGCATGGTGTCAGTCGCGAACGCGAGGGTGAACGCAAATGAGACAATGGCACTGGCCAGTGACACTCAAATACAACAATTGACAGCGATGCTGAACCGGTGTTCGCGTCAGGTCAGAACATTGGAGGGCGAGCTGAAGGCGCACTGCAATCAGCATATCTAGTAACAGCCACCTGTAGGAAAGTATACATCAATCAGGTTACCGGATGTCCGTAAACTCGAACACAAGGTAAAAACAAAACAGTGGAAATCGCCACGTGTGCGAGTTTCCCGTTTCGCCAACCACCCTGGCCGGGTGTCGACCGTTAGATTCTAGGATGCGCCATTGGTGCAGCCTCACCGGCCGACTACCCGGCTGGTCGCGCTCGCATGACTGGGTGGTGGAAGGGCGAGGCGACGCGACGCCAGGCGCAGCCGCTGCACGCCAAGGATTGGCCGTTGACCCAAGAGCTGATCGCAACGGGCGCCGCGCGCCGCACGCCCGAGGCTGACGCGAGCCGCGCGCCCATAGGTGCCTCGCGCCACACGCCCGCGCAAGCTGCGACTGCGCCGGCCGCGCCGCGCGCCGCACTGGACGCGGCGGCACGGGGCCTCGTGTGCCTCGGATCCCCGCCCATGGTGTGCACGACCCCCAGTTGCTGCCGGCCGCGTGACCACAGCGGGCTCCACACCACCGAGTCGTCCATGTTGCAGCCGACCCGGACCCGTGGAACCCGGCGGCGGCTGGCCACCAGCGAGCTCGGCGCTCTAGCGCCAGAGCGGGCCCTGGCGGTCAAACACGCGGCGCCCCCCCCGCTGCGCTCGCTCGCAGCGGCCGTCCACGTGTCATACAGCGAGGACGACGCGGTGCACCGCGAGCTGGTGCGCCTGCGCGCCTTCCGTGGCCCGGTGGCGGCCGTTGACATACCGTACGAGTCCGTTTGGACTGCGGTGGCGCTCATGGGCCTCAAACACGACGCGGCGCACCGCGAGCTAGTGCGCCTGCGCGCCGCCCTTGGCGCCGTGGTGCCCGTCAACATACCATACGAGTCCTTCTGGAACGCGGTGGCGCTCATGGACCTGAAACGCGACGCAGCGCCCGGGGGGGTCGCTGCGACCGCGAGGGCCATTGCGACGGCTGGCGCAGGTTGGCGCACCGGAACCCTTGGACCGGTGAGGACAGGCCGTCGGCTGCATCGACGCAGCGCAGCTGCTCGATGGTGAGCGTGCGCAGCGTCTCCACCACCCTCGCGGCGCACAGCTTCGGCCGGACGGCGCCCTCGCTCGGCCCGTTGCGCTCCATCTCGCTGCACTCGCTCTCGCTCGCTCCCGCTGCGCTGTCGCTGCTCTCGCTGCGCTCTCGCTTGGCTGTGCACTCGCTCTCGTTCGCGCACGTTTTGCTCGCTGCGCTCGCTCGCGGGGGGTCCCCCGGGTAACTCCGCTTCTTCTTCCCCATCGCGTCCCCAGTGGGGTTAGGGTGGTGCCTGGCCCCTGCCCGAGCGGCGCTGTAATGTGACGCCCCCCCCCCTTCCCCCTTCATGGGGGGGGGTCTCCCGTGGGTGGAGGCGCACGGGCCCGTCTCCTGGAGGGGGGGGTGGGGGTGCACCCTGTGGCGCCGATTGCATACACCCCCCCTGTGATGGGTGGGGGG
>Ga0209390_10005695_pt1 | contig 17349 bp, 8 predicted proteins | sample BON01_FD_187212 | JGI IMG/M metagenome (GOLD analysis project Ga0209390, IMG submission 187212) | Freshwater microbial communities from Lake Bonney liftoff mats and glacier meltwater in Antarctica - BON-01 (SPAdes) (version 2) | ecosystem: Environmental > Aquatic > Freshwater > Ice > Glacier...
CCTTCCCGCCCAGCCGCGTGCGGCCATCTTTGATGCGCGTGATACGAGCATCTTCGTCTGTTGGCGACTCCCCTTCCTTGTTGGAAACTTTCTTTCCCCTGCGACCCCGATCAAATCGAACCAGCTCGAACGGCGGTCGTGAGGAATCGCAATCAGTTTTTTAAGGCAGAGGCAGGACACAGAAATTATTGAAGCACAAACGACTGCAGCCGATCTCCGCAGCCGCAACGGATTTTCCCACCCACATCAGACGCTCCCGCGACGAGTTGCTCAGCAGCACAGCTCGTCTCCGTTTCGCCTGATCGTTGATGTGAGATCACAAACGGAGTCCGCGCCGTGCAGATTCCAATGTGACCAAACCAGAGCGTTTACTGTTTCCGGGGAACTTCATGGATCGGGGCTTCCGGCGTGTCACGATGCGATCATTGTGGTGCAGAGACCTGCCAGCCCAGTGCCCATTGCAGTTGAAACTGAGCTTCGTTGTACGCGATGACAGATTCCAGGTACGCTCGACGAGACGCTTCCAGTGCCTTCACGGACAGCAGCACTTCAATCGGTAGGCCCTGGCCTTCGCGAATGCGACTTAGGTTGCGATCGTACGAATTCTGAGCCGACTGAATCGACTTCTGAGTGACGGCCATGCGTTCGCGACGATGTGTCACCTGGGTGTGTGCTTCTGAGATTTCACGAGCGACGTCATCGATAAGACTGACTTTGCGATACATCGCCTGCTGAACCTGGGATTCCGTTCGTCGGCGCGCAGATCGTTCTCCGAAACCGAAGTTGCGGATTTCCCAGGTCACCATTGCGTCGAAGTCCACGCGATCATTCACGCTGTTAATCGAGCTTCCGGTGCCACCGCCAAAACCACCACCACTAAGTCCAAGTAGTACACTGGGAACAAACGGTGCGTATTTTTGCCTTTGATGCTGATCACACGCGGCGGCAACAAGAGCCTGCAGTTCCTTCAGTTCCGGACGATTGGCCAGCCCGGTGCTGATCAAAGTTCCCTGATCCAGCTGCATCGACACAAGTTCAATCGGTACCACAGTCGGGTCCAGGGGAAGAATTTTTTGTCCGGGCTTTGTACTGAGTGTGTAAGCCAGGCGTGCTGAGGCAACGTCGACTTCTTCGCGTGCGGCTGAAATTCTTCCTTCAATCAGCGTGAGCTCTGTTCGCATGCGATCGGCATCGGCCTGCAGCCCCTGCCCCGCAGCGGCGTAGTCGTCAGTGATTCTGGTAAGTGCAGCCGTGTTGTCTCGAACCTCTTCCAGAATTCGAAGCTGCTGATGGGTGTCAAGTAGTTTCATGTATGCCACAGCGACGTCACGAAGTTGCTTGTTGACGACTGCTTTCTCCGCATGGCACGTGGCCCACGCTGTTTTCTGAGCAATGTCCGGCTGGAAGATGGCATCCGCCAAATGGAACTGGGCGCGAATTCCGGGGTTTGGCGTCGTGCCGGCACCAGTCGCACCCGCTCCAAGTCCGTATTGAAAAGAACTGCGATTTACATCAACGATATTACCGTTGCTGGCCTGATAGTTTCCATCGTGTCGATGGAAGCTGAATCCGGTTTGGATGTTTGGCAGCCATAGAACCTGAGCCTGCTCAAGGTTGGCATACGCTTCCTGAACCTTCCACTGAGCAAATCCGACAGCCGGATGGTCGCGTCCAACCATCGACAGCGCGGTGGGCAGGTTTAGCAGGATGGCGTCTGGGGCCGTCACGTCATTCGGCAGGACTTCCTGAACGTGAGTTTCCGTAACGTAGCGATCCTGTTCGTACGGCTGTTGGGGCAGAACGGACTGTTGCGGCAGAACGGACTGTTGCGACGCAACATGGACTTGCTTCAATCCTGAATTCGTTGACGCTTCCCGGGATTGATCTACCAGTCGAATTGCGTAGCTGCGCCCGTCGATTGTGATCGTCCCACGGTTGTCTCGACTGGCGTTGGTTACTTCGTGGCCAACGGGCAGAATGACCAGCCTGGGTGGCGGTTCAACCTGTTGCTTCGCGGGATATTTGCCAGCAGGAAATGTAATCGTGCCGGACTGCGTTAAGCCTGGCTGCATTGAGCCTAGCTGCGTTAAGCTTGGCTGCGTCGGGCTGGTTGAAAGTGAAGCGTGTGCGTCAAGCAGAACTGGAACCGCGTCCTTGCTGCTGGCACTCGCAACATCAGCCGCTGCTGCAAAGGGAGATTCCGCCTCTGGTGGTAGCGTCAGCGAATTGTCGGGGCGCGCAGGGCGCTGCGTTTCTTTGTTGAGAACCGCGTTTCGCACACTACTGCAACCGCTTAGATAGACAAGCCCGCCAAGCATACATATTTTAATTGTGATTGAACGCATAGAACCTCCCTGTTCCGTCAAGTGCGAATGTCGGAACTCATCGGCAGTTTCGACGGTGCCAGGGTGGTGTTTGGCGTGAAGGTTGCCGCTAACGACGGCAGTCTCGACGATTGCAGGCATTGTCCGTGCAGTAGCGATGAAATCGAAAAGACCAATTGCTCCGACAATGAGTTCTGCAATATGCGATGACAGCGGTCCATAAAGTCTGTCTTCCGCACAAACCAGGTGATAGTGTGCAGGCAACCTGAATTCCCTATCCCGTAAAGGTTCTCATCATGAAATTGCTTTGCCATGCGGTTGCCTCTGTCGTATCGGGAAGCTTCGTGCTGTCGATCGCTGGGTGCTCTATGCCAGCAGCGGCAAAACCTGATACTGCTGCCCAGTCAAAAGCGATAGCGCCCGTCGCGGTCAAAATCGTCGCCGTTGCACAGCAGGAAGTACGCCGGACCAGCACTCAGCCTGCCACCGTTCATCCGTTTTACACGGCAGAAATCCAGGCGAAGGTTCATGGCTATGTAAAACAAGTGAAAGCAGACATTGGAGACGTCGTCAAGGCGGGTGACGTACTGGCAATCATCGATGTGCCGGAAACTGTCATGCAGAAGCGAATGCTGCTGGCGGTCGTTGAAGGGCAGAAAGCGGAAGAACAAAGAGCTCAGGCCGGCATTGAACTTGCCCAGGCCAACGTGCTGGCTCTGGATGCCATGGAACTGGAAACACGCTCGAAGCTGCAGCAGATGGAAGCAACTCTGGCCGCCGCAGAAGCTGAGTTTCAGCGAACGAGCGACCTGGTTCAGCGAGGCTCTATTGAACCTCGAATTCTGGACGAAGTGCGTGAACGCCGCAATTCTGCGGCTGCTGGCAGAGCGGCTGTGACGGCCGCAATTGATTCAGCCGTCGCTAACGTATCCGTCGCCAAAGCCAGACTGGCCGCTGCCGAAGCCGACCTGAAAGTGGCCGTCGCAGAAACCGCGACGAAAGAACGTGAAGTTGAACAGATTGACGAACTTATCAAGTTTGCCACGTTGACTGCTCCCTTTTTGGGTGTGGTCACGGCTCGCAACATATCACCGGGAAATCTGGTGAACGAACGCAGCAGCAATCGCCCGTTGTTTGTAATCAGCCAGCTGGACAAGGTCCGAATTCATATTCCTGTTCCGGAAAACGATGCCGCATTTGTGGCGATAGGCGATTCAATCAGCATTGCGTTTCCATCGTTTGCGGCGGAATTGGAATTAAACGTTCCGGTCACGCGACTGACCGGCAGCCTTGATCCGAGCACGCGAACGATGCTGGTTGAAGCTGAAGTTGCTAACCCGGATGCTAAGTTCATTCCGGGGATGTTTGGCCAGGCCACGATTACGTTGTCTACCAACACAGCATCTACCGTGCTTCCAGCCAGAGCTGTTCGATTCAGTGATACCGGCGATGCCTATGTATACGTCGTTGCTGACGAAAAAGTGTCTGTTGTATCCGTAACCACGGCAGCAGACGACGGCCACATAATTGAAATTGCAACCGGCTTGAATCCAGGTCAGATGGTGATTGACGCTCATTTGCAAAGATTCACAGACGGTCAGGTCGTCAGGTTGATTAAGTAGGCCCCCTGCGTATTGGCAGCGACGTTTTGTGTGCGACTGGCATCGCCAATTTCCATGCCGGTGTTCGCTAATCGCAATTTCAGTGGCACGCTTCAATCTTTGGACGAACAGTCCACGGTCATTCCAACATTCCAACATTCCAACATTCCAACATTCGCATCAGCCGAACTAAACTCACATGAGTCTCATCAACTTTTCACTGAAAAATCGATTCGCCGTGCTTGCCGGGGCGATTGCGCTTTGCCTGTTGGGAGCGACAGTTATCCCGGGCATCACCGTGGATATTCTGCCCGACTTTAAGAAGCCGGTTGTGGTAAGTTTTTTTTCGTACCCCGGTTTGCCCACACTGGATATGGAAAAGTCGGTCAGTTCGCGAGTCGAACGGGCTCTGACGCTGGCCGGAAAGATTGAGCATCAGGAATCTCGCACGGTTCCCGGCGCCGCCGTGATTAAGATCTTTTTCCAACCGGGAGCGGACCCGAGTGCGGCGATGAACGACATCGTCAATCTGGAAGCAAGCGACATGTTTCACCTGCCGCCGGGGATCGAATGGCCCTTCACGTTGCGCAGCGAGCCCTCGAATCTTCCCGTTGTTCTGGCCGCGATTTCCGGCGAAGGACTCTCTGAGTCTCAACTTTACAGCATTGGCTACTACGCCGTGCGAAACAAACTGGGGGGACTGAAAGGCGTTCAGATTCCTCACCCATTCGGTGGCAAGTTCCGCCAGATGATGGTGTACGTTGATCCCGCGAAACTGCAGGCTCACCATGTCAGCGCAAAAGATGTCGTCGACGCTGTCACGAAAGCGAATCTGGTAATGGCCGGCGGGTCCGCGCGAATGGGTGGCACAGATTACCAGGTGCATCCCAAAAATACTCTGCCAACGCCTGTCGAAATCGAAGCCATTCCGGTTGTGGTGCGTGACGGCAACCCGGTGTTTGTGCGTGATGTTGGCCGAGTTGTCGATGACGCCGCATTGCAATACAACGTGGTGCGAGTCAACGGCGTTCGCAGCGTGTATTGCCCGTTGCTGCGAGAACCGGGCGAAAACACAATTGACTGCGTGGACCGCATTGCAAAGGGACTGGAAACGGAAATTCCTCAGATGAAATTACGCGGCGACATTCCCGAAGCAACGGAAGTGACGCTTGTGTCCGACCAGTCCGGCTATATTCGGCAGGCACTGACTGACCTTTACCGCCAGGTTGGCCTGGGAGCCCTTCTTGTGGCAATTGTCGTCGTGATTTTCCTGCGGCGATTCCTTCCGACACTGGTCATCTGTTCGTTGATTGTGCTGGCGATTCTGATTGGGGGCCTGGGCTTCGCATTTACCGGACAGACCATCAACGTGATGACGCTGGGAGGAATCGCGCTGGCGATCGGAACGGTTGTTGATGCGGGAATCGTCGTGGTCGAAAACATCATTCGCCATCAGCGAATGGGCAAGTCGCCGATGGATGCTGCTGTTGATGGAACTCAGGAAGTTTCCACCGCCATTCTTGCAGGAACCATCACAACTTTGGCCGTCTTTCTACCGGCCGTCTTCCTGACAGGCATGATCAAGTATCTGTTTGCTCCGCTGTCATTGGCAGCCACCTTCACGATTGGCGCGTCGTACATTCTTGCGCTCACAGTCATTCCGGCGTTCTGTGCCACGTTTGTGCGTGAGAAAGTGCAACAGGGAGCGATCGCAGACAACAACGCTGCGGCCAGCGCGAAGCCCCAGGGGATCTACGGCCATCTGCTGAACGTTGCCCTTAATGTTCCCGCATTGTCAACGCTGCTGATTGTCGCGGTAGTTGGATCTTCGTTTCTGTTGTGGCCCATGATCGGCACAGAATTGTTTCCGGAAGTCGATTCCGGTTCATTCGAAATTCGTATCAAGACGACTCCCGGAACAGACCTGCTGGAAACTGAAAAAATTGTGGCTCGCCTTGAAGATTCGGTGAAAGAAGTCATTCCGGAACAGCAGATCGAAACGCTGATTGCCAACATTGGACTGCCGGTTGGTAAAGGTGCTGGGTTTTCGACGGTATTGAGTTCCAATTCCGGCCCGGACACCGCGTATTTGATCGTGAACCTGAAGCCGGAAGGTCGAACAACTGCGACTCAAACGTACATTGAGCAACTGCGAACAAAACTAGCCGACGAATATCCATTAGAGCAGTTTGTGTTTGTATCGGGCGGGATCGTCAACATGGCACTTAACGAAGGCGTGCCAACGCCAATTAGTGTTCAGGTGTCGGGCGGTAGCCTGCAGCAGTGTCGTGACAACGCAGAACGAGTGGTCGCTGAAGTGCAGAAGATTCCGGGCACGCGAGATGTGCAGATTGCTCAGGCCCTGGACTACCCTCAGTTCGACGTACAGGTTGATCGCACGCGAGCCAAATATCTGGGACTGGATCAGGATGAAGTCGCGAAGACGGTGCTAACGGCGTTGGGTTCCAGTGTGGGATATTCACCCACAATCTGGATTGACCCGAAATCCGGCACAGACTTTTTTATGGGTGTTCAATACGAAGACAACGAATTCGAATCGCTGGACGACATTCGCAATATTCCGCTATCGCTGAACACTCCCAATGGCTCAGTAACGATTCCGCTATCGAACATCGCGACCGTCAAACGAGTAAACATTCCCGGTGAGATTGCTCACTACAATATTGGCCGAGTGAACGATATTCACGTCAACGTTTTCGGGAGAGACCTTGGATCGGTCGCCGCCGATGTTCAGGCGGTTCTGGCGGGAATGGAGTTCGAAAACGGCGTCGCCGCAAGAATTCGTGGCCCGGTTGAAACGATGAATGAAGGCATGAGCAGCTTGAGTCTGGGAATAATCGTGGCCGGAATTCTGGTTTACCTGGTACTGATGTCACAGTTCCGATCGTTCGTTGATCCGTTAATCATCATGTTGGCCGTTCCTTTGGGATTAGGGGGGGTGCTGGTGATTCTGTACCTTACAGATACGAATATCAACATTCAGTCGTTGATGGGCACGCTCATGATGATTGGAGTGGTGGTTAACAACTCAATCCTATTGGTCGAATTTGCAAATCGCCGTCGAGAAGAAGGCCTGTCGGCACGCGATGCGGCAATGTCTGCGGCTCAGGTGCGACTGCGTCCAATTTTGATGACCTCGCTTACACTAGTCGCATCAATGCTGCCGCTGGCGATTCAGTTTGCTCCCGGCAACGAGGCCATGATTCCGCTGGCACGAGCACTTCTGGGAGGCATGGTGGCTTCAACAGTGCTGACTTTGATTCTGGTGCCATGCGTTTATTCGCTGGTACATCGGAAATCGACGGTCGCAACCGCCGTCTAACGTGACTCGGCTGCTGTTCGGAATTTCTGGGGCGGGGGACAAAGGAGCGGGTGACCTGCGTGCCACCTGTTTGAAACGGCGGCTGTGTTCGGACTTTAATTGTGTTGATCATTTATCGTGCAAGGCACATGCTTGCGTTGGCCCCCACCGAGTGCCCTCCCCGGTTCCGAAGTTTGTACGAGTATCCTTTTGCGTTGCCTTCGTATCCACAATGCATGCCTCAAATGCGGATTTAGCGCATTAGTCGGGGACTGCCTCACGACTGCCTCACGACTGCCTCACGGGCTGTCAATGGCTCAGTCAGTTGGCGATACGGCCGCTTCCCAAAATCTGCGAAGCTGGCCGAAAAGAGAGGGCTGGATTTGAGCCAACGACCTTGAGGTTGCGATAGCCCATGACTGATGGACTCCGGATTCATTCCTCTGAATGTATTCAGAAGTAGAACATGTCAAAGGAACATGAAGATGTCCCGTCGGTAGTTGAAACGTGAGTGACGGGTTTGGGTTGATGTTTCGATTTCATCGAGCGGCTGATTGTTTGTCCGGGACGTGGTTTTTGAGAGCCTCGATCAGCTTTGGCAGGTCTTTGCAGCCGTTGATTCTGTGGGAGCCCTGCTCGCCGCGCAAACGGCCGGTGTCGTGTCTTGCGGTGTCGCATGTCGCCCTGCTCGACGCACAGCGGCGTCTCGATCTCGCTGCACGCGCCGAGTGACTTTGCGGACTCGGCCGAACATCGATTCAATAGCATTCGTCGTGGCGAAGAAGCGTTTCAGTTCGCCTTGAAGGTCCCGCTTTGTGACGGTTAGGGTTTCTCCTGGACCTTCTTCCAGACTTGCAGCGGCGTCGGCCTTGCGTCTTCGGGCTGCAGCTTTGGATAGACGTCAAGCTCGACTTGTTTCGTTGTCGAGAAAGCGTACGCGAGGTCGTCGAATGGCCACCTTCTGGCCTCATCGGAGTCTGCTTTGGAAGCAGCGGCTGCACGCTGCCCTGTGTGCCGCGAATTCCCGGCCAACTTTTCGGGCCTTGCTCGATTTTGAAGTCGTCTGGGGATAACTTACAGACAGGCCGGTGTCTCCTGTCACGAAACGGCATGGTTCGTACCAGCAGAAGACGGTCTTCCGCAGGCGAAACCGTTACGCGTTTTCACTATTCAGCGGACATCTTCGACGTTAGTTCATCCAGATGTAAACTTCCATCCGATCGTTCCGTTAACGGAAGTGCACACTCATGATGCTCAGTAGCAATCACCCCCGGTTTGTGGCGTGCATCATCGCGCTATCTACGGCGATTGTCAGTGCGATTGTCAGTGCAGATGACGGAGCGGATGTCAGTGCGCCCACGGATGCGTTTCTGAAGACCTATTGTGTGAAATGCCACGGCGCAGATAAGCACAAGGGCGATGTGCGACTGGACCAGTTTGCATTGCGTGTGACAAGCGAGAATCAGGAGTTGTGGACGGAGATTATCCGCAATATTCAGCGTGGCGACATGCCACCCGAGGACGCCAGGCAGCCGACCGATAGCGAACGCTTGGCTTTTCTCGCAGAGGTCATTCCGAATCTTGAAACGTATGCAGCGGAATCAAACGCGTCCTCGGATCCATTGGTGCGCCTGACGAACAATCAGATTGCACACAGTCTTCAGGACTTACTACAAACGCACGAGCATATTGCGGACCAACTCATCGGCGACCCGGTCGATAAGCATGGTTTTTCCCGTCAGGCAGAACTCGATCTTTCCGGTTCCTACCTTCAGCTCTATGCCGATGCGCTCGAACAGATCATCGAACGGGCGCTGCCCAACATCGAACCGGCTCGGCCAGATGTGTTTCGCATCGCTGGCAACGACTGGGAAAAATGCCACTGGGCGGGGGATAACTATCTGTACCAGGGGTTTCGGCAGTTGTACGAAGGGCCGATGTGGATCGGCGATGGTTTTGAGATCCCGATACCACCCAGGCACGAATACCGCATGTTCCTGCGTGAAAACAGAAGCAAAGGCAGATTCCGGATCAGGTTAACGTTACGCAATGAGCCACCCGAAAACGGTCAGCCGCGAACGCCGCAGGAAATCGGTGTGTACGTCGATCAGTCAGGTGCGCATGCATACAAGCTGGTGGCACCGATTACTGTACCGGCCATAGAAGGCGCTCAGCAGTTTGAAGTGTTCGGCATACTGGAAGATTACGTCGGAGTGAATCCAGACCCTATTGTGTCTGATGATCGGAGCCCCGGTTACTGGTTGAAGTTCCGCACGCTTACGATTGTGAATCACAATAAGCTGGAAGGTTTCACGCTGCCGCCACGATTCAGTTGGACTGAACCGATTTTTCTTGTGCGGCCCGATGAACAGTGGATTAAGGCGTTTGGCAGTATTCCGGGTTTAATTCCATCGGCAAATGGAAACAACGGCACGCATGGCAATGAAGCAAAGGGCCCCGCGGTCTATCCCGAAGCGATGAAAACGCATGGATATGTGGTCATCGAAAACGTGGAGTTTGAAACGCCGTTCTGTGAAAGTTGGCCGCCGTCCCCTCTTCAGCCGTTTTTAACAGAGGGGAAACTGGACCCCCAGGAAATGCCCGGCAGGTTACAGGCGTTCGCGGCACAGGCTTGGCGCGGGAAGCTGTCCGAAGCCGACGCGATTCACGTTGATAAGATATTGGCAGAAGAGCTGGCCGCTGGCAGCAGTGACCTGGAAGCATTGCGAAGCACAATCGTCACGATACTTAGCGACCCACGCTTTCTGTACCTGCGTCAATCGAATAATTACGAGCTGACGTCCCGCTTGTCTTACTTCCTGTGGAACGGGCCACCGGATGCACGGTTGACCGCGCTGGCTGGTGAGCAGGACCATCTTGATGACGCCCTGATCGAGCAGCAGGTGGACCGTTTGCTCGCGGACCAGCGTGCCCGGCGGTTTGTCGAAGACTTCGTGGCGCAATGGATCGACTTCACCCGGTTCGATCAGATCGCGGTCGATCCGAATTACTATCCCGAATTCAAAGACCGTGGTGTGCGAATCAGGGAGTATATGAAGCAGGAATGCGCAGAATTCTTTGCTCACGTTCTTAATCATGATTTGAGTTGTCTCAACTTGCTTGAATCGGATTTCGTGATGGTGAATGAAACGCTGGCTGAGCATTACGGCATCGCTGATGTCTTCACGCCACGATTTGTGCCCGTTGCCGCGCCCGATCATCGAGGTGGCGGTGTGTTGGCGCAGGCTGCCGTCCTGCTGGCTCAATCCAACGGCCAGGATGCCCACGCAGTGAACCGCGGAGTTTGGATACGTTCGCGTTTGCTGGGGAATCCGCCGTCCGATCCGCCACCGGATGTGCCTTCACTACCGGAACCATCCGGCGATGCTAAAGCCAGCGTCCCAGTATCGGTCCGGCAAAGACTGGATTTGCATCTCAAGTCAGGTACAACGTGTTACGACTGCCACAAGGATATCGACCCATGGGGGATTGCCACCGAAGGCTTTGATGCGGTGGGCCTGCCGCGAACTTCAATTAGGAATGCCGGCCCGATTGTTAAAACAGTCGTGATTGACGAACAGGAGATCGACGGTCTGTTGCCCTTGAAACAATTCCTGCTCGAACATCGTCATCCGCAATTCACTGAGGGCTTTACGCGTCATATGCTTTCCTATGCTCTGGGCCGACCGCTCACGTTTCGGGATGAACAGACTGTACTGGTTCTGCATTCGAGGTTCACTGAAAGCGGCTACAACATACGGAGCCTGATCAAAGCAATCGTGACTTCAAACGTTTTCAGGCAAGGTTCACAATCAAACGCGCAACAGTAAACGTCGCGTCAACATCGTCAGTGATGCAGGAAGACAATCATGGCTAAGAAAATGAATGTTCATCGGCGCACATTTCTCCGCGGCGCAGGTGGCGTGGCTTTAAGTTTGCCGCTGCTCGACTGCATGGCGAGCGAAGCAGAATCCGAAGTGCCCAAACGGCTTCTGGCGTTGTATGTCGGTCACGGTTTTGCTTTGCACGGTGATTGGGGTTGGTACCCGACACTGGTCGAAGGCCAGATGCACTTCGGCAAGTCGATGGAAGCCTTTAACCCGTTGGCCGGGCGTATCAGTGTTGTACAGGGTTTGGAGCATCCGCAATGCGTGAGTGCCGGCGGGCACAGCACGGCCGATTCGTTCCTGACCGGTAGTAATCCCGCCGCAGCAGTGAAAAGCCCGTCACTCGATCAAATCGCCGCGATGACACATGGCCATAAAACGCGCTACCCGAGTCTGGTGCTGGGCAATGAAGGTGGTTTGGGCGGCGAAGGAAGGTCGAACACGCTTTCTTACAATCAGTTCGGCCGCGGGATTCCTTCCACGAATAACCTCCGTGGATTGTATGACGCGATGTTTAACTCCGACCCGGCCCTGCAGCAAAAGCAGCACCAACGTTTAAGCAAAGATCAACGCCGCGTCGATCGTGTTTTGGAATCGTATCGGGATCTTAAGCAACGACTCGGCCGCGAAGATTCGCAAAAACTGGAACACTACATGCACGCGTTGCGCGATGTGGAAAAGGACATCGAACGTCTCGAGCTCTGGATGAACAAACCCAAGCCACAAGTGGCCACCGATGGCCTCGCGCTTGATGCAACCGTGCAGGATCCGACCACTTTCATCCGGACGATGTACAGCCTCATTTATCTGGCGTTCAAAACCGATTCAACGCGTTTCGCGAGTTACATGCTGCAAAGTATGAACAGCAGCGCGTGGGACAATGTTCCGATCCAACTGGGCCTTGGTGTCACCCACCACCTGTTGGCGCATAATGCGGCCGCGGGTGCTGAACAATCCATACCGCTTGGGAAATACGACAAGTTTCAGGCTGACCTGCTGGCTGAGTTTGTCCAGAAACTGGCTGACACTCCCGAGCCCGGCGGCAGCATGCTCGACAACACGATCGTGATGTACGGCAGCAGTAACAGTCAAACACATGTCAACACCGACTATCCGCTCATGCTGGTTGGTGGAGAGAACCTTGGCCTTAGTCATGGAATATTTCACCAACTCGGCGATACCACGCCGCCGCTGTCCAACTTGTTTCTGACGCTCCTCAATGCACTGGATGTCCCTGCTGCGCAATTCTCTGACAGCACCTCTACATTCTCGCAGATTATGAAATAGCTTCGACGTCTTTGGAAACGGGAACTTACGAAAGGCCGTTGGGACGACGCATCCCGGGTTCGGATAGCGACCGCCTCGATCCAAATTCCTGAAAACTCAGAAACTCATGCCTTTTGTCGCTCAGCAAAAACCGCCCGTTTGATACGACGGAATTCCCGAATTCCCATACGCTTGATGACGCCGACGACCTGTTACGGATCGGCGGCTTCTGGTGTTTCTTCATGAGGAAACCAGTTCTGAGTGCGGAGGCAAAGCTTAACCAGCATCAGCATTAATTGAACTTCAATCAACACGCCGCCGACCGTGGCAAGTGCAAAAAGACGGTCAGCTGATGCCAGTCTTCCAGCAACTGAGACTGGGGGGAGGGTTTTCCCCAGTTGCCAATGTTTTCGCGGAAATTGTTGCTTTAGGGGATTTGGGCCAATAGTATCAAAGAACTTGGATGTTCATATTAGGTGCATTTTGCGAGGCTCGACAGTGAGATTGGTAGCGAAGGTGATTCGGGCTTGTTGTGCGAAAAAGGTATGTGAAATGACTACAAGAACAATTTGTCGCCTGCCAGTGATACTGACTCTTGCTGTCGCCTGCGAAGCTCGCGCGGATTTGATTGTTGATCAATTTACCGGGGGGGGTTGCCGTCCAAGCGCAAAATGAGTTGTCTGCCCAAAAATAAGTTTCGCAGGGGGTTAGAAAGCTGCTCACCGACACACAGGTAACGGTGGACGCAACCGGGGATCAGGCGATTCTTCTCAAAAATGGCGGGTCGAGGAACTTTAGTTTGTACTATGATCTGGGCCAGGCACACGACTTGAGCGGTGCAGTCATGTTGAATCTTTCATATTTATCCGCACCAACTTCCAGTTGGAACGTACAATTCGCAGCAGTCGCTGGATTCCCTTTAACTTCGAATGCTCTGCCGGCCGTGCTCGCTCAATCAGTTGTTGTGACGGGCGATACAGATGGGCCGGTAATGGCAGGATTGACGGAAGTCGTACCTGGGTCGTTGAACGCTGTTCGGTATCTCAGTGTAAAAGTGACGCGAGACGGCAATTCCGCCGGAAATTCCAACACGTCGTTTACACCTAATGAATTCAGGTTTAGCGGTAATATCTCAGCAGTGCCGGAACCGGCGACGATGACTCTGCTGGGGTTGAGCCTGGTCGGAGGCTTTGTTGCTCACCGTCGCCAAAATCGCAAGGTCGAAGCGGCTGAGGTCGTCTAGTCAAAACGCAGTGTTCGAGATCGGGCTGCAGTTCCGCGGGAACTTATCGTGCCTGAGTGAAGGCCCGTCAGCGGCTTATGTATCTTGGCATTCGGCGAGTTACGTTCAATTGGTTTGCCTGGACGCTTTTTAGTTTGTTTCCGCGCTTATCCCCAACAATCGCTGCGCGGAGGACGAAGTTTGAAATCTCTCCGAGCCAGCCTACAAAAGGGTATGGCGTGGCACGTTCTGGAAACGCCTTTCAAGGGATCTTCGTGGTCAGTCCTGTATGAGTGTTTTAGATACAGATCTGCTGGATCCGGTCGATCCACCCACTCTTTCTGCTGAGCAGGAGGCAAGGATTGTCCGGCAGTGGATGATTGTCGCGGGCCTTATCCTGCTGGTGCATGCTCCGTTTTTGATTTCACTCAGCAGCTGGCTCTGGCGCCGCGATCACTATCAGTACTTCCCCTTAATACTGATCGCCTTTGGGTGGCTGGTATCGATACGTCGACCCGGCATTCAATGGCTGCCCGAACAATCGTTTTCGATTCGTCACGCCCTGTATCTGAGTGTTTCCGGACTGTTGTTTATTGCGGCTGTTCGAGCGAACAGCAACCTGTTGGGATTACTCTCCTGCCTGCTGACCTTATGGACCTCAGTTTGGTATTTCGGCGGCCTGTCCGCCGCAGGGGCACTTCGCGGCCCCTTTTGTTTTTTGCTGATGCTGGCGCCACTGCCTCTGAATCTGGATCAGCAACTGATCGTGAATCTTCAGGTTCTCGCGTCAGATGTTGCCAGCCGAGCTCTTGATCTCGCAGGTATTCGGCACACCCTTTCCGGGATTGTTGTCCAGACCACTTCTAAGTTGTTTCTGGTTGAGGAAACCTGCAGCGGAATTCATTCGTTGTTTTCGGCCGTGGCGGCGATGCTGCTGTTTTGCGTGTACCAGCGATATGGGTGGTTTCGAATTGTCATGACTGTGGCGGCCACTGTTTTTTGGGTTGTGCTGGCCAATGCAATACGCGTGTTTCTGGTAGTGTATTCCGAGTCGCGATTCGCATATTCGCTGGACACCGGCTGGCGCCACGAAGCTCTGGGCGTATTGACTTATGTGACAGCCATGTTTTTGTCGCTCAGTACTGACCAGTTATTTAGATTTATGGTGCCGATTTCGGTCGATTCCATGTCTGAACTTCAGGCCGAATTTTTTCAACGCGTGACGCTTCCGCTGCGCTTATTCATCTTTCGTCTGCTTGATAGTCGTTATTTATCCGGGCGGGCGGCCAGGTTGATTCCGGCGATTATCTTTGGCGTTGTGTTTGTGGGGCTTGGCGGCGTCATTGGCGTTCGACGAATGCTGACTGGGGTATCTGCGCCGCCCAGAAACGTGGAAGTGGAAGCGGTCGATTTTCTGCAGGACAGAGTTGAAAGCGACTCTTTAGCGGGCGACGTCAACGGCTGGCATCAGGACACGTTCAAAAAAACCACGAGGAAGGCCAACGATCCTTTTGGAGTCCATTCGGCAGTTTGGTCGTATAGTGGCTATGGGATGAACGTTCTGTTTTCACTAGATGGCTATTACGACGAATGGCATGACCTGAGAACCTGCTATCGAGGCAGCGGTTGGGAAGTGCAGGCTGCTAAGAATGATGCGACCGACGATGGCGAACTGGAAATTCCTCATACAGAATTGCGACTCGTCGGAAAAAACGGAAACCAAGCGGCCGTCTTCTTCAGCTGTTTCGATTCCACACTGCAGCCCGTCACGCCACCGAATGTTTCCGACAGCCTGCTGCAGATGCTACAGAGTCGACTACGAAACGCCTCATTCATTGAAACGCCGCAGCAGAACAATGTTGTTCCCCCCGTATTTCAGGTGCAACTGATGGCTGAGGCTGACCGCGACCTGTTGCCGCACGAGCAGGCCGCGATCCAGGACCTGTTCAGGATACTCAGGGCCGCGCTGCTGCCGAAGCTGGCAAAGGCACCATAATGTTTCGCAGACTTGTCTACAGCATTGTTGATACGTTGCACCGCATACTGTTTATGCGGTTTATGTTGTGTGGAAGAATTGCGGAATATTTTGTCGGATGGGTGAGACCGGGCTTCTGGTGGTTCCTGATCACTTATCCCTTTCGTCTGTTGCTTAGCGCTTGGCACCAGAGTCAGTGGCGCCATCTGTTGTGGGGTCTGCCTTCCGTATTGGCATTGGTGCTGTTTGTCTGGTTTGTCATCCAAGACCAGAACTCACGTCCAGTTCTGGCAGATGGGTATTGGTTCGATGCCCGGCAGGCTGTTGCGGCAAAAAAACATTCTGAGGCCGAGACTTTGCTGTGCCGGATAATTGATGAAGGAGGCGTTCATCTAGTGGATGCACGATTTGCTCTCGCTGACTTGTACTCAGACACAGGTCACCCCGCGAAGGCCGAGCTGTTGTATCAATCGCTCGCTCCTGAACAGGGATTCGGGCACGGCCCCGCTCATCGCCGCATGGCCATTAGGCTGTGTGAGAGTCTTGAGTCCAGCCTGTCGGAAGATCTGCTGCAGCGAGCCCTGCATCACCTGACCGGCGCACAGGACATGACGTCGCCAGAGATGCTGCTGGCCTGGGGGCGATATTCAATTGCCACCGGCAATCTGCCTGATGCCAAAGCGTATCTTGCAAAATCTGTTGAAACCTATCCCGAAGTGTGGACGACACTGGGGACAATTGAACTGGAACTTGGAAATGAGCCACAGGCGCGAAGCAGCTATAACAGGGCTCGAAGTTTTTTCAGCGAAGAGTTGCGTCAGCATCCTGACGAACGAGGTATGCGTGAAGGTTATGCGAATGTTCTGATTCGACTGGGGGAACTGCAGGAAGCAGAACAGGTCCTGCAGGCGGGACTCAAGATTGATCCTGACGGACGGTGGAAAGTTCTGCTGTCCGGCCTGTATGTCAACGTTCACGACCTGTTGGTGCTGGAGGGCGGCCACGATGCGGCCGAGCTGTTTTTGCCACTCGCACGCGCGCTGCAAAGTGAGCCCAACTTTCTGCCGGCATTAACACGTTTGATGGGCTACCTGAAGCTCACACCCGGAAGCAATTCCGAACTGCACGCCATACTTAGCAGTGTGGTGGCTGAAGGAAAAGAGCCGGCCCTGGCCCATTTGGCATTGGGAAACCTGTGCTTTGTCGATGGCGATCCTGAACGTGCCGTCTTTCATTTTGAACGAGCTCTGAGCATTGATGACAGCATGACGATCGTGCTGAATAATCTTGCCTGGATGGTCGCCCATGATCAGGGAAATTCTGACCCTGATCGGGCTTTGGCTCTGGTGACGGCAGCGCTCGAACAGGAACCGACGAACGGGCGATTTCTGGACACTCGCGGCAGTATTTTCATTCTGATGAAACGGTGGCCGGAGGCACTGGCGGATCTGGAATTGATCATAGACAAAACACCGGATCCCGCAGCCGTCCACGCTAAACTGGCGCTGGTTTACGATCGCCTGGACTTCGGAGAAATCGCGAAGCAGCATCGACGACTGGAGCTCGAAAAGCGAAAGTAGTCGTCCCTGAAAAAGTGGCTGCGGTGTTGACGGGCCGTCGGGCCGTGTCCACTGAAGTTCCCCGGAATTAGTCAGCGCTTCGAATTGGTAACATTGAAATCTACACGGCGCGGACTCCGTTTGTGATCTCACAGCAACTGTCAGGCGAAACTGAGACGAGTTCTGCTGCGAA